>Ga0066710_100004046_pt1 | contig 12789 bp, 10 predicted proteins | sample GraSoiAngelo_159_FD_79666 | JGI IMG/M metagenome (GOLD analysis project Ga0066710, IMG submission 79666) | Grasslands soil microbial communities from the Angelo Coastal Reserve, California, USA - 14_1009_16_40cm | ecosystem: Environmental > Terrestrial > Soil > Grasslands | place: USA...
CTGCATCAATCCCGCCGCCGCCAACGTCTCATCATCGGGATGCGGCGCGACGACGAGAGCGCGGGTCTCTCGCGAGATCGACACTTGCGGGGCCCGATGTGGCCGCTGCGGCCACGCGTCGATGCCGGGATGGAGGGCGAACAACGCACCAGACGCGACCCAAACTGTCCACGAATGGCGCCGTGGCATGATTCTGCCGTTAATTGTGCAACATCGAACACTTCAGTCACGTAAAAATAGATAGATGGACTGGCCGGCGCTGGACCGTCGGGGGACCCGCGTCCTGCGGCTGGCCGGCGTTGGGCTGCTCGCCGTGGCCGCGAGCATTGCGGCGGTGAGCCTGCTGCTTCCGCTCGCGCTTCGGCTGTTCGCCCGCGCGATCGAGCTGACCATGAAGGCGTGCGTCTGGGTCGCCCGGTCGCTCAGCGTCGGCATGAGTCTCTGGAGCATGGCGCGCGTCGTCGTTCGCAACGCGGCGGGCATGATGGTGAGCGGGGAGGCGACGGCGGCGTTGGCGGTGCTCGTGCTCGTCGGCGCGCTGGCCGCGTACGGCTTACAGCGGTTGCTCGGTTCCGAAGAGGAGTCCTCGTGATGATCATGCGCGGAATGGCGCTGGTGGCGACGGTGGTGATGATCGGGGCTGAGGGGCCAGCGTCGGCGCAGACACGCGCACCGGGTTCCGATGCGCTGAGGCAGCAAATCGAGCGACGGTTCGATGTGCTGCCACTGCACAACGGCCTTGCCTTGCACCCGAAATCGCCGATGCGGGCCGATCGCAGCGTGCGATCCATCGAGCTCACCGACCACACGATCGCCGTCGACGGCACGCCGGTCACAGGCGTGGAGTTGCGCGACAAGCTGGGCGACGACGCCGACCTCGTTCTGCGCCTGTCCTATCTCGAGCCGGACGCGCGACGCGCGTTGTTGGAGATGGATTCGGCGGCGATGCCGCAAACACCCGAAGCGCCCCCGGGGCCGCCGCGTGCCCCGCCCGCGCCGCGGCGGTCGCGGCACTCCGACGACCGCGTGCGGATTGGCGGCAGCGTCACGGTCGACGCCGATGAATCGGTGGGCGACGTCGTCGTCATTGGCGGATCCGCGCACATTCAAGGCGAGGTGAAGGGTGACGTGATGGTCGTCGGCGGGCTGGTCGAGCTTGGCCCGCATGCCGACGTGCGCAACGATGTGACTGTCGTCGGCGGCACGCTGCGGCGCGATCCCAACGCGCACATCGGCGGGCGCCTCAACGAGGTCGGACCGGGCCTGAATCTCCACGGACTGCGCGTGGGCCGCGTTCCGTTCGGGCCGGCGATGTTGTTCTGGGGCACGATGTGGGGAGGACTGTTCGCCTTTATCTCGACGGTCATCCGAATCGCGATCCTGTGCATCCTCGCGTCGTTGGTGTTACTGGTCGGCCATGACTACGTCGAACGCATCAGCACGCGCGCGGCGGCCGAGCCGGTCAAGGCGGGTCTGGTCGGTGTGCTCGCACAGTTGCTGTTTCTGCCGCTCCTCATCGTCACCATTGTCGTCCTGGTCGTGACGATCATCGGCATCCCGTTCCTCGCGCTGGTACCGTTCGTGGTCCTCGGCCTGGTGGTGCTGCTCATCGTCGGCTTCACAGCGGTCGCCTATCAGGTGGGTCGCCTCGTGTCCGCGCGGCTCGGGTCGGCGACACTCAACCCGTACCTCACCGTCATCGTCGGCATTCTCGCCGTGCTTACGCCGGTGCTGCTCGGCCGCATTCTCGGGATCGGCGGTCCCTTGCTGCTTCCGCTCGCGCTTCCCGTACTGCTGATCGGATTCCTGGCCGAGTATCTGGCGTGGACGGTCGGCTTTGGCGCCGTCGCCCTCAACCAATTCGACAAAAAGGAGAGCGCATCCGCCGCTGGAGGGTAGCGGCTGTTTATTTCAGGCCGGAACGGCGAGATCGGGCATCGGCCGGCCGGCAAACAGGCGGCGAGTCGGCTTGGCGATCCATCGCGCCCACTGCGCGGCGCGCCCGACGCGCGCGCTGTCGGTCGCGATGCCGGTGTTCGCGTACATCTGACGATAGAGCTTCGACACCAGCACAAAGGCCAGGCGCGACTTCAGCGACTGGACGCAGCGCGAGCGCTCCCAGATGTTCTTGAGACTGTAAAAGCGATCCCAGGCACCTTGCGTGCCTTCACGGATGTCGTCGGCCGACATCACCGGATGCGGCGTGTAGACCTTGGGCCGCAGCCCGTCCGGAATCAGCCAGTGCCGCGTCAGCGGCGTGCCGGCGATCCGCGTCGGGTCGTCTTCCATCATCTTTTCCCAGGCGGCGAAGTCGGTGGTGCCGGGAAACGGCGTCAGCATCACGAACTGCGCGAAGGTGACGCCCGCCCGCTTGGCGACCTCGACGGTAAGGTCGAATGTCGTCGTGTTGTCGCTCGGCAGGCCGAAGATGAACGAGCCGAGCACGTGCACGCCGTGATGCTTGAAAGCGCGCAGCTTGTCGATGAGGTGCTCGCCGGCGGCGTTGAACCCCTTGTGCACGTCCTTCAGGCCTTCGGCGGTGACCGACTCGACGCCGACGAGCGCGCCCTTGATCCGCGCGTGCTTCATCGCGTCGAGGAACTCCGGATCTTCGGCCGCTTCCATCGTGATCTGGGTGAAGAAGACCATGTCAGCGGGCAGGTCCGCCAGGCGGCGCATCAACTCGAAGCGCTCCGCGCGAATCGCGCTGAGCGTCTCGAACTGCGTCTTGTCGGCGCGCCGCGAGGCCATCTGCAGATCGGTCAGCGTCACCGGATAGAAGTTGTCGTCGGCGAGCGCGATGAACCGGAAGCCGCGGCGCCGCAGCTCGACGATCTCGCGGATCACGCCGTCGCTGGCGCGCTGGCGCGGCCGCTGACCGTCGGTCTTCCAGACCGAGCAGAACGAGCAGTGCTTCGGGCAGCCGCGCACGGTTTGCACCGACGCCCACATGTACCGATCCGGCGGCATCAGATCCCAGCGCGCCGGCAGCAACGACTCGGGCTCGACGCGCCCGCCTTCGTAGATCGGTTGCAGCGTGCCGTTCACGCAGTCCTGAAGCGCCCGGCCCCAGATCAGATCGCCGTCGCCTTTGACCACCGCGTCCGCGCCGCCCAGCTTCGACGCTTCTTCAGGAAAGAGCGTCGCGTGGATTCCGCCGAACATGACGCGCGCCCCGCGCGCGCGCGCGAGATTGCCGATCTGATACCCGCGGAGTGCGTTGCCGGTATGGATGCCGATCCCGACGATATCGCCCGGGGCGATCGTCTCGGGCACGAGCGTTTCGAGCGTTTCGTCGACGATCACCGGATCGCCAAACGATCGCGGCGTCGCTTCCGCGAGGACGTAGAGCCAGCGCGGCGTGATGACGCCGATGCCAAAGGACACGTCGCTCGGGTTGATCAGGTGAATTTTCATCGTGTGCGCGCTACCTCAGGATCCGGATGACCGGGGTTCCGGTGCCGACGGCCCGCCCACGAATCAGCACCGCGAATGCGATGCGGTCAATCGCGCCAGCTACAGACGAGCCGCGCGGCGTGGTCAGTGAACGCAGAGAGTGTAATGCGTTCGTACGCCGAAGGTCAACCTTCTTGCTGAAGCCACGCGGGTTTGGTGCTATGGTGTTCCAATTAGGACAGGAGGTCCGATGAAGCGGGTTTTTCGTCTATGGCCCTGCGTGCTGGCCGTCAGCGGCCTTGTCGCGTCGGCGGGTGCGGCGATGACCGCGGCGCCGATGGCCGATGAGCTGAAGGCCGGTGATCCGGCGCCCGATTTCTCGCTGCCCGGCAGCGACGGCAAAACCTACGCGCTCGCGCAGCTCAAAGGCAAGACCGTCGTCTTGGCCTGGTTCCCCATGGCGTTCACCGGTGGTTGAACCGCTGAATGCAACTCGCTCCGTGCGAGCGGGGATCTGATTCGCAAGTTCGACGTGGCGTACTTCATGATCAGCGTCGATACGACCGCCTCCAACAAAGCGTTTGCCGAGAAAGAGCACGCCGACTTCCCGATCCTGAGCGACATGAGCAAGAAGGTGGCATTCGCGTACGGCGTCATCGCGCCCGACGCGCCTCCGGAACGCCAGTTCGCGAAGCGGTGGACCTTCTACATCGGACCGGACGGAAAAATCCTCTACATCGACAAGACGGTGAAGCCCGCGACGTCCGGCGAGGATGTTGTCGCGAAACTGAAGGAGCTCAACGTTTCGGAACGGCGTTAGCGCGCGAGTTTCTTCTGCGCGTCAGCAACCTTGTCGCGGTCGATCTCACCATCGGCCCAGTACTCGAGGAAATGACGATAGGCGGCGGCCGCCTTCGCGCGGTCGCCCTGGCGGTCGGCGATCTGGCCGAGGAAGTACAAGCTGCGCACGAATTCGACCGGGTACTGAATGCGGGCGACCGTAGCGCCGACGATCTTCTCGAACCGGCTGGCCGCCTCTGTGAGATTGCCGGCGGCGAGATACGCCGATCCGAGGGCGAACCAGATCGGCACATGTTGTGGAAACGCCGCGACGCCTCCACCAACGCCTCGAGGGGGCAGCGTCGCCTCGGCCTGGGTTAGTTCCGCAATCGCGCGCCGGGTGTCTCCACGATCGAGCGCCATCACTCCTGCCAGCGCGCGGACGCGGCGCTTCTCGCGATCGCTCGGCAATGCGTTCGCGCGTCGCGTCAGCTCATCGACCGTCTTGGCGGCGTCGGCCGGCCGTCCAAGCCGCGATTGCGCGAGCGCGGCGAGGTAGAAGCTGTTCCACTCGGCGCCTGCGTTACGCGCTTCTTCGATCGCCTTCTGGGCCTGATCCAGTGCCGGCGCGGGATGTCCCGTGGCGAGCAACGCGTTCGCCAGCGCGTTGCGGGCAAGCGCCGTCTGGTTCGATCCGCGCGCCCCTTGGCCAGCGACGGCCACCTCGAATTCCTTGAGCGCCTGGCCGGTTCGGCCGTGGTAGAGCGCATCGGCCGCGAGGTTGAGGTGCCCAACCCACCGGAGCGACGGATCGCCCGACGAGGTGAGCTTTCGGTCGGCCTCCTCGGCTTCGGCCCACTTCTCGCCCATGACGGCGACCCCACGACGGCCGACGTCATAGCTCGAGTTGGCGGGGTCGAGGGTCTGAGCTTTCGAGAATGCGGCGTTGGCTTCGTCTCTTTTGTTCATGATCGCGAAGATGATGCCAAGGAAGTAGTGGGCCGAGGCGTTCTCCGGATTGCGTTGCAGATACTCGCGCAGAACGTCCTGAGCTTTGTCGAAATGTCCCGCCGAGGTGTACACCACGGCCAAGGTGTTGTAGGTGCCCGCAAACGTCATTCCGCGTCGGCGCAGCTCCTCGTATTCACGAATGGCTTCGTCGGTGCGTTCGAGCTGCGTGTAGATCAGCGCAAGGTTGTTGCGCGACGACGCATGATCGGGATAGAGCTCGAGGGCTTTCTTGTAGGCGTCGATGGCCGTGCCGATCATGTCGGTGTGGCCGGAGTAGTAGTACCCCTCGACGTAGTAGCGCTCGCGGACGGTGAGCCGATCCGCGTGCTCCAGCGCGCGCTTGGCATACTCCTCCCGCAGATTCGTGTGGCCGAGGTTCGAGTGCACGACCGCGAGTTTGGTGAGAGCGAGCGCGAAATCCGGATCGATCGCGATCGCTTTCTCGAGCATCGGGATCGCTTCCCGCTCGCGGAAGCGCTCGTGCAGGTTGATGCCTTCCGCATAGTAGCGGTATGCGTCGATCGACGAGGTCGTCACGTCTTTCAGATCGCGATCCATCGACAGGCCGCTGCTCGTCGAGATGACCATCGGCGACGAGAACAGGCCCTTCGACGGATCCGAGCCGGTGCCGGGAACGAACTTCGCCTTGATCCGGCGCGTGAGCTCGTCCATCGTCGGGAACAGGTTCGACTCGCCGGCCGCCTCGACGCGTTCCGCTGTGACGATGCGTCCGTTCGCCGCCTCCTGCAGTTTGAGATTGATTCGAATCGTGTCGCCGGCCTTGACGTAGCTGCCAAGAATGACGGTCTTGACGCCGGCGCGCTTCGCGAGCTCCCGCACGGTGTCGAACGACACGACGCGGTCGTCCTGCCGATGCATGTCCGTGAGGATTTGTACCAACCGATCGGTGCCGAGGACTTCGACGTCGGGCGACTGCGAGAGATCGGTCACGAGCATGTCGGTGAGCCCGGTGCGGAGCCAATCGAGCGACGGGTTACCGGTGTTGTTCTCGAAGTAGAGGACCGCGACCGACGCCTTGCTGTTCCCGGCGATCGGCGCGCTCGATCGGGACGATCGCATGACCACGACGCCCGCGACCGCCACCGCGGCGATCACGACGCCGGCGCCGATCCACGCGGGCGACCACAGGGCGCCGGCCGACCGCGCGCGGACTCCCGACGCGACGGCGCTGACGCCGCCGGACTCGAGCCGGCGTCGCGCGGTCCGCAGATCGACGACGATGTCGCGCATGCCCTGGTAGCGTGAGTCGGCGTCCTTGGCGAGACACTTGTCGAGGATCCGCTGCACGTCGCTCGTCGCTTCCGCGCTGACGGTCGGCCCGAGCGACGGCAGTTGCGGCACCGGCTCGTGGAGAATAGCGTGCATCGTGTCGAGGCCGGTGTGCCCGCGAAACGGCGGGCGCCCGGTGAGCATCTCGTGCAGCAGCACGCCGAAACTGAACACGTCGCTGCGATGATCGACCTTCCCGCCGCGCGCCTGCTCGGGCGACATGTAGGAGACCGTGCCGAGCACCAACCCGGGATCGGTGTTGGCCTTGGCCAGCGTCTCGCCGCCAGAGTCGCCGCTCAGCGTGTCGATCAGCTTAGCCAGGCCGAAATCGATGATCTTGGCATGACCATCTTCCGTCAGCATCACGTTGGCCGGCTTGAGATCGCGATGGACGATCCCCTTGTCGTGGGCGCGCGCCAGGCCTTCGGCCACTTCCGTCGCGATTTCGAGCGCGCGGCCGGGCGGCAGATGTCCGCGCGCGAGCACGTCGCTGAGCTTCTCGCCCCGCACCAACTCCATCGCGATGAAGCTGACACCGTCGGCTTCGTCGATCTCATGGATGACGGCGATGTGCGGATGCTCGAGCGCCGACGCAGCCCGCGCCTCCTGAACGAACCGCTGCCGGCGGTCGGCATTGGCCAGCAGTTCCGGCGGGAGCACTTTCAGCGCGACTTCCCGATTCAGCCGAACGTCGATCGCGCGATACACGACGCCCATGCCGCCGCGGCTGATCTCGTCGAGGATTTGGTAATGGGCCAGCGTCCGTCCGGTCAGCGACACCGCGCGTATTCTAGTCCCGGTCGTCTCTTGATTTGACGCATCGAGATGCCCGGCGCACCTGTGAGACTCGGGCGACTTTGTTTAACCGAACGTCGATTCAAGTGACGACCGGGATTAACCGCCCGCGTCTGCGCCGGACGTCTCCCGCCGTCCACGCCGTGTGCCGCGCGACACGGGTTCTCGATTGGTTCGATCGAAGAAGTCGTATTCGTGCAAGCACTTAGCTCTGGCGCTCCGGTTGCTCAGTCGTTCCCCGAACGAGGAGGACGGCATGAGGAACCGAGGAATGGATTGGACGGCGGCGGTGGCGATGGCCGGCGTGCTCGCCGGCGCGCGGATCGTTGCCGCGGAAACGGGACCGGGCGCGTCGTCGATCGTGCCGGTCGCCCGCCGAGTCGTCGTCAGCATTCCGGATCGCACGCTCGCCTTGATCGTGAACGACGAGGTCGTGCGCGTGTATGCGGTCTCCGTCGGCAAGCCGTCGACACCGAGTCCCGTCGGCACCTTCACGATCGTCAACCGCGTCGCCAATCCGACGTACTACAAACCGGGCACCGTGATCGCGCCCGGCGGATCAAATCCGATCGGCACCCGCTGGCTCGGGCTCAGCCTCAAGGGGTACGGCATTCACGGTACCGATGCGCCGAGCTCCATCGGCCACGCGCGCTCGCATGGCTGCATCCGCCTGCGCAATCGCGACGTCGAGCACTTGTTCGAGCAGCTCCGCCCTGGCGATGTCGTGGAAATCCGGTAGTGCTATCATCGCGGCCGTGGCGCGTCACGGCCGCGAGGCACTCACGCTCGTGAACGGTTGCGCACTGATGCTCTCTTTGCTGGCGGCTCCGCAATCGACGCCGCCACCTTTCCCGTATCAGGATCTCGTCCCCGAGCTCATTGAGAAGATCGCCGCGAGCGTGACGCCGGTGCCGTTGGTACGTCTGGCTGTCGCGCCCGGCGATGACGCCGATCGGCCGCGCGCGCGACAGCTCGAACGCGACCTCTCCGAGAAATTGACCGCCCGCGGGCTGCGCGTCGCCGATCGCGCGGACGGCGCCGCGATCGTGACGGTCACCTGCTCGCAGAACCTCCGCGAGCGCGCGTGCGCCGCCGAGATCAGGAAAGCCGGCGCCTCGCAGATCGTGACCGCCACCAGGCCACATGACGCCAGTCACCCTCCGCCGACGTCGCCGGTGCTGGCGCTCGACGTTCGAACGCTGTTCACGCACCGCACGCCAATCCTGGACGTGGTGCTGTCAGGCGATCGCCTGTTCGTGCTGGAGCCGACCGTGCTGTCGCGCTATCAGCGGCGCGACAACGAATGGCTGGCCGACCGCTCGCGACCGATCGCGTCGCTTCGCGTGCCGCCCCGCGACATCAGAGGACGCCTCCAGCTCGATGGGACGACGATCGAGGCGCTGCTGCCGGGCGTGGTGTGCCGCGCCAACCTCGATGCGCTCAACGTGACGTGCGCCGACGAACCGCAGGCCTGGCCGCTTGGCGTCGAGAACACAGGCATCGCGGTCGGCCGCAATTACTTCACCACGCCGGAAGGCCTCGCGTTCTACGGCGCCGCGCCGCTCACGCCGGAGGCTGACGCGCGCTGGTTGGTGACCGCACCCGAAGGTCGATTGCTCTTCCTTGACAGCGGGCGTCGCGCGCTCGAGTCGGCTGTCAGCGCCGGTGACGACGTGGCCGCCGTCGATACGGCGTGCGTACCAGGCTCGTATGTCATCCTGTCAGCGCGCGCCGGACCCGGCCTGGCTGACGCCGACGCGCTGCAGCTGTTCCAGGTGATCGGTCGTCGCCTGCTTCCGTTGGCGTCTCCGGTCGTCTTGCCCGGTCCGCTCACGGCGTTGTGGGCGGCCCCGGGCGCACGCACGGCGACGGCGGTTTCCCGCGACACGAGCAGCGGACGATATGTGGCGTTTCAGATCGCGATTATTTGCGGCCGCTAGCGCGATCGTGTGCGGCTGCGTCATCGCGGCCGCCAGGCCGCGGTACGGCGGCACGCTGAGAATCGAGACGCACGCCGTCTTGCGCACGTTGGATCCAGCGGCGACGCCGCTCGACGTGTCTGACGCGGCCGCACGCACCCGCCTTCTTCCGCTCGTCTTCGAGACGCTCGTCGCGCCGGATCCCGCTGGAGGCCTTCGCCCGCTGCTGGCGACATCCTGGGAACGCGACGCGCAGGGCACGCGGTGGCGATTCCAGCTTCGCCCCGATGTCAGGCTGCACGACGGATCGCGCCTCGATCCCGCGGAGGTGGCGAGCACGCTGCGCGCACGGGTCGACAGCTGGCAAGTGAGCTCGGCCGATGAAGCGATCGTCATCGCCTCGGATCGCGCGCTGCCCGATCTGCCGTGGGTGTTGACCGACGTCCGTTTTGCCATCTCGATGCGACGGGCGAGCGGCGACGTGGTCGGCAGCGGGCCGTTTCGCGTCGAGCGTCTCGAGGCGGGGCGGCTGTCCCTTCGCGCGCACGAGGATTATTGGGCCGGCCGGCCATTCGTGGATGCCGTCCAGATCGATATGGGCGTCGTACCGCCGGAACAGCTTTCGCATCTCGAGCTCGGCCGCGTCGATCTCGTGGCGGTCAACGCGCCGGACGTCCGTCGTGTCTCGCAGCGCGGCCTGCGGCTGGTGGAATCGCGCCCGCTCGAGCTGATGGCGCTGGTGTTCGACGTCAACCGTCCGACCCCGGTCGGCGAGCCGATACGCCGAGCGCTGGCGCTCGCGATCGATCGCGCCGCGATGTGCACGATCCTGCTGCAGCGCCACGCGCAGCCCGCGCCGGCGCTGCTGCCGCAGTGGTTGAGCGGCTATGCGTCGCTGCTCGCGGTGCCACTCGATCGCGCGCAGGCGCGGACGATGGTGGGTGCGCGTCCAGCCGCGCAGCGCGCGCTGACGCTGCGCGTCGACCCCTCCGACTCGCTGGCGCACGCGATCGCGGAGCGCATCGCCGTCGACGCGCGCGAGGCGGGCCTCTTCATCAAGGTCGAGGCGCCGGACACGCTCGCGCCGCGACCGGACGTCCGCCTGGTGCGGGTGAGGCTCGACGCGAAGAGCCCGGATCTTGCGCTCGCGCGCGCCCTCGCCGCGCTCGGTCCTCGCACGACAGCGCTCGTGGCGCCAGACGCGCCGCCCGAACCGGGCGCCAGCCTCGCCGATGTCTACCGCTACGAGCGCGCCCTCATCGAGGGGAACGCGATCATCCCCGTCGTCCATTTGCCGGAGATCTATGCGCTCGGCGCTCGCGTCGAATCGTGGAACGGTCCGCTGATTCTCGCCACCGGCGCGTGGGATCTTGCCGCCGTGTGGCTCGGGGCCGACAAACCGTGAGCCTTCGCAATCGCCTGACGCTCCTGGTCGGCGGCGTCGTCGCCATCACGGTCGCGCTCGTCACGTGGACCGTGTCCGCCAGCGCCAGGCGCGCCTTCGAGACGATGGACGCGCGGCGAACCGCGGCATCGATCGCCCAATTCCGCCGCGAGGTCGCCAACGAGGGCGACGAAGTCGTGCGGCGCGTCGACCGCATTACCGCCTCTGACGCGGTGCGGCACATCGCGATCGAGTTCCGTCCGTCCTCGGTCGATCGCGATGTCAACGAGGCCGTTCCGCTCGCCAACGCACAGGGTCTCGACTTCCTGGACATCGTCGCGAGCGATGGCACAATCGTGTTGTCGGCCCACTGGCCGGCGCGATTTGGCTACAAGCATCCATGGGCCACCGCGCTGTCGAGCGATCGGCCCGGCGCATTTCTTCAGGCCGTCGAACTGCCGCGGGAGACGGCGCTGGGCCTGATGAGCGTCCGCACGGTCACGGCCGGCGATCGGCGGATCTACGTCGCGGGGGGCCGGCGTCTGGATCAGCAGTTCCTCCAGTCGCTGGTGTTGCCGGAGGGCATGCGCGCGCTGCTGTATCGCAACGTCGAGCCCGAAGTATCGCGTCTGCAGTTGATCGACGCGTCCGCGAATGTAGCGCAAGCCGGTCCGCTCGAGCCGCTCATCGCGCGCGTTCGTCAATCGAGAGCAGAGGCGCAGGAAACGGTAGTGTGGCCCGACGGCCCGGAAACGATCGATGCGATGCCGCTGACCGGCCGCGACGGCGCCGTGCTCGGCGTATTGCTCGTCGGCAGCTCCGGCCGCGAGCTGGCGGCGCTGATCGGCCGCATCCGATGGACGGGCGTCGTGCTCGGTGGCCTCGGGATCCTGTTTGGCGTGGCGGCAAGTTATGGAGTCGCGGCACGGGTGACTCGGCCCGTCGAGCAGCTCGCCGGCGCCGCGCGCGCGATCGCGAGCGGCGATTGGACCATCCCGTCCCCCATCCAGGCGTCCGGCGCAGGTGAAATCGACGCGCTCGCCACCGCCTTCGACACGATGACACGGCAGCTTGTCGACCACCGCGAGCGTCTGGTGCAGGCCGAGCGGGTGGCCGCCTGGCGCGAGCTGGCCCGGCGCCTCGCGCATGAATTGAAGAATCCGCTCTTTCCGTTGCGGATTACGATCGACAACCTGCGGCGCGCGAAAACGCTGCCGGCGGAAGAATTCGACGAAGTGTTCACCGAGAGCATGACGACGCTCGCAACCGGTCTGGCGAACCTGAACGCCGTCATCGGCCGGTTCAGCGATTTCGCACGAATGCCGGCGCCCGCGCTCGAACAGGTATCCCCCAACGAGATCGTGCGGCGCACGGTCAACCTCTTTCAGGCGCAGCTTGACGCGCCTGGGCGGCCCGCGATTGCCGTTGCGCTCGATCTCGATCCGGCGCCCGGCACGATTCGCGCCGATCCGGAGCAGCTCGGACGCGTGTGCCAGAACCTGCTGCTCAACGCGTTCGACGCGATGCCGGCCGGCGGAGCCGTGACGATCCGCACGCGGCGCGGCGAGGGCGTCGTCCGGCTCGAGATCGCCGACACCGGCGAAGGCCTGACCGAAGAGGAGCGCCGCCGCATCTTCACGCCGTACTACACCACCAAGCAGCACGGAACCGGTCTCGGGCTGGCCATCGTCCAAGCGGTCGTCGCGGATCACGCCGGCAAGATCTGGGTTGAAAGCGAGCCCGGCCGCGGTACAACGTTCCATATCGAGCTGCCTGTGTCTGCGCCCGCGGCCATAGCCGCGCTCGCCGCGCCGTCGATGGAGCACACATCATGACGCGCGTGCTGATCGTCGACGACGACGCGTCAACGCTGGCCTCGCTGTCGAGAGCGTTCAGGCTGGCCGGCTACGAGGCGGTGGTCTGCGACAACGCGACGCGGGCGGTCGCGCTGCTGCGCACCGATCGGTTCGATCTCGTCTTGTCCGACGTCGTGATGCCTGACAGGGACGGCCTGGCCATGCTCGCCGATCTTCGCGACGCCGGCATTGCGACGCCGGTCATCATGATCTCCGGGCAGGCGACGGTCGATATGGCCGTCCGGGCCACGCGGCTCGGCGCCGTCGATTTCCTCGAGAAGCCGATCTCATCCGAGAAGCTGCTGCTGACCGTCGAGAACGTGCTGCGGCTGACGCGGCTCGAGGAGGAGAACCGGCA
>Ga0066710_100004047_pt1 | contig 12788 bp, 10 predicted proteins | sample GraSoiAngelo_159_FD_79666 | JGI IMG/M metagenome (GOLD analysis project Ga0066710, IMG submission 79666) | Grasslands soil microbial communities from the Angelo Coastal Reserve, California, USA - 14_1009_16_40cm | ecosystem: Environmental > Terrestrial > Soil > Grasslands | place: USA...
ACCCGACGACTATGGTAATCCCCGGAGTCGATGCCCTGAAAAGCCGACTAGTCCAACGAAGAGTTAACAGAACCATTCGGGCACAAGAATATTAACGTCTAATTGAAAGCCACGCTCATCCTCATCGACCTAGTAGGAAATGGGAGCAAAGAAGCAATATGAGCGAAGAGACCGAAGCCAGCGAATCAACTATTAGGAGCGGCCTCAGCCGTGAGAACCTCGGCTTCCGCCTCAGAGCCATAGGGAAAACCCTCCGTAACATACCAAGACCCACGATCCTACACTACACTATCTTGACTCTGGTTCTGATCATGGCCGCCATCGTCCGACTGCTTCCTCTTCGCTGGGGGGCATACATTAGCGAGTTCGACCCGTATTTCAACTTCAACGACATGCGCCAGATCACAAGCAACGGCTGGCAGTCATGGTACACCTACATTGACCTCAAGGCCTGGTGGCCGTTCGGACGCGCACCTGTCACAACCAGCTACCCAGGCACCAGTTTCACGGGCACCCTGTTCTACCAGTTCCTAACCAGCCTCGGCATCAACATCAGCCTCTACGACGCAGCCGTATTCGTACCCGTTGTACTCGGAATGTTCGCGGTCCTGGTCACTTACTTCTTTGCCCGAGACGTATGGGGCAAGAGCACTGGGCTCTTCGCAGCCCTCTTCCTGGCTTTCAACAGTAGCATGATTAGCCGAACGGACCTCGGCTTCTTCCGGAACGAAGGTGTAGGAATACCGACAATGGTACTGACCTTTCTATTTTTCATCCGGGCCATCGCGTCCAACCGGACCCTCAAAGGTACGGTAGTCTACAGCATGCTAGCCAGCATCAGCCTCATCTACATGGCTTTCAGCTGGGGAAGCTTCCGATATGCTGCAGAAGTCCTGGGAATATTCGCTCTTGCACTAGTACTCCTTCGCCGCTACACGCCTAAGCTGTTGCTCACCTATGGCCTTACGGTGGGATTCTTCCTGTACACGGGCACTTCCATTCCTCTCCTGGGCCACACCTTTCTCAAAGAGAGCACGACGATCGCGCTCCTAGGAGTCATGGGAGTACTTGTAATCATGGAGCTAGGCAGGCTCGCCCCGACCACACGGGGAAGACTCGCCATTCTTGGCATCGTAGGGGCCTCTATCGCAGGAGCTGGCTACTACGTCGCCACAACCAATTTCCTCTCCACTAGCCTCGGGGGCAAATTCCTGACGACTCTCAACCCTTTTCTCCGTCAGAACATCCCGCTCGTTGCCTCGGTTGCTGAGAATCGGCCCAGCACCTGGGCCAGCTTCTTCTTAGAGCTAGGAAGCATCATACTTCTTGGGGTGTTCGGCTTCTTCTTCGCCTTCCAACGTCTCCGAGACTCAGACATACTCCTCATAATTTTTGGGGTAACCGCATTCTATTTCGCTGCCAGCCTAGTAAGACTTACGCTGGTCCTCGCACCAGTCATCTCTACCCTGGCCGCGATTACCGTCGTCGAACTAGGCAAACCCGCCATGGACATTATACAGCAATCAGTCATCTTTTCCAGGCGGAAGCTACGTTTCACCACCCGGGTCAGCCGCGAGTTCAGCCTAGGAATACTCCTCATCATCCTCATACTAGTAATTCCGTCCTTCATAGCCGCCGTCCAGTCCGCCTACACCCCGGTCACAATCGCATCGTCCAGTCTCCCGGTTCGCCAGTCAGTCGGAGACTGGTTCCAAGCCCTCACCTGGATGAACAATAACCTACCTTCCACGTCCGTAGTATACGCCTGGTGGGATTATGGCTACTGGATATCATACAACACGGGCCTACATACATTGGCCGAAAACGGAACGGGCAATCAGACGCAGATCATGAACATAGCGACAGGGTTCATGCTCAACGAGTCACTTGCCGTACATTTGATGCAGAAATACGGGGTAACTCATGTGGCAATCTTTGTCAGCTACAATAAAGGTAACCTGTGTGGAGCCAGCACAACTACACCGTTCTGCGGCTATGGAGAAGACAGCAAATGGTACTGGATGGTAAGAATCGGAAACGGCACAGTCGTCCAGACGCCAGCGGGCCAAGCCACCGTGCATTTCACTCAAGTCGTCGACCCTACTAGTGGCGCCTCAACCTACCACCGGAGAATCACGATTAACCAGCAGACAACAGATGAGGTCATTACCACCATTGTAGGTGGCTCAGCCCTCCCCGCAAGCAATACAGTCCTTGGAATGCTAATGCGAGAAGGCTATCCAGGTGGACTTGCAGCCGGCACCGCCGACATCGGATCGCCAACACCACACCTCTTCTCGCGGGTCTTCGCCTCGACAAACGACTACGTACTCGTCTACAGCGTGGACTATCCGACAAGCACAATGGCCACGGTCCAGGTTAGCCCGACACTAGTCCCTCGGACTGGTGGCAAAACAAACATTACCGGCACCCTGACAAACCTCGCAACCGGACAGCCCATAGGGACTTTCACATCCGCCACTTCAGTCACGATAGAATATTCCACTGACAAAGGTGCCACCTGGAATTATATCCAGAAACTGAACGCAACCACGACCGGCACATTTGGAGTCATCAACTGGACCCCCCCTTCACTGCCGGCGAGCCAAAGCACGCTGCTGGTTAGAGATCGGTGGGGAGGAGATCCATCTCAACACTTGGATATGGCTATCAGCAAACCAGTCATTCTAACGGAAACCTAGTCCAGTTCAGCGCGAGTGGACCCGTTCATTCTCTGCTTTGCGTACTTGTCTTCAGGCGAGAATTTGGCAGGGTGAGGCGAGACGGTCGCTCTTCCGCAATGTGGACATGCTTCTTTCATAGTATATTGGCCACAGTTAGGGCATTTCCTCATCAGCCATTTCAGTTGAGCTTCCTTCCTTCTCCTCCAGCCTTCTTGATATCGGAGAGTAGTTCTTCAACAACGGAGTTCAATGCTTTCTCGGCCGACTCGAAACTGCCTGCTTGCACTTCAATACGGTATTTGGGTGCGCCGATGCTGTAGATTTTCACATCCGTCCCTCTAGGTTTGCGGACCTTTTTCGCCGCGGCGAATGATTGTTTGATTATCTCTAGTCCGCCAGGTTTGTGGCATGAGACGGATACAGTCGCCCTGACCTTCGACGTTTCCAGTCGGATTCTTGACTTGGAGGCTTCCGCGATGGCTTGAGCCCAGTCTGGAGAGAGACCGGACTTGACGAGAGATTCTACGCCCTCGCCTAACCCTTCTTCCAATGGGGAGTAGAGGCTTCCGTACTTCTCCATCAAGATTTCTTTCACAGCGTCCACCTCGGCTGGTTTCTGCAACTTGTCCCCGGCACTCTTGAGGATGGTCTCTGCCTTTCGCTCCTTCTTCCACTCCAGCATCTTCTCAGATTTTTCTCGTCCCGTCACTCTACGAAGAGACAGGTCAATCTGGTTTCGTTGTGGATTGACTCGCAGAACTTTGAGAACAAGCTTCTGACCTTCCCGCGCATGGTCTCTGATGTTTCTAACCCATGTCGTCGAGATTTCAGAAATATGGACTAGGCCTTCGATCCCGTTGAACTCGTCGAGTTTGACATAGGCACCGTAGTCTTCTACCCTGGTCACAGTCGCCACTACGAGGTCTCCTATTTCCGGGTAGACTGTCTGGGTTGCTTGAGAGCTCATAGGTTTATTATCCGTCTAGGTTAGAGATTGGATGATTTCGCCTCGAATCTGGGCTTTTCCACCTTTTGGCTGGGCCAAGAGTTCGTCGCAGACGGTGCACTTGACGTAGGTACTGCTTTGTTCGAAAATCAATTGTTCATTGGCGCACTTTGGACATTTCACTTTTAGAAAGATGCTTCTAGGTTTGGGAATCAATTCCCATCTCATAGGTTTACGCGCCTACCTCTAGTTTTCTCAACCGAATCCCTAGCCTTTGCACCGTGTAGTTGCAGTCCCGGCATTTCAGTCTCAGCGTAGATTTTTTCGTTGTTTTTGCGGTGCGTTTTAGCTCGGGGAACTTTTGACCTCCGTATCCGTGCTTGCGGCGTTCTTGCCTTCTACTACCCCAGGCCATTGCGCGGGCCTTGCCTGCTTTGTAGATGCTTACGGCATGAAGAGTGTGATGTTTGCATCTGGGACAGTACGTGCTGATTTCTTTTGGATACTTCATTTCTGCAACCGGGTAAGGGGGCTTTTGGTAGAAGGGTTCCCTTTTATCCGTTTTCTCGGATTGGTGTCCGGATTTCTACCGCTACTCCCTGGCGCAGCAGACTCTCAGCATTCTCCCAAGGAAGGCTGGCTAGGTCTTCCTTCTGGAAGGGTCCCCGAGCCTTCAAGTCCATTCCTATGATCGAGGGTACATCCTTTACGAACCGTACTAGCACGTTTCCCTTCTTCCTTTCAGGATATAGGGGCGGTTCGTTCCCTTGTGCCAAGTCTTCTCTCATCCTTTCCAAGTGTCTTGCAAGACTGGTGGATTCTTCAAGAACCCACTTTTCGCCTGGGCCTACTGAGACTTCAAGCCCTCGACGGGAGGCTTGCATTATTTTCTCAACTCTCTTTCCTAGTAGCTGGTCGACTAGAATCTGCAGTCTTTCCATCTCTTCCTGGAGAATGCCTGCTTTGAGGGATTTCTGGTCAAGATTTCTCTGTGCCTCTTTCAGCCGACGAACGTGGGCGGCGACATCCTTGTAATAGTCTGGGCGAAGATTCTGAAGTTCTGGAGAGTGGAACTCTTTTCGCCAGGCCTCAAATGTTTCTTCGTACATCGTTGTCACCATCGTATTCTCCGCAAGGAGTGTGTTCTAGAGCGCGACAGCTTGTATGCTATTAACCCATGATGTTTGTTGAAGTGGTTATGCGACGGGCTCGGCTCTTCGCTTGCACAGGAGGAGAACTGCTCCCGCCTCGGGTAGCTCGACCGTCTCGTTCCTAAATGGTCCGTATCTTGAGCTCCCAATTCTGAACTCGGGAGCCTCCTTGACACGAACCCTTGTGTTTCCGTGGAAGGCGAAGGATTCCGCAAACGGGTCGAACAGGTCAAGCTTGTCGCTGGGCACGCTCACCGAGAGCAGTCCTGTATGTCCGTTAAGAGTGCCTGGTAAACGAATTAGTCTGTGAACATCAGTTGTGACAACTGTGTCAATTCTTGCCGATTTTTTTTCCACTGCCTTTAGGGCGATTGTTTGCCAGGTCGTCAGCCCGATTCCCTTGACCGAGTTCCAGAATGGTTTTCGCAAGAGTTCCTCCCTGCTTAAACTCTGTAGCGACTTGGTCTGGATAGGGGAGAGCCCTATCTGGCTAATTTCTTGCCCGAGCAGGTCGTAGATTCCTGCAACTATTCTTCCTCTCCAGCCTGGCTGGCCCATGAGAGGCCCCTCAACGATTCTGACGCCTGCGGAAGTGGTCTCTTCGAGATCGTGAAGCTTTGCATCGAGTCCTTGGCCCAGGACATAGTCTACGATTTCTCTTCGCTCTGCTTCTCCGAGCAAGACTAAATCTTGGGAGTATACGTGGATGTGGTAGCCTCGGTGACCGGAGAAGAATATTCGAACAGTTCCCGGGTCGACTCCCATGTCCGAGTAGAGTATTTCTAGAAGTTTCTGGGTTTCCTCTTTTGCCGCTTGTAGGCATTTCTCGCAGAGCCAGGTCTGTGTCTCCATCCGGTCGTTCTTGCACTTGGGGCAGAGGGTGGGAGTAGAGCCTTGTCCACTGGTCTCGCAGCTTTTGCATTTCCAGTTGTCATGGCTTGTCTTGCAGGGGGTGTTCAAGTGATCCGCGTCTATGTCGAACACTAGATCGGCTCCAATCCATCCTTTCTTTTCCATTGGAAGTGTTGGGTCTCGATAGTAGCCTGTTGAGAAATATGCGTGAAGTGGTGCTAGATCGCGTATTGCGGCGAGAAGACTGTCCGGGCTTCTGAATGCCCTGTGCCGCACCATGAATTTTTCCTTGAATAGGAGGAAGCCGTATTCTCTCTGTTCCATCCTAGGCGGAGTGCCAAGTTTGGTGGTCGTGGCCAGGTAGTATTGCTGAAACTTCTTCTGAATCGCCTGGCTAGTTTGGTCCACGCTTTGGTCCTCTTCTCGAAAGTGTTCTGGCCTGTTTCTTGTAATAGCTGAGAGGGTTTCGAATTGTGCTGCATACTTCGTCGGGCTTGTAGCATACTCCATGGGTTTTGAGAGTAGTGCACATTGGGCACGTGTATTTCGTGCGGCCTCCTCGTTTACCGCCTATGTGTTCCACTTGGTATCTGGTCATTCGTTCTGAAAAGTCAGTGGCAGGCTTGAACAGCCGGACGATTTCTTCCTGGTCTGTTCCGATGTTGAGAAGGAAGCTTGCCAGGGCGAACCTTCCCATGTGGGCTACATTCTTGCCGTCGCCGAGGTCGTCAATTAGATGTCGAACGCAAGGGGGAATGGCTTCTGGAACAGGTACTCTGGGAAGCTCGTATGTTGTTGGCTCGCCCTGCTACTTTATTCTCATCGCTCGGGTCTGGGCCAGTCTTCGTTGCAGCGGTCTGGGGCTCTGGACTGGTGCTCTCGCGGTTCGATTGTCTATTCTCGTACGGACTTCTTCTTCGAGCAGTCGGGCTGCTTCTTCGTGGGTAACGAACACTATTCCATGGTCAAGGATTCGGTTTGAAAGTTTCCATTTTGGCTCCTTGAGGTGAGTATTGTTTCTGAGATAGTCTGCTAGTCCCAGCGCGAAGTTGTAGAACCTCTTTCCCAGTTGGACGTCTATTCTCTGGAGCTTCCAGTGGAAGGTTCCGGTGGCGATTTGTTCTAGTTTTTCTGCGGTTTCGAGTCTGAGGAGGTCGTAGGCTCTCTTGGCTTCTGCTAGCGCGAACCGTTTTCGGGCTCTTTCTTCTCCGGTGAGGCTGAGGATGAGGTTGGATACTGGATAGGAGAGGATTTCTGTGTTCTCATCCTGGATCTGGCTGGAGATTCTTCCTTTTGACAGGGCTTCTTCGAGTCTCTGTTCGGCCCTGTCGAGGACTGGGCGAAACTCTGTCTCTGCTATTTCATCGATGCTGAAACCTTGTTGGCGGTTGTAGTCTTGGGCTTCTGTGAGAAAGGGGTATTTTGCCAGGTCGGCCCTTGTTAGCATGGGGCCTCTATTCGGATTCTATTCTTGGGGCGAGATAATAGAGCAGATGGCCCTGCTGGGGCATTTCGAATTCTACCTTGATGGGCATGTTGGTGCTGAACTCGAGGCTCGCTACCTCGCTAGCACCGCTGCCGGCCCTGATTATCTCGCCTAGATAGTTTAGATTGTACGTGGCTTTGGCGGTCTCCTTCACATCGATTTCGAGTATGGCGTCGCTGCCCTTGTCCATCTCGATCACGACGCTGCTCAGCTCGCCCGTACCTCGTACTACAAATTTTTCCGGGCTCACTTCTAGTTTGACATTGTCGCTGATGGCCTGGGCGTCGTCAATAATGTCTCGCAGACTAGCCGCTGTTATCTTGACGCGAGCGTTGAAGGGAACCTTTGGCGTTGGAACTTCTTCTGTGCTCGGTTCTAGTGTGGGAGTGGTGAATTTTCTTAGTATCTTGCCTTTGAGAGTGATGTTGAGTTTCTTACTGGTCTCGTCAAATTGTACTTCTATAGACTCGTCGCTTCGGGTCCGTTTCAAGAGTTTGAGAAGGTTGCTGACGCTGAGGCGTAGTTTGGTGTTGGCGGTGCACTCGTAACTATCGAAGGCTGTTTTGGGCAGTTCAAAGTCGACCATGGCGATATGGGATGGGTCCATGCTGCGCAGCTTAATTCCGTCAGGGGTAGCGTTGAAGTCTGCTTCTTCGATCAGCGATGATATGGCGCCGAGGAGGTTTCGGAAGAGGCGAGCGTCGTTAAGGGTGGCTTTGAACATGGGCTTGGGCTCGGCTTGTTTCTGGCCGGTTATTGTGGTTTCCTGCATGAGTTTAGCTGTTCTCCCGCCATGTGGCTCCGCAGTTGGTGCATCTAAAGAATTGGGTGCTGGACTCGTCTGCTCCCCGAGTCTGGACGAGCCAGTAGAAGGCTTCGTGATTGTTGCATTTGGGGCATTCCTGTCTGACCTTTGGTAGGGTGCGGAGCTTGTCCGCGTCTCGGCTGATTACTATGATCTTCTCCCGATCCTGGGTGAGCCGGTCTATTTGCTTGTCACTGCTCGTGCTGACATACCCGCATTTCCCGCAGGCCAGGAATACTTTCTTCTCCTTTTTCTGGGGTAGGAGGGTGGACCCACACTTGGGGCAAAACTTCACCTTTGGACCAACCCTTGCTAGGGCTGGTGGGGCGAATTTAGACCTTTCCAGAATGTTGGCGTCTCGGGCTTGTATTGAACGATTCTAGGAGGGCGCGATGGACCTGTTAGATCGTGTCCTGGGAAATGAATGCGAGGACGTGTTGGTTGAACTCGACAGGGTTTTCCAGGTGTGGAAAGTGTCTCGTGTTCGGTACGGTGAAGGTTTTGCCTTGGGGGACCATGGCGGCGAATAGTTGGCCTATTTTTCGTAGCCATAGCGGACTTGCTTCGCCGTTGACGACCAGTGTCTTCCCGGTGATTTTTCTTATTTGGGTTTTGAAGGCTGGAAACTTGGTCTTAAGTTCTGCGATGGTTCTCGCATTGTCCAACATCATCTTCTTCACCTGTTCCGGCATCAAGGCGTAGGCGCCTTGTTTATCTTGGACCCCGTCAACGTTCAGTTCTGTCGCCTTTTCCATCTGGCCGGCGTCAAGTGCTTTGTAGGATGGGTATAGAGAGCTCGACTGGAATCTTCTCGCTGACAGGGCAACGGTTGGACTGCGGAGGAGTAGAGAGAACATCTGGGTCTTGCTCTCCGGGTTCTCGACGAGAACGGTTGAGACTGCTGGTTCGACTAGGGTGAGGGAGCGGACCAGGTCCGGATGGTCAGCGGCCATGTAGGCGCTGATGAATCCGCCGTAGGAATGACCGACGAGATGTACTGGGGCCAGGCCGAGTTTTTCGATGAGACCTTCGAGATCGGACGCGTTGTTCTCGATGGTGCTGTCTATTAGGTCGCCTTGGCGATTGTTGGGTAATGCGTAGCGTCTGCTGTAGGTGATCGTTCTGTAATTCTGGGAGAACGAGCCCTGCTGGGCCTGCCAGGCCCGGTAGTCTGTCGGGATTCCGTGGCAGAATACGACTGGTTGGCCTCTTCCCGCTTCCTCATAGTAGAGGCTGACCCCGTCAACATCAACGCCGGGCATGTTAGGACAAAGTGAGTCGTGAGAGCTGCTATAATATGTTGGAGTCGAACTTGTTGACTCTTACTTTGACCGGCCTCTCTTTGCCTAAGAGCAATTGACATAGTGGTGAGCTGGCTTGAAGACGGCCTTTACATTCCAAACTTTGGCAAGGCTTCTCATCCTCGAACCCTGTGAAGGTGGCGGGAGAGGCTGAGAAGCATGGCTGGGACGGTTTCTTTCTCTGGGACCATATCGTGGAATGGAAGAGAAGGGTTCTCCTCAGTGACTCGTTCACAGTTCTGGCCGCGATCGCGACAAGTACGGAACGAATTAGGATTGGAACGACAGTTACGCCTCTGCCTCGTCTGAAGCCTTGGCTAGCCGCTCGACAAACCGCAACACTGGACCAGTTGTCAGGGGGACGGATGATTCTCGGAGTTGGACTCGGTACAGAGGAGACGACTGACTATGCGAGGTTCGGAGAAAGAGCGGAGAACAATATTCTGAGTGAGATGTTGGACGAGTCTCTCGAAATAATTACAGGGTTATGGTCGGTAGACGTTTCAAGCATCGGGGAAAATATTACCGGGTTCGTGAGACGATGTTTCTACCCCGGCCTATGCAACGGCAGAGGATTCCTATTTGGATGGCAGGGTTCTGGCCTCGCAAGAGACCGGTTCTGCTTGCAGCCCGGTGGGACGGAGTGATCCCGCTAAAACTTCCAGTCCGACCTCTTGAACCAAGGGATGTTAGAGAAATCATGAGTTTCATCAGGAAGCACGGGACGGTGAGGAGTCCCTTCGACCTGGTGAATATTGGCTGGACAACGGAAGAGATTCGGACGAGGTTCAGGAGTATTCGGATTCAGGGCGACCTGGTGGCTAGAGAGTTTGTACACTAAACGTGTACTCGCCTGTGGGAATGCTTGAGCGCGTCCGGGCGGGCCCGCCGGGGAGATAGGCGTTGCCTGCCGGCTCGTTGGAAGGATCGGAAGGATCAGTTGCCAAGAGGCTGGAAAACTGGCCGGACTCTGATTCCCGCGGTGTGGGATACTTGCCTCTCACGTCTTGAAAAGTCTGCGTACGTTCCCCCTTTTTTGAAAACTCGTTTTCTGTCCGGCAGGGATTTACGGACGATTTTTCAGTTTCGGGGGCTGAATCATGTTTGTCTCGCGTTTCTTCGACCCATGGATTCCAGCGGTTATCCTTCACGACCGCTAGGTGGGCAATGGTAATCGGCCCTCAAACTGAGAAAACAGGCTTGTTTTGAACGATTCGCTACGATGAAAGGTGATTATTCTGAAAAGCAGGCTATGATTTACACTGCCAGAAGATCCTGCCACCATTGAGAGCCCTGGTAATGTACCGGCCAATGTGCTTATCTTGTGTCCAGAATTGCTTGTGAGCGTGTAGTGTTCGAATGACTGTCGCAAGCGACGTCTCGAGAAGGTATTTCCGGCTTGGAATCCTGGGCGGGCTTGTCGCGCTCGGGGTCAGTCTCGGACTGCAGGCAGCTCTTCTACTGGAATTGTCTGTGTTCAAGACCGCTGTCGGGCTGTGGCTCTTGGCAGCCCAATTCGTCAGCTACGCTGTGACCATGTTGATTGTCACGGTTCTTGGCTCGTTCCTGTGCGCTAACGTGCAGCGACGGTCCGGCCGGACCCTTCAATGGGCACTCTACTTCGCTATCATTGGACTGACGGCGTGGGCCATCTTTGGGGACGGGATCAACTTCGGCCTTAGCTCCGACGTGAAGTACGCTACCCTCCTGACAAAGTCAGGTATTGATTATCTGAGCCTGCACTATCTCAACGGCGCGACAATCTGGACGCTCTTGATTCTGACCGCGCTTTTCATGCTCAGCGACCCTCGAGTATCCTTCAAACTTGGGGATGATGGGAAACGGCACGCGTACATGCACAGTAAGCTGCTAGGATTCCTCCGGCTTCTGCGAAGATCAAACATGAGCAGTTTCCTTGGTAGGCCACGGAGACGACGTTGGATGGAGCCTATTCCACCCTCGACTCCACGGCCTGAAAGAATCGAGTGGGACATGGGTCCGACACCTGACCATGCCGTGGTCTCGAAGGATGGGAAGGTCAAGTACAATGACCTGTTCCGGCTCTCGTCGCCCTGGTTTCTAGGCTGGACCTTTCTCAAATTCCTGTTGGGAATTCTTGCTGCGAGAACGTTAGCCGATAATACAGCGCTTCGTTTTGTCACAATTCAGAACTTTCTAGTCCAGACAAACAGTAGCTGGGCGGCGCAACTGTCAAAGTATTTCGCGATTCTCGGAATGAGATTCTCCGGAGCGTATGTGGTCTCGTCAGCGTTCGCGATTGACAACACGTTCACTTTCGAGGTGTACAGCTTTGTCGAGCTTCTACTGGGATTGGCAATGATTGTTATCGGTATTAGACTGGGACTGGCGGCGGTTGCGAACCTGGCGATTGGCGGGTCGACGCGGGCCTTCGGAGTGTCCCGACATGGTGTCAGCGAGATTCTCGGAATAGTTCTCATCCCGGTCGTCTACGTGTTTCTGAGCGCGGGAAGCTGGGTCTACGATGTGGGGACCCCATTTACCCTCTGGGCCCTCTTTCTAGTAATGCTTGTCGTCGGGTTCTTCGCGGCACTGGCTCGGACCCGGAGAATAATGTCACTTGCCAACCTGAACCGGACCCGGGCAGGACTGATCATCGTAATCGTTCTCATTTCGATCGTCTCTCTGCCTTCGTATGGTGGCTTTCTCCGTGGCCAGTCGGGCCAGTACATCAACTACCAGTGGACCCCGGCCTACGTGCCAACAATCCAGTACACCCAATGGGCCTACCAGGTTGACAGTGTGACTAGCGCCAACCAGTCCATCATGCTGTCAGGTAATTTGAACCAGTCGCAGATCCTGAAAGGTATCCGAATTTTCACCCAGGATGCCGCCAGGCTGAACATGAAGCCGTCTGTGAGTGTGAACTGGTTGAGCATTGACAATGCGGGTGTTGATATCATCTTTACCAACAAGACAGAGTATTGGGTATCAATCCTTCAACTGGTTCACCCCAACATCGCCAATTAACCAGATGTTTGGAGGTCCGACCATCTGTTCTTGACCCATTCGGAGAAAATATTGGCCGTGAACGCCGCCAGCGCCCAGAATGTCAGCATCTCAAAGATTTGGCCATTGGCCCAGACTCCGCAGGTATACTATGGAGAGGGTGGATTGTGGAGCTCGGTTGACGAGGTCTACCTGAGCATTCCCACATTCAACGAGACCCACATCTCGGGATACAATGGTCCCGCGTCGTATAATGGAAAACCGGATTATGTGTATAGTGGATTCTGGAGGTACTGGAAGTTCGCCTGGCAGGGACGGTTCGACTTTGCCAATGGGAACTATGGAGACATCAAGGCACTGGTGGACCGGGACGTAGACTCCCGCGTGTCGAACTTTCTCCTGCCGAACATGCAGATGGACTCTGACCCTTATCCGGTAGTGGATGGGAATGGGAACATCTACCTGCTCCACTGGGTCTGGATTGACTGGAATAGCCCGCATGGTTTTGCAGATTATCCCGACCGTAACCAGACATCGATTCTAAGATTGTTCGCAGCTGTTCTCACGAACGTGAA
>Ga0066710_100004048_pt1 | contig 12786 bp, 11 predicted proteins | sample GraSoiAngelo_159_FD_79666 | JGI IMG/M metagenome (GOLD analysis project Ga0066710, IMG submission 79666) | Grasslands soil microbial communities from the Angelo Coastal Reserve, California, USA - 14_1009_16_40cm | ecosystem: Environmental > Terrestrial > Soil > Grasslands | place: USA...
CGTCTTTGCGCTGTTTGACCTTCTTCATATCAACACTGATTGAGCCAGAGATCGTTACGCCGTACTCAGCGGCGCGGCGCGCGATATGAACTGCGCGAGCGCTGGCGATTAACGTCTTTGTCGGGATGCATCCGTTGTTGACACAGGTGCCGCCGAAGCGTTTGCGTTCGATGATCGCTACTTTCATTCCTGCGCCCGCCAGCCGGACCGCAAGCGGCGGCCCCGCCTGTCCCGTGCCGATGATGATCGCGTCATATGTGATTGTCATTACTATCCCTCAGTCCGTTCAGTTGGCTTATAGCGTATGGTTCTCCCATATCTCTAATTCCAATATTCAGGCTCCATCATATGAGGCTGAATCAAGCCTTGCCTGATGCCTTGATTACTTTTGCTGCCAGGAAGAACTACTGCGGAGTTCTGCTCATCGATCATTTTTGGATTCCGGTGTCTCGGCATTGGCGTCATCAGATGGCGTGCCCTGCGCCGGCCATTTTGCATTCGTTCAACAGACTGGGCAGTAAGTAACCCCCAGGAGCCTAGCCACCTGGGGGACCACGGCTTGGACATTGGCGATTTGGGATCAGCATATGTCGGAAGCGGTTAGATCGACAAGATCGACGATCAGCATACCCCGGTAGGGATGCATAGCAGTAGGGGACAAACACCAGGGTGATCTTAGCTCGCTTGAGGTGGAGCTCTTGGGCGCGCGACCGACAGCCTAAGTTAGCACGTGAACCGATGCGGCCGCTGAGCGCCGAGCCGGTGCCTGTCGCGACTGCAATCCGTAGAAAATCGCATCGTGAAATTTCCATCTTCGGACTCCTTTTCGGAGGTGGGACGCTCATCCGCAAAAAGGAACACGCCGGCAAGCAAGACGATTTTCACAATGGGTAATTCCATTTGTCTAGATGCAATACTGCCTATGCGAATCGTATCGCCGCGCAAAACCCTGTCAAGGGATGAATATAGTGTGTGATTCAGAAGTCCGAGTCAGCCGGCTCGTTCATCTATAACTGATTTTAGATAACGGAGGATTTACCCAATAGCGAAGCTCGCGTTTGTAGGTTGGTTCGTAATAACTGACTGGCTAAAGTGCTAAAACACGGATTGTCCTTCTTCCTTCAGCCGCCGTCTATTGAAGCCGCACTGGTTGCAATGTCTGTCACCGGAATCAACTGATGCGAAAAAGTTTCCACAAAGGAGACATTTTCGCATCATATATTTCCCGCGACGTACATTCTGCATTACCCATTTCAAGTACTGGCGCGGACTAAGACCGAACTCAAGCTCCATATAATTTAAGAAATGAAGAGCGTTACCGTTAAAAACGTCAAGATCTGCGCTGGTTGCCTCTGTGAGATCATTCAGTTAATTTTCTTCTGCACTCGGGGTCACGTTTGCTTCGGCGCCGCACGGCTGATTTCTTAAGCAGGCTGTGATGCGTGGTAGCTCAGTCTGTTGCAGCTCTACGAGACTTCATCGGTCTACATGCTATGTGTTGTAGCGATCGGGACCGATTTTGTGATGAGGAGTGGAAGAAAACCTGTCCTAGTAGGCACAAGCAAAATCAATAGCTTAGGGTTACTGGAGGCGGGGGAAACCACATTATTACTGTAAGTATTGGTCAGTTCTAATGGTTTTCAGTTCGAAAATTCCGTGGTGCCCCCAAAGTTGCCCCCACGCCGCTGCTTCATGCCGGGCAGGCGCAGGTCGCCCGCGTACAACGCTTTGCCGGTGACCTTTTCCACGCCGTCCATGGGCGAACATTGCCTCCCACTGCTTCGATCTTGGTTGTCTGCGACACCGGAACATCCATGAGACCGTGTCCTTGTTATCCGATCGAACCGACTCACTTCGCCGACACCGGTACGCTCTCGCGCGCGTGACTGCAGGAGTGGATCAAGAACTGGTACTCCTTTGCGCTCGAAGTCAACACCGGCATGGCTACGGTCTATCATCAATTCGTTGGCTTTTTCAAAAGACATCCGGTAAGGGGTAAGGATAATTCCGCTCTGACGCTTTGAACGGCTTAAACGATTTAAACGGCGAATTAAGCGCGCTACAACAGGCGGGCAAAGTCACTCATCGAACGGTCATAGAAAACCTAGTAGATGCGTGCGAGACAGAGCACCTGGCTACACCATCTGAGCTTATCCGGCGTGAGAGCTGAAGGCATTGCGTTGGCGTCATTGGAGTTGGACTCTTCGAGCCTGCATGCATCTTCACTTCCAAACTCTCTTTCCACTTGACAGCGAGTTGCGTTTTCTCTAGCGTGCGCTCGCCTAGAGGTGAAGGTAACATGGACCGGGGTGACCCAAAAAAATTATCCCATGCCGAAGCCAGAGCCTATACGGATTATCTTTACAGTCGCGTGGCAGAGCGCTGGCGGGAACGGATCACGAACCGACCGTTCATGCAAATGCTCTGTTCGGGGACTCTTTCCCGCGATGCCCTGCGGCTGTTCTTCAAGAACTGGGCTTCATTTACCATCGATATCAACACGCTGGAATGCGCCACCTATCACAAGCACATCGCTTTCTTTCGTAAGAACCGCGATCTCATGACCGCCATGGCGCAGAAACTCGCGGACGAGCTGATTTATCCGAAGCCGCCGGGGCATATCCACGTCGTTCTTGAAACCGCCAGAGCGCTCGGCATAAGCGAGGATGAGGTTTTCCTCGAGCCGATGGCGGCCGAGTTACGCAGCCTGATCGATTTCCGCAGGGCTCTCCTTTGGGAAGGCACCATGGCTGAAGTTTACGCGGCGGGCGCAACAGAAGAACAGATTGGCTACTGGTCTGCGGAATGCTTCAAGGTCGTCACGGCTCACTATGGCTTGACGCTTCAGCAAGCCGCCTATTTTTCCACTCACGAAGAAGCGGACCTGAAGGAACACCAGGGAGGCATCATAGGCCATGGCAGTTTCAGGCGCATGGCGCTCGAACGCCTGCTCGAAGAAGGCGCGGAGACGCGTCCAGGTTACAGCCTCGAGTATTGCGCGATGACGTCGGTCGATCTCTACGGCGCCATGTTTCAGGCGGCACTGCAAAATAGCCAATTGGTGAGATGAAGATGGGTCGATTGGAAAATCGTGTCGCGATCGTGACCGGCGCCGGACAGGGGATCGGCCGGGCGATCGCCTTGGGCATGGCCCGCGAGGGCGCGTCGATTTTCATCGCTGATATCAACGCCGCGAATGCCGCTACGGTCAAGCAGGAGATTACGGCTCAGGGCGGTCGGGCGGGGGCGCTATGCAGCGATATTTCCGAAGAACAATCCGTGCGCGCGATGGTGGATGTCGCGCTCAAAGAGTTCCAACGGATCGACATTCTGGTCAACAACGCGGGAATTTTTCCCACCAGCCCGGTCGAGGAAATGCAAGAGGAAGAATGGGATCGGGTCATCGGTACCAACTTGGTCGGCACGTTTCTCTGCTCGAAAGCGGTGGTGCCCCATCTGCTCGCGCAACGGTCCGGACGAATTATCAGCCTCACATCTGGGCGCGCTTTTCAAGGAGCGAAGAACGGCGCGCATTATGCGGCGTCAAAAGCAGGCATTATCGGTTTTTCCAAATCGCTGGCGCTGGAGTTGGCTCCGCATGGAATTACCGTGAATGTACTCTGCCCGGGCATTACCGATACCTCGCAGCCGCGCGGCCATCAGACCGAAGAGCAAATTTACTCTCAGGGACAAAGAATTCCGTTGGGGCGCATCGGCCAGCCGGAGGACGTGGTCGGTCCAACAATTTTTCTAGCGAGCGACGCGGCGCGCTTCATTACCGGCCAAACGATTCTCGCTAACGGCGGCGGCATCATGTGGTGAACCATGAAGAATTGGTTCAAGCAGTTCCAACCGTTGAACCCGTTCGAACCGTGGGCGTAATCGGAATAGGGCAGATCGAGGAGATATGGAAAAAAAAGTGGCTGTAGTTAACGGCGGAGCGGGCGGAATCGGGCGCGCGGTCGTGCGCCGTTTGGGCGAGGCCGGCTATGCGCTTTTTATTCTCGACAAAAACGAGCAGGCCGGAGGCGAGACGCTCGAAGAATTGCGCCAACAGGGATACCAGGCGGACTACCACGTGGTGGAGCTGACCAACGCGGCGGAGATTAAAATTCTCTTTGCCGCAATTCAGCGTGAAGCTGGCCGCATCGATCTACTGGTGAACCTTGCCGGCGGCACTTTACATAAACATCCGGTCCAGGAGTTTCCACTCGCTGAGTGGATTGAGGTCCTTAATGTCAATCTGAAGGCCACTTTCCTATGTTGCCAGGCCGTCTGTAAACTGATGCGTGAGCGCAAGGCGGGAGTGATCATCAACACTTCGTCGAATTTCGGCATCACCGGCGGCGCGGGGCGGACGGCCTATGCCGCATCGAAAGCGGCCGTGATTGCTTTTACAAAATCCTTGGCGCTGGAAATGGCGCCGCATGGCGTCAGGGTGAATGCAATCGCTCCGGGGCTCACCGCGACGGCGCGGGTGATGGGTGGTTACGACGAGGCGGAGTGGCAGCGGCGTGCCAGACAGATCCCGATGGGACGAGCGGCGCATCCCAGCGACATCGCCGAGGGGGTTGCGTTCTTGGCAAGCGACGATGCGGGCTACACCACGGGGCAGACCCTGCATGTAAACGGCGGCATGATCTTTAACTGAAACGTTGTCGTAAGAATAGGTGCAATTGCGGAGGAGATTTATGGCTGAAGCCTATCGACTCTATGCGGGAACACAATCGGGAATGATCATTTTTCGCGGCGTCAGAGATATCTGGACTTCTATGGGCGGCTCGCGCGAGTTTGAGCCCTATTTCAAAGATAAGGTCATGGATTCCGTGTACGGTTGTCGGCAAAGTCCCGAAACCGTTTTTGCCGGAGTTACATTCGACGGTCTCTATCGTACCAAAGACGCGGGACGCCACTGGCAACGGGTGCTTGAAGGCGATATCCGATGGGTTACGGTCGATCCGACCGATGAGCGCGTCATTTACGCCGGCACGGAGCCGGTGCATCTCTATCGCAGCGAGGACGGCGGCGACTCCTGGGAGGAGCTCAAGTCCCTCACTGAAATGCCGGAGGAGGTGAAGTACAAGTGGTACTTTCCGCAGCCGTCGCACCAGGGCCACATTCGCCATATCAACATCGATCCGGAAAATCCGAAAACGATTTATCTCTGCATCGAGCATGGCGGCGTGGTGCGCAGCTTCGATCGTGGGAAAACTTGGGAAGATGTCAGTGAAGGATTCGAGTACCCGGACATTCATATGTTAGTGCGCTCGCCGGGCAGCAAGACGCGATATTTTGCCGCCACTTCGCGCGGTTTCTTTGTCGCCGATCCGCCGGAGAAAGGTTGGAAGCGGGCCGAAAAAGGCATGGAGAGCGATTATTTTCATGATGTGATCAATCTTCCTGGGGAGCGGCTGGCGATGTTTGTCGCGGGCGGCCATGGCTCCCCGCAGTATTGGGACCAGCCGGGTGGCGTTCAGGGACGCATCTATCGCAGCGAGGACGGCGGCCAAAGCTGGTGGCAAGTCGGCGCCGGCCTGCCGGCGAAACATCCGGCGATGTGCTGGCAGTTGGCCTACAATCCGTCACACAAAGATTCCATCTTTGCCGCCTTCGGCGACGTGGCGCGCGGCCACACCGCGGGCCCCCCAGGTCAAGGCGCGATCTATGTCACCTACGACCGCGGTGACACTTGGGAAGAGATCGCGCTGCAAAAGCGCGGCACCAAATGGCTGCAACCGCCGGCGATTCGCGTGCTCTGGGCGGCAGCGGATGAGTAGAAGTGAATGGACTAATGGAGTGCTGGAGTAATGGATGGATGGGATTCCAAGACATCAGTTCGTTACTCCAGTACTCCAACACTCTAGTCTTTGAGGTGTGTCATGCGACGCTTCAACATCATTGAGCCCCGCTCGATCGACGACGCCTGTGAGATTCTCGCTGAGGACGAAGACGCCAAACTTATCGGCGGCGGCACGGCACTGTTGATTCTGATCAAGCACGGCATCCTGCTCCCTCAGACGTTGGTCAATTTAAAAAAAATCAACGACGCTGCAGAAATCACCTTCGATTCGACCAGCGGGTTGAGAGTCGGCGGGCTAGCGAGCATCTACGACGTCGAGAGCGCGCCGGCAGTGCGCGAGCACTATCCGCTGCTCGCCAAAGCCTGTCACGTCGTCGCGAATATTCGCATTCGCAACATGGCGACAATAGCCGGCAACTTGGCCCATGCCGACTCGCAGTCCGATCCGCCGACGGCGCTGGTAGCTTTCGACGCCAGCGTGGAGCTGAGCAAACGCGACGGCAAGAGAAGCGTTAAGCTTGCCGATTTTTTGATCGGCAGCTACGAGACGGTTTTGGCGCGCGATGAAATCCTTACTGCCGTGCTCGTGCCCCCGCCGCGCACCAATCTTACGGGCACCTACCTCAAATTCACGACGCGCTCTTCGGAAGATCGTCCTTGTGCCGGTGTGGCGGCGTGGGTCTGTCCTGCGAACGGTACTGCCGGCGAAGCGCGCGTTGTCGTCGGCGCGGTCTCGCCCGCTCCCGTGGTTTTGTCGGAACCGCTCGCCACGGGTCAAAGTCTGACAGCTGACATGATCGCGGAAATTTCTCGCAAAGCTGCCGCCGCAGTCGACCCGATCGATGATCTACGCGGCCCGGCGGACTATAAACGGCAACTTGTGCAGGTGCTGGTGCGGCGCGCATTGAATGAGTGCGTCACGGACTAACGTGACTGCGCCGCCTTTCCTGACGGAGGAGATTTCAATGAGCAGTCTAGGGCAAGATTTTGCGCGCGTCGACGGGCCGGCGAAGTTGCGCGGCTCGGCGCAGTTCACCGCCGATATCGAGATGCCGGGCATGTTGTACGCCAAAGTTTTGCGCAGCACCCATGCCCATGCGCGCCTGCTTCGCGTGGACGCTGGCAAAGCAGCGAAGTTGCCTGGCGTGGTGGCGGTGCTGACGCGGGATGATCTCAAGGGGATAAACGCCTACTTTGGCCCGGTGGTAAAGGATCAGCCGGTAGTGGCCATCGATCGGGTGAGATACGTCGGAGATATTATCGCGGCGGTGGCGGCGGAAGAAAAAGACGTGGCCGAGGAGGCGCTGGATCTGATCGAAGTCGACTATGAGCCTTTGCCTGCGGTCTTCAATCCGGTCGAAGCAATGAAGCCCGGCGCGCCGATTTTACATGGCGAGAGTGCCAAGTCCGAGAATCGCCTCGACCGCGATAACTTTCGCTACGAGAAAGGCAGCAATGTCTTGACCATCTATCACGCCGAGCAGAGCGATGTCGCCGCCGGTTTCAAGGAAGCGGATGAGATTTTTGAAGATGTCTACAGCTCCCAAAAAATTCAGCACGCGCATATCGAGCCGCACGCGGCGTTAGCTTACTGGGAGCCGTCCGGCAAGCTGATCATCTATACGTCGACGCAGAATCCATCCTCAATCCGGGCGCAACTGGCGGAGCTTTTTAATCTGGCGCAATCCAAAGTGCGCGTGATCGTTCCTTATGTCGGCGGCGGCTACGGTGGCAAGGTGCATCCGCGGCTGGAGCCGTTGACGGCGACGCTTGCGCGCAAAGCGCACCGGCCGGTGCAGTGGGTGCTGAGCCGCGAAGAAGTGTTCTTGACTGCTCACTGTCACGCCTCTGTCGTTAAGATCAAGACCGGAGTCAAACGCGACGGGACGATCATCGCGCGCAAAGTGGAAGGATTTTATGACACCGGAGCTTACGCATTGACGGGGCCGTCGACAACCAAGAACGGCGGCGAAGTTTCGGGCGGGCCGTACCGGATAGCGCATCAGGATTTGACGACGTACTGCGTGTACACCAACACACCGCCGACCGGGCCGTACCGCGGCTTTGGCGTGCCGCAGGTATGCTGGGCGTACGAGTCGCAGATGGATGATATTGCCCGGCGGTTGGGGATCGATCCGTTGGAGCTGCGGCTCAAGAACCTCGTGCAAGAAGGCGATCGGTTTGTCACCGGCGACACGCTGGTTTCGGTGGGGATCAGCGGCTGTTTGAAGAGAGCCGCCCAAGCCGTGGGGTGGCGAGGAAGAGAAGAGCAGCAGGAGCGAGAACTAACAAGGAAAGTGCGCGGCAAGGGTTTGGCGGTGATGATCAAGACTACGATGACGCCGTCGAACTCATCGGCGTTGGTGCGGCTCAACGCTGACGGCTCGGCGGTGTTACTGACGAGCAGCGTTGAGATTGGCCAGGGGACGCACACCTCACTGGCGCAGATTGTCGCCGAAGAGCTGGGGATATCGGCCGAGCGAGTGAGCGTGACATTTCCCGATACCGATGTGACACCGTTCGATCAATCGACGAGTTCGAGCCGGACGATTTTTACGATGGGGAGTGCGGCGCGGCAGGCGGCGGGACAGATACGCCAGCAATTGCTGGAGATCGGCAGCCATGCGTTTGAGGCGAACGTTGAAGATTTGGAACTGCGCGACGGCTGTCTTCAGATTAAAGGAGCGCCGGAGAAGCGACGGACGATCTCGCAGTTGTTTCAGGCGCACTACGGGGCGGCGGTGGGGAGCATGGCGGCGAGCTACGACAACCAGACGCGCGGGGGAGTTGATCCGAAGACAGGCAAAGGGAAAGCGTCGGCATTTTTCTTTTTATCGGCGTGCGCGGCGGAAGTGGCAGTGGACACGGAGACGGGCAAGGTGACGATTGAGAAGATCGTTTCGGCGGTTGACGCTGGCAAGGCGGTCAATCCGAAGCAATGTCACATGCAGAATGAAGGGTCGATGATCATGTCGTTGGGATCGGCGTTGTTTGAAGAGATGGTGTTCGACAGTGGGCAGCCGATCAACGCGACGTTTTTAGAGTACATGCCGCCGTCGATGAAGGATCATCCGCGGCAGTTTCAATCGCTAATCGTAGAGACACCGCATCCTGAGGGGCCGTATGGGGCGAAGGGAGTGGGAGAGGCGGCGTTGGGGCCGGTGGAGCCGGCAATCGGCAATGCGATCGCCAATGCGTTAGGAGGGCGGCGGATCAGAGATTTACCGCTGCGGCCCGATCGCATCTTAGCTACGGTGCAGAACAAATGAGGAAAACTGCCATGAAGATCGAAATACGCGTGCTGGTTAATGGGCGTGAGATCGACGCCGCGGTGAAACCGAACCAGACTCTGTTGGAATGGTTGCGTGACGACCTGCGCTTGCGCGGCAGTCGGGAAGGCTGCGGCGTCGGCGTGTGCGGCTCGTGCACGGTGCTGGTCGATGGCCGCCCGGTTAGTTCTTGTTTGATGTTGGCGACCAACGCCGAAGGCAAAGAGATTCAAACGATCGAGGGCTTGGCGCCAGGCGACGATCTCGATCCGGTGCAACAGGCATTTTTAGAACACTCGGCATTCCAGTGCGGCTATTGCACCAGCGGCATGATCATGGCGACCAAGGCGCTGATGGCAAGCAATCCCAAACCGACGGAAGAAGAGGTGCGCGATTATTTATCGGGCAATATCTGCCGCTGCGGCACCTATCAAGAAGTGATGGCCGCGATCAAAAGCTTGTGCGAAAAGAATGCTTGAAGAGAGTCTGAGGAGAGCAACGATTATGCAGGAGGCAAAGATTCGCGAGCATTCGACTTCGGTTATTCTCTCGTTTGCAACGGTATTGCTGTGCGCGGCAATCTCCTACGCCGATCCAGTAGAAGATTTTTACCGTGCCAAGCAAGTGCGTTTTATCACTGCTTACTCGGCGGGCGGGCTATTCGACACGGCGACGCGGATCTTTGCGCGCCACATCGGCAAGTTCATCCCCGGGAAGCCCAGCGTTTGGGTAGATAATATGACCGGCGCTGGCGGTCTGATCGCGACCAATTACCTGGCCAACAACGCGCCGCGTGATGGATCGGTCTTGTTGAATCTTGACGGCGCGCTGCTGCGACTTCAAGCGCTGGGCAATCCCGCCGCTAAATTCGATGCGCGGCAATTCAACTGGCTACCCTCCCCCGGGCCGGATATTCAAGTGTGTTGGGTCGGCAAACAGAGCAGTTGGCATAGCGTCACCGAGGCTTTTAGCAGTTCGAAAGAACTGAAGATGGGCGGTCTTGCGCCAGGAACCTTTCCTTCGGACAATGCGCGCGCTCTTCAGACCGCGCTCGGCATCAATCTCAAAATCGTCGATGGCTTCAAAGGCGTGACCGAAATCCGCCTCGCCAGCGAGAGCGGCGAGGTGGACGGTTCCTGTTCTTCCTATGAGGGTGTCGTTCGTTCGTTTCCGAAGGAGCTCAAAAGCGGCGAGATCAGAGTGATCGCGCAGATCGGCGAGAAGCCGTGGCCGGGGCTGGAGAACGTGCCCAATGCCATCGATTTAGCCAAGAGCGAGCGCAGCAAGTGGCTGCTCCGAGTCGCCGTGATTGGTCCCAACGACATCAACCGTTTGTTCACGCTTCCTCCCGGCATCCCCTCCGAGCGAGTGGCGGCGATGCGCAAAGCGTTCGACGCGACCTTTGCCGATGCGGACTTTCAAGGGGAGATCGAGAAAGCCCGAGTCGTGCTGCGCCGCATATCGGTCGAGCGGATCAAAGAGGTCGCACTGCAGTGGCTGGATATGCCGGCGGCGGACAAAAAGGAGCTGCAAAAGATTCTGCGCATTAACTGACCGAGAGGCATACAAACTCGCTGTGGAAGTACATTGTCGGAAGATGACTCTTTGCCGCAAGCTCCACAAGACGCTTTCTGTGACGCTCTAGAATGGGACTGGGTGGGATATTCAGCGCACCGGCGCGCTGACTCGTTGCTGTTCTGAATGCGCTCTCCAAATCCGGATCGGAACCCTCTATCTTAATTGACTGGAGTTTGATGCCTAAAGCCTCTGCCGCTAGCTGTGTTTCTTGCAAAACCTCAGTCACCGTATTTGCATCGACGAACATTGCCACACGGGAAATCCTAGGAAACGACTCCTTCAACAACTCTAGCCTTTTTCCACTTAGCTGTCGTGCGATTTGACCAGCTCTGCTGCGAGTTCGGGAAACCGATCAAACTTTCCCTCTGCAAATCGATAGTCAATGACAATGTTTTCCCCTCGATGTGGTCTAGGTCGCGCAGAGCTTGTCGGAATGCGTCGAGACGAGATGAATCAGCGGAGGCGGATTGGGATGATAAATACCCGATACGAGGAACTTTCTTTGTCTGCTGCGCCTGAGCTGAAAAGCTAAACGCAAAGAGCGCAACGAATATCACAACACAGGGAATGTCTTTCATCGTTTTATTCTCACGCCTCACCGAATGACTTTATCCGCCCGGTACAGCACCGACTCCGGAATCGTCAGACCGATCTGCTTTGCCGTCTTGAGATTGATCACGAACTCGAACTTCGTCGGTTGCTCCAAGATCCGTTCGAATTCCGTAGTGATTCAACCGCTCCCTAACCTCATCGTCGGTTAATTCCTTGTTCGTGATCGAGAAGGGATCAATCGCCGGCAAGAAGAACAATTGCGGCGTTTTGAGATCCTGCCGGTACTCTTGAAACGGAAGGATGAGCTGGTTCAAAAGAAAATCATCCCACAGGCGACCTACGATAAGATAAAAGATCAGATCATAGCCAAGCAGAGCAAATAACGGCTAATAGAGAATGCGGAGTTTTATCAAACTGTGAAGCTATTTCGGGGTCTCGCTCTTTTTCTCACCTCTATCTTCATTCCGGGGAGCTACTCCGCTTCGCCATGTGAAATCGCGGCCGGTTCCATTCTCCCGCAGATTGAATCCTATAGAGCACATAAGAGCTTTCGCCAGCTTTGATTTTCCCCAGCTTTGATCAGACCAGCTTGAACCCTTAAAGAGAGACAGGAAAATATTTCTCAGAGGGGAAAATGAACAATTTGGAGCCAGCCATCTTTGCGATGATTCGCCAAGGATGTTAGCTGACTTTTTTGTCTCTGGGGATCTCAGTCATTTTCGATCAAGGAGGAAAAACAAGATGTTTCGCATTGATGAGTTTATTGAAGAGTGTCGTAAGGCTTTAAAAGAAACCAACGCTCATTCAGCAGTGGAGGAGATTGTCGAAAGAACCGTTTCCGATCCCAATGATGTGATAAAGGGCCTCGGTGAACCAAAACGGGCAGGCGTACAAACTTTGTATCGTTCCGCCGACCTGACGATAATTAATTTTACCTGGGGGCTGAGAATGTCCCTTCCTCCACACGATCATCGCATGTGGGCCGTAATCGGACTTTATGGCGGCAAAGAAGACAACACGTTTTATCGACGCAGTCCAAACGGACTTCTACGGAGTGGCGCAAAAGAGCTGAGTGCAAAGGATGCTTGTCCGCTTGGTGCTGCTGTTATTCATTCGGTGATCAATCCGCTCGATAAACTCACAGCGGCGATTCATGTCTATGGCGGCGACTATTTCGGTGTGCCTAGAAGCCAATGGGACGCGAAGACCCTCGAAGAGCAACCTTTTGATGTGGAGTACATAATAAGCCTATTCGAGGAATCAAATAGGGCACTGGAGGCCAAGGGTGAGTAGCTCAACCCGGCCGTAGAACTTTGAATTCATTGTTAACATAAGTGCAAGGGCCTGTAGGCCACAGGGCCGAATAACAATAGGAGGATTTTATGTCGACGAAAAAACAGCTCAATGAGGTACAGATGGATCGCAGAGCAATATTGGTGGCCGGGCTGGCAGGTGCGTCAGCACTCGTCTTCGGAAGCAACAGTAACTTGTTCGCTGCAGAGGACAAAGGCGTGGAGAGAAAAACCGGCAAGCAAGTCGATTCAATGATTCCAGGCTTCCCCAAGGTAGGCCAGCGCGAGATAACGC
>Ga0066710_100004049_pt1 | contig 12784 bp, 14 predicted proteins | sample GraSoiAngelo_159_FD_79666 | JGI IMG/M metagenome (GOLD analysis project Ga0066710, IMG submission 79666) | Grasslands soil microbial communities from the Angelo Coastal Reserve, California, USA - 14_1009_16_40cm | ecosystem: Environmental > Terrestrial > Soil > Grasslands | place: USA...
ATCGCCAGCGGTGAGAAACGTCACGAGGTTCAGTAATCGATAGGCGGCGTGGATGAAGGTCGGGAGCGCCGCCTCTGTCAGACCCGCGTCTTGGAGGAACACCGCAGCCTCCTCGTCCGGCAGCTCACGAATCTCCGCCTCCAGTCGCGCAGACAGCGGGATGACCTCGGCATGCTCGGCGGCTGCTTCGTCGCGGAGGGCTTGCAGCTCGGGGGACTCCTTGCCGATCTGGTCCTCACCGATGTTGGCGACGTACAGTACGGGTTTGGCAGTGAGGAAGGAAAAGCTCTTGAGGAGTTTGGCCTGCTCGGCATCGAAGCTCAGGGTGCGAATCGGTTTGCCTTCATCGAGGTGAGCCGCCAGCCGGTCGAGCAGTTCGAGCTCCTCCTTCTCCTTGGCCCCTGGCTTGAGGCGGGCAGTGCCGGCGATCTTCTCCCGCCGTTTGTTGACCACGTCGAGGTCGGCCAGCGCCAGCTCGAGATTGACCATTCCCATGTCGCGCCGTGGGTCGAGCTTGCTGTCAACGTGCCGGACATTCGGATCGGTGAATGCCCGGACGACCATCGCCAGCCCGTCGAGCTCGGGAATGTTCAAGAAAAACTGGTTGCCCATTCCCCCGCCGCGACTGGCGCCCGCCACTAGCCCCGCGACATCGACGAATTTCATCACGGTCGGCGTGACTTTCTTCGGTTTGTACATCTGGGCCAGCACGTCGAGCCGCTTGTCCGGGACCTCCACCATCGCGGTGTTCGGCTCGACGGTGCTGAAGGCATAGGAGGCCACACCCGCACCGGCGCGGGTCAGCGCATTGAACAACGTGGTTTTTCCGACGTTGGGAAGGCCGACGATACCGACGCCCAGTGTCATCGAAAGCGGCGCAGCTGATTTTCTGACATGACGTACGCCGGCGTGCCGAAACTCTGTGCGAGCGCGTGGACGTCGCACTCCTCGATGAGGAGCCGGCCCTCACGAATCGACAGGCACTCGTCGAGCGCAACCTGCAGCGCCATCCCTTACCTCCTGCACCTACGCGAACGCCCACGCCGGAGCGGCCGGTGTGGGCAAATGCTAGGGCAAAGGCGGCGCCGACCGAGTCAGTACTCGAGCGGATCCACCGGATCCATCCCATCGCCGCGATAGCCGCGGTCCGGCAGCAAGTACCCCAGGTCGTCGGTCGCCTCCTCATAGGTGGGATCGTCCGGGTCATACGGGTGCGGTTCGGGGATCATGTGTGGTCTCCTCAGGCACCGACCGGCTCAGCAACCGGCTCGGCAGCCGGCGGAACAGTCTCGCCAGCCGATTCGGCTTTCGGACTCAGCATCTTCATCTGGTCCATCACCACCTCGGTCGTATAGCGGCGCAGGCCGTCCTTGCCGTCCCACTCGTGACTGCGTAGCCGGCCTTCGGCATAGATGAGCTTGCCGCGGGTCAGGAACTCCTGGCAGATGGCGGCCAGCCGGTCGAATGCGACCAGCGAGTGGTACTGGACGTCCTCCTGGCGGTTCCCGTCGTCGTCTTTCGAGTAGCTGTTGGTTGCGAGCCGAAGTTTCGCGATCGTCAGCCCCTTGGGGCTGGTGACGATCTCAGGATCGCGCGTCAGTCGGCCGACGAGGATAACGCGGTTGACCATATTGGTTCTCCCTTCCAGTTCTGATGCCCACGTGCCATCCCCCGCAAGCAGGGGAGGAGTAACTGCGCTAGCCACCACCTCCCTTCAGGTTCTCGAGTAGCGGGAGTGGATCGACCGGGACGCCCGCGATGCGTACCTCGAAATGGAGGTGCGGTCCGGTGCTGTTGCCGGTCGATCCCATGAGGGCGATCGCCTGTCCCGCGGCAACGACGTCGCCCGGCTGCACGAGCGGCCAATCGAGGTGCCCGTACAGCGTGCTGAGCTGCGCATCGCGAGTCACCAGGATGTAGAGGCCGTAGCCACCGCGCTCCCGGTGAATGTTGACCGTACCGCCGGTGGCCGCAAAAATTGGCGTGTCGAGCGGCGCGGCCAGGTCGACCCCGCTATGAAAATTGTGGCCAGGGCAAACGGAGGACCACGGCTCGATCCCGACCGAGGTGCATCCAAACGGCCGGGTCAGAACAGCACCTCGCACCGGCTCGGTGAATGCGCCGGGTCGGGCCTGTTGCGCCTGCACCACCATCCCGGCGAGCAACAGTGGCACCGCGGCACACGCGGCGCCGATCGCCAACAGCGGGCGGCGCCACGACCATCCGAGCAGGACCAGGCGGCCGCCGGTCAGCAAGGTCACGCGTGGGATGCCCGCGCCGTGCCCATGGCGCTCTTGATCCCCTTCTTCACGATGCTCTCGGCCAGGTGCTCGGTTTTCCCCTCGAGGTGGGCGGAGGCGTTCATCAGCCCGGGCACCTTGATCAGCAGATAGAGCACGGCGACCCCGTAGAGCGCCTCAACCGGCCGCGCCCCGACCTGGTCCGCGAACAGGCTGGCGAAACGCAACACCAGCACCTGGCCGAACTGCATGAAAACCGTGAGCAGGAAAACGCGCAGCCACGACTGCGCATAGCGTTTGGTTTCCGGAAGGATCATGCAGATCGCGGCCAGCGGAGCGACCCCCAGCAGCACGGCCAGCAGCGCGAACCGCACGACGTAGGTCAGCGCGACGATGACCAGCATGACCGCGATGGCCAGACGGATCACGATCTGGAAGAGCGGCTGCCCGAAGGCGCTGTTCATGGCGAACATCCAGGGGAACCGAGGCGATCCGCCCGGAAATGGCTGCGTCCAGACGGCGTGAACCATCGCGTTGTTGAGGTCGATCGCCATCTGGCCGAACAGCAGGGCAAAGTGCGCCATGACAATGGCGGCCATGGCCCGCGGCAGGATCACCTTGAGGGTGTAGTGCGCACGGAAACTGCGTTCCCACTGGCTGCGAAGGAACGCCCAGGTGAAAACCAGGACTAGCAAGAGGTCGGCCATGGCCAGCGTGAGATGAAACATCGCCTGCAGCGCGGGCTCTTCGGTCAGTGGACGAGGCGTTAGCGTCGAGAGGTCGTGCGTGCTCAGCAGATAGGTCTCGACCATTCCCGCCACCGAGTCGCGGACGTCGTTGATCAGGTTGTTGAAAAAGCCCGTGACCAGGCCGGAGAAAACCTCTAGCACGAGAACGGCCGGCGAGCGGAGCGTCCAAGCCGGCGGCTGCCCCTAGTGATTGACCGAGTCCACGAGCACGCGGACCAGGAGGCCGGCCATCTCCACTCCGATGGTGCCGAAGACGATCCGTCCGATCCAGCGCTTGGCCTCCATCACGCTGCGGGGCTCGATCGCCACCATCTTCCAGATGAAGGCGCACACGAAAGCCAGGGCACCGATGCTTCCCGTCAAACCCTGGGCGTAGCTGGTCCAGAGCTCGATCAGATGCTTGAGCTGGTCCATCAGCGTTTCTTGTCGAGCTGCTCAGTCAGCCGGGCTTCGACGTAGCGTTCGATAGCACCAGTAAGGCGCTGCAGGATATTCCATTGGCCGACGAGCAGGTTTTTGTCCTGTTGGCCGAATTTTTGGAAGAGCGCCGGGCCCAGGGCTGGGCTGGAAGGAGCGGCCGCCGGCGCGGGGCGCGCAGGGACAAGCGGAGTGACGACGGTCGGAATCACCGCCGGGCGACCGATTGGCAAGGTCAGGGGTGGTGGCCGAAAGGCGACCCGGTGCGGCTGCATCGCCAGATGAATGCCAACGCCAGTAAAGGCAGCCAGCAGAGTGACTTCTCCACCGATCAGGGCGAGCTTCCAGGGTGGGCGCATGGCGGACTCCTCGAGAGGCTGGACGGGCGGCAACGTTTGCCATCCTTACACAAATCTGTATATTTGTCAAGACGAATAGCTAGGGTGGCGAGAGGGCGGCCTCCAGCGCCTGGCGGAGGCTGCCGAGCCGAAATTCGAAGCCCACCGATTGGGCCTTCGCCGGCAACGCACGCCGGCCATCGAGCAACAGGTGCGACTGTTCGCCGAGGGCGAGGCGCAGCACCAGCGCCGGAGCCGGCGCGATCGCCGGGCGATGCAACACGTCGCCGATTTCCCGGGCCACCTCGCGCTCCGGCCGGATGTCCGGCGCTACGGCGTTGACCGGTCCGGACAGCCCATCATTCTCCAGCGCCAGGCGATACAGCCCGACCAGGTCATCGACATGGATCCAGGTGAACCACTGCCGGCCATTCCCGAGCGGGCCACCGGCGAAGAGCCGGAACGGCAGGATCAAAAGCCGGAAGGCAGGCGCCCCACGTCCGACGACCATCGCCGTGCGGACCCGCACCACCCGCACGCCGAGGGGTTCCGCCCCGGAGGCGACGGTCTCCCACTGCTGGCAAACGCGAGCCAGGAACGAATTCCCGGGTGAACTCTCTTCGTTCACTACCTCATCACCGCGATCGCCGTAGTAATCGATTCCTGACGCATTGACGAGCACAGCGGGACGGCGATCCCTGGGTGTGCGCTCGATGCCATTCACGATCGCGGTCGTGGCAGCGAGCCGGCTCGACAGGATCTCCGCCATGCGACGGCGGGTCCATGGCCAGCTGCCGATGCTGGCGCCGGCCAGATTGATGATCCCATCGCAACCGCTGAGCTCGCTGACCCACGGGCCATCCGCGCTGCGTGGGTCCCAGGGCACCATCCGCACCCCCGGGGGGCCCGATCGCGCCTGACCGCGAGTCAGGACGACGACCTCGTGACCGTCGCGCAACAGGCTGTCGGAAAGATGCCGCCCGATGTAGCCTGATCCGCCGGCGATCAGGACCTTCATCCTTACTACTATGCTCCTGCTCGGCGACGGGAAATGCGATCGGGCGCCCACCTGACAAACCCCCTCCCTGACCCTCCCCACAAGGGGGAGGGAAATGTAGGGCGAGTTACGGGTTGAAGCTCCGGGTCCGGCGTTCGGTGCGCGCTTGCTGCAGACTCTGCAGTGCCTGGGCGAGCATCGCGGTGCGGTCGTCCTTGCCGCGCTCGCTCGCCGCCACCCCGGTGTCGACCGCCAGCCGGACGATGTCGCCATTCGGCGTCGCTGCGTACGGATGTTCCTCGAGCGCCGGTCGCAGCCGATCTGCCTGGCGCACGGCGACCGCCCGGTCGCCCTCGGGGATGACCAGGCAGAACTGGCCGTCGCGGATCCGGGCCAGCGTATTGACCCGACGCGTCTTGGCGCGGATCACCGCCACGAACTCGCGCAGGATCCGGCCGAGCCCGGCTTCGCCATACTTGCCGCGCAAGACCTCGTAGGCCTCGATCTCGAACAGCACGACGGCGAGATCGTGGTCGTAGCGTGAGGCGCGGCTGATCTCGTTGTCCAGCAGGTCGTCGAGGTATCGACTGCTGTGGGCACCCGACTGCAGGTCGAGAAGCGCCAGCTGCTCCGCCTGGATCAGCTTGCGACCCATCACCAGCGCGTAGAGACCTTCGGCAACGAAACTTTCCAGTCCCGCCAACGTCTCCTCGAGATCTTCTCGAGGTCGATCGAATCCCACCACGATGGCGCCGAATGTCGAGCCGGCCTTTTGCTCGGGGATCGGGACGCCCACGATGCTGCCTTCCTTGACCGCGTCGTCCGTCAGGTAGCGCGACCAGGCGCTTTTCGAGATGTCGGGAACGGTCACCGTGCGGTCGGCATGCTTGACCCATTCGGCGATCCCTTCGACCAGGCGGCGCTTCGCCTCCACCAGCACGTCGGGAGCGGGCTGGTCGTAAGCGGTGGCAAGGTCTGAACCACTGTCATCCAGCATCAAGACCAGGCCATAGTCGGCGCGCGTCAGGTAGATGACGGCGTCGACGATGTGCTGGGAGAGCATCTGCGAGTTGGATTCGGCGATCTCGGACTGCAGGCGACGGAGTGCGTGACTGACACGCTCTTTTGCCTGCAGCTCGGCGAGCAGATTCAGCCCGACCGACACCAGCTCGCCGGCGCCCAGGAGCCGTTCCGCGTCGTGTTCCTGGACGGCATCGGCAGCCTGGATCAGGTCATCGGGAAAAATCTTCAGTCGAAAGGCGAGCTCGGCGAACTCTTCGACCGAGTTGGGGGCGAATTTCACGGCCGGGCCCAGAACGGCGCCGATCTGGGCCTCCTTCTCGTTGCGCACCGGAGCGATGAAGTGGCCGACGCCGGACTTGCAGACGGCCATCCCTTCCTCGTTGCGCTTCAAGAAGTCCGGGTCGTGGTAAAGCGGACAGGCCTTGCGTTCCTGCAGGAGGCGGCAGTAGCGGGGATAGTCCTCGACCGGGGTCAGCGGATGGGCTTCGAGGTCAAAGACCTGCAGCTTGAGCCCGGTCGAGGCCTGGAACCGGTCCACCATCCGGGCGAATTCCGGGCTGCTGACCAGGGCGCCGAGCTCCCCTTCCTGCGGTTCTACCTCCATGATGCTGTCCGGCCTTTGAAGGGATGGGTCGACCTTCAAGGCAACAACGCTGTAACGGCGGAAAACCTGTTTCACCCAGAGTCGTCCGGGCCGTATTCAGCCTGAATACGCAGGCTACACTAGGACTGGTGCTCTCCACCCGGCTGCTGACCAAGCGCTATGGCAGCCTGACGGCCGTCGAGGACCTGGACCTGGAGATCGCCCCCGGGGAGCTGTTCGGCTTCCTCGGTCCCAACGGCGCGGGCAAGACCACCACCATCAAGATGCTGGTCGGCCTGCTGCGGCCGACCTCCGGGAGCGCCCGGTTAGCGGGCATCGACATCCTGGCCGAGCCGGAGAAGGCGAAGGCCCGGATCGGCTACGTGCCGGACGCGGCCACCCTCTACGACAAGCTGAGCGCGCGCGAGTTCCTGGAGTTTTCCGGCGACCTCTACCACGTCGAGCCGCGGCTGCGCGACCGCCGGATCGCGACCTTGCTCAAGCTGTTCGACCTCGAGCAGCGCGGCAACGATTTTCTCTCGGGCTACTCGCGGGGTATGCGGCAGAAGGTCTCGCTGGCCGCCGCCCTGCTCCACGATCCGCAGGTGCTCTTCCTCGACGAACCAACGGTTGGCCTCGACCCCCAGAGCGCCCGCCAGATGAAGGACATCCTCCAGGACTTCTGCAAGGAGGGAAAGACGGTGTTCTTCTCCACCCACATCCTGGAGATCGCGGAACGGATGTGCACCCGGCTGGCCATCATCAACCACGGCCGGCTGGTGGCGATGGGGAGCCTGCAGGATCTGCGTCAGATGGTGGGGCAGGACGGGCAATCGCTGGAGCAGATCTTCCTCGAGCTGACCGGCAGCCGCGAGGAAGACGTCAGCGCCGTCCTGCGGGGCCTGGAAGGCTGAGATGTTTTCCGGGTTGATGAGTGGCATCGACGTCGGCCTGCTGCTCTGGCGGGCACAGTTGCGGATGTTCGTCAACCAGACGCTGCGCAGCGGCAAGCCGGGGCGGATCGTGGCCACGATCATTGGCGCGGCCATCATCGTGCTGGCCTGGGGATGGGAGGCACTGATCACGACCATCGGGGTGGAGGCCGCCCGCCGATTCCACGCGCAGGTCGATGTCGCCCACCTGCTCAGCCTGGCCTTTCTCGGCTACACCGCGGTCCTGGTGTTCAGCAGCCTGATCTTCAGCCTCAACGCGCTCCTGCTGAATCCCGACCTCGACTTGCTGCTCGCGGCGCCACGCCCGGTGGCGAGTATTCTCGCGGGCCGGATGGTGCTGCAGGTCCTCCGGCTATTCCTGCTGAGCGTGCTGTTCACCGGGCCTGCGCTACTCGTGCTGGCGTTTGCCAACCATAACCCGCTGATCGTGATCGTGTTTTGCGCCTTGTATCTGCTCTATCCGGTGTTCGTCGTCGTGATCATCTCGCTGATGAGCCTGCTGCTGGTGCGCGTCATTCCCGCCGGCCGCGGGCGCGAGATCCTGACCCTGTTCGGAGTGATCCTGGCAGTGGGGATCAACCTGCTCAACTTCCTCTTCAACCCCGCCCTACGTGATTCCGGCTTCGCTCGCCGAAGCGGGCCGCCGTCGTTACCGGACATTCCGGGCGCGAGCGCCCCCTGGCTGCCATCCGGCTGGGCCGGGCGGTCGGCCGCAGCCGCCCTTGGCGGCGATTGGGGATCGGCGGTCGGGTGGGCGCTGATCCTGCTGCTGGTTTCGATCGTGATCTTCGCCTTCGGCACCGCACTCAGCGGCCGGCTTTACCTCGCCGGCTGGATCCAGGCGGTCCCGCCACGACGGCGCACGCTGGCGGCGCGCGGCCCGGGGCGCCGTGGATCGATCCCGCTGCTCAACCCGGTGCTGGCCTCGATCGTGATCAAGGACTGGCGGATGCGAACCCGCGACCTCGCCCAACTGCTCCGTTTCGCGATGCCGGTCGTGTTTCTCTTCGTCATCTTTGGGCTGCGCTTTCCGCGGCTGCTCAGCTCGGTGCAGGGGCTTGGCGCCGGCCCGGCTGCCGCCATGCTCGGTCTGGTGCCCGCCTGGATTCTGCTCTTCTCACTGAGCATCTCGCTCGGATTGAGCGCGGTGAGCCTCGAGGGTAAGAGCATCTGGGTCTACGCGGCCTCTCCCAACACCACCATCCGGTTCCTGGAGGGGAAATGCTGGTCGGCGGCCTTGCCGACAGGCGTCTTGGTCGCGCTCGTCGCCGTGATCGGCGAGATCTTGATCCGGCCCGGCTTGACCTGGGCGGCCACCGCCGTGCTGGTCGCGGTCGCCCAAGCCGCCTCCGTCACGACGCTGATGGTCGGGATCGGCGCCGTCTTTGCCCGCTTCGACTGGACGGATGCCCGCCGGATGATGCACCCCGCGGGAGTGTTCATCGGGATGGGGCTCTTCGCCCTCATCACCGGCGCCAGCGCGTTGCTGCTGGCGATTTCGCTGGCGCTCGCCGGCGCCACGCATTTTCCCCTGGTGACCACCTGGCTGGCAGCGGTGACGGTATCGGTCGGCGGGGCGGTCGCCGTCGCCGCCCTGGGCCTGCTGATCGGCAACGAGCGTCTGCGCGGGCTAGAGCTCGGCTGACTCCTCCGCGACCGGCACCGGTTCCGGTTCCGGCCTCGCCACGACGCCAATCCGGTGATGATGCCGGCAGCGCGCCTGGTAGCTCGCGGCGCCGCCGATCACGACCAGCGGCGAGTCGACCGGCGCCGGCATGCCATCGACCAGTCGCTGCGTGCGCGTCGCCTGCCGCGAGCCGCAACCGGGGTACTGGCACGACGCCTGCAGCTTGGTGAGCCGGTCGGCATGAGCCGCCAGCAGCGGCATCGGTCCAAACGGCCGCGCCAGGAAATCGAGATCGAGCCCGGCGACGATGACATGTCGCCCCCGATTGGCCAGCTCCTCGGCGAGAGCGACGATCTCAGGTCCGAAGAATTGCGCTTCGTCGATACCGACCACCCGAGTGTCGTCTCGAACCTGGTCGCCCAATGCCGCGACATCCGGCACGGCAATCGCCGGAAAGCGGACCTCGCGATGGGACGCCACCGCCTCGATGGCATACCGGTCATCGAGCGCCGGCTTGAAGGCCTGGATGGTGGATCCGGCATACCGCGCCTGATCGAGCCGGCGGATCAGCTCCTGGGTTTTGCCGCTGAACATGCAGCCGCTGATCAGATCGAGACTGCCGGAGGGCTCGTCGAACCAGACCTCCTGAAACGTCACCGCCCGCGGCTCCGCCGTGTGATGGCGCCGGCAGACGGGCAGAAAGCGCTCGGGCGTGCCGTTGCTCGCATGAAATCGCTGCGTCCGGCTGGCCAGGTTGCGACACCCGGGCTGAGCGCAGACGCCGTCGTCGAGCTTTAAGGCGAAATCCGCGGTGCACAACAATTCCGGCATCGGACCGGCGGCTCGGCCGGCGTAATCGAGCTCCCAGCCTGCCGCGACCACATCCAGCCGGTGGAGGGTCGCCAGGTCGTCCAGCACGGCGAGCAACCGGTCATCGTAGTGCTGGGCATCGTCGACGGTGACCAGTTCGGTCAAGGGGTCCAGCTGAGCGAGCAGGTCGTTGGCATCGGCAGCGGCCCCGAGTTTCTGCATGCGGCGGCCCTGCCGCAGGGCGCGTTCCGCCTCCGCCTCCAGCTTCTTGGTCTTGCCCGAATGGGTTGGCCCGGAGTAGACGGTCAGGCTGCCCAGCCGCCGACGTTCGCGATCCTCGCGATACCGCTCGTTGATCATGTCTGCATGATTCTATGTATCCATGGACGACCTCGCCCAAGCTAGCCCCTGACCCGTGGCTTCGGACGCGCCGGCGAAATCGCCGCGGGTCAGGTCTGGCGGAACTCTGCCTTCGCCTTCTCGACGAGCGAAGGGTCGGCCAGCAAATCGGCGCCGGTCATCGCCAGCGCCTTAGCCGCGTCGATCATCGCCTGGTATCCACGCAGCGAACCAGACGCTTCCAGGAAGGCCTGCGAGTGGGTGGCCACATCAGCCGGCGCGATGGCGAGCGTGGGATGGAGGCCGGGGACGACGTGGGTGACGTTCCCCATGTCGGTCGAGCCGGCATTCTCCCAGGGGACCGGATCGACCGGGTCGATGCCGAGCCGCCGCAAGTTCTCTTCGAAGAGCGCGGCCAGGACGCCGTTGTTGCGCAAATCGCTGTACGGGTCTTCGTCGAAGGTCAGCTTGACGCTGCACCCGGTCGCCAGCGCGGCGGCCTGGAAGATGTTTTTGACTTTCTGGACGAGCTCCTGCATGTACGCTTCGTCCCGGGCGCGCACCAGGAATTCCCCGCTGGTCCGTTCCGGCACGATGTTGGGCGCGGTTCCGCCCTCTTTGAGGAAGCCATGCAAGCGGGCGCCCTCCTTGATGTGCTGGCGGAGCATGCTGATGCCGTTGTAGGCGAGCACGAACGCGTCGAGCGCGTTGATGCCCTTCTCCGGATCACCGGAGGCGTGGGCGGCGCGGCCGATGAACTCGAATTGCATGTGGGTCACGGCCAGTGCCCAGTGGAGCACCTGAGTCTTGGCATCCGGGTGGAACATCATGGCGGCATCGACTTCCTGGAAGATCCCGGCCCGAATCAGCCGGATCTTCCCGCCACCGCCTTCTTCGGCGGGCGTCCCGATCACCTGGACCCGTCCGGGAAAACGATCGAGCGCCTGCGCCAGGGCGATCCCGGCGCCGGCCGACGCGGTGGCGATCAGGTTGTGGCCGCAGCCATGTCCCAGGCCACGGAGCGCGTCGTACTCCGAGAGAAAGGCAATCGACGGTCCAGTGCCATTGCGACGGGTGGCGACAAAGGCGGTGGGGGTGTTGGCGACGCCGACTTCGACCTCGAAGCCCTGCTCGCGCAGCAGCGCCGTCAACCAGCCGACCGCCTGCCGCTCCTCGTAGGCAGTCTCCGGGTTGGCATGGATGTCCCGGCCGATTCGTTCCAGCTCCGGCCGCAGCGCGTCGATCCGGGTGCTGATCCCGTCCTTCAGCTCACTGACCGGCGCCTGTGCCACGGACATCCTGGCCAATAATTGTATGGCGATGGCGGAGCATGGGACGCTCGATCAGGCGACGGACGAGGAGCTAGCCCGGCGGGTTCGGGAAATCATGGCCGAGATGGCGCCCCTGGAGGAAGCTCTGGGCCGGTTGCGGGCGCAGATCCAGCAGGTCGCCAGCGAGCAGAAAAAGCGGGAGCGGGCCCAGCACCTCAAGACCCGGATGCAGGTCCGCACCACGGTGGCGCAGGGGCAGATGCCAACGCTCCAGCAGGTAGCAGAGAGCTCCAACGAGCTGGTGCCGTCCGAGGCCACTCTGGCGAGCCTGAAGTTCTTTCGGGACAGTGGGACGGAAATCGGGCTCGGTTACGCGACCGCCCGCGAGCCAACCGTCTGGATGACGAACGGATCGAGCACGGCGGCTGTCAAAACGATCGCCGAGGTTCGCGCCAGGTACCTGGAAGGGTGGGACTTCGGCACGGCCGCGCATCCGGGGGTGCGGATGCACATCCCGAACAGCCGCACGGAGAAGATCGTGCAGGCTTCTGAAGTCTTCATCCGGGTCGACGCGCGTGGGGCTAGCTGACCGGCATCTCCCGTCGGCTGGCTACGGCCGACGTGAGCGCGAACGCGACAACGGCTCCGGTACCGGAAACGGCGATCACGCCCGCCATCGGCAGCGCCGAGCTGATCCCGGCGACCCCAACGAGTGGCGCACCGATGGCTCCGACGCCGCTCTGAATGACGCCCAGCAAGGCTGACCCGGTCCCGGCGGCGTTTGGTCGCCTCGAGAGCGCCAGCGCGGTGGCGTTGGGCACGATCAACCCGATGCTCGAAACCAGGAAGAACAGTGGAGGCAAGATCGCGACCAAGCCGGCGCCGCCGATCAGGACCATCAACAGCAGGACGATGCCGGCGGTCGCGGCCGTCGCCAGCCCGGTGACGAGCAGACGGGCCGGGGGAATCCGTCCCACCAGGCTACCGTTGACCTGGCTGGCGAGCACGAAACCCAGCGCGTTGATCCCGAAGATCAGGCTGAAGGTCTGTGGGGAGACGCGGTAGATGCCTTGCAGGACGAACGGCGAGCCCGAGATGTAGGCAAACATGGCCCCGAAGGCCAGGCCACCCGAGAGCGCGTAGCCGATGAATCGCGCGTCCGCGAGCAGCGCGCGAAACGTTGCCAGTGTACCGCGCAGGCCGCCGTCGCTGCGGCGCTCGGCCGGCAGTGTTTCGGGCAAGCCGACCGCGGCGCCGAGCCAGAGGAGCGCCGCCACCAAGGCCAGCGTCAGGAAGATGCCGTGCCACGACGTAAAGCGCAGGACCTGGGCGCCGATGACCGGCGCCAGGATGGGAGCCAGCCCCATGATCAGGACCAGGCGGGAGAAGTAGCGCGCCGCCGCCGATCCGACGTACAGGTCGCGCACGATCGCCCGG
>Ga0066710_100004050_pt1 | contig 12784 bp, 9 predicted proteins | sample GraSoiAngelo_159_FD_79666 | JGI IMG/M metagenome (GOLD analysis project Ga0066710, IMG submission 79666) | Grasslands soil microbial communities from the Angelo Coastal Reserve, California, USA - 14_1009_16_40cm | ecosystem: Environmental > Terrestrial > Soil > Grasslands | place: USA...
TCGATCAGCGTGACGTTCGGGCGATTGAAGGTCGGCAGGTAGTCGTCATTCGAGCACGGCCGCTTGCACATGAAGCGATAATAAGGCTTCAGCACCTCGGCCGTTTCCTGGTCCTCGACGATGCCTTCGATGCGGCGGCGCAGCCGCTCCATCACCCGATAGTCTTCCTGCTCACGCAGCAGGGCCAGCTGCTCGATCGTCAGCTCGGACCCGCCGCCCATGGCGGACAGCTTCGCGGCCATGTTGCGATTGATCTCGGTCCAGAAGTCACAGACCAGATCCACGGGGCCCGGCGCCGGCGGGAACGGCTCCCACGCCCAGGCATGGAAATTCGCCTGCCGCTCCCTCTGCCAGCCTGGCTTCAGGGTCTTGACCCATTCGGGATCGGTGGGCCCGTTGTTTCGTTCGTCGACACTCGAAGGCGTGCGCTGGACGACGTACACGTGTTTCGCGCAGCGGCCGAGATGGGGAACGATCTGGATGCCGGTCGCGCCCGTGCCGATGATCGCGACGCGCTTGTCTGCGAGCTTGTCCAGACGCGGGTCGCCGGGTCTTCCGCCGGTATACGCGTAATCCCAGCGCGCCGAATGGAACACGCGTCCCTTGAAGTCCACGATCCCGGGAATACCGGGCAGCTTTGGCTTGCTCCAAAGCCCGAGCGCCATGACGATGAAACGGGCGCGGATGTCGTCGTCGCGGTTCGTGCCGACCCGCCAGCGTTGGATCGATTCGTCCCAGCGCAGCGCGCGCACCAAAGTGCCGAACAGCGCGCCCTCGTAGAGGCCGAAGTGCCGCCCGATCCGCCGACAGTGCTCCCGGATTTCCGCACCGTCGGCGAATTTCTGCGACGGCATATAGTTCAGCTCTTCGAGCAGCGGGATGTAGCTATAGGATTCGTTGTCGCATTGGATGCCCGGATAGCGGTTCCAGTACCAGACGCCCCCGAAATCTCCGCCCATTTCGATGATGTGGACATCCTCGACGCTCGCCCGCTTCAAGCACGCGCCCGCGATCAGCCCGGCGAATCCGCCGCCGATCACGACGACGTCGACATCTGCCGAAATCGGATCGCGAACCACGGGTGGCGAATGCGGATCGGTCTCCCAGAAGTCCGCGAGCTCGCCTGCGGTGTGGAGGTATTGCTTCGAGCCCTCCTCGCGCAGGCGCTTGTCGCGCTCCAGTCGGTATTTCTCCCGGAGCGCGGGCAGATCGATGTCGTCAGGTGTCCGCGTCGGCTCGCAATTCGTGCGCCACTGCATGGTGCGCGTCTTCCCGTTAGGTGGGCAGCCAACGTGAGCCGTCACGTTTACTGCATGCCTTCGGCGTACCACGTCCTGAATTCTTGATAACTCGGCATTTCGGTCGAGTTCGCCTCGGCATCGATCGGCACATGAACGACGCCGGGCTTGCCGCTCGCGAAGGCCCGCGCGATGGCCGGTCCAATGTCCTCCTCGCGCTCGACGTATTCGCCGTAACAGCCGAAGCCCTCGGCAATCTTGTCGAACCGCACTTGCTTGCCCCAGTGCACTCCCGTCTCCGCTGATCCGGGACCGAATGTGCGCTTGTAGACACCGACCTCGAGTCCCCACGCGTAATCGCAGCCCACGACGCAGACGAGCGGCAACTTCAGGCGTACGGCTGTTTCCAGCTCCGAGATGTGGAACAGGAACGATGAATCGCTCGTGAGCAGCATGACGGGCCGCTTCTTGCCCTCCGCGACCGACGCGCCGATCGCATAGGGAAGTCCCGTCCCCAGGTGGCCGAAGTTCTGGTTCCACACGACGTCGTTCGGCTTTGCCTGCGAATAGGTCCAGGTGAAGATGACGGTCGCCCCACCGTCGCGCACCATCACGCCATCCTTCGGGAAGGCCTTCGTCGCCTCGACCACGAAGCGCGCGGGATGGACGGGCACCTTGCCCTGCGGAGCGGACTCCGCCAGCTCGGCCAATCGAGTCGCCTCGTCCTTTACCCAGCCTTCGAGCTCCGGCGACGGAGAACGCGGCGAACCTGCGAGCGCGTCGGTCAGTTGCGGGACCACATCTCGCAAATCGCCTACCAGCGGCACGTCGATCGGCCGGTTCACGCCGATCGCCAGCGGATCGCGCTCGATGTAGATCCATTTACGGTTGGCATTGCCCGGCGCCCAGTGATGACCCCTGCCGTAGTGGACCGGCTCGCCCATCTCGGTGCCGATCGCGATACAGAGGTCGGACTTCACCACCGCGTCGACCGCTGCGGGTGAGAAGCCGTAGGGGAAGGTGCGGCCCTCCAGGCCTTTGATGTACGAGGTGCCGCCGGACGTCTGGATCACGGGGCACGCGAGCACCCGCGCGAGCGCCGCGACCGAATCGTGTGCGCGCGCCGTGTGCGCGCCGTGTCCCACCAGCAGGATCGGCAGCTTCGCCGCGCGGATCAGCTTCACGGCCGCATCGACCGCCGGCGCGCTCGCTGCCTGATGGACGAGGCGGTAGGCGTCAGGCGGCAGCGGCGGCGGCACGTCGAGCTCGGCCTGGATCACATGCGATGGATACTCGATGTAGACCGGGCCTGGCGTCCCGGACTGCGTGCGGCGCAACGCCTCACGGATGATCTCGTCCGTCTGGTCCGGATATTCGATGATGCCCAGATACTTCACCGCTGGGGCGATGAGCCCTGGCTGCGAAGTGAATTGAATGCGGCCACGGCGCACCCGCTGCTCGGTGATACGTGCGCGCTGGCCGCCGATGAAGATGACGGGCGAGTTTTCCTTTGCGGCGCAAATGATCGCCCCGGCCAGATTGGCGATGCCAGGCCCCAGCGTGCCGATGCAGAGACCTGCCTTTCCCGTCATGCGCGACGCCGCTTCAGCCATGAAGCCGGCGCACTCTTCGTGATGCGGGGCGACTACCTGCCAGCCGCGCTGCTCCGCGGTCAAGAACATGTGGACGAAGTTCGGGTCGGGAATGCCGAAGAGCGTGTGGATGCCCTCCGCTTCGAAGAGTTGCAGGATGCGTTCATAAACAGGTACGGCCATGATCAAACCCCTTCTTCCCTACTCGAGCGGGCGTGGGGCGCCCGTTCCCATGTACTTCGCGAGATTGCGGTGAAGATTGGCGACGCTGCGCTCGCGATAGGGATTGGGCTGCGTTCCGCGGAAACCGCGCGCCTTCATCCCCTGCTGCACCGCGGCCATGTTGGAGAAATCCTGCGGCAGGACGCTGCCCCATCGCGGGTCGTCCACCGGCGTGTATTCCCACTCGGCCTTCGGCTCCTGCCCGTTCGGATACAGCTCGTAAACAGCGACCTCGAAGATGCACTTGCTCGGATCGTAGCCATAGGGCCGCGCGCTGTAGCAAAGGGCGTTGTTCACGGCGTGCCCGATCTGGAAGTTGGGGAAGATCTGCCACGCGGTGCCGCTCTTGCCGACATGCGCGGGATCGACGATCGGCCAGATCACGCCGCGCGCGGCATCGTCGCGCCGCGCGGAGTCGAGCCAATGCTTGAGCACCTTGTCCGACGGAGTTCCTTCCGGCAGCTCATCCACCAGCCGCAGCGCCGCATCGACCAGCGTCTTCGTCGTGTTGGTGTTCACCTGCTCCCAGGTATAGACCTGCATCTCTGCCGTCGAGAGGCGGGGGTCGGCGCCCGCGCCGAGACGTAGCTTTGCCTGGTTCTCGTCCAGCCCTTTGGGCGCGTCATAGCCGATGTTGCTATGCAACCCCTGCACCCTCGCCCACCCACGGAAGTCGCCGAACTTCACGAACTCCGGGTGCGTCACCGGGACATGGTAGGTTTCGGCGAATGCCTCCATCGCGACCTTCCAGTTGCAATCGAAAATGATCCACCGGCGCCATCTGCAGCGCATGTTCTGGAGCTCGAAGGGATCGAGCATGCTGGCGGCGGGCTCGAGATAGTCGCGCAACGGCTCGCAGTCGGGATCCATGTTGATCCAGATCCAGCCGCCCCAGGTGTCGACGTCGACCTCGGAGAGGCGCGTGCGCTCGTCCGTCAGTGCGCCCTTCCAGTCATCCCCGATCGTCACATGAGTGCACTGGCCTTCCAGGTTGTACGTCCAGCCGTGGAACCCGCAGACGAACTGCCGCCTCTTGCCGCACGCTCTCTTGGCGCCGTCAGGCGTGTCCACGAGCCGGCGGCCGCGATGCGAGCACACGTTGTAGTAGGCGCGGATCTCGTCCGGCGCCGCGCGGACGATCAGGATCGAGTCATCTAGGATGTCGTAGGTGAGGTAGTTGCCGAACTCGGGAATTTCCTCGAGGCGGCCGACCTGCTGCCACACTCTGCGCCACAGCTTGTCGCGCTCCGCGCGGGCATAGTCCTCGGAGAGGTAGGCCTCCACTCCGATGCGTACCGGCTCCGACAGATCCTGGACCGGTTCAGACGTCGTTTCATTCGTGATGCTGGCAGGATTGCCCATCGCCTACTCCAATCTTCCGCAGGAATGGATCCGCCTCACCGTTTCATCGCCGCGCGGAAGTTCTCGTCCTTGAGAAACAGGGGCGTGTTGTCGTCGGCGAGGTGGGACCACTTGAGATTGATCCCGCCGTCGACGGTGAGGCACTGCCCCGTGATGTAACTCGACAGGTTCGACAGCAGGAAGAGCACAGCACCGGCGATCTCCTCTGGCCGGCCGCGCCGCCCCATCGGGATCGCCCGGCGATCGCGCTCCGGATCGTCCCCGACATAGGTGCGCGACGCCGGCGTTGCGGTCGGCCCCGGCGCCACGGCGTTGACGCGAATGCCGTCCAATGCCAGCTCGAGCGCCATCGTCTTGACCATCGACAACATCGCCGCTTTGGCGGCGCCGTAGCCGGAGTGGTAGGGCGCCGAGTTCACGCCGCTGATCGAGGAGATCGAGACCAGCGAGCCCGGCCGTCCCTGCGCCTTCAACTCCGCCGCGACGGCCTGGCTCATGAAGAACATGGACTCGAGATTCTGCGCGAACAGCGCACGCAGATCTTCGCGCGAGAGCCGCGTCGTGGGACACCAGGTCGACGGCGCCGCGCCGCCGGCAACGTTGACGAGCCCGTAGAGCTCACCCTTCGCGCCGCGCACGCTCTTCATGACCGCGGCCACGCCTTCTTCGGTCTGCGCGTCGGCCGCGACCGGCGTGACCAAGAGACCCTGCGACGCCAAGGGCGCAACGTGCCGATCGAGATTTGCTTCCGAGCGACTCACCGCGATCACGGTCGCCCCTGCGCGCGCGACCAGGCTCGTGACGGTCGTCCCGATACCGCCGCCCGCGGCGCCGGATACCACGACGATGCGGCCGTCGAGCTTCAGAAGGTCCTGCTCCATGGCGCGTCCCTTCCGCATTTGTCTGGATCGTATTTGTCCGGACAAATAGTGCGAATCTGTTTGATTGTAGAGGAACAACGAAACCGAGCGCCGGTATTTGTCTGGACAAGCTGGCTCGCAGGCAGCGCGTGCGGGCACGGCGCGATCAAGATCGGCGATCGGCGTCACCGCTGCGCAACGCCAGCACGCTGCCTTCCGCGTCGGCCGAAACGTAGAGCGTGCCATCGGAGCCAGCAGTGATGCCGGCAAACGGGCCCTGTGGCCCCGAGAACGGCGGCAGGCCGCGGAGGGGCTTGGGAATCACGCCGGGCGGAGCGCCGACGGGCAGGCCGGCGGCGATCGTGCGCCGAGCTCTGCTTTCGATGTCGAATGCGATCAGCGCCTTGGTGCCCGCATCGACGATATAGAGCTGCCCCTCGCGCACGAGGATGCCCTGCGGTTGCTGCAAGCCGTCGACCACCGTCTCGACGCCGCCCGCAGTCAGCTCGACCACTCGCCCCGCCCCCGCTTCGGAGACGAAGCAGGCGCCACCCGAGCCGATCGCCACGCCTAGCGGATCGTGCAGTCCAGTGGCCTGCACCGCGACTTCGCCAGACTGGATCGAAAGCACGCGTCCCGCGCCGAGTTCCGCGACCACGATCGCTCCGCCGGGCGCAACCGCCACGCCATACAGTTGGTCGAGCCCATCGGCGAGCACCTCGCTCTTGTTCTCCCAGGGCCGGTAGAGCGCAACCTGGCCACCCGAGGTGGTGACCGCGAAGCCGCCGCCCGGTGCGGGGGCCAGACCGCGCAGGAATCCCGGATAGCCGGGAGTGAATAGCATCGCAACGCACCGCAGCTCGCGGCCGGGTGAGAGGACGAAGAGGCTGGTCCCGTCGGCGACGTAGAGTTGGCCGTCATCCCCGATCGCCAGATCCAACGGCCAGTTCAAGCCGCCCGGCAACAGCTCGCGGCTCGCGCCGCCGCCGAGGATCTCGGTGATCCGCCCGGAAAAATGGGAGACGAACAGCCGATCGCCCGCGAAGGTCAGGTTGTCCAGGCCCGGATCCAGCGCGGCCAGCACGCTGCGGCTGCCGGTTCGGGGATCGATGCGCAGCACTTCTCCGGTCTGCACCTGGGTCGAGACGATGTAGCCCTTGGAATCGAACTTGACGGCGTCGGGCACGCCCAGGTCGCCCACCACCCGCTCCGCCGCGCCGCCATCAGGATGGACGCGCCAGATCTCGTTGGCTCCCATCAGCGGAAAATACAAGAGGCCGTCGGGTCCAACCGCCAGGGCGTTAGGCAGCGGCAGGTCCTCCAGCAGCACCCGCGGCGCACCGCCGCCGAGATCGAGCTCCAGCAGGCGCCCGCCGATCCTGCACTCGTCGATGAACAATCGACCCTGATGGAACGTGATGCCGTTCGCGCCGGGTACGTCGTCGCGCAGCACCCGCGTGCGGCCATCGACGCCGAGCACGCTCACCCGTGCGTCCATCACCTCGGTGACGTAGAGATTGCCGTGTGGATCGAAGGCCACGTCGTCGGGCGCAACGATCTCGCCGCCCTTCGCGCTGATGGTCTCCAATCGTCCGGTCGCGACGTCGAGCGCGCTGATCTGGCTGCCGGTCACCTGCGCCACATAGACGCGCCCGTCGGGGCCGGCGCGCAGGCCGTTGGCGCCGAACACGCGGCTGATCGGGGTGAGCCGTTCCAGGCGCCAACCCTCAGCGAGTTGGGGAGGGCTCGCCATCGCGTAGCGCCCTGTTTGCAGCGACATCCTGACGGTCTTCCTGCGCTGTCGTCCCGGAACTCGTCGTTTGGCAGAGCCGGGCAGACCCGGTATCCGTAGCGAAGGAATCGATTCGCAGCAGGAGCGAGGAGTTCCCTTGGGTTCGCTTTCGGGCAAGGTCGCGGTGGTCACCGGCGCCAGTCGAGGGATCGGGAAGGGAATCGCGCTCGCCCTCGCGGATGAAGGCGCAACCGTCTACGTCACGGGGCGGACGGTCACGCCCGGCTCGTACCCGCTACCCGGCACCGTCGGCGAGACCGCTGCGGAAGTCGACCGCCGCGGTGGCAAGGGCTTTGCCGTCGAGGTCGATCACGGGAACGACGATCGGGTCGCAGCCCTCTTCGCGCAGATCGAGCGAGAGCAGGGCCGCCTCGATCTTCTGGTCAACAACGCCTTCGCACTGCCCGAAACCCTGACGGATCCGGAGCCATTCTGGGAGAAGCCGCTCTCCTATTGGGAGATGGTCGATGTCGGCGTGCGCTCGAACTACGTTGCGGCCTGGCATGCGGCCCACATCATGGTCCCGCAGAGGTCCGGCCTCATCGTGGCCACCTCCGGATACGTGGGAGTCACCTACACCTACGGCGTCGTCTTCGGCATGTGCAAAGCCGCGGTCGACCGGATGGCGCGCGACATGGCGATCGAGCTGAAGCCGCACGAAGTGGCCTCGCTGTCGTTGTGGATGGGTCTTACCTTCACCGAGCGGGCGATCCGCAATCTGGAAGCGCAGCCCGAGATGAAGGCAGCGATCGTCACGAACCCCGATATCGGCTCGTCCCCCGAGTTTGCCGGGCGGGTGATCGCGGCCCTCGCCAACGATCCGGACATCATGAAGCGGTCGGGCGCCACCTACATCACCGCCGAGCTCGCGCTCGACTATGGCGTCACCGACATCGATGGAAAGGTCCCTCCGTCCCTTCGCGCGCAGCGCGGCTCTCCGCTCTACTCGCCGATCTAGCGGCCGGAGCGCGAGCATCCGTCTCGAGCGAGAGGAGCCCTCATTGCCCCAGCTCAGATTCGACGATCGTGTAGCCGTGATCACCGGCGCAGGCAGAGGGCTGGGGCGCGCCTATGCCCAGCTTCTCGCGTCGAGGGGAGCAAGAGTCGTCGTCAACGATCCCGGCGGCAGCTTGAAGGGGGAAGGCGTGGACGCCGGTCCCGCGCAACGGGCGGCGCAAGAGATCGAGGCGGCGGGAGGCGAAGCCATCGCTTGCACTGAGTCCGTGGCTACACCCGAGGGCGGAAGCGCGATCATCGAAGCGGCGTTGGACCACTACGGTCGGATCGACATCTTGATCCATAACGCCGGCATCGTTCGCGCAGCGTCATTGAAAGAGATGACGCACGGTGACTTCGATGCGGTCCTGGATGTCCATCTACGTGGGGCCTTCCATGTCGTGCGACCTGCCTTCCCTCTCATGTGCAAGGCGGGTTACGGCCGAGTCGTGCTGACCTCGTCGATCGGCGGTCTGTATGGAAATCACCGTCAAGCCAATTACGGCATGGCCAAGGCGGGCATGATCGGATTGTCGAATGTCGTTGCGCTCGAGGGCGCTGCCGACGGTGTGAAATGCAACCTCATCGTTCCCGGAGCCGTGACGAGAATGGCCGAGGGATTGGACACGAGCGCCTACCCTCCCATGTCGCCGGAGATGGTGGCGCCCGTGGTCGCCTGGCTTGCCCATGAATCCTGCTCGATCTCGGGTGAAATGCTGATCTCGATTGCCGGTCGTGTCGCGAAAGCCTTTCTCGCCGAAACGCGAGGTGTGTATCGCGACGCATGGTCTGTCGAACAGGTGGCCGAACAGATCGATGCGATTCGAACCACGGATGCGCCCTTCATCGCCGCGGTCGTCCCAACGGGCCACGCCGACCACATTCGCTACAGCTTCGAGATGGCCGCCCGGGGCGGCCACGGCCCCGAAGAGAAGACGCATTAGACCGATCACGCACTTCCGGGATCCTCCATGAACGACGCATCCTCACTGATCATCGACCCTGAACGACGCGCCCGGCTCGAACAGCTGCTCGACCGCCAGGACATTCTCGATTGCTTGATCCGGTTCAGCCGGGGAATCGACCGCTTCGATCGGGAGCTCTTCGTGTCGGCTTTTCATTCCGACGCCGTCATCGATGCCGGCGAGTTCGTCGGCGGTCCCGAGGCGCTCTACGATTGGGCGTCCGACCTGCACGAGCAGGGCCAGTCGTCCACGCAGCATCTGCTGCTGAACCACACGTGTGAGATCGACGGCGACGTCGCCCATGCCGAGACCTACTATCTGTTCGTTGGGCGGAATCGCGATGAGACGAATTGGATCGCCGGCGGGCGTTACATCGACCGGCTGGAACGGCGCGGCGGGACGTGGAAGATCGCCTTGCGCTGCAACGCCGTGGAATGGTCGGGCATGATCCCCACGATGGCGGTTCCCTTCGCGAACGTGCCGGGCGTCCATCAGAACGGCGCTCCATCGCGCAGCAAGGAGGATCCCTCCTATCGGCGACCGCTCACCAACAGGCGGGAGATCCGCTCTCCTGCAACTCCGCGAGCATGACGTGCCGAAGATCGGAACCAGAGCACATCGGTCGAAGCCACTGAAAGGCGGACAGCGCCCCGCCCGCACGTCCGATGCCAGATCCGCCGACCCCCTCTATCTCCAGGTCGCGCGCGCGTTGAAGGAAGAGATCGTAGGTGGGGTCTATCCGGTGGGATCACAACTCCCTACCGAAGACGAGCTGCGTGATCGCTTCTCCGTCAGCCGCTATACCGTGCGCGAAGCGCTGAGACGACTGCGCGAAGACAACCTCGTCTCTTCGCGGCAAGGCGCGGGCACGGTCGTCGTGCCTCGACGTACCTCGAGTTCGTACGCTCACGACGTCATGTCGATCAACGACCTCGTGTCCTGGTCGGTTGGGAAGCGCTTCGCCATCGAATCCATGGCAATGGTCGTGCTCGACGAAAAACTCGCTTCGCGGACTGGACTCGCGAGCGGTCAGGAGTGGCTGGCCGTCCACGGCTTCGGACTCGAGGAAGGCGTGAAGGTTCCGGTCTGCTGGGCCGAGTACTACATCCACAGGGACTTTGCCGCGGTCGGCAGACTCCTGCAGCGCCACACCGGGCCGATCTTTCCTCTGATCGAAGACCTGTTCGGCCAGAGGATCGTGGAGGTTCATCAGGATATCGGCGCGACGCTGATCGGAGCGGCGTTGGCTGGCCCGCTCAAGATCAAGGCGGGATCGGCGGCGCTCGAGGTGCGGCGCTGTTACAAATCGACCAACGGCGAAATTGCCCAGGTTACGATCAGTACGCATCCAGCATCGCGCTTTCGTCACTCGATGACGATGAGGCGCGTCAGTGGCTGAGGGCTCGCGCAGCTAGTCCGTTGACCGCTCGGCTTCGCCCACCCGATGGTCTTCGCTCGCCTGGGGCTCGCTGCGCGAAACTTGCGCTGTTCGTCGGCCGACTCTCGAGTCGGCCAGCTAGGCGGTCGCCGGTTCCACTGCGATTGGGACGCCGGTGTTGAGCGCCATTCCGCCCAGGGGATCGATCTGCTCGACGCTGGTCAGCAGATTGACATTGGCGTGCTCGTGCCCGTGCGGGATCGAGGCGACGCCCCGACGCATGGCGGCATCCACCTTCGCGGTGAGGACGATCTCGCCGCTGACGTTGTGGACGCGCACCTGCTGCCCGTCGACGATCCCGTGAGCGGCCGCGTCATCGGGGTGCAGGATGATGTCGGCCGGTGCGCCGAGGAAGCTGAGCTGCGCATTGAACTTGCTGCGCTGGCGGCGCGAGCTGTAGCAGAGCGGCTTCGGCTTCCCGAGGGCGGCCTCGTCGGCGCGGCGCATTTCGTGCCATTGCTCGAGCAACCTCGGCGGCGCCAGCTTCCATCCCCCGATCCGCTCGATATGCGCGTCGAGCCAGCGGGCCGGGAACTCCAGCGGCACTTCGACATAGCGCTTGGCTACGACTTCCTCGAAGGTACAGCGCGCATTCTTCATCAACTGCGCGAGCATGAATTCATCGGCGCCCTGCTGCCGGTCATCATCCGGCACATATTCGGGAACCGGCATGCCCGCCCGCCTCATGATCTGCGAGATCACCCACCAGGCCGAGCGCCGCTCGCCGATCGGATCGACCAGGGGCGGGGTGAATTGCATCGACACGTTCCAGGCCAGCGTGTCCCACCGTGAGATCTCCGGCCGCTCGACCGCACCCTTGGTCGGCAGGATGTGCGTGCACAGCGACGTCGTTTCGTTGGCGATGATCTCGGTAATCGCGTGCAGCTCGAGCTTCTTCAGCGCGGCCGTGAGCACACGGGTGTCGGGGAAGGAACGCAGCACGCTGCCGCCGAAGTTCATCAGCGCGCGGATGTTGCCGGCCTCGATCTCGGCGGGAAGCACCGCGCAGGGCCAGTCGCCGACGATGCCCAGTATGTCGGGACGCGTCGTCGGCCCAGGCGTCCAGGAGTCCCGGACCGGCAGCTCGAACTTTTCGAATTGGTTGATGAAGCCAGGATGAAACCACGCGCCGCCCTTGCGGTTCATCGCGCCGGTCAGGACCATGAGCAGCCAAGCGAACCACTGCGTCAGGTTGCAGCCCGCCGACATGGTGATGCCCGTGCCGGTTTCAACGACCACGCGGCCCTTCGTGCGAACAGCCCTGAGAAGATCTTCGAGATCCTGTTCGGGGACACTGGCAATCTCCGCCGCTTTCGCGCGGTCATAACCTTCGAGCGCCGCCCGCAATTCATCCAGGCCGTCGACCGGCTGCTGCAGGCTCAGCGGTCCGCCATCCAGGATTTCGCGCGTCAGCCAGGCGAGAATCGCGTAGTCCTTGCCCGGATAGGCGGCGATGTGGCGGGTGGACCACTTCGCCGTCTCGGTGAACAGCGGGTCGATCGTCCAGACCTCGCCGCGAGCGGCGGCGGCACGGATGAAAACCGCCGGGTTGTACATCCCGGTATTGTGCGCGTGGCTGACCATCGGATTGGTGCCGACGTAGATCAGCATCTCGACGTGGTCGTAGTCGGTCTTCGGGTTGAGCCCGGGAAAACCGCCCATCGCCCCCGCGATCATGACCTTGGCGGTGCCGTCGATCGTCAGCGGCGAAAACTTGGGCGGCCTGCCGAGGGCGCGATACAGAGCCTCTTCCATGGCGTAGCCCGAGGAATCCAGGCCCAGGCCGCTTCCGAAATTGATCCCGACTGCGTGGGGACCATGCGTATCGATGATGGTGCGAAGCTTCGCCGCAACGTCGTCGAGGACTTCATCCCATTCGACAGGAACCAGCTCGCCGTCCTTGCGCATCATCGGGCGAGTGATCGCGTCCGGATGGTGGTGGATGCGGTCGGTCGCGCGGCCCTTGGGACAGGTGTAGCCGCGCGTGATCGGATGGTCGCGGTCGCCGCGAACCCTGACGATCCGATCGCCTGCGACATCCACGACGAGCCCACAGTGGGTCATGCACACCCGGCAATAGGTGCGCTTGGCTTCGACAGGCTGACTGGCCACGGCTGTCTCCCGCGCGTTCGATGGTAACAGAGCGGCCCTTCCATTGCGGACGTCGTTTTCTCGGCGAAAGCCCTAGGCCAGTGATGTCTTTCCGCCCTCTTCGCCTGGCGTCCTCCCGGAATCAGTACGACTTCGGAAGCTCTAGAACCTTCTCGGCGAGGAAGTTCAGATTCATATTCGGGGTCACCGGCGCGGTCCGCAGGAGCA
>Ga0066710_100004051_pt1 | contig 12783 bp, 9 predicted proteins | sample GraSoiAngelo_159_FD_79666 | JGI IMG/M metagenome (GOLD analysis project Ga0066710, IMG submission 79666) | Grasslands soil microbial communities from the Angelo Coastal Reserve, California, USA - 14_1009_16_40cm | ecosystem: Environmental > Terrestrial > Soil > Grasslands | place: USA...
GACAGGGCGGCGAAGATGAACGCCTGGATCGAGACGACGATGACGACCTCGAAGAGGTAGAAGACGATCGCGGCGGGCACGACGACGACCGCGAGGTAGACGTTCTCGATGACGAAGATCAGTCCGATGAAGGTCAGGATCAGCATGTGTCCCTCGAGCATGTTCGCGAACAGTCGGACGCTCAGTGAGATCAGGCGCATGAACTGGCCGAGCACCTCGAGCGGCACGATCAGGGGCAGAATCGCCTTCGGCACCTCGGGGATCCAGCTCTTGAAGTAGCGGATGGGGCCGTTCTCGCGGATCCCCTCGAAGTGCGTGAAGAAGAAGGTCAGGAGAGCGAGCGCGAGCGTCACGGAGAGGGACGACGTCGCGGCGTAGATGCCCCAGACCGGAATCCCGTGCCACGTCTCGCCGGTGAGCGGGAGCGGGATGAAGCCGAGCATGTTGACGACCCAGATGAACAGCATCAGGCTCGCGACGTACGGAAACCAGCGGTGAATCGCACGGCTCGGAAGGCCCTGCTCCGCGACCTGCACCTGCGCGATCTCGTAGATCGCCTCGCCGACGGTCTGGCGGCGGTTCAGCGTCCTGCCGCGCATCAGCACCAGTCCGAGCAGGATCGTGAGTGCCGCGCCGATGAAGAGGTAGACGACGGCCTTCGTGATCGACATGTTCACCGGACCGAGGTGGATCGGCACCCATTCGTGTTGCTCGAACTCCGTCGACGGGTCGAACGTGCCGCGCGCAGACGCGGCCGCCGGAAACGTCAGCAGCGCGGTGGTCGCCAGGACGAGCAGCCGTTTCACCGAGTGCTCCCGAAGTAGACGAAGAGCGAGAGGCCGAGCTGGAAGGTGTACGCGAGCACGTAGACAATCGCGGTGGCCGCAGCGAGATGCGGCGACGTCACGGCGGTTGCCAGGAGGACGACGAGCAGTCCTACCGCCTTGAAGAAGAGTCCGAAAGCCTGCACGCCTGAGGCGGCGAGATTACCGGTGCGACTCTTGACGCGCGTCAGGAGGAGATCCACTGCCAGGGACGCGAGCCACAGGACCGCGCCGAGTGCCCAACCGGCGAGCCGCCAGTCGGCGATCAGGAACACCGGCAGCGCGAGTGCGATCACGAGCGCGCCGCCGACGGCCGGCAACAGGCGCCCCGGCACCGGCCGCGGCGTCGAGAAGAGCACATCCCTCACGAGAAGACCCCACGGTACTGCCAGTAGACGGCGGCGACGCCGAGCGGCACCCCGACGACCGCACCGCCGAGCACGCCGTAGGCGGCGTGGCCGATCGCCCAGCCGATGAGAGCGCCGACTCCGATTCCGAACGCGACACCGGACACCAGGATCGCTCCCGCCCAGACGGGGTCGAACGACGGCCTCGGCGCGGGCTCCATGCGCGCCGGAACATAGCAGAGCTTGTGACACGCGGCGCCGCTGAAATATGAGGATTCGGCGTCACTTTGTCACGGTACGATCACCCGTGTGAACCGCCCCCGAGTTCTGCTCGTGCACGGGAGCGTCGTCGGCGCCGCGGCGACGTGGGCCCGCCAGCGTCCGCTCGCAGACAAGTTCGAGCTCGTCGTCCCGGACCGGCGGAGCTTCCCGCCGAACCCGCCGCTCGACCGCGTCGACTTCGAGGACGAGGCGGCCTGGCTCGAGGACTGGATCGAGCCGGCGACGCACCTCGTCGGACACTCGTACGGCGGCGTCATCTCGCTGCTGGCGGCAGCGTTGCGGCCGGACGACCTCCGCTCACTGACCGTCGTCGAGCCGCCCGCGTTCGGCGTCGCCCGCGGCGATCCGGTCGTCGACGAGTTCGTCGCGCGCGGGGCTGCCCACTGGCGCGAGTCGTCGCGCGATCCGGAGGCGTTCCTGCGCGGCTTCCTCGACTGGGTGGGCGCGTCGCAGCCCCCGGGTCGGCTCACCCCTGCGCTGTTGCAGGGGGCGCAGACGCTGATGGTCGAGCGAGCGCCGTGGGAGGCAGAGATTCCATTCGAGGCGCTGGCGGCGGCGCCCTTCCCGAAGCTCGTCGTCTCGGGTGCACACAACCCTGCGTTCGAGGCCGTCGCCGATGTGCTCGAGCACGGCCTCGGCGCGCAGCGGGCCGTCCTCCCGGGCGCGGGCCACTCGGTGCAGCGGCTCGGCAAGCCGTTCAACGAGCTGCTCGCCGCGTTCATCCGGCACGCCGAACGCGCATAGAGACGTTCAATGCCGGATGCGATCGTCATCGGGGCGGGGCCGAATGGGCTCGTCGCTGCGAACCTGCTCGTCGACGCGGGCTGGTCGGTGCAGGTGCTCGAGGCGCAGGACGTACCCGGCGGCGCAGTGCGGACGGCGGAGATCACCGAGCCGGGCTTCCGCCACGATCTCTTCAGCGCGTTCTATCCGCTCGGCGCGGCGTCGCCGGCGATCCGGCGGCTCGGGCTCGAGCGCTGGGGTCTCGAGTGGTGCCACGGGCCGCTCGTGCTCGCGCACCCGCGAGTCGACGGAACGTGCGCCGTGCTCTCGCGCGACCTCGACGAGACGGCCGCTTCTCTCGACTCGTTCGCGCCAGGGGACGGCGACGCGTGGCGGCGGCTGTTCCGGTTGTGGCTGCGCGTCCGCGCACCGTTGTTGCAGGGGATGGTCACGCCGATGCCGGTTGTCCTCCCGACGCTCGGGCTCGCGCGCCGGCTCGGCCCGGGCGACCTGCTGCGCTTCGTCCGCATGGCGATCCTGCCGATCCGGCGGTTCGCGGTCGAGGAGTTCCGCGGCGACGGCGCCGCGCGCCTCGTCGCAGGGAACGGCCTGCACGCGGACTTCGGGCCCGGGACGACGCTCGGCGCGTTCTTCGGCTGGCTCCTCAGCGCGCTGGGACAGGACGTCGGCTTCCCGACGCCGCGCGGCGGCGCCGGCGCGCTGACCGACGCGCTCGTCCGCCGACTCGAGTCGAAAGGCGGAACGATCGCGTATGGCGCACGCGTCGAGCGGGTGCTCGTGCGTCGGCGGTGCGCTGTCGGCGTCCGGCTCGCCGGCGGTGAGGAGATCGGCGCGAGGCGGGCGGTGCTCGCCGACGTCTCCGCGCCGAACCTCTATCTCGGGCTGCTGCGGCGGGAAGACGTGCCCGAACGCGTGCTGCGCGACCTGCGCCGCTGGCAGTGGGACTGGGCGACGGTGAAGCTCGACTGGGCGCTCGACTCGCGGATCCCCTGGTCGTCCGACGACGCGCGGCGCGCACCGGTGATCCACATCGCGGAGGGGATCGACGAGCTGACGGTCTCGGCGAGCGAGCTCGTGCGTGGCCTCGTGCCCCGTAATCCCTTTCTCGTCTTCGGCCAGTACTCGATGGCCGACGCGACGCGGATGCCCGCCGGGAAGGAGACCGCGTGGGCGTACACACGAGTGCCGCAAGATGCGAGCGTCGACACGGCGGCGGTCGCCGACCGGATGGAGGAGCGCGTCGAGGCGCTCGCGCCGGGGTTTCGCGACCTGATCCGCAGCCGGCGCGTGCGCGGACCGTCCGAGCTCGAGCGCGAGGACGCGAACCTCGCGGGGGGAGCGATCGGCGGCGGCACGGCCGAGCTGTATCAACAGCTCGTGTGGCGGCCGGTCACGGGGCTCGGCCGGCCGGAGACACCCGTTGCCGGGCTGTACCTCGCGTCGTCCTCGGCCCACCCCGGCGGCGGCGTCCACGGCGCGCCGGGGGCGATCGCGGCGCGCGCGGTGCTCAACGCGGAGCGCACGGCCAAGGCCGCGGTGGTATTCGGCGCCTACGCAGTCCTGCGCTCGCGCGCATCCGCGTCGCGACGGCGCGCGAGCGGGCTCGCGAGCTTCACGATCTCGAGCAGGTAGACCGTGTAGAACGACATGCCGAGCGCGACGAGGCCGATCGCGGCGACCGCGAGCGTCGGCCAGACGTGCCACACGCCGTGCGCACGGAACGGAATGAAGCGCGTCGCCAGCGCTGCGGCGGCGAGGCTCAGGCACCACGCGTACATGTAGAGCGCGGCAGTGCGCTGGCTGAAGCCGCGCCGGAGGAAGCGGTGATGCAGGTGCGCCTGGTCGCCGGCGAAGACCTTCTCGCGATGCTTGAGCCGCCGCGCGACGACGAACGACGTGTCGATGATCGGGACCGCGAGCACGAGCAGCGGGAAGAACAGCGCGACGGTCGCGGCGGTCTTGAGCAGGCCCTGCACCGAGACCGTCGCCAGCACAAAGCCGAGCAGCAGCGCCCCCGAGTCGCCCATGAAGATCCGAGCCGGATAGAAGTTGTGGCGCAGGAAGCCGAGCGCGGCGCCGAACACGATCGCCGAGAGGATTGCGGGATCCGTCTTGCCGAGCGAGAGCGCGATCACGCAAAACGTGAAGCCGGCGATCGCGGCAACGCCGGCGGCGAGCCCGTCCATCCCGTCGAGGAAGTTGACCATGTTCATGATCGCGACGATCCAGATCACGGTCAGCGGCATCCCGACCCAGGCCGGCAGCGTGTGCACGCCGAGGAACGGAAACGTAAAGCGGTCGACCCACACGCCGAAGCCGACCGGAATCACCGCGGCGACGAACTGCCCGGCGAGCTTCTCCCACCAGGCCAGGCCGCGGAAGTCGTCGACGGCGCCGACCGTCACCGCGACCGCGGAGCCGAGCAGCAGCCCGCGCGTCTCACGGCCCTGGTGGAGGAACGCGAGCGCCGGGACGAAGATGCCGAGGAAGAGCGCGACCCCGCCGAGGCGCGGCACGGCGCGCCGGTTGATCCGCCGCCCGCCGACGGCGTCGACGACGCCCAGCAGCCGGGCCATCCCGCCGACCGCCGGCGTCAGCAGGACGACGATCGCGAGGGCGATGGCGCCGCCCCAGACGACCGAGAGGTTGTCGCGGAGCGTGTCGAGGACGCCCTGGTGCATGCGCTCTACTTCGTCCCGTAGAGCCGGTCTCCCGCGTCGCCGAGACCGGGGACGATGAATCCCCGCTCGTTCAGCCCGCGGTCGACCGCTGCGGTGACGATGTGCACGTCCGGGTGTACCTCGTGCAGATGCTCGATCCCGGGCGGCGCAGCGACGAGGCAGACGAGCGTGACCGACTGCGCACCCGCCTCCTTGACCGCGGTGATCGCGGCCGCGCTCGAATTGCCGGTCGCGAGCATGGGATCGAGGACGATCGCGTCGCGCTGGTCGAGGTCGACCGGCAGCTTGATGAAGTACTCGACCGGCTGGAGGGTCTCCTCGTCGCGGTACATGCCGATGAAGCCCACGCGGGCGCTCGACACGAGTGAGAGGACGCCGTCGAGCATTCCCATCCCGGCGCGGAGCACGGGGCACACCGCGACCTTCTTGCCGGAGATCCGCTGCGCGGTCATCGTCTCGAGCGGCGTCTCGATCTCGACGTCCTCGAGCGGCAGCTCGCGCGTCGCCTCGTACGTCAGCAGGAGCGTCAGTTCGTTCACGAGCTTGCGGAAGTGGACGGTGGGCGTGTTCTTGTCGCGAAGGTACGACAGCTTGTGCTGGACGAGCGGATGCGTGACGACCGTCAGGCGGCCGGTGGTCGTCGTCGTTACGGTCTCGCTCATCCGCCGTACGTCGTGTAGCCGCGGAAGCCGGGATAGAGCGGCCGCTTCGCGCAGAGCGCCTCGCTGCGGCTGCGCAGCACGTCGATGTCGGCGTCTGCGGCGAGCGCACTCGCGATGATCTCGCCGACCTCGCGGAAGTCGTCCTCGTCGAAGCCGCGCATCGTCATCGCGGGCGTCCCGACCCGGACACCGGACGCGACGGTCGGCGGGCGCTCGTCGAACGGCACGGTGTTCCGGTTGACGGTGATCTGCACCTCGTGCAGGCGTTCCTCCGCGTCCTTGCCCGTCCATTCGGAGTTCCGAAGGTCGATCTGCATCAGGTGCGTGTCGGTGCCGCCGGTGAGAATGTCCAGGCCGCCGGCGATCAGCGTCTCGGCGAGCGTGTCCGCGTTGCGTCGGATCTGCTCCTGATAGTCGCGGAACGCCTGCGTCGCTGCGATCCGGAAGCAGGTCGCCTTCGCGGCGATCGTGTGCTCGAGCGGCCCGCCCTGGAGTCCCGGGAAGACCGCGCGGTCGACCGCCTGCGCGTGCTCCTCCCTGCAGAGGATGAAGCCGGAGCGCGGTCCAGCGAGCGTCTTGTGGGTCGTCGAGGTGACGAAGTCGCAGTGCTCGACCGGATTCGGGTGGAGTCCCGCGGCGACGAGACCGGCGAAGTGCGCCATGTCGCAGAGCAGCAGCGCACCGACCTCGTCCGCGATCTCGCGGAACTTGTCGGCCTCGACGGTGCGAGGGTAGGCGGAGCCGCCGCAGATGATCAGCTTCGGCCGGTTCTCCTTCGCGAGCTCGAGCACCTCGTCGTAGTCGACGCGCATCGTCTCGCGCGAGACGCCGTAGCCGACGATCGTGTAGAACCGCCCGGAGAAGTTGACCTTCAGCCCGTGCGTCAGGTGGCCGCCGTGGTCGAGGCGCAGGGAGAGGATCGTGTCGCCGGGGTCGAGCGCCGCCATGTAGACGGCCGTGTTCGTCGGCGCGCCCGCGTGCGGCTGCACGTTTGCGTGCTCGGCTCCGAAGAGCTCCTTCGCGCGGTCGATCGCGAGCTGCTCGATCTCGTCGATCACCTCGCAACCGCCGTAGTAGCGCTTTCCCGGATAGCCCTCGGCGTACTTGTTCGTGGGCACGGAGCCGACCGCTTCGAGGACCGACGGCCACGTGAAGTTCTCCGAGGCGATCAGCTCGATCTGTCCGCGCTGGCGCTCGAGCTCTTTGCCGAGCAGCTCGGCGACGTCCGGATCGACGTCGGCGAGACCGGCGGTCGTGAGGTGCTGAAAGGTCTCCTGCGCGACGGACATGGCACTCCTCTCCCGGGTTCCGAGGATGGTACTGCCGTCGCCGGACCCGAGCGGGCTCGCCGGTTTCGGAAGCGGCGGCCGCGGAGATAACGCGTCGCGCCGGAATTCGCGCTGCGGAGCACGGGGGATCAGGCGGGTGCCAGGACGGGGTCGAAAGGTGGTGCTGGTGGCGCTGGCAGGCGCGATCGCGCTGGCCGCGCCGCACGTCGCCGCCGCTGCGCCCGCGAACGACCTCTTCGCGAGTGCCCAGCTGCTCACCGGAACCTCCGGCAGCGTCGCCGGCTCGAACGTCGGCGCCACGAGCGAGCCGGGCGAGCCGAACGCCGGCTACGGGATGGGGATGGGCTTCACCGTTTGGTACCGGTGGACGGCGCCCGCGAGCGGCCGGTTCGAGATCGATCTGAACGGCACCAACTTCCTCGCCATCGCGGGGGTCTACACGGGTTCGACCGTCAGCGCGCTGAGCGCGATCACGTGGACGAACGACGCCGGGGCGTACGGCTACCCGCGGCTCACCTTCGACGCAACCGCCGGCGTCACGTATCAGATCCAGGTCGACGGTCGCGGCTATCCGACTCCGACCGGATCGATCGTCCTCAACTGGTCGCCGGTGCCGCCGCCGCCGAACGACGCGTTCGTCAACGCGACCGCGCTCACGGGCGTGACGGGCAGCACGAAGGGGGACACGTCGGGCGCAACCGCCGAGCCGAACGAGCCCCCGGGCGGCGGGCGCTCCGTCTGGTACCGCTGGACGGCCGTGTACGACGGCGACTACAAGTTCGCGGTCGCCGGCTGGCCGTTCAACTGCTCGGTCGGCGTCTACACCGGCTCGAGCCTCGATTCGCTGACGACCGTCGTCCCGGCGGAGATGTCGAACGGCACGGGCTGCGAGGGCGAGTTCACCGCCGAGGCGGGCACCTCCTACGCGCTCCGGCTCGCCTCGCTCGCGATGCAGGAGGGCGGGCCGTACACGTTCACGTGGTTCAAGTTCCCGCCGGCGAACGACGACTTCGTCGAGGCGGCGCAGCTCTCCGGCACGAGCGGGACGTTGCGCGACAACAACGTCGGCGCGACGAAGGAGCAGGGCGAGCCGAACCATGACGGCGAGCCCGGCGGCGCGTCGATCTGGTACACGATCTACGCGCCGTACGCAGGGACGATCCACGTCGATCTCGCGAGCAGCGACTTCGACACCGTCGTGGCCGCCTACACCGGCTCTTCCGTGTCGGCGCTGACGCCGCTGGCGGGCGGCCCCGAAGCGACGGGGATCGACTTCGCCGTCGCCGACCGCAGCTGGTACACGATCGCCGTCGACGGGCGCAGCGGGGCGACCGGGCACCTCGTGGTCAACTGGACGTACGCGCAGGGACCGCGAGCGCCGAGGCCGCCGAACGACGACTTCGCGAGCGCCCAGGACGTCGCGGGCGACGCGGGCGCTGTCACGGGAACGACGGCCGGCGCGACCGTCGAGACGTGTGATCAGTTCCTCGACGACGGCGGTATCGGCGTCTCGGTCTGGTATCGGTGGACGGCGCCCGCGAGCGGCGCTGCGACGTTCGACACCGCCGGCAGCGCGATCGACACGATTCTCGAGGTCTGGGACGCCTGTCCGAACAGCCCCTCGACCCTCTATGCGTACAACGACGACACGGGCGCCTCGACCACCACGAGCCGGATCACGTTCGCGGCGGCCGGAGGCGCGACGTACTTCATCCGCATCGACTCGCGCAGCGAGGGCTCGTTCGCACTGGCGTGGAGCCTCGACCGCTCGCCGCCGCCTGCGAACGACGATTTCGCGGCCGCGCGCCCGCTCGCCGCCCAGTCCGGTGCGGTCGACGCGGTCAACGCGGGCGCGACGAAGGAGGTCGGCGAGCCGTCGCATGCCGGCGACGCGGGAGGCCACTCCGTCTGGTTCGACTGGACCGCGCCGGCGAGCGGCACGGCGACCTTCCGGACCGCGAGCGACGTCGACCTCGTGCTCGCCGTTTACACAGGCTCGAGTGTCTCCTCATTGACTCAGGTGGCGGCGAACGACGGCTGGGGCGGGCCGACGACCGACCGTGTCTCGTTCCAGGCGACCGCCGGCGTCACGTACCACATCGCGGTCGACGGGAAGGGCGGAGCCGAGGACGCCTCGGACGATCCGTTCACGCTCCGCTGGAACGGCCCGCCGCCGCCGCCGAACGACGCGTTCGCCAACGCGACGCCGATCGGAGACGACCACGGCACCGTGATCGAGTCGAATGCGGGCGCGACGAAGGAGGCGGGCGAGCCCGACCATGCCGGCGGACGCGGCGGCACCTCGCTCTGGTTCCGGTGGACCGCGCCGGCGAGCGGTCAGGCCGAATTCACGACCGACGACGACCGCACCGAGGTCGACGACACGCTCCTCGCCGTCTACACAGGGTCGTCGCTCGGGTCGCTGACACAGGTCGCGGCGCAGGACGACCAGCCGAGCGGCTGGCCGCTGGCGTACGTGATCTTCAACGTCACCGCCGGCACGACGTACTGGGTCGCTGTCGACTCGAAGTTCGAGCACATCGGCCGGATCGCCCTGACGTGGATCTCCACGCCGACGAACGACGAGTTCGCGAATGCGATTCCGATCGCCGGCGCGAACGGTTCCGTGAGCGACAGCAACGAGATGGGATCGAAGCAGGCGGGTGAGCCGAACCCCGGCGGGATCGAGGGACGTGCGACCGTCTGGTACCGCTGGACCGCGCCGACGTCCGGGACGGTCACCTTCGACACCTGCTCGAGCGCGTGGTCGTACCAGGTGCTGGGCGCCTACACGGGTACGACCGTCACGGCGCTGACGACGGTCGCCGACTCGGGGCCGACGTTCTGCCTCGACCACTCGCAGATCTGGTTCACCGCCGCCGCCGGACGCACCTACTCGATTGCGCTCGACAACGCCTACGGCGCCACCGGTCCGTACACCCTCGCGTGGCGCTATTCGTCCACCGGCCCATCGCCGTCCAACGACATGTTCGCGAACGCCGAATGGCTGACGGACGGAATGAGCACCACGGATCGCGGCATCACGGTCGGCGCGACGAAGGAGGCGGGCGAGCCGAGTCATGCGGGGAACCCCGGCGGCCACTCTGTCTGGTACCGCCTGAACACGAACAGTGCGCAGCAATTGACGCTCGACACCCGCGGAAGCGGGTTCGACACGCTGCTCGCCGTCTACACCGGCCCGCAGGTGGCAACGGTGAGCACCCTGACCCCGCTCGTCTCGAACGACGACGCCGCCGCGGGGACGACGACAAGCCAGGTCAGCTTCGCGACGGCTGCGAACGGCACGTACTACATCGCGGTCGACGGGAAGAACGGCGAGGTCGGCTCGCTTCACCTCAACCTGTCGTTCGCGCCGCTCCCGCCACCGCCGCCGAACGACAACTTCGCGGCCGCGCAGGCGATCTCCGGGTGGAATGGCTCGGCGCGCGGGACCACGGTCTCCGCCACCAAGCAGCCCGGTGAGCCGAATCACGCCGGCAACACGGGCGGCCATTCGGTGTGGTACCGCTGGACCGCACCCGGCAACGGCTACGTCTCCTTCGACACCGCCGGCTCCGGCTTCGACACGCTGCTGGCCGTGTACCGAGGGAGCGGCCTCTCGTCGCTGTCGCAGGAGGCGGCAAACGACGACGCCGGCGCGGGGACGACGACGAGCCGCGTCCGCTTCCGCGCGAAGAGCGGCACGACGTACTGGATCGCCGTGGACGGCAAGAACGCCGCCTCCGGGGCGGTCGCGCTCGCCTGGGTCGCCGGCTAACTCGCGCGTCCGGCCGGCTCAAGAGAGGCGCGATCCCGGCCGATAGGGAGGGGATGGCGGCGTCTACTCATCCTCATTTTGAAGTGGTAGTCTCGGCGTCCTTTCTGCGGTCGAGGTCGAGGGAGAGCACAGCGTGATCAGGGGTCTTGGTCCGGTTGCGGTCGCGGCCGCCTGCGTCGTGACGGCGGTCGTCGCGACGGCGGCGCCGGCGGGCGGGCCGACGATGAAGGTCGGCGCCGTCGAGGATGCTGCGAAGTGGGGCGACCCGCAGGCGAAGATGCAACTCGCGCGCGACGCCGGCTTCGACACCGTTCGCCTGACGGCCCAGTGGACCAAGGGGCTGACCGCGCCGTCGGCGACCGACCTGCGCCAGCTCCAGGTTGCCGCAGGCGCAGCTCGTGCCGTAGGGATCGAGCCGATCGTCGCGATCTACAACGTCGGCTCGAGCTCGACGCCCGCAGACGACGCCTCCCGTGGGGACTTCGTCCTGTACGCGACGGCGGTCGCGACCGGCCTGCCGATGGTGACGCGGTTCATCGTCGGCAACGAGCCCAATTCGAACCTCTACTGGCTGCCGCAGTTCGACGCAGACGGCACCGATGCTGCGGCGCCTGCCTACGAAGCCCTCCTCGCCGCGTCATACGACTCGATCAAGGCGGGACGACCCGACGCCGTGGTGATCGGCGGCGCACTCGACCCGCACGGCAACGACGATCCGCAGTCGCCGAAGCAGACCCACTCGCCGACCACCTTCATCCGCGACCTCGGCGCCGCATATCGGGACAGCGGCCGCGAGGCTCCGCTGATGGATGTCTTCGACCTGCACGTCTACGCCGACAACTCGTCGCTGCCGCCGAGCATGGCGCATCCAGGCAACACGACCATCTCGCTCGCCGACTACCCGAAGCTCGTCGCTCTGCTCGGCGCGGCATTCGACGGGACGGCGCAGGCCGGATCCTCCCTGCCGATCCTCTACGGCGAGTTCGGCGTCGACTCCGTGATCCCGCCGGAGAAGGCCGGCCTCTACACGAGCTCGGAGCCGGCCTCGGTGAAACCCGTGGACGAGGCGACGCAGGCGCAGTACTACGCCGAGGCGTTCAAGCTCGCGTACTGCCAGCCGAACGTGATCGGCATCCTCGTCTTCCACGTCAGCGATGAGTCCTCGCTCACAGGCTGGCAGTCCGGCCCGAACTACGCCGACGACACGGCGAAGTCGTCCCTGCCGACGATCCGCGACGCGGCGGACGCAGTCCGCTCCGGCACCGCAGCCGCATGCCCTGACGCGACGCCGCCGACTGTGTCGCTGACGTCGCCGGCGCGGGGGACGCTCGTCGGCTCCGACGGCGTGGCGGTTTCCGCGACGGTCTCAGACGACGTCGGCGTCGGGAAAGTGGATCTGATCGCGGACGGCGTGGTGGTTGCGACGAAGTACGTGGCCCCGTATACGTTCACGTGGACGCCGAAAGCGAGCGGCGCGTACACCCTTCTCGTGCGTGCGCAGGACGCCGCACTGAACATCGGCACCTCGACCCCCGTCGTCGTGAGAGCCGAGGTGGCTTCCACGAGCGACTCGAACGCGAAGCCCGCACCCGACGCGGGCGCGCCGGACACGACGATCGCCTGGACGCCGGGGTCCGATCCGGCGGCGACGATGTCGTTCTCGTCCAACCAGCGCGCCGCGACGTTCCGCTGCTCCCTCGACGGAGCGCCCTCCGCGTGCACGCCGGCTGCATACACCGGACTCGCCCCCGGCACTCACACGTTCACGGTGGCCGCGGTCGACGCCGCTGGGAACGTCGATCCGACGCCGGCGTCGATCACGTGGACCGTCATGGGCACGCCGGGCGTAGAGACGACGATCACGAGCGGACCGGCGGGCACCGTCGGTGCCAGGGACGCATTCTTCTCCTTCCGAGCGAGCGCCCCCGCGACGTTCGAGTGCTCGCTGGACGGCGCGGCTTTCGCGACGTGTACGCCGCCGCTGGGAATCGCCGGGCTTGCGGCCGGGACGCACACGTTCTCGGTCCGCGCGACCGACGCCGCAGGCGACGTCGACGCGACGCCGGCGACCCGCAGCTGGACGATCCGCGCCGGGCGACGCTAGGCGCGGATGGCCCCTGCCCGGGGCTAGTCATTCCGATTTCGTGCTGAGCTGGAAGCAGAGCTAGGCGAAGGC
>Ga0066710_100004052_pt1 | contig 12783 bp, 10 predicted proteins | sample GraSoiAngelo_159_FD_79666 | JGI IMG/M metagenome (GOLD analysis project Ga0066710, IMG submission 79666) | Grasslands soil microbial communities from the Angelo Coastal Reserve, California, USA - 14_1009_16_40cm | ecosystem: Environmental > Terrestrial > Soil > Grasslands | place: USA...
CGTGCGATCGGCGCCGCGGCCGTGCTGCGCCGTCACGTCTGGATCTACGGCGTCGGCGGCATCATCATCCCGTTTGCCGGGATCAAGCTGGTCGACATGATTCTGGTGGCCCTTCACCTGGTGTAGGGCCGCGGCTATGAAGAGGGAGCTGACACCATGCTGACTCATGTGCGCGCCGCGATCGTCTCGCTCGTCGTCTTCACGGTGGTCACCGGCGTCGCCTACCCGGTGCTCGTGACGCTGATCGCCCAGCTCGTCTTTCCGCACCAGGCGAACGGCAGCCTGATCGTCAAGGGCGGCAAGACCGTCGGCTCGACGCTCATCGGGCAGCCCTTCGATGCCCCGACATATTTCTGGGGTCGTCCGTCGGCAACCAGCCCGTTCGGCTACAACGCGGGCTCCTCGGGCGCGTCGAATCTCAGCCCGACGAACGCCGATCTGGTCAAGTCGGTGCAAGGGCGCGGCGATGCCCTCCGGGCCGCCGATCCCGGCAATACGGCGCCGGTGCCGGTGGACCTCGTAACCGCCTCGGGCAGCGGCCTCGATCCGCACATCAGTCCGGCGGCTGCCCTCTATCAGGTGGGCCGCGTGGCCAAGACGCGCAAGCTCGATGAGAGCATCGTGCGTGGCCTGGTCGCGCAGCACACCGAGGGCCGGCTGTTCGGCGCGCTCGGCGAGCCTCGGGTGAACGTGCTCGAGCTCAATCTCGCGCTCGATTCGCGGTAGACCGGGCCCGACCTCTCGGGAGCGCTCGGCGTAGCGAATCACGCGACCGGGCGTACCCTGTGGCTATGAGCGACCAGGATCAGGATCAGGAGCGGCTGCTCGACTCCGCGCGACGCCTGCTCGAAGGTGGCAAGGACGGCCGCGACGACCAGGCGTTCGAGGCCGCCCACCCGTCGGACATCGCCGCGATCCTCCAGCACCTGCCCCTCGAGCAGCAAGTCGTGCTCTTCCGGCGGCTCTCCGCCGAGCGCGCCGGTGACGTCCTCCCGGCCCTCGACGACACGACCCTGCTGGCGCTCGTCCGCGCCCTCGACGAGGTCGAGGTCTCACGCATCCTCGACGAGATGCCCCCGGAGCATGCCGCCGACGTCGTGAAAGAGCTCCCCCGGGACGAGGCCGAAAAAATCCTCGACCTCATGGAGGAAGAGCACTCCGAGGACGTTCAGGAGGTCCTCGAGTATCCGGAGCATTCGGCCGGCCGGTTGATGTCGCCGGACTTCGTCGCCGTGCGCGAGGACGCGACCGTGGAGGAGGCGATCAAGCACATCCGTGACTCCGTCGCGAGCGAGCGCGCCTTCGAGCTCTACGTCGTCGACAGTCATCGCCACCTGGTGGGCACGGTGCCGCTGCGTCGCTTGCTGATCGCCGACCCGGCGACCGCGGTGCTCGCGATTCGTGACGAGAACGTCGTCAGCGTGCCGACGGGGTTGGATCAAGAGGAGGTCGCGCGCGTGGTGGCCAAGTACGACCTCGTGGCCGTGCCGGTCGTCGACGGACGCCACCATCTGGTCGGCACCATCTCCGCCGACGACGTGGTCGACATCGTCGGCGAGGAGGCCACGGAGGACATCTTTCGCATGGCCGGCTCGGACGCCGCCGAGCTCGAACGGCGCTCGCCGCCCCAGATCGCCCTCATGCGGCTACCGTGGGTGATGGCCACCCTGATCATCGAGCTCGGGGCGGGCGCGGTCATCCACTACTTCGATCAGACGCTCGGCAAGGTCATTCTCCTCGCGTCCTTCATGCCCGTGATCCAGGCGATCTCGGGCAACACGGGGCTTCAGTCGGTGACGATGGTCGTCCGCGGCCTCGCGACCGGTCAGGTGCAGCTGAGCCGCTGGTGGGAGCCGCTCCGCCGGCAGGTCCAGACCTCGAGCATCCTGGGCGGCGTGTGCGCGCTCGTGGTCGGCTCGGTCGGCTGGCTCTGGCACTCGGCGGCCTTCGCGCTCGTGGTGGCCGTCTCGATGTTCACCTCGGTGAACCTCTCGGGCTTCGCCGGGACGATGATCCCCATGCTCTCCAAGCGCCTCGGCTTCGATCCGGCGATCACCGCCGGCCCCTTCGAGACCGCCCTGCAGGACGTGCTCGGCGTCACGATCTTCCTGTCACTGGCGACCGCGCTCCTGCACTGGATCAGCTGAGCGTCAGCCTCGAAAGGGCGGCTAGCGCGCGACCTCTTCCAGGGTGGTTTCCACCGGCGCCGCGTCGCCCGGCTTCCACGCGCCGGCACGTCGTGTGCGCGCGGGCTCCTCGCGATCAGATGGGATCACGCGCATGGTCACCCGTGAGCTCGCGCAGGGGCACCAATCCAGGTGATCGAGCGCGGCGCGGTTGCGGCGCGTCCACTGGACCATCGCGGTGAAGCCACCGAAGACCAGCCCACACTGGAGCACGGTGCGCTCGACTCCGACCGCGACGAGAACCTGCACCAGCAGCAGCGCGCACAGCATGAGCCCGGCCAGCGCGTAGAGCCCGCGCCAGCCCGGTCGCGGGGGCGTCGTCGACCCTGAGGGGCGCTCGGTCATGCACATCGCGGCACCAACTCTGTATGGTTGCGCCTCGGCCGCGGGGCCCCAGCCCCGTGACGACCTGCGGCGCGCACGACATCACCGTGACACGGCGAGCCTCAAACCCGCGTCAAGAGACAGGGGCCGCGCGTTAAAAACGCGTAAAAATCGCGGCGAAGCGGCATCAGTCGGCTCGGGCGGGCGTAGAGTCGGACGACGATATGCGACTGGTGCTCGTCAAACGCCTGCTGCTCGGCGCGCCAATGCCGCTCGCTCAAGCGCGGCACGAGCGCCTCAACAAGACGGTCGCCCTCGCGGTGTTCGCTTCGGACCCGCTGTCCTCGGTGGCGTACGCGACCGAGGAAATCCTGCTGGTGCTCATGCTCGGTGGCGCCGCGGCGCTCAGCTATTCGTTGCCGGTCGCTCTCGGGATCGCTGCGCTCCTGGCGGTAGTGGTCGTCTCGTACCGCCAGACGGTCGCGGCGTACCCCCAGGGCGGCGGCGCCTATCTCGTCGCGAAGGACAACATCGGACAGTATCCGGCGCTCATCGCCGCTGCGGCCCTGCTGGTGGACTACGTGCTGACGGTGTCGGTCTCCGTCGTCGCCGGCATTGCGGCCTTGACGTCCGCGGTGTCCTGGCTGCACCCGTACCGCATCGTCCTCAGCGTCCTCGCGGTGGTCGGGATCGCGCTCGGCAACCTTCGCGGTGTGCGGGAGTCCGGCCGGCTGTTCGCGGCGCCGACCTACTTCTTCGTGCTGAGCATTCTCGGCACGATCTCGTACGGCCTCCTCGGCGCGCTCTTCGATTGGCTGCCCGAAGCTCCGTACCAGCCCCACCCGCCGGGTCTCGAAGGCCTCGGCCTGTTCCTGCTCCTGCGAAGCTACGCGGCCGGGTGCACCGCGCTGACGGGGGTCGAAGCGGTGTCCAACGGCGTCCAGGCGCTCAAGCCTCCCGAGGGGCGCAACGCCCAGACCGTCATGACCGCGCTCGGCATCATCTCGATCGTGATGTTCCTGGGCATCACGTACCTTGCCTACGACTTCGGGATAGTCCCGGGCGGCGACGAGACGGTCGTGTCGAAGATCGCTCACCGGGTCTGGGGCGACGGCGTGGGTTATTACCTGGTCCAGGCCTCGACCTTGCTCATCCTCGTCCTCGCCGCCAACACCTCGTACGCCGACTTTCCGCGGCTCTCGTCGATTCTCGCGCGAGACCGCTACGTGCCGCGGCAGTTCGCGAACCAGGGTGACCGCCTCGTCTTCTCCAACGGCATCATGATCCTCAGCGGGTTCGCCGTCCTCTTGATCGTCGTCTTCCAGGGCGACACGCACGCGCTCCTGCCGCTCTACGCGATCGGCGTCTTCATCTCGTTCACGATCTCGCAGAGCGGCATGGTGCGGCGCTGGCTGCGCCTTCGCGAGAAGGGCTGGCAGTGGCGGATGTGGGTCAATGGAATCGGGGCGGTGGTCACCGGCGTCGTGCTCCTGACGCTCGCGGTGACGAAGTTCGTCGAAGGCGCTTGGATCGTGGTCGTCGTCATTCCTCTCCTGGTCGCTACATTCGTCGTCATGCACCGCCACTACGAGGAGGTCGCGCACGAGCTGTCGCTCGAAGGCCTCGAGCGGCCGCCGGAGTTTCAGCATACGGTCCTGGTGCTGATCGGCGACGTCCATCGGGGCGTCGTCCGGGCGGTGCAGTACGCCCGGACGCTCGCGCCGACCGCGGTGGTGCGTGCCGTGTACGTCGAGACGGACCCGACGCGCACGGGCCGGCTCGAAGAGAAGTGGGGCAAGTGGGGGCTCGGGGTGCCGCTGGTCGTCCTGACGTCGCCGTACCGCTCGCTCCTGCGCCCGCTCCTGGACTATCTCGACCAGGTCCAGTCGCGCGGTGACGAGCAGATGGTCACGATCGTGCTCCCGGAGTTCCTGCCGCGCCACTGGTGGCAGCACGCCTTGCACAACCAGACCGCGCTCCTGGTCAAGGGCGCGCTGCTCTTCCGGAGGAACACGGTCGTCGCCGACGTGCCCTACCTCCTGAAGCGCTGAGCGTTGTTTTGGCCGCCGGCGCGAGGCGCCATATAGTGGAGAGGCGATCGACAGAGAGCCTCTCGCCACGACACCCGATTCGCTGGCCCGCCGGATCGCGCCACTCGCGATCGCGGCGATCACCTTCGCGGTCTTTTCGCCCGCGCTCCAGTACGGCTTCATCCTCTGGGACGACGATCGCAACTTCCTGAACAACCCCGCCTATCGCGGCCTCGGCTGGGCTCAGGTCCGCTTTGCCTTCACGAGCGCGCTCATGGGCCACTGGATCCCGGTCACGTGGCTCAGCTTCGGCATCGACCACGCGCTCTGGGGGATGAACGCATTCGGCTATCACCTCACGAACATCCTGCTGCACGCCGCCAACGCCGCGCTCGTCTGCCTGCTGGCGCTTCGCCTGTTGCGGCTCGGCTTGACGACGGCGAGCCCGCGCGCGATCTCGCTCGGAGCCGTCGTGGCCGCACTGTTCTTCGCCGTCCATCCGTTGCGAGTCGAGTCGGTCGCCTGGATCACCGAGCGGCGCGACGTGCTGTCGGCGCTGTTCTACCTCCTCACGGTGCTGGCATACCTGAAGGCGTGCGCGGCGGATGGCCCCTCGCGCAGGCGCTGGTATCTCGCGTCGATCGCCGCCTACGCGCTCGGGCTGCTCTCGAAGTCGCTGATCATGTCGCTCCCGTTCGTCCTGCTGGTGCTCGACGTCTACCCGTTGCGTCGAGCGCGCGCGAGCTGGCGGCGAGTCCTTCTCGAGAAGCTTCCGTATCTGCTCCTGGCGATCGCGGCCGCGGCGATCTCGCTGCTGGTCGTGATCGCCAAGGTCGGCCTTACCTCACCCTCGGCGTATCCGCCGACCGCACGCGCGGCGATGGCGCTCTACAGCCTCGTCTTCTACCTCTGGAAGACGCTCGTGCCGCTGCTGCTGTCGCCGATGTACGAGCTGCCCGCCCGGGTCGAGCTGACGAGCCTCCGGTTCCTGGCCCCCGCGGTCTTCGCCGTCGGGCTGACGGTCGGACTCCTGCTCGCGCGGCGGTCGTGGCCGGCGGCGCTGGCCGTGTGGCTCGTCTACGGGCTCACGCTCGCGCCCGTCAGCGGCATCGTTCACAACGGCCCCCAGCTCGTCGCCGATCGCTACAGCTATCTCTCGTGCCTCGGCATCGCGGTCCTCGTGGGGGCGGGGATCGCCGCCACGGTCTCGAGCGCGGCGGTGACGGGGCCCGTGCGCGCGGGGGCCGTCCTCGCCGGCTTCGCCTGGATCGTCGGGCTCGCGGCCCTGACCTTCCAGCAGCTGCCGGTCTGGCGCGACGCCGACGAGATCTGGCGCCGCGGCCTGGACGTCGACCCCGACTGCGCCTTCTGCCACGGGCAGACGGGCGCGCTCGCCGGCAACCGTGGCGACCTCGGCTCCGCCATCGCTCACTTCGAGCGCGTCGTGGCGCTCCGGCCGGGCAACGTCCACCACCGGAGAAACCTTGGGCTGGCGTTGCTCAAGGCAGGACGGCCGGCCGAAGCCACCGCGCAGTTCGAGCGGATCCTCGCCAGGGAGCCGACCGACGCCGAGACGCGGACTCGGCTCGGGCTCGCGCTCGCGAAGCAAGGCAAGCTCGGCGAGGCTAGTCGCGAGTTCGAGCGCGCCAGCCGGGACGATCCGCGTCACGTCGGCGCGTTGACGCAGCTCGGTGTTTCGTTGATCGAGCTCGGTCGTTCTGCCGAGGCCATTCCGTATCTCGAGAAGGCAGTGAGCCTGGACCCGGCGTCGGGCCTCGCGTGGGGGGCGCTGGCGCGGGCGCGAAGTGCGCCCGCTCGCTGATCGCGCGGGCCTCGCCGTATCGTCGCCGGCGGTTTCGGCTACGATGAGCTCCGCGGAGGGAAGGCATGCCGAGCATCGACGAGTACGCACGCCGTCCGCGCGAGGAGCGGCTGGCGCGGATCGGGCGCACGCCCGATGAGCTGACCGATGCGGTGCAAGGTGCGGACGCGGCGCTCCTGGTCCGCCGCCCAGCTCCGAAGAGCTGGGCGCCGACCGAGGTGATCTGTCATCTGCGGGATAACGAAGAGTGGTTCCTCGAACGGATGCGATTCATCGTGGCGATGGACCTGCCGCGGTTCGTCGCCACCAATCCCGATCGCTGGGCGGACGAGCGTCAGTACCTCACGAACGACGCCGCCGTCGCGCTCGCCGCGTTCGTCCGCAGGCGTCGCGAGACCCTCGAGTTCCTGCGGCAGCTCGAGCCCGACGCGTGGGCGCGCGCCGGAGTCCACGTCGATTCGCGGGGCCGGCGGACGATCAACGAGTTCCTATCCGTGATGGCCTGGCACGACGACAACCACCTCGACCAGCTCAGACGCGCGCTGGACGGTCGGCCGTGAGGGCTTCCCGCATCCGATCGAGCGCCTTCGCGAGCATCGAGCGCGGGCAGCCGAAGTTGAGCCGGACATGTCCCGAGCCGCCCGGGCCGAAGAGGGCCCCATCGTGCAGGGCGACGCGCGCCTTGTCCAGGAAGAAGGTGAACGGATCGCCCCCCGGAATCCTCGCGTTCCGGCAGTCGAGCCACGCCAGATACGTCGCTTCGGGCGGCGCGACCACCACGCCGGGCATGTGCGTGCGTACGGACTCGATGACGAAGTCACGATTGGCCTCGAGATATCGCAGCAGCCCGTCGAGCCACGGCTGGCCGTCGCGGTACGCGGCGAAGGCGGCGGTATAGCCGAACACGTTCACCGTCTGGACGAGGTCGATGCGGCCGGCGATGAACTTCTCGCGCAGCGCGGCGCTCGGGATGACCGCCACCGAGCACTTGAGCCCGGCCAGATTGAAGGTCTTGCTCGGCGCCATGAGCGTGATCGTCCGCTCGGCGATCTCCGGGTCGAGCGACGCGATCGGCGTGTGGCGATTGCCTCCGAGAGTCAGCTCGCAGTGGATCTCGTCGGCGACGATCCCGAGCCCGCGGCGCAGGCACACCTGGGCCAGGCTCGTCAGCTCGTCGCGCGTGAAGACGCGGCCGACCGGGTTGTGCGGGTTGCAGAGCAGGAAGAAGCGCGTCCGCTCGCGGATCCCTGCCGTGAAGGCGTCGATGTCGACGGCGTAGCGCCCGTCCGCCTGGCGCGCCAGCGGGGCCTCCTCGCGCGTCAGCCCGATGCTGCTGGCGGCGCGAAGGATCGGCGGGTAGACGGGTGTCTGGAGGATCAGCCCGTCCCCGGGCGCCGCGAGAATCCGGCCGGCCACGTTGAATCCAGGAATCACCCCCGGGATGAGCACCACCGCGTCCGGGGAGACGCGCCAGCCGTAGCGCTTCAGGAGCCGGTCGGCGAACAGCTCGTGGAACTCGGGCTGCTCGAGGGCCAGGTAGCCGAACACGCCGTGCTCGACCCGCTCGCGGAGCGCTCGGATCACCGGCTCGGGCGACTGGAAATCCATGTCCGCCACCCAGAGCGGCACGACGTCCGGACCGTACTTCTGCCACTTGGAGCTGTCGGTGTGTCGCCGGTCGACGAGACGATCGAAGTCGTAGGCCATCGCGGTTCAAGTTATCATGCTCCGGCCAAAGGCAGTGCGCGCCGCAGGCCGTCGCGGGGCTGGGGCCCCGCCGGCCGAGGCGCGCTTATTATCGGGAGGGGACCCATGGCGATGCGGATCGGAATCATCGGGGCCGGAGCCATCGGAAGCGTCGTCGGCGGCATGCTGACCAAGGCCGGGCATGACGTGACCTTGATCGATCAGTGGCCGGAGCACATCGAGACGATGCGGAAGAGCGGCCTGCGCCTCAGCGGGACATGCGGGGACCACACGATCCGCGTCAAGGCGCTCCACATCTACGAAGCGCAGGCCATCAGCGAGCCGTTCGACGCGGTCTTCATCTCGGTCAAGTCGTACGACACCGAGTGGGCCACGTCGCTCGGCATCCAGTACCTCAAGAAGCCGAACGGCGTGGTGGTCGACTTCCAGAACGGGATCAACGACGAGCGCGTTGCCGCGATCGCCGGGCGCGAGCGCACGCTCGGCAGCGTGATCACGATCGGCGCCGGGATGTACGAGCCGGGCCACGCGATGCGCACCGACACGGGGGCGATCGGATTCAAGATCGGCGAGCTCGACGGCAAGGACACCGAGCGCGCCCGCGAGCTGGCCAAGATCATGAGCGACGTCGCGGTGACGAAGGTGACGACGAACCTGTTCGGCGAGCGGTGGTCGAAGCTGACCGTGAACTGCATGGCGAATCCGCTGGCCGGGCTCTCCGGTCTCGGGACCGCCGAGGTGCGCACTCGTCCGGAGCCGCGGCTGATCGCGATCTACGTGGGCGGCGAAGTCGTGAAGGTCGGACGGGCCTGCGGCTACGAGGTCGAGCCGATCTACGGCATCGCGTCGCAGCGGTTCGTCGACGCGTACGAAGGCCGCGGGCTCGCCGAGGTCGAGGCGGACGTCGCCGCGGAAGGCGCGCGCCGGGGCGGCGGACGGCCCTCGCTGCTTCAGGACGTGATGCGCGGACGCCGAACGGAGATCGACTACCTGAACGGCTACGTCTGCGACCAGGGGCGTCGCCGCGGCGTCAAGACGCCGGTCAACGACGCCGTCGTCGAGGCCGTTCGCAGCTACGGCGTCGGCCAGCTCAAGCCCGACCCGAAGAACCTGGAGCCGATCCTGAAGGCCCTGCCGAAGCGATAGTCAGCGGCGCGGCGCCGGCGGCGGATCACGTCGTCGGCGCCGACGGCACGTTCAGACGGCGACTTCAGCCGACGAAGCCGGTCGGTGACACTGCGATCGACGGAAAAGCGACGAGAACCTGTCGATCCGCCGTGACGAACGGCACCCGCAGATCTTGCGCGAGCGCGACGCACTCACAGTCGTAGGCGGAGCACCTGGAGCGGATCGCCAGCCCAAGCATCTGCTGCGAAGTCACGCTGTGAGGACTCGGTCAGTGAGGCGCGACCGTGCGGGCTTCTGTCGAATCTCCCGTACGCGTGCGAGGAGCGAGTCGGTGTCTGCCCACGTACCGGCCCGTCACCGACGAGCGAATCAGAAGATGAACACGCCCTTGCCGGTCGTCTGCGTGTCGATGAGCCGGTAGGCCTCGTCCGCCTGCTCCAGGCGGAACCGATGCGTGAGCAGACGCCCCAGCGCCACGCGCCGGTCAGCGATGAAGCGGGCGCACTCCGCCTGGCCCACGCTCGAGAAGGTCCACGAGGCGTGGATCGTGAGCTGCCGGCGGATCATGTCCTGGCTGACGTCGAAGGTCGTCGGGTTGCCCTCGCCGACGAACGCGACACGGCCCCAGGTGGCGGCGCTCCGGACCGCGGCCACGCGCGCGTCGGGATTGCCGGTGCAGTCCATCGCGGTCTCGACGCCCTCGCCGTGCGTGAGCTCGCGCAGCGCCGCGACCGGATCCGTCTGCCTCGCGTTGACGACCGCCTCGGCGCCGAATTCCCGGGCGAGCGCCAGCCGCTCGGGAGCGACGTCGACCGCGATCACGCGCGCGCCCATCGCGCGGCCGAGCATCGTGGCGCTGAGCCCAACCGGGCCCTGGCCGAAGACCGCGAGCGTATCGCGGCCGGAGACGTCCAGACGCTTCAGCGCGCCGTAGGCGGTGCCGGTGCCGCAGGAGATCGCCGCGCCTTCCTCGAAGGAGAGCGAATCGGGCAGAGGAACGAGCGTGTACGCGGGCACGGTCATATAGGCCGCGTGACCGCCGTGGCCCGTCATGCCGTAGACCACGATGCCCTGGCGGCAGAGCTGCGCCCAGCCGACCTTGCAGTGCTTGCAGCGCCCGCAGCCCTTGTAGTGGTGGACCATCACGCGCTGCCCCGTCGGCGCGTCGGCTTCGCTGACGCCGGCGCCGCGCGCGGCAACCACGCCGCACGGCTCGTGGCCGGCGACGACGGGCCCGCCGCCTCCACCGAGGCCGAGCGCCGCGGCCGCGTTGCCGACGGCGCGGTAGGGATGGAGATCGCTCCCGCACATCCCCGAAGCTTTCATGGCGACGACGACCTCGCCGGGGCTCGGCGTCGGGTCAGGGTATTCACGCAGCTCGAGCTTGCGGCCACCGAGGAAAACTACGCCACGCATATCCAGAACCTCCTGAAGTGCTTGAAGTTACAGCGGCACATGTGGCGATCAGAGGTCGCTCATGGCTCGACCTGTTGTGACCTCCAGCCCAGCTGCCGATTCAGCTGCCCGGCGGCACGGTATGCTGCACGCCCGATGATGCCCGCGTACGTCGGAAACGAGAGCGGAATCTGTGCGAGCTCCTCGACCTTCAGTCCGGCGGCGATCGCGATCGCCACGACCTGCACGATCTCGACCGCTCGCTCGCCGACGACATGGCAGCCCAGGATAGTCGCCGTCGCCCGGTCGGCGATCAGCTTGCAGAATCCGCTGGTCCGACCGTCGATAATCGTGCGCGTCGTCTCGTCGAAGTGCACAACGGCCACGACCACGTCGTGGGCTTTCCGGGCCTGCGCTTCGGTCAGGCCGACCTGGGCATACTCTGGATCGGTGAAGCTGCCGATCGGACTCACCTCGTCCCCCCGCGCCGTCGTGGCGCCCTGCACGGCGTTGGTCCCCGCGACGAACCCGTCGTTGATCGCCTGAGGCACGAGCATCAAGCGCCCAGTTATGTCGCCCGCTGCGAAGATATGCGGTGCGGAAGTACGGAGGTACGGATCGACTCGGACGAAGCCTCGAACCGAGGTCTCGACACCTGCCGCCGCCAGGTTCAATTCGGCGGTGTCGGCTGCCCAGCCGACCGCCACCACCGCAAGCGCAGCCTCTGCGCTGTGCCGGTCACCGTTCTTTGAGAAGATCATTCGCACGCCGCCGGGCATCGTTTCGAACGATTCGATGGTCCCGAAGTTCTCGCGCACCACGATGCCCGCCGCGCGGAACGCCGCCGCCACGGCAGCCGACACGTCTTCATCCTCGGTGGGCAAGATGCGAGGCCCGCTCTGGAATAGCTCGACCTTCGAGCCGAAGGCGTTGAAAATCGAGGCGACTTGCACTCCGGTCGCGCCTGCGCCGACGACCAGCATCGATGGCGGGACCGTGCTTAAGCTCCAGGCGTCGCTATGCGTGGCGGTCAGCTCGGCGCCGGGCACTGTGAGCCGCCGGCTCATGCCGCCGGCGCACAGGAGGATCCGGTCGGCCTGGAGCCGTAGTCCGCTGTCGGTTGCGACGGTATGAGGGTCGACGAACCGCGCCTTGCCGGCGTCCTCGCAGAGTCTCACACCGAGGCGGTCGATGTGCTCGCGCAGCGTCGAATGTCGGCGCACGTCATTGACGACCGCGCGCACGCGCGCAAGGAGCCGTGGATACTCCAGGACGGGGTCGGTCACGGCGATGCCATACTGACCGAGTTGGCGAGCCTCGCGAAGGAGCCTGGCCGCGTGGGCGAGCGTCCTCACCGGTACCGGTCCGTCATTCGCCGCCATGCCGCCGAACTTGGCCCGCGTCACGAGAACCGTCCGCGCGCCCAACTCTGCGGCGCGCAGCGCCGCGAGCACGCCCGCAGGTCCCGCACCGACGACGACGACGTCCATCATGCTCCTCCGTGTTGCGGCGATCGCTTCGCTGCGTGTCCAGGGAGTCATCGGCCCGGCGACCGCGCTAGTCTCCCGGTTTGCCGCGCGCGGGCCCCAGAATGTTCCATTCCCAGTTGAGGATGACGTGGATCTGGCGGGCGAGCCGCTGGCCGTCTCCCTGGTCGTAGAGCGAGGCGCGCACCGTGAGAGCAAGGCCCCTGAGGACAGTGGGCCCGAGCCAGGGAGGGCGATAGTCGATCTTGAGATTGAACTCGTTCTGGTTCGGTGCTCCCATATGTGTCTTGGGATCGGTGGCGTCTGTCCCCCTCGCGAAGTTGAAGTTGCCGCCCAGCCCAAACAGCCCCAGCGCCGAGAAGTCGTAGGCCGCCCCGATGAGCCATCCTTTCTCGTTCGCACGGGCAAAGTTCTGAGAGGCTGGCGCGTCGATCAGGGCCAGAAAGCCCGGATAGGTCCCCCACGGGTTCTGGATCGTGTTGCCCGCGCCGGTAATCGAGAACGCCCCGGTGAGCGTCAGAGGCCGGTAGATCAGCTGAACGCGCGCCCCGCCGACCTGAGTGGCCCAGTTCCTGACAGCCGCTCCTGCCGCGAGGGCGGCACCCACGGCGCGCTGGTCGGTGAATTCCGCGCCGAAGCCGAGGGCCCACTCGTCGGTAAGCGGGTACCGGGAATCCACCTTCGCATACACGGTATTGAAGGTA
>Ga0066710_100004053_pt1 | contig 12782 bp, 12 predicted proteins | sample GraSoiAngelo_159_FD_79666 | JGI IMG/M metagenome (GOLD analysis project Ga0066710, IMG submission 79666) | Grasslands soil microbial communities from the Angelo Coastal Reserve, California, USA - 14_1009_16_40cm | ecosystem: Environmental > Terrestrial > Soil > Grasslands | place: USA...
CGCACCTCGCGCCAGAGCCGCTCGACGTAGAACTCCTTCGCATACCCGTAGCCGCCGTGCGTCTGCAGCGCGACGTCGCAGGCCTCGAAGCCCGCCTCGGCGGCCATCAGCTTGGCGGTGTTCGACTCGGCGCCGCACGGCCGGCCGCTGTCGAAGAGCCACGCCGCCTTCAGGCACATCAGCTCGGCCGACTCGAGCTTCGCCCACGCCATCGCGAGCGGGTGCGCGATCGCCTGGTTCTGGCCGATCGCGCGATCGAAGACGACGCGCTCCTTCGCGTACTGCACACCCCGCTCCAGCGCCGCGCGCCCGATCCCGACCGCCTCGATGCCGGTGAAGATGCGCTCCGGGTTGAGCGAATCAAGGAGGTGGTAGAAACCGCGGCCCACCTCGCCCACGACATCCGTCACCGGGATCTCGAGGCCGTCGATGAAGATCTCGTTGGAGTCGACCGCCGCCCGTCCGAGCTTCTCGATCTCGCGCACCGTGATCTTCGCGCGGTCGAACGGCGTGAAGAAGAGCGTCAGCCCGCCGAACGGCGCGGCGGCGTCCCGGGGCGCCGTGCGCGCGAGGAGCAGCATGTGGGTCGCGTGCTGGGCGTTGGTGTTCCAGACCTTGCGGCCGTTCACGACGAAGCAGTCGCCGTGACGCTCTGCCCGCGTCTGGATGCGCGAGGTGTCCGTGCCCGCGTTCGGCTCGGTCACGCCGAAGGACATGACGATCTCCCCCGAGGCGATCTGCGGGAGATAGCGCCGCTTGAGCTCCTCCGATCCGTGCTTGATCACCGGCATCGGGGGGAACATGTAGAAGTGGATCGGCGAGGCGCCCGTCGTCCCGGCGCCGGCGGCGCAGATCTCGTGGAGCATCAGCGCCGCTTCCGTCACGCCCAGACCGGACCCGCCGTAGTCATCCGGGATGATCATGCCGAGCCAGCCCGCCTGGGCAAAGGCCCGGATGAAGTCCACCGGATACTCCGCCTTCCGGTCCTTCTCGAGCCAGTAGTCGAGGGAAAAGGATCGCGCGAGCGTGGCCACTTCCTTGCGGATCAGTTCCTGTTGCTCGGTCAACTGAAAGTCCATGCGCGCGATTGTAGCGTAACGCCCGCCCCCGCGCCGCTCGCGTGCGCTGGTTACACAGCGCGGCGCAGAACACCTGACGGCGCGCAGATCAAGAGCGGAAGTGGCTCACGCCGGTCGACGCCTATGGGCGGTGCTATGATGCGCGAAATGGCGATTCAGGGACTGTATGCGCTGCAGAACGGGTTCATGGGCTTCGAGCGGTCCGGGCTCTTCTACGGCGAGTTCTCGGGAGATCGCGTCCGGATCCCGATCGCCTGCTGGCTCGTCCGCACCTCCGACGCCATGATTCTCTTCGACACGGGGCTCTCGCCCCGGGCGGTGCCGGGCCTCTTGCGCAACGACCCGCTGGCACGCTTCACCGAAGAGGATCTGCTGGTGCACCGGCTGGACCTCGTCGGCCTCGAGCCCGACAACGTGGACATGGTCGTGCTCTCCCACCTCCACTACGATCACGCCGGCGGCGCGGCCCTCTTCCCCAAGTCCGAGCTCATCGTCCAGAAGGACGAGTACTCGTACGCCCACTACCCGGCTTCGTTCTTCGAGTCGTTCTACTACCGAAAGAACTTCGACCTGCCGGGCTATCGCTGGCGGCTGCTCGACGGCGACACCGAGCTCGTGCCCGGCGTGACGATTCTGAGATCCGACGGGCACACACCCGGCCACCAGTCACTGCTGGTCGAGCTGCCCGAGTCGGGGCCGGTCATCCTCACCGGCGATGCCTGCTACTGGCACGAGCACGCCGACAAGGAGCGCGTGCCCGGCGTCGTCTGGAATCCGACCCTGGCGCTGCACTCACTCCGGAAGCTGAAGACGATCGCGCGGCTCGTGCGCGGGCGGATCTTTCCCGGTCACGACCCGGTCTTCTGGGAAACCGTCAAACAGGCGCCGGACGCCTATCGCTAGGCGCACGCAGTACAAACGGAACAGGAGAGTGCCATGAAGGACGGGCTCAGGTTCGTGGACAGCGACATGCACATCATGGAGCCGCCGGATCTCTTCGACCGCTATCTGGACCCGAAGTTCAAGGACCGGATCAGCGTGCCGGTCGGCGCGGACGGTCGCCCAAAGCGCGGCGCCGCCGGGCTCACCATCATCGACGGCCTGCCGACGTCCGACGTGGACCTCCAGCAGTACCGAAAGCGCGTCCGGAACAGCGGGCCGCAGAGCACGCAGCCCCTGTCGGGCTCACGGCTCTTCGACACCGGCCGGCTCGACTTCGCGATCGCCCGCGACTACGACCCCGTCGCCCAGGTGATGGGCATGGAGATGGAGGGCGTCGACATCGCGGTGAACTACCCCACCGCCGGTCTCGCCCTGCTCGGCCGCGACAACATGGATCCGCAGCTCTCGCTGGCCATCTGCCAGGCGTACAACAACTGGATCCACGAGTTCTGCGCCTACAGCCCGGACCAGCTGAAGTGGGTCGCGATGCTGCCGGTGCACGACGTGCACCTGGCCTGCCGCGAGCTCGTGCGGTGCGTGCGTGAGCTCGGGGCCGTGGGCTCGTTCATCCGGCCGAATCTGGTGAACGGCCACTACTGGCACTCCAACTACTGGGATCCCCTCTACGCCGTGCACGAAGAGCTCGACGTGACCTGGGGCTTCCACGAGGGCGTGAGCGCGCTCTACTCGCGCATGATCCCGCTCTACGGCGAGAACCGCTTCTATCGCCACGTCGCGAGCCACTGGATCGAGATGCAGCAGGCGCTGATCGCGATGATCATCGGCGGCGTCTTCGAGTTCCATCCGCGGCTCCGGGTCGGCTACCTGGAGGCCCAGAACTCCTGGGTGCCGGGCCTCCTGTCCCGCATCGAGTGGGACTATCCGCAGTACCGCGACTCGCACGCGCCCTACCTGGCGCTGATGCCGCGCGAGTATTTCCGGCGCAACTGCTGGGCGGCCGTCGAAGGCAGCGAGCCGGAGATCGAGGCGACCGCGGGACTGATCGGCGCCGACCGGATGTGCATCTCCACCGACTACCCGCACTTCGACTCCAATTTCCCGCACGTCTCGACGAATCTCCTGAAGAACGTGCCCCGCGAGATCGCGGCCCAGATCTTTGCCGGTGGCGCTCATCTCTACGGCTTCACCGAGGCGCACTTCAAGAAGGCGGACGCCGCCGCCGCCAAGATCGCCGCGCGGCGCTGAGCTGACTCAGGTCGAGCCGGGGGCGCGCGGCCCCCGGCTCGCGTCAGCGCGGAGGCCGAAGCCGCGGATCGACCGCCAGCAGGAAGATCACGAGGTACGCCGCTCCACCGCTCGCACCGCCGAGCACGTCGCTGAGCCAGTGGGAGCGCAAGTACAGTCGGCTCACCGCCACGCCGAGGATCAGCAGGAGCAGGCCGACCGTTCCCACCCACCGCCAGACCGGGCGAATCTGGACGGTCCACAGGAGATAGATGACGCCCCCGAAGAACACGACCGCGCCGAAGGTGTGCGCGCTCGGAAAGCCATACGGCGAGAGCTTGGGGCGGGGCCGCGCGACGATCCACTTCGCGAGCGCGAGAGTGGCAAATGCCCCGACGAACATCCCGGGGACGTACCGAGCCGCGCGATGACCCTGCCGCTTCAGCAACACGTAGGCGACGAGGCTCAGCGGAATCAGGACGTACCCCGAGCCGATGCGGCTCAGCGCCTGCATCAGGGGCCGGAGCTCGGGGTAGCGCGCCGAGCGGACGAAGTCGTGCGCGGCGTGATCCAGGTCGAAGAATTGCTGGTTGTACGCGAGCACGCCGAGGGCGACGAATGCCAGCGCCGAGACGATCGCCAGCAGGAGCACCGCCCAACGGAGCGCTTGCATCCGCCCGATTATGTCACCGCGCGCCGAGATCAGACGAGAAGCTGCTTGCCGTCCTCGGCCCCCTCGACACCGAGACCGTCGAGGCGCGCCAGCATGTCCTCGCCCATGTGAGTCAGGACCAGCCGCCGGCAGTCGAGCCGGGCGCGGTGCTGGAGCAGGGTTGTCAGGTCGAGGTGGTACCTGACCCGCTTGTCATAGAAGAGCGCCTCGGCGACGAAGAGATCGGCGCCGCGCGCGGCGTCGATCAAGCTGTCCGTCCACTCCGTGTCACCGGAGTACGTGACGATCTTTCCCTCGCCGGCCACCCGTAGCGCGAACGGCGGAGCGCCGCTCGCGTGAGATACCTCGAACCCCGTCACGTTCATCGGCCCGACGGCGACGGGCAGGCGATCGGTCAGCTCGACGAAGCGGGTGTCGAACTTGCGCTCGACTCGGGTCGATTCGGGAAAGAGCGCTTCCATCGTTAGGAGCACGCGAGCCTCGACACCGGGCGGACCGACGACGACCAGCGGGCGGGTGCGGCGCTTGAACTGGCCGTCGAGGATCATGAAGGGCACGCCGCCGAAGTGGTCGCCGTGCAGGTGGGACAGGATCACCGCGTCGATCGCCTGGGGATCGACGCCGAAGCGGCGCATCGCGATCAGCGACGACGCGCCGCAGTCGAGGAGGATCTGGCTCGCGCCGGACTCGAGGCGGATGCAGGTCTGGAACCGGCCGCCGCTGCCGAACGCGTCGCCGGATCCGAGGAACTGGACCTTCACGAACACCTCCTCCCCGCACTCATGATATCGTGCCGTGCATGAGCGCCGCGGCCCGTCTCGCCGAGTTCGTCGTCAAGACCTCGCTCGAGGACTGTCCGCCTGAAGCCGTCGTGCGGGTGCGGCGCGCCGCGCTCGACACGCTCGGCGTCATGCTCGCCGGGGCCGCCGAGCCCGTCGCGGGGATCGTCCGGAAGGTCGTGCGGGCCGAGGGCGGGATCGCGCTCGCGACCGTGGTCGGGACGACGCTCAAGACGGCACCGGGCTGGGCCGCGCTCGCGAACGGCGCCGCCGGCCACGCCCACGATTTCGACGACACGAACTTCGCCCTGCTCGGGCATCCGAGCGTGCCGCTCCTGTCGACGGCCCTCGCCGCCACCGAGGCCGAGACCGCCGCGGGTCGCGCGCTCGTCCTCGGCTACATCATCGGGTTCGAGATCGACGTCGCCCTCGGCACCGCCCTGAATCCGGATCACTATACGCGCGGCTGGCACGCCACCTCGTCCATCGGAACCCTCGGCTGTGCCGCCGCGGCCGCGCGCATCATGGGGCTCGACCTCGTCCAGACGCGCCATGCCCTCGCCATCGCCGCTTCCCACGCCTCCGGGCTCAAGGAGAACTTCGGCTCGATGACGAAGCCCTACCACGCGGGGCACGCCGCGCGGAACGGGATCCTGGCCGCTCAGCTCGCGCGCGAAGGCATGACGGCTTCCGAGACCGCGCTCGAGGGCCGTCAGGGCTACGCCGCGGCCTTCGGAGGCGCGCGAGGCCTCGACCAGTCGCTCGAAAGTCTCGGGCGCACCTGGCATCTCCTCGGCTCGGGGATCGCGGTCAAGCCCTATCCCTCGTGCGCCCTCACCCACTCGGCGATCGACGCGTTGATCGACCTGCGGGCGCAGCATCGCCTGAGCCCGAGCGACGTCACCGCCGTGCAGGTCGGCGTCAACGGCGTCGTCCCCGACGTGCTCGCCCACTCGCGGCCGACGACCGCGCTCGAGCGGAAGTTCTCGATGCAGTACTGCGCCGCCGCCGCGCTCGCGGAGGGCCGGGTCGATTTCGGCTCGTTCGCCGACGGCGAGGTCGCGAACCGCGAGACCCGCGAGCTGATGGAGCGCGTCGCGATGGTGGTCGATCCGGGGCTCCCCCAAGGCGTCGAGCGCCATGCGTGGAGCCGCGTGACGGTCCGCCTCCGCGACGGGCGCACCGTGTCGACCGAGGCGCGCGGCGCGCGGGGTCACCCCGAGACGCCGCTGTCCGACGAGGCGCTGCGCGAGAAATTCCTCGCCTGCGCGCGCACCGTCCTCTCGCCGGACGAGGCCGACGGCGTCGCCGAGCAGATCGGCCATCTCGAGCACATCCCGGACATCCGGGCGCTGACCTCACGCCTCGAGGGCCATTTAGACTAGGAGCCACACCATGGGCGTACTCGACGGGATCAGGATTCTCGAGCTGGCGCGCGTGGCGCCGGCCGAGCTGCCGGCGATGATGCTGGCCGACATGGGCGCCGAGGTTCTCAAGATCGAGACGCCGGAGCCGGGCCGCGACACGAGCGACGAGTGGGTCCGCCGCACGATCCACACCTTCGTCAACCGCAACAAACGCTCGATGACCTTGAACATGAAGTCGCCTGAGGGTCAGAAGGTCTTCCGCAAGCTCGCCTCGACGGCGGACGTGATCGTCGAGGGCTTCCGGCCGGGTGTGATGAAGCGTCTGGGCGCCGACTACGAGACCCTGCGCGCGCTCAACCCGCGCCTCATCTACTGCTCGCTGTCCGGCTTCGGCCAGGACGGACCGTACCGGGATCGCCCGGCGCACGACATGAACTACCTCTCGCTCGCCGGTGTCTTGAACCTCATCGGCGAGAAGGATCGAAAGCCGGTGATCCCGCTGAACCTGGTCGCGGACTACGCGGGCGCGAGCCTGCACGGCGCGCTCGGCATCATGATGGCGCTCTTCGCGCGGGAACGGACGGGGCGCGGCCAGCACGTCGACGTGTCGTATCTCGACACGACGGTGTCGCTCCTGGCGGCGACGCCCAACATGCGCTTCTTCTTCAGCGACGGCCTGGCGCCGCGGCGCGGCGAGGGCTTCCTCGGCGGCTCCTACCCCTACTACGCGATCTACACGACGCGGGACGACCAGCTCCTGACGATCGGGTGCACCGAGCCGTGGCTCTGGGAGAATTTCTGCAACGCGATCGGGCGGCCGGACTTCAAGCGCTTCGCGCGCACCGCCGATCAGCTCGTGCGCGCGGCCAACGCGGAGGAAGAGGCCGCCCGGCGCGAGATCGAGGCGCTGATCAGGACCCGCGACCGGGACGAGTGGTACGAGCTTCTCGTGAAGGCCGACGTCTGCGTCGGCAAGGTGTACGACATTCCCGAGATGGTCGCGGACCCGCAGATCAACCACCGCCGGATGGTCGTCGACGTCGAGCACCCGACCCAGGGGCGTGTGCGGCAGATCGGTGTGGCGATCAAGCTGTCGGAGACGCCGGGAGCGATCCGGAGCGCGGCGCCGATGCCCAACGAGCATACCGAGGACGTGCTGAAGGACCTGGGGATGACGGCCGCCGAGATCGCGGATCTCAGACGGAAGGGAGTGGTCGAGTAGCGATCGCGTGACGCGAGCCTGGCGTCAGCTCACCCTGCTCTCGCTCGCCGAGCTGCTCGCCCTCTCGCTCTGGTTCAGCGCGTCGGCCGTCCTGCCAGCTCTCACGCGCGAGTGGAGCCTGACCGCCGGCGGCGCCGCCGGCCTCACGATCGCGGTGCAGGCCGGCTTCATCGCCGGCACACTCCTCAGCGCGCTCGCCAACCTGCCCGACGTCTTCTCGGCGCGCCTGGTGATGACGGTCGGCATCCTGCTGGGCGCCGCGACCAACGCCGCCCTCGCCCTCTGGGTCTCGAGCCTCTGGCCGGGGCTGATCCTCCGCTTCGCGACCGGCGTGTGCCTTGCTGGCGCCTATCCTCCGGCGATGAAGATCATGTCGACATGGTTTCGCGAGGGCCGCGGGATGGCGATCGGCATTCTCGTGGGCGCCCTCACCGTCGGCTCCGCCACGCCCCACCTCGTGTCGGGCGTGATCGCCCTCCCCTGGCGCGAGACCTTGCTGGTCGCGTCAGCCCTTGCGATGGCCGGCGCCGTCGTCGTCCGGCTGTGGGTGACCGACGGCCCGTATCAGTTTCCCTCGGCGCGGTTCGACATCCGGATGGCCGCCGCCGTCTTCGGCGAGCGCGGACCGCGGCTGGCGTGCTTCGGCTACCTCGGTCACATGTGGGAGCTCTATGCGATGTGGGCGTGGATCGCCGTGTTCCTCGCGGCAAGCTTGGAAGCGCGCGGCGGCGGCAGCTACGCGGGGCTCAACGCCAGCGCCGCCACCTTCCTCGTCATCGCGCTCGGCGCGCTCGGCTGCTGGGCCGGCGGCCTCGCGTCGGATCGGTGGGGCCGGACGACCTCGACGATGGTCGCGATGACGCTTTCGGGGGCCTGTGCAGCCACGATCGGTCTGACGTTCGGCGGTTCACCGGTCGTGACCTTGCTCGTCGCAACGGTCTGGGGGATCACGATCATCGCCGATTCCGCTCAGTTCTCGACCGCGATCACCGAGCTTTCGCCGCCCGCGTACGTGGGCACCGCGCTCACGACGCAGACGTGTGTCGGCTTCGCGCTGACCATGATCTCGATCTGGCTCATCCCGCCTCTGGTGGCCCGTGCCGGCTGGCGATGGGCGTTCGCGACCTTGACGATCGGGCCGGCGCTCGGTGTGCTCGCGATGGGCCGACTCCGCGCGACGCCCGAAGCATCGAAGCTCGCCGGCGGCCGGCGTTAAACAGGGAGCCCGTCGAGGCCCCGGAACCGCGAAAGCAGAGTCGAGGGGCGCCCCGGCTCCGCCGGGGCGTCTCCGAGCGCGGGGGTCTTAGGGGGCCCGTCGAGGCCCCCTATACAATGACGGGCGACGTCTGGAGCCGGCGCAGGAGCGGGAGCCCCTGGTCGGTGAGCCACTCCTTCGTCGATTCGAAGCCGAAGCGAAGCGCGGCCCGACTCGCGTCGAAACCCATCGACGGGCCGAAGAGCGGCGTCTCGTCCCGGGTCGGCTGGATCAGGTGGAACTCGGTGCGCGGGTGCTTGATCCGTAAGGCCGAAAGGCCGAGCTGCAGCAGGTTCTGGCTGTAGATGCGGCCGGCCTGCTCCATGATCGTGTAGAGACCACGATTGCGCAGGGGCACGACGCCGCCGTCCGGGTTGGGCACGAGCGGGTTGACCACGATCACGACGTCGGCGCCCGCTTCGGCCGCCAGATCCGCGTGGCCGCTGAAGCCGACCCCGCCGTCGACGTAATCCCGACCGCGCAGGGTGTAGGGTTCGAAGAACCCGGGAATCGCCGACGACGCCGCCACCGCCTCGCTGATCGAGACATCGCGAAGCCCGTCGTCGCGCCCGAACACCACGCGCTGCGCGCTATCCAGGTCGATCGCGGGGATCAGGAGCACGCGCTCGAGCGCCGTGAAGGAGTTCTGGAGCCCGACGACGGCAAAGGTCTCGCGCATGTAACGCTCGAGGGCCACCAGCGAGAAGAACCCGGCGGGCAGGTCGCGCTCCGCGGCCGCCAGCATGTCGGGGACCGAGCCGCGCACCGCGGTCATCGCGTTCTTGCCGACCGCCCAGAGGAGCCGGCCGAACCGCCCCGCAGCGTGCCGGAACGAGTTCGAGGCGTAGACGGCGCCACGCCTGAAGTTCAGCGGGTGCTCGAGATCCTCGTCGATGATGCGGTAGATCTCGGTGGCTCGGACGCCGTTGGCGAGCAGGCTCGCCACGACGGAGCCCGCGCTGCAACCCACGTAGATATCGAAATCGCCGGCGCCGTCGACCCGCTCCTCGATCGCGGCGATGACACCGACCTCGTACATCCCGCCGATGACGCCGCCGCCGGCCAGGGCCAGGGCGTAGCGCGGCCGTCGCGACCGCCATCGCCCGACCACGCGCCTCAGAATGTTCATGGATGTCTGCCTCAATTGTAACAACCTTGTCAGCAATCGAGTTGCCAGGCCCCTCCATATCCGGAAACTCGTAATTTGACTGACGATCCATCCGCCGGTTCTCTTCACGGTCGTCCGACAAACCGGCAAGCTCTTTGACACGCGGTCGATCCACCGTCAAGTTGGCGGTCAAGTACAAACCACCAATAAGGAAGAAAGTTCTCACCTTGCACACTGCTGGGTGGGCACACCGAGAAGCCGATCTCAGGAACGACGCCGACTTACGCATGTTCCGAGCTTGGTATCTGCCTTGCTCTAAGAAAAACGCCATGAACGTCGGGCTCCGAGCCGACCTCCACATCCACACGCGGGAGGCGGAGCCCTTCATCGCGTACAACGCCCGCCAGGCGATCGCTCGCGCCGCAGAGGAAGGCTACCGGGTGCTCAGCATCAGCAACCACGACACGGTCACGTTCAACGACGATCTGGCCGCCTTCGCGCGCGACCAGGGCATCGTCCTGATCCCCGGGGTCGAGGTCACCGTCGAGGGGCGGCACGTCCTCGTCTACAACGCGGACGTTGAGGTCGACAAGCTGACGACCTTCGCCGGCCTGAAGCGGTATCGGACGCCCGAGTGGCTCGTGGTCGCGCCCCACCCGTTCTTCCCGGCCTCCTACTGTCTGCGCGAGAAGCTATGGCAGGAGATCGAGCTGTTCGACGCGATCGAGTTCAGCCACTTCTACACGCCGCACGTGGACTTCAATCGGGCGGCGGTCAAGCTGGCCCACGCCGTGGGACTCCCGTTGATCGGGACCTCCGACAGCCACATCGACGCGCAGTTCGGAACCACGTTCTCGTTGATCGACGCCGCGCCGACCGTCGACGCGGTGGTCTCGGGCATCAAAGCCGGGCACGTCAGCGTCGTCAGCCGACCACTGAGCCTCGCGCGCTGCGCCAGCATCCTCGCCCAGCACGCCCTGGGCGCCGGCCGGGAACGCGCGCGGAGCTGGCTCAGGCCGACTCCGCCGGCCCCCCAGACGATCCTGACCCCGCGCTGACCGGGCGTCTAGCCCAGGTCGAAAACCAGGACTTCCGTAGACTCGAGTCCGATGAGCCGAAGCGCGGGTTGCGCGCTGACCGCCGCGCCATCGCCCTGCCACAGCGGCTGACCGTTGAGCGTGATGGCGCCGCGCGCGACCTGCACCCAGGCGTGCCGCTCTTCGTGGAGCTCGTAGACCACTTCATGGTCGCGCTCGAGCAGGCCCGAGTAAAAGCGGACGTCCTGATGGATGGTCACGACCGAGCCGCCGCGCCGCGGCCCGGCGATCAGCCGCAGCATGCCTCGCTTGTCCGGGTCGGCGATCGTCTTCTGCTCGTAGCTCGGCTCATGCCCGCGGCGGTCCGGCACGAGCCAGATCTGGAGGAAGTGGACCGGCTCGCTCGGCGACGGATTGAACTCGCTGTGCGTCACGCCCGTGCCGGCGCTCATCCGCTGGATCTCGCCGGGCCGGATCACGGAGCCGGTGCCCAGGCTGTCGCGATGCTGCAAGGCGCCCTCGAGCACGTAGCTGATGATCTCCATGTCCCGGTGGCCGTGCGTCGGAAAACCGCGGCCGGGCTGCACGCGGTCCTCGTTGATCACGCGCAGCGTGCGAAACCCCATGTGGCGCGGGTCGTAGTATTCGCCGAACGAGAACGTGTGCGACGTGTCGAGCCAGCCGAAGTCGAAGTGCCCGCGGTCGGCCGCGGCGCGTCGTGTGATCACAGCTGGGTCCCTGGCGGGCGGGCTTCCCGGATCCGGCGCAGTCGCTCCAGCTCGGGCTCGACGTACTTCTCGCGGCACTCCGGACAGATCCCGTGCGTGAACTGGGCGTCGGAGTGCCCTTCGATGTAGGTCTCGACCTGCTGCCAGTAGTTTCGATCGTCGCGGACCTTCTTGCAGTACGAGCAGATCGGCAAGAGCCCCTGGAGCTGCTTAACTCGCGTCAGCGCCTCTTCGAGCTCGCGCACACGATCGGCGAGCGCTGCCTGGAGAGCGAGCATCCGGAAGCCCACCTGCACCCGCGCGCGGAGCTCTTCCCGCTCGAACGGCTTCACGATGTAGTCGTCGGCGCCGGCCCCGAGGCCGGTCACGATGTCCTGGGTTCGGGCCTTGGCGGTCACGAAGATGAGATACGGCTTCGGCTCGCGGCCCAGCGCGCGGACTCGCGTGCACAGCTCGAGGCCGTCCATGCCCGGCATGGTCCAGTCGAGGATCGCGAGCGCCGGCGGGTCGTCGTTCTGAAAGAGCTCCCACGCCTGCTCGCCGCTGGAGGCCGAGGTGACCTGGTAGCCCCAGCCGGTCAGCGACGCCTCGTGCAGGCGGCGCACGATCGGCTCGTCGTCGACGATCAGCACTCTCACGTCGTCGCCTCGAGGTCGATCCGATCGGTCCACGTCGGATCGGCGAAGAACGCCATGACCCGGTCGAGCTCTTGCGCGATCTGCGCCACGAGATCGGAGCCGTTCTCCGTGTGACCGTCGTGGGCGGCATCCTCGAGGGCGACCGCCGCCGTCTGCAGTCCGGTCGCGCCCAGAATCGCCGCCGAGCCCTTCAGGCTGTGCGCCACGTGCTCGACCTGTCGGACGTCGGAGGCGGTCAACGCCGCGCGAATCGCCTGCAGGCGCTTGGGGCCGTCGTCGACGAAGATCGAGACCAGCTCGGAGAGGAGGTGGCGATCGCCGCCGAGCCAGCGCATGGCCACCGCGAGATCGACCGGGCGCCCGGCGGCACGGTCCACGAGCTCACACCTCCGCCAGGTCCTCGCCGACGGCAACCGCCCCGGCGAAGTCTCGCCCGGCTGCGGCCGCGAGCTCGGCGGGCACCGATCCCGGCATCAGGTGCGTGATCACGAGCTTCTTGGTCCCGGCCGCCCGCGCCACGCGGCCGACGTCGGCGGGCTGCGTGTGGTAGGACGAGAGGTCCTTGACCTTCTCCTCCAGCGATGGCCACCCGCAGCCCGGATACCACGGCGTCTTGGACATCTCGCAGCACTCGTGGATCAGACAGTCGACGCGGTGGCTCCAGCGCACGAGGTTCTCGCACGGTCGTGTATCGCCGGAGACGACGACCGACCGGCCGCCCCCGTCGAACCGAAAGCCGAAGGCCGGCTTGACCGGGTCGTGCTCGACC
>Ga0066710_100004054_pt1 | contig 12781 bp, 11 predicted proteins | sample GraSoiAngelo_159_FD_79666 | JGI IMG/M metagenome (GOLD analysis project Ga0066710, IMG submission 79666) | Grasslands soil microbial communities from the Angelo Coastal Reserve, California, USA - 14_1009_16_40cm | ecosystem: Environmental > Terrestrial > Soil > Grasslands | place: USA...
CGGACCTCCGCTGAACCGTCGGACCGCTCGCGCCAGGGCCGGCCGCTATAATCGGGCTACGTGGCCACCCGCACGCAGCTGCTCTTCCTCAGCCTGGGCCGGCGGCTTTCCCAGCACCTCAAGGAATCCGTCCTCGCCGTCCAGGACTACATCCTGCTCACCGCGCAGGGCCTGAACGCGCTCGTCACGCCTCCCCGCTACCATCAGGAGCTGCTCGCCCAGATGGACAGCCTGGGCGTCCAGTCCCTCTCCATCGTGGTGCTCACGGGCATGTTCACCGGCATGGTGCTGGCCCTGCAGTCGGCGGCGAGCCTGGACGCGTTCGGGGCCCGGCCCTACGTCGGCCGGCTGGTGTGCATCTCGATGGTGCGGGAGCTGGGGCCGGTGCTGACCGCGCTCATGGTGACGGGGCGGGTGGGCTCGGGCATGGCCGCCGAGCTCGGGTCCATGGTGGTGACCCAGCAGATCGACGCCCTGCGCGTGCTCGGCTCGGACCCCGTGCGGAAGCTGGTGGCGCCGCGGCTGGCCGCGGCGCTCATCATGGTCCCTCTCCTGACGATCGTCTCGGACACGGTGGGGATCTTCGGCGGGAGCCTCATCAGCATCTTCAACCTTAAGCTGTCGTGGGAGTTCTACTGGCGCTCGGTCATGAACGCCATGGTCATGAACGACCTCGTGATGGGGCTGCTCAAGCCGCTCGTCTTCGGCCTCATCCTTTCCTCGGTGGGGTGCTACATGGGCCTCAACACCAGCGGGGGAACGCAGGGCGTGGGACTGTCGACGACGCGCTCGGTGGTGGTGGCTTCGGTGACGATCCTCTCTTCGGACTTCTTCATCACCAAGCTGCTCCTCATCCTGTTCCCGGTGGCCTGATGCGCGAGACGATGCGCGCGATCCTCGGCCTCCCCCCCCGGCCGGCCCCGGCGCCCCCGGAGCCGCCGCCGCGGGCCCGCGACTCCGACGAGCCGATCATCTCGTTCCGCGACGTTCACCTGGCCTTCGACCACCCGGTCCTCCAGGGGGTCAGCTTCGATCTCGCCCCCGGCACGACCAAGGTCGTACTGGGCGGCTCCGGCTCGGGCAAGACCACGATCCTGCGCCTCATCCTGGGCCTGCTGAAGCCGGACGCGGGGTCGATCCTGGTGGACGGGAGCGAGGTGTCGCGCCTGGGCGAGGAAGGGCTGCGGCCGGTGCGGCTCAAGATCGGGATGGTCTTCCAGGAGGGCGCGTTGTTCGACTCGCTTACCGTCGGCCAGAACGTCGGCTACCGGCTGGTCGAAGACGGCGAGATGAGCGAAGAGCAGATCGAGGGCCAGGTCCGCGAGATGCTGGGGTTCGTCGGCCTGGCGCCCCTCTACGACCGGATGCCCTCGGAGCTGTCGGGCGGGCAGCGGCGGCGCGTGGCTTTCGCGCGCGCGCTGGTGGCCCGGCCCCAGATCATGCTCTACGACGAGCCGACCACGGGACTGGATCCCATCACCTGCACGACGATCACCGACCTCATCGTGAAGGTGCGGGACCTCGACGGGGTCAGCTCCATCCTCGTCACCCACCAGCTCCGCGACGCCTTCAACATCGCCCGGACGTTCATGTTCCGGCGGAACGGCGAGTTCCTGCCGAGGGTGGTGGAAGACCTCTCGACGCTGGAAGGCACGGAGTTCATGATGCTCCGGCAGGGCCAGGTGGAGTTCCGGGGCTCGCCCCACGAGCTGCAGACCTCTGACGACGCCTACATCAAGGAGTTTTTGTCGTAATTAACCGCTATCCTCTGAGGAGAGCCATGGAAAAGAAGGCCCTGAGCTGGACCGAGGTACGGGTGGGCGTCGTGGTCATCGCCAGCCTCGTGATCCTCGCGGTCACCATCCTCTACATCGGCAGCACCGGCGGCTCGCCCTGGGCGCCCACCTACCACGTGAAGGCGCTCATGTCGGACGTCAACGGCCTCAAGCCCGGAGCGCCGGTGCGCCTGGGGGGGGTGGAAGTGGGGACGGTGACCAATGTCGACTTCGCCCCCGAGGGGGGCGGCAGCATGGTCGAGGTGTCGATGCGGCTCGACCGGCGGGTGAAGTCGCGCATCACCACCCAGAGCAGCGTGACCCTGGGCGCGCTGGGCCTGCTGGGGGAGAAGGCGGTCGACATCACGCCCTCGAGCAAGGGCGTGCCCATCGAGGACGGCGGCCTGCTGGCCGGCGTGGCCGAGGACCCGTTCAAGGGGTTGTTGTCGGACGCGTCCGACTCCACGACCCACCTGAAGAAGATCCTCGCGCGGATGGACGCCGGGGAGGGGACGATCGGCAAGGCGCTGCGCGACGAGGAGCTGTACGCGCGCATGGTCGACGTGAGCCTGCGCCTGCAGCAGGTGATGAACAAGCTCGAGTCGCCTTCCGGCCCGCTCGGGCGCCTGGTGAACGACCAGGCGATGTCCCGGCAGCTCTCCTCGGCCGTCAGGGGCATCGACAGCGTCGTCTCCCGCGTCGAGGAAGGCAAGGGGAACCTTGGCATCCTGTCCAGGGACGAGGACCTGGCCCGCGATCTCAAGAGCCTCACCCGGAGCATGAACGACATCGCGGGCCGGCTCCAGCACGGCGAAGGCTCCGCGGGACGGCTGCTGAACGACGACGCCCTCTACCGCCGGATCGACAGCCTCTCCACGCGGCTCGACGCGCTCGTCTCGAAGGTCGAGAAGGGCGACGGGACGGCGGGGCGCATCGTGCAGGACCCCCAGCTCTACGAGAACCTCAACGCGGCGGCGCGGGACCTCCGGGGACTGATCGGCGACGTGCGCAAGGATCCCCGCAAGTACTTGCGGGTCAAACTGAGCGTGTTCTGAATGTGCTCTAATGCAGCGAGGAGAGCTTTCCATGCGTGACGACGAGGATTATGCGGACGGCGGATCGAGCCCGGTGCTGGCCTTTCTTCTCGGCGCCGCTACCGGCGCGGTCCTGGCCCTTCTCTACGCGCCCCGTTCCGGGCAGGAGACGCGGGAGCTGCTGAGCGAGAAGCTGCGCGAGACTGCCGAGCGGGGACGCGAGGCGCGGGAGCAGCTCCTGAGCCGCGGCCGCGAGCTGCTCGACGAGGCCGGCGGCTACGTGGAGCGGCAGAAGGCGGCGGTCGAAGAGCGCAAGGAGCGCTTCGCGGCCGCGGTCGAGGCGGGCCGGCAGGCCTATCGGGAGGAGAAGGCGAAGGAGAAGGTCTAGGCCGGGATGGACTCGCTGGGGCTCGTCCTTCTCGGCCTGATCGCGCTGGCTTCCCTCGTCCAGGGCCTGTTCCTGGTCGGCCTGGGCTGGGGCGGCCTCAAGCTGATGCGCCGCATCCAGCAGGTGCAGGTCGGCGTCGAGCGCGAGCTGAAGCCGGCCCTGGCCAGCGTCTCCCGCATCGCGAGCAACGTCTCGGAGGTCTCCGCGGCCGTCTCCGTCCAGGCGCAGCGGATGGAGGGGCTGGTCAGCCACACGCTCGACCGCGTGGAGGAGACGCGGGCCCAGATCCGAGAAGTGGCGGCCGTCCCCCTCGGCGGCCTGGCGGAGCTTTCTGCCCTCATCAAGGGTTTCCAGCGTGGGCTCGACGTCTACCTGCGGCTGGGGGGGCTGGAAGCGCAGGGCCGCGGCACGACCCGGCGCTATAGAGACGACGAGCATCTGTTTATCTGAGTCTGGATGCGGCGCGCTACCTTCACACCGAATGCGGCGCGCTCCGCTACGCGTAGGTCTTCATCCAAGCGTCTCGTGTCGGAATGAATCCGACGCGAGACGATGCCGGAGACACTCTGCTTCGCGCGCCGGACGCTCGTGCTGGATGAGGGTAGGCGCTCCGATTCGCGCGCCGGACGCTCGCTAGCGGGCGGTGCTGGTGTCGCGCAGGCGGCGGGCGATGGTGCGTTCCAGGCTCGCCCGTTGCTCCGGCCGGAAATCCGTTGTGTCGACCTCGATGCGCGTGTCGTCGCCGCCGACCACGACGAGAGCGCCGGGGCGCGCATCGACCCGGCTGACGGCCGGCCAGGCGACGGTGCGCCGCCCGGCCAGCCCCCTCGAGGAGAAGCCCGCTGCGTCGGCCTCGACCCGGTAGGCAAGCAGGTGGGCACCGACCCCCAGGGCCAGGACGGCCAGGGCGCCGGCGGCGACCCGGCCCCACGTCCGGCGCACGGCCGCGGCGAGCAGCGAGGCGCCGAGGGTCGCGCCCAGCGCGCCCAGGCTGCGGGACCACGGGTACTCGACGCTCAGCCCTGCGTTGGTCAGGGTCAGCCGCGGGGGACCCATGGAGAGCAGGGCGCCGGCGGCCACGAGCGCCACCGCGGCCGCGATCTTGCCCCGTGCTCCCACCCGGCCCCGATCGCCCACTAGAGCCTGGTCGTCTTGTGCTCGGCGCCGTCGTAGGAGAGCAGCCGCGCGCGGTCGTCGTCCATGGTCTCCACGTGCACCGGACGGCGCCAGAGGCGATGGAGGTTCTTGAGGGTGTCGCGGGCCTTGTCGATGTCGAGCGGCATGCCCTCGTAGCGGTGGCGGAGGTAGAGCTCGCCGCGGTTGCCGTAGTTCGCGTCCACCACGTGGACGATCGGCTGGCCGAGGTTGGTGAGCGAGAACAACAGCCGCTCCTTAACCTTGCGCCAGTCGCGGCTCACGATCACCGGGCGGCCCGTCCGCGTGTCGTGGCCGTAGACGTAGAGCTTGAGCCGCTCGCAGAACTCCTCGGTCATGAACGCGTCGATGAAGGTGACGTCGTTGTAGATCTTCCGCACCTCGAAGATCTTCTGCCGGCCGAGGCCCAGCTTGCGGTCCCACCTCTTCTTGGCCTCCAGGTCGTCGCAGTCGTCGTAGTCCTTGCCGAACTTGCCCTTGTTCCAGCGGTCCTCGATCTCGCGGAACAGCTCGATGCCGACCTTGTACGGGTTGATCCGGCCCGGCGTCATGGCCAGCGTGCCCGAGTGGTGGTCGGCGAAGTCGATCAGCTCCGAGTCGGTCAGCGCCCGCTGGGTCATGATCGTGCTGTGCCAATACGAGTTGTGGTTGATGAACCCGCCCGCGGCGTAGCGGTGGGTCTCGGCCACGGAGATGTCGTAGACGTCGGACCGGCCGTATTCGAGCGAGACGACTTCGTCTTCCCAGCGCTCTTCCAGGAACCAGCGGTGGCCGTCGACGTACGTTTCCAACGCTCGCTGCTTGCGCTCGAGGCCGAATCCGATCTTCTTGGCGAAGACCTGCGCCGACCGGCCCATGACGTGCACGTGCCAGCAGCCGTCCTTGTGCGGACGACGCCGGCTCAGGATTCCGAAGTTCAAGAGCAGAAGCTGGACCTGCTGAGACATCACTTCGCTGCTCGTGCTGAGGATCACCCCCTGGCGACCGGCATACCCGTCGCAGTCGAAATAGGCGCGAAGGAAGGCGGCCACGACCCAGCGAGGTGATCGCAAGATGACGTCCGGAACCCTCTTCTGGCGCGCGCCAGGGCCGTGGGTGATGCCGAGCGCCTCCACCAGGAACGCGGATACCGTCTCGGAAGAGAGGATGACCCGCCACCGACCCTCATCCCATCTGATGCGGGCCAGCAGCTCGAAGAGCCGCTTGGCCAGACGGGCGAACTCGAGCGCTTGCGGCTCATCGCCAGTGGTGAGACCGAAGTGGTGCTTGACCCGACTCACGTGCCCGTCGCCGACGAGGAAACCGAGAAATGCGGCAAGGTCGGCGTCGACGCGGTCCGGTATCCGGACCGGCTTTCGCAGCCTGGGCTGGACGGCGAGGGTCTGATTCCCAGGGGAGTTGTAGAGCTCCAACGCGAAGGCGACGGCGTTGGCCGTGCGCGGGTCACGGATGAGCCGCCCCCGCCGATGGTCGTGAACCCTTTGGATGGGTATGGCGGCCCAATCGGCCACCTCCGCGATCGTAATGGGTCGCCGTGGCTGCCAATCGAGAGCGAGCTCGCGGTCGGGCCACCACTCGTTGCCGCCCGAGATGGCGATCCGAGTCCCCACCTTCAGCAAATCGAGGCGGACCCACCCCGCGCGGTCCGAAGTCATCACTCGATGGTTGTTGGATCCGCACAACCTGAGACCACGGCGGGTCCGAAGGGTCACCGTGGGATGGTCAGGGACGACGTGGCGGTCCTCCACGCGTCGCGGCACGTCGCCATCCGACACGATGACGTCGGGTCCCGTCGTCAGCTCTTTCATCGTCACGACGCCGCGATCCGAGAAGATCAGCGAGTCGGGCGCCAGGCAGCTCCATCCTTCGTTCATCACCTTCGTCATCGCCTGGGGCGCGAAGTAGTAGGCCTCGTCGCGCACCATGGCGACGATGTCACGCTCCCAGTTCTCGAGCGGCGCGTGCTCGAGCAGGAACTCCAGCACGTCGCGGTAAGGCTCCTCCGGGACCATCCGCTTCTTCTTCCGCTTCTCGGCGATCTTGGCCCTCTGCTCCTCGATGTACGCCGGCGGATTGATGTAGGTCTCCATGTATCGCTTGCTCTTGAGCCGCGGCACCTCCGGCGTCTCCTCCTCGTCCTCCGCCCCCGCGGGCGTCTTCTCCTTCTTCTCCTGCCGCTCGATGAAGTGTGAGTGGTAGTCGATCAGGTTCTCGAGGCTCAGGCAGGCGTCGACGAAGTCCTCCACCGCCTCCACGCCGTGGCGGTCGATGTGGTGGCGCACCCGGGTGGCGTGGTTGGCCATGACGTCGATCATCCGGCGGTTGGTCTTGCTGTACCACAGGTTGTTCTTGAAGAAGTCGGCGTGGCCGAACACGTGGGCCATGACGAGCTTCTGCTCCACCGCCGCGTTGGCCTTCATCAGGTACGCGTAGACGGGGTTGGTGTTGACGACCAGCTCGTAGATCTTGGACAGCCCGTACGAGTAGGTCTTCGACAGCTCCTCGTACTCCATCCCGAAGCGCCAGTGCGGATAGCGGGTGGGGAAGCCGCCGTAGGCGGCGACCTCGTTGAGCTGGTCGTAGTCGAGGACCTCGAACACGACGTCGTAGAAGTCGAGCCCGTACTCGCGGGCGTGGCCCTCGATCTGGCGCCGGGCCTTCTCTATCTCGGGGGGAAGGTTCACAGCCCCTTGCCCAGGAACCTCTTGATGGCGTCGTAGATCTCGTCCTTGTCGCGGATCTCGCAGGTGACGATCTTCGTCTCGCCGGGGAAGGCCTCCTCGACGTCGGTCTTGAAGCGGCCGCCCCCGTAGGAGGAGCGGACCTGGCCGAAGCAGAACAGGTTCAGCTTGGGCAGCAGGTCGTCGCGCAGGATCTCCATGCAGCGCTCGGTGTCCCGGCTGTCGCCGTTCTCGCCGTCCGAGAAGTGGAAGAGGTAGACGTTCCACGACTCGGGACTGAAGCGCGTGTCCACGACCTGGTTGATCAGCTCGTAGGCGGTGGAGATCTTGGTGCCCCCGCTCTCGCGCAGGTGGTAGAAGGTGTGGGGGTCGACCTCCTTGGCGAACGCCTCGTGGATGACGTAGACGTTGTCGAGGTTCTTGTACTGGCTGCGCAGCCAGGTATCGATCCAGAAGGAAGCGATGCGGACGATCTCCTTCTGCTGGTCGCCCATGCTTCCGCTCACGTCCATGCACAGCACGATCACCGCGTTCGACTCCGGCACTTCGCGCACGTGCCAGGAGCGGTAGCGGCGGTCCTCGCGGATGGGGACGATGACGGGGTTCTGGGGGTCGTACTGCCCGGTGGCGACCTGGCGCTTCAGGGACTCGCGGAACGTGCGCTTGAAGTGGCGCAGGGTCTCCGGGCCCACCTTGCGGATGTTCGAGTACTTGAGCTTCTCCACCGGGATCGTGCGCCGCCCGCGGGGCATGATCCGCGGCAACTCCAGCTCCTCGCCGAGGATCGCGGCCAGCTCGTCGAGGCTCACTTCCACTTCGAGGATGTGCTGGCCCGGCTCGGTCCCCGGCTGGGGCTCGAGCGCCTCGCCCGCCTCGCCCTCTCCCTGGCCCAGGCCGCCCATCTCCTTCTGGCCGAACCGGAACCGCGGGATCTCGACCTGGGGGAGCGGTATCGAGACGATGTGCTTGCCCTGGCGGCCGATGAGCTCGCCCTGGGTGAGGTACTTCCGGAACTCCTTCTTGATCACGCCGCGGACGATCTGCCGGAATCTCTTCACGTCACGGTCGATCTTCCGGAGCATCGGGGTCATCGGTCGCCCGGCAGTGGCGGGGCTGGGCACGAGGGTACGGGATTTCCGAGGGACTGACAAGGTCGACGGGGTTCGTAAGCGGATTACGCTCTGGGGAAGGAGCGTGTCCGCTCGGGGCCGGGACGAGGCCGCGGCCGAAGACTCCCCGGCGGTGGCACGATTGATGCTGCCACATCTGGCGATGCGCCGTCCGCGGGTTGCCGCCATCGGGGTCACCGTCGCCGCCGGCAGCCTCTGCGCGTGCCTGTGGCACGCCTCGCGGCACGCGCCGTCGAGGCCGGCGGACGAGGTCGCGCCCTCGACCGCTTCGTCGCCGCCGTCGCGCTCGGCTGACGTTCAGCCTGTCGCGCCCGCCGGTGCTTCCGCCCCCGAGCCGGCACCGCCGACCGCAGCCGTGGCCTCAGCGTCGCCGGAGGCTCCGTCCGCGCCCTGGCTGGCCGCCCCGGAGCCGTCCCCCCCGCCCCTGCCGGCGGTCTCCGACCGCAGCCCGGTGCGGGTCGAGATGAAGAACGTGAACCTCCACATGACCGACCGCGTGGTCCTCAGGATCCACAGCGTACGCGGGGCGCTCCTCCGCACGGCCAGGAACCGTCCGCCCGTCTTCGACGACAAGGAGTCCTTCGTGATGAGGATCGACGCGGGGGAGATCGCTATGAGCACGGCGTCGCTCACCGCGCTCATGAACGACTACGTCCTCAATTACCGCAAGGCCCCGATCAAGGAGCTGGAGATCACGACCACGCCGGAGGGGCAGCTCCGGCAGGAGGGCGTCCTCGACAAGGCGGTGGACATCCCGTTCAAGGTCAAGGCCGAGCTGGGGCCGACCCCCGACGGCCGCATCCGGGTCCACGCGAAGTCGATCAAGGCGGCCGGAGTGCCCGTCAAGGGCCTCATGGGCCTGCTGGGGATCGAGATGGACGACATGGTGAAGATCCAGGCCGGGCGGGGGATCGTCGTCGACGGGAACGACTTCATCCTCGATCCCCAGCGCATGCTGCCTCCGCCGCGCATCCGCGGAAAGGTGACCTCGGTCCGGATCGAAGGCGAGCAGGTGATCCAGGTCTTCGGTTCCGGGCCCGCCCCTGGCCGCCAGCTCTTTCCCTATCCGCGATACCGCAATTACATGTACTTCCGGGGTGGAAACCTGCGCTTCGGGAAGCTGACGATGGCCGACGCCGACCTGGCCCTCATCGACCAGGACCCGAAGGACCCCTTCGACTTCAACCTCGACCGCTACAACGACCAGCTCGTGGCCGGCTACTCCAAGAACACGCCCAGCCACGGGCTCAAGACGTTCATGCCCGACGCCAACGACCTGACCGTCCGGACGGCGCGGGGGGCTACAGCTCGTCCGACGCTTCGGTGATTCCTTCGAAGAGGAACGTCGTCAGGTAGCGCTCTCCGGTGTCGGGCAGCATCGCGAGTAGCACCGAGCCCTCCTTCGCCCGGGCGGCGACCTTGAGGGCGGCGGCGAAGGTCCCCCCGGAGGAGATGCCGCAGAAGATGCCCTCCTTCTGGGCGAGCGCGCGGGCCGCGTCCCGCGCCTCCACCTCGCTCACCAGCACGGCCTCGTCGTAGACCTTCCGGTTGAAGACCGCGGGGACGAAGTCGGGAGTCCAGCCCTGGATCTTGTGGGGCACCCATTGGCCCTTGGAGACGATAGGCGCGGTCTCGGGCTCCGTGAAGACGATCTTGATGTCCGGCCGGGCCAGCTTCAGCATCTCCCCGGCCCCGGTGATGGTCCCCCCGGTGCCGATCCCGCTCACGAAGTAGTCGAGCCGCCGGCCGGCGAAGTCGCGCAGGATCTCGGGGCCGGTCGTGTTTCGGTGGTACTCCGGGTTGGACGGGTTCTCGAACTGCTGGGGCAGGAACCACCCGTGCTTCTTCGCCAGCTCTTCCGCCCTGCGGACCATTCCCGAGCCGCGCTCCGCGGCCGGCGTGAGGACGACCTTCGCCCCCAGGCCCTTCATCAGCTTCCGGCGCTCCACGCTGAAGCTGTCCGACATCACGGCCACGAAGGGATAGCCCTTGGCCGCGCACACCATCGCCAGCGCGATGCCGGTGTTGCCCGAGGTGGGCTCGATGACCGTCTGGCCCGGCTTGAGGGTGCCCCGCCGCTCGGCGTCCTCTATCATGGCGATGGCGAGGCGGTCCTTCACCGAGCTCATCGGGTTGAAGGCTTCGCACTTCACGTAGATGGTGGTGTTGCGCGGGGCCAGGCGGTTGACGCGGACGACCGGCGTGTTGCCGATCGTGCCCAGGATGCTGTCGTGGATCATGACCTCCTCGATTCAAAGGACCCGATGATATCCGACCTTCGTGACCTACGACGGTATGAAGGTCGACGAGGGACTCGCGATTGACCACGTTTTGGCTATGTCACGAGCGAAGGAAGCGGAGGGGACGGCCGGGGGCAGCGTAGCAGCCGGTTAGCCGGCCGCGATCACCGACTCGGCCCAGCGCACAACACGTTCGGCGAGGCGGACCATGTCGGCGTACTCGGCCTCCGATGTGTCTTCCCACAGACCAGGGTAACGCCCCGCCGCAGCGTAGCGGGTAAGACGGCTTGCCTCCCGGACCTCTAACGGCACGTCCAAGCCACACGACGTCACCAGGGTGAGGAGCTTCGTGATGTCGTGGCTCCTGGGAGGTTCGATCTCGCGACTGATCAGGATGGCCTTAATGACCTTTTCCGTGGCCTGTTGCGCATCGAAGCAGAGGTCGTCGTACAGAACTTCTGGCAGGTGACGATCCGCCCGGGCGCGAGCCAGGTTGCTGTGGGCTCGCCGTAGTCACTCCCGCGGGTCGGTGGAATCCCGCAGTTCAGGCGGCGTAGATTATCCTGCCCTCTCGCAACGCAGGGCGAAAAACGCTGCCAATCTTGTCGCGGAACCTCTCGATGTCCTCGGGCGTCGCTACCAGGACGTCGACCGCGACGCCAAGACCGAAGAAGTTCAAGTAAATCTTCTCCGCCAGCCGTCCGCGGTGAGGCACGTCCCTCTTGATGACCAGCAGATCGAGGTCGCTCTCGGGTCCCGCCTCGCCGCGCGCGGCCGAACCGAAGAGGATGATGCGATCGGGCTGCGCCACCTCGACGACCCTGCGCACCACTTCGTCGAGCAAGGCCTGGTCCGGCCACGCGGCCCCTGCCGCCACTTCGCTCGAACTGTTTGGCGTGGCGCGCTGCACGTGCGGGCGCCGCGTTACCTCTGCTTCGTGTCGCCGCGGGCGAAGATCGAGGCCACGTAGTTGAGTACGTCCGTCGCGCACACGTCGCAGTAGCCGTAGTTCTTGATGAGCCGCCCCTTGACGATGTCGATCTTCTCCTGGGTGTCGCGGTCCACCACGGTCGACACGAGGCTCGTGAGCTTGATCGAGTCCTTCTGGTCCTCGAACAGCTTCAGCTCGAGCGCCTTCTGCAGCCGCTCGTTGGTCTTGTAGTCGAACTGCTTGCCTTCCAGGGCCAGGGCCGCGATGTAGTTCATGATCTCGCGGCGGAAATCGTCCTTGCGGCTCTCCGAGATGTCGATCTTCTCCTCGATCGAGCGCATGAGCCGCTCGTCGGGGTCCTCCTCCTGGCCGGTGAACTTGTTGCGGACCTTCTCCCGGAAGGTGTAGGCCTTGATGTTGTCCACGTAGTTGCCGCACAGGCGGGCGATCGCCTCCTCGTCGGCCGATATCGCCTTCTGGACCTCGTTCTTCACGACGTCCTCGTACTCCTGCTTCACCATCGCCAGCAGCTCGCGGTAGCGCTTGCGGATCTCCTCGCGGGTGATGAGGCTGTGGTGCTGCAGGCCGGCCTCCAGCTCGTTCAGGACCATGAACGGGTTGACGCAGGTCCCGCTGTCGTCCCGCACGAGGGCGTTGGAGATCTTGTCCTGGATGTAGCGGGGGGAGATGCCGTCCATGCCCTCGCGGGGCGCCTCCTCGTGGAATTCCTTGATGTTGTCCTCCGTGAAGCCGGGCAGCGTCTTCCCCCCGTAGAGTTTCATCTTCTGGAGGAGGGTGATCTGCGCCTTCTTGGGCTCCTCGAGCCGGGTCAGCACCGCCCACATGGCCGACATCTCGATCGTGTGGGGGGCGATGTGCTTGCCCGTGATCTGCCGGTCGTTGAAGTCCCGCGCGTAGATCTTGACCTCTTCCTGCCACACGGTGTTGTAGGGAATATCAATCTTCACCGTACGGTCGCGGAACGCTTCCATCAGCTCGTTGTTCTGGAGCTTCCGGTACTCGGGCTCGTTGGTGTTGTGGCAGATGACGTTGCCCACACCGCAGACGAAGTTGTGAAGGCGCTCGCACTCGATGTCGTAGACCCACTCTCCGAACACCGTCCGGCGGTGAAGGCGCGCCTGGAAGGTCCGGTGCCGGCCGCCCCGCTTTCCCTCGCCCGAGCAGAAGCGGACCCGATAGGCGGGCGTACGACCTGGCCGCGGCGCCCGATAGACGCTGTAGTCGTGCCCGAGGAGACTGGCGAGCGTCCCCACCTGGGCCGCCAGCGTGGGGGAGATCGTCTTGTATTCGAAGTAGCAGGCGCGATACCTATCGCCCGCGGCACGATCCATCTTGCGTGACAGACGCCGCGTTCCGTCCGTCCGCATGAGCTCGTCGAACGCGTGCCGCAGGAACTCCTCCGGCAAGCCAAAGAGGAAGTCGGGCA
>Ga0066710_100004056_pt1 | contig 12779 bp, 13 predicted proteins | sample GraSoiAngelo_159_FD_79666 | JGI IMG/M metagenome (GOLD analysis project Ga0066710, IMG submission 79666) | Grasslands soil microbial communities from the Angelo Coastal Reserve, California, USA - 14_1009_16_40cm | ecosystem: Environmental > Terrestrial > Soil > Grasslands | place: USA...
AATCTCCTCGGCGACGGGCTTCGCGACGTGCTCGATCCGCGCCTGAAGGTCTGACCCTAGCGCTTGGTGGGCCCGCTGTACGGCAAGTAGGTCCGCCCGGTTCCGCTACCTCCGTCGACACTTAGCACCTCGCCGGTGATGAACTCCGCGAAGGGGGACGCGAGGAACAGCGCCGCGCGGGCGATGTCCTCGGGCGACCCCGGCCGGCCCCATGGGATCGTGGCGACGAGCGTCTTCACGTACTCGTCCGACACCTCGTTGAGGTTGCGGTCGACCGTGACCAGGCCGGGCGCGATGCAGTTGACGTTGATCCGATGCTGTCCGAGCTCCATCGCCAGCACCTTGGTGAACATCACCACCCCGGCCTTGGATGCGCAGTAGTGCGCGGCCCCCTTGCGGCCGCTGTTGTAAGCGCCCGACGAGATCGTGATCAGCTTGCCCGGCGTACCCTGGGCGACCATGCGTCGGCTGACCGCCTGACACGTGAGGAACACGCCGCGAAGGTTGGTCTCGATCACCCGGTTCCACTCGTCGATCGTCATGTCCAGGACAGGCGAGTTCGGATAGACCCCCGCGTTGGCGACGGCGACCGTCAGCGGCCCGATGGCGCGCTCGGCGGCCTGCACGAAAGCATCGACCGACTTGCCGTCTCGGACATCGAGGGCATGCGTGAACACGCGCTCGGAGCGGCCGAGCTTCTCGGCGGCCTGCGCCAGCCCCGGCTCTCGCAGGTCGCCGAGAGCGACCCGCGCCCCGGCACCATGAAACGCCTGGGCGATGCCGAGACCGATGCCGGCGCCCGCACCGGTGACGAGGACCGCGTGGTCCTTGAAGTCGAACATAGTGTCCTCTCAGTCCACGACGAGCACGGCCTTGCCGGGAAACCGGCGGGCCATCAGGTCCTGCGCCACCTGCGCGATCTCCTTCCACGGCCGCTCGAGGCTGATGTGGGGCGCGAGCTGCCCGGAGGCGACGAGGTCGGCGAGCCGACGGAGGCCGACTGACGCGGGCTCACCCACGAATTCGGTGAAGAGATAGAAGCCGTAGAGCGTCGAGCGCCCGGTGACGAAGAAGTCGCGCGCGTCGAACGTGACCTCGGACGAGGCGGAGACCCCGAGCGTCACGCAGACGCCGCCACGCTGGAGCGCGGCCAGCGCGGTGCCGAGGGTCTTTCCGCCGACCGACTCGATGATCACGTCGTACTTCGGCGAGGCGGCGATGGTGTCGCCGACGACCACGTCGTGAGCGCCGAGCTGTCGTACCGTCGGCACCTGGTCGGCCCGCCGCACGCTCGCCGTCACGTGGGCGCCGGCCACCCTCGCCAGCTGCACCGCGAAGTCGCCGACTCCGCCCGTCGCGCCCGTCACCAGCACGCGCTTGGCGAGGAGCGGCCCGCCCTTGCCGAGCGCGTGGAGCGCCGTGAGCCCCGCCACGGGGAACGTGGCGGCCTGCGAGAACGTCACCTTGTCGGGCAGCTCGGCCAGCGCGTTTCGCGGCACGACCACTCGCTGGGCCCAGGCACCCTCCGGAAGGAATCCGACGACGCGCGTACCGACCGAGGGGCCTTGCCCGTCCGCCGGGGAGCGCTCGACGATGCCGGCGAGGTCCCATCCCGGACGCCAGCCGGCGGCAGCCATGCCCGAGCGCCGGACCTCGCCCCGGTTGAGCGAGATCGCGTGGACGCGCACGAGCGCTTCGTCCCGATCGGCCGTGGGCTCGGGCACCGGGCGGATGACGAGCCGACCCGGCGCCTCCGGATCGACGACGACGGCGAGGTTGGTGGCCATGGGTTGTCTCCTTCGGGCGGCAAGGATATCACTCGCACCAGGCCGCTTCTTGACATTGGTCCGCGGCGTTCGTTTGATAGCGACATGACCGAGCGCAAACCAGCCGGCAAGAGCTGGGAATCGTGGCGTGAGGAGCTGATCCGGCTCGCCCACGAAGAGGGCGCCTTCGATAATCTTCCCGGCGCGGGCAAGCCGCTGGCCGACCTGGGCGACACCTACGACCCGGACTGGTGGGTGAAGAAGCTCGTTCAGCGCGAGAAGGTTTCGATGCTCCCGCCGGCCCTCGAGGTGCTTCGCAAGGTCGAAGCGGAAGTCGAGCGAATCTGGACGCTTTCTCGCGAAGACGAAGTCCGCGAACGAATCCGCGCGCTCAACGTCGAAATCGCCCGGGCGAACGCGCGAGCCGCTGAAGGCCCGCCAACACGCGTAGCCCCACTGGACGCCGACACGATCGTCGCCGAATGGCGTGCGGCGAGTAAGCCGAGCTCACCGCCTCGCTGAGGCCTAATTAGACTCCATTCGGGTTGGTGGATGGCACGCGGCACGCCGCGCAGGCTAGTAGAGCCATACCCGTGAGCCCGACGGCAACGCCTTACCCGACTGCGGACTGAAGTGCTCTATGCCGAGGAGCCACTGGCGCTCAGGAGGCATGAGATAGAGCCTCAACGCGTCAATTCTCGAGCCGCGGTTGCCGTTAGCCGCAAGCCGGCTCCCGAGCATCTCTTGCCAGGCCGGCCGCCACGAAGCTGCTCGGATATGGATGGGATCGAATCCGTACCAATCCGGATTCAGATGGAAGAACCTGACGCCTCGGGCAGCCGCTAGCCCGGCCAGGCCAGCATTGACTCGCTCCGCCCTCTCCACAACCTGGTCGAACGACAACCGGCATGACGGCACCAGGATCGAGCGAAACGCCAGGAACTTCGCCCGGGACAAACGGCGGATGCTGGCGAGCGGAAGATCGGTGAGAACGATGTCCTGGGTAAACGACTGCAGGCGCCCCAGAGCTTCCTCCACCCATGCCAGGGTCTGCTGTGCTGAGAACCCATAGAGGATGTCATTACCGACGTCAGTGATGAGGCCACGAGTGGGAACCACAGGAAGCGACTCCAACTTCCGCCACAGACCCGACTGCAGGATACCGGGGAGGGTCCGAACCACCACTCGGCTCTGGGCACCATACGATCGGCCGTGGCCGAGAGCAGCAATCATCTCGACACCTGGCCCCCACGCTGCCCGAGCCGTCGCGACGACGGTCGGAAACCCGCGAGTCAGGTTGCTGGCGCCGAGTGCAACGACCCGCGCGACCTCAACTGGCATCGTCCGATCCTATCGCCAACGCGGAGTTGGCCTAACTTCTGAATCCACAGACCTGTATAGCTCCGCCTCGCAGCATATCTCGCAGCATAGCGCGGCGAGCGCGTGGCGCAGTAAGGACGAATCGCGCCCGTCTGACGGAGGACTTCGGTCGCACCGCGGCGCCAACATCGAGGGATACCCAGACCGGGGCATCGAGACTACAGCACCGGCCGTCCGAAATCGGACGAACGGTCGAAATCGGGAATGAACGGGCGGCCGGAAGGAGCGACTCGTCCGAGCGGGACGAGCTCCTCAGCGAAACTTCGGGATGACGTCCTCGCCGAAGCGTTGCATGGAGTCCATGATCGCGGTCTGCGCCAGGTAGCCATAGCTCATCTGGCACAGCACGTGGTGCACGCCGGCGTCGCGCAGCTCGCCGATCCGCTCGGCCACGTGCCGGGGCGTCCCGCAGAGCGTGGACGTCTCGAGCGAATACCGCACGCCCTCCTCGTCGGAGACCCGCGGATCGTTCCAGGGATTCACGCGCGTCGCCTCGACCTGAAAATCGGCCGGGTTATTGGCCTCGCGGGCGTGGACCATGTGCCGCCGGGTCTGGAGGAGCGCCTGCGTCAGCTCGTCCTCGGCCTGGGCCTGGCTCTCGGCGACGTGGACGAACCGCCAGAGCGCCGCTTGCTCGCGAAGCTTCTGCTGCCGCTCGGCGTCGAGCCCGCTCTCGGCGAGGCCGGCCTGGTACGCCGCCAGGCGCTCCGGCACCCGGGCGAGCGGGATCCGCGCCATCATGATCGGGGCGCCGAGGCGGCCGCACTCGCGCAGCGAGCCGCCGGAAGACACGCTGCGCCACACCGGCGGATGCGGGCGCTGGTGCGGTCGCGGACGCAGCTCGGGCAGCCGGAGCCGGTAGAACTTCCCGTCGTGGACCAGCGGCGACTCGGTCCACGCTCGGACCATCACGTCGAGGGTCTCGTCCATGCGCTCGCGGCTGTCGTCGCTGCGCAGGCCGAAGCCGACGAACTCGTACGCGTTGAAGTTGGTGCCGTGGCCGACCCCGACGTCGAGCCGTCCGCCCGAGAGATTGTCGAGGAGCGCCAGCTCCGTCGCCAGCCGGATCGGATGGCGCAGCGCGAGCTGGAGCACAGCGAAGCCGATGCGGATCCGCGACGTCCTCGCCGCTACGACGCTGGCGAACGGGATCGGGTCGCAGTACACGCTCTCGCCCGTGAAGTTGTGCTCGGTGAGCCAGATCCCGTCGAAGCCGGCCGTTTCCGCGAAGCACGCCTGGGCGACCAGATCCTGGATCGCGGCGTAGTCGGTTTCCGGCGAGCCGGAATGGGCGAGCGTCAGCCAGCCGAACCGCATCTGTCCGTCGTGGGCTCTCACCTAGAGCGCGCGCCGGTGCGAGAAGGCGATCTCTTCGCTGGTGATGAACTCCAGCAGCACGGCCTGGCCGTCCTGGTTCGCCTTCCGGGCGCGCTGCAGCGCCGGAATGATGTCCGCCGGCTTCGTGATCCGCTCCGCCTGGCCGCCCATCGCGCGCCCGAGGTCCGCGTAGTTGCCGCCGATGTCGCGCGTCCGGTAGCGGTCGTGCGAGACGACGAGCGCGTGGCGCTCGATCGCCATGGCGGAGTTGTTGAGGACGACCGTCGTGATGGGGATGCCGCACCGCACGGCGGTCTCGAAGTCGAGCCCGGTCATCCCGAACGCCGCATCGCCCATGAAGTTCACGCAGAACTTGTCCGGGGCAGCGAGCTTGGCGCCCATGATGAGGCCAAGACCGGTGCCGAGCGCGTGGGACTTGCCCCAGCCCATGTAGCCGCGGGGCGCGGTGGCGCGGTAGAAGGGCACGAGCTGGTTGCGCGGGCTGCCCGAATCGTGGGTCACGATCGCGTCGCGCGGATCGATCGCCTGCATGAAGTCCCAGATGACCCGATACGGCGTGATCGGCACCTCGTTCGAGGTGAGCTTGGGCATCCACTCGTTGAGCCAGGTCTCCCTCGCCTGCTTCACCTCGGCGGCGGCGCCGGCCTCGCGAGGGCGGCCGCGCAGGAGGTCCTTGGCCGCGTCGATGAACTGGCGCAGGACCGCCTTGGCGTCGCCGAGGATCGGATGGTCGGCGGCGTAGTTCTTGTTGAGATCGCGCTCGTCGTTGGTCGCGTGGATGATGGTCTTGCCCGCCGGGATGTTCGACGCCATGCCGTGCTTGGTGAAGCTGCAGCCGATGCCGAGCACCACGTCGGCCTGGGACAGGAAGTGATACGACGGCCCGGACATGACGCCGCCCCCGCCGGTGCCGAGCGCGAGCGGGTGATCCTCCGGGAACGCGCTCTTCCCCTCGAGCGTGGTCATGACCGGGATCTGCAGAAGCTCGGCGAGCTCGGTGAGCTCGGGGCACGCCTCGGCGTACAGCACCCCCTGCCCGGCGTGGATCACGGGCTTCTTCGCCTCGATTAGCACTCGGGCCGCCGCCTCGATGTCGCGCGCGTTCCCCGCGGGGCTGGTCGCCTTCACCGGCTTGTACTGGAGCGCGACCTGATCGGCGACGTCGGCGACCGCCACGTCGGCCGGGATCTCGACCATGACCGGCCCGGGACGCCCCATCTTCAGGAGGTTGAACGCGCGCCGCATGACCTCGCCGAGCTCTCCGGGCTGATTCAAGGTCTCGACCCACTTCGTGACCGAGGCGTAGGTGCGCGCCGAGCTGAAGAGCGGAAACACCTGAGCGCGATCGCGCTGGTGACCGAGCGGCAGCACGAGGATCGGCACCGAGTCGGAGTAGGCGGTGGCGACGCCGGGGAACGCGTTCTCAGCGCCCGGGCCGTACTGCATCGCGAACACGCCGAGCCGCCGGCCGTTCGTGGTCCGGCTGAAGCCGTCGGCGATGCCGACACCGACGCGCTCCTGGCGGCAGAGCACCGGCCGGATCCCGGCGGCGGCCGCCGCGTCGATCACGGGTGTCGTCGGGTACGTGCTGAGGAATTCCACGCCTTCGCGCTTCATGATCTCGGCGATCGCGTCGACCACTTTCATTCTCTTCTCCTATGTGAGTCCTATCGCTTGCCGGCCGAATTGTTCGGCGATGAGGTCCCAGCTGAGCGCCGCGTGGTGCGAGGCGCCGTGGGCGTCGCGATGGCAGCGCTGGATCGGCTCGGCGTCGAGCACGGCGCGCGCGCCGCTCCCCTCGAACAGGCGGTCGACGGCGCGAACGCTGAGCCGTGCGATGAACGCCTTGTCGCGGCGGTAGCGGACGCGATCGAGCTCGGTGAACCCTTCGCCGCGCGCCGCCCGGTCGAGGATCTCGCGAATGTCCTGGCGGTGGAGCGCGCGCGCCGCATCGACCTCGGCCGCGGCCTCCGCCAGCCTGAGCTGCAGGGCCACAGAGTCCGCCGCCCGGCCGGGCCCGGACATACGCTGAGCGCGCGCCGTGAATTCGTCGATCGCGCCCTGAGCGATGCCGATGAGCGGCGCCGCCAGATCCCACCCGGCCAGACATCTGAGCGGCGCGCGATAGCTGAGGCGGCCGTGAAGCTCCCAGCCGGTCATATCCTCGGCGCCGCACCGTTCGGGGTCGACGGCTCGGTGGGCGGGCACGAAGGCGTCCTTGATCACGATGTCCTTGCTGCCGCTCCCCCGCATGCCGGACGCGAACCACGTGTCGACGATCTGGTAGTCGGAGCGCGGGAGCAGGAGCCACAGGGGCTCGTTGGGGCGCGCGCCGGGCACGGCTACCATGACCCAGGTGGCCGCGTCGCAGCCGCTCGAGAAGCCCCACCGACCCGAGACCCTGAACCCGCCGCTCGCGGGCTCGACCTTGCCGCCGGCCGGGTTCAAGCCGCTGGAGAAGAGCGTGTCCGGCCCGGTCGCGAAGAACTCCTCCTGACACTGAGCGGGAAAGTGGCCCAGCCACCAGTTGTGCGCCGTCCAGAGCGAATAGCACCACGCCGTCGAGCCGCAGCCGCGACCGAGCTCGAATCCCACCTCGAAGGCCGTGTCCACCTCGACGTCGTGGCCGCCGTACCGGCGTGGATTACCGATCCGGATGAGGCCGGAGGCCAGCAGATCCTGGACACTCTCCGGGAGCACTTGCCGGAGCTCTTCCGTGCGCGTCGCGCGCTCCTTCAAGACCGGGACGAGCTCGGCGGCTCGACGCAGCAGCTCGCCGCGGGTCAGCGACGAATGCGCGATCCCGGCTGAAGCGGATTTTCCTGGGCTCACGGCCCCCCAATGCTACGCCGGACCGCCCGTCTGGGCGAGACCGGATCGCGGGCCGACGCGGGAGCGAATCGGCGGGCCCGCCTCAGAAGGCGAGCCCCAGCGCCCTGGCCAGGAATCGCATGAGCGGGGTCGCGCGGCGGGAGGCCGCCACGAAGCGGGCGGGAAAGTCCGGCGCGCAGGCCTGGCGCTCGCTGAACTCGGTGCCGGTCGTGAACGAGAGGCGCTTGAGATCCTCGATCAGCGGATGGTCTGGATCGAACCCTCGCGGCGGCCGCTTCAAGGTCACCTCGTCGTGCGAGAGCCCCGGACGCCGCGCCTGCTGCCACCCGCCCGGATCCTTGACGATCGCCTCGCGGATCGCGCGGAGCGCGTCGGCGCCGGGGTGCCAGAGGCCCGCGCCCATGAACACCGATCCGGGCTCCAGGTGCAGATAGTAGCCGGGCGCCTCGAAATCCCTCGGGGCCTTCAGACCGAAGTGGATGCCGACGTTGGTCTTGTACGGCGTCTTGTCGCGACTGAATCGCGTGTCCCGGTAGATCCGCATCAGCGAGCCGCCCGAAGGCCGCGGATCCACCGAGAGGTGGCGGCTGATCCGCGCGAGCCCGGGCGCGAGCGAGGCGATCAGCGCGAGCATCGGATCGCGCACCTCGGCCAGGTACCGGTCCTTGTTTTCGTTGAACCACTCGCGATTGTTGTGGCGTCGGAGCTCGGCGAGAAAGGCGAAGACGTCGCGGGATACGCGCGGCATACGTCCTCAGACCGCGCGGTGCAGCCCGCCGTCGACGTGGATGCGCTCGCCCGTGATGTAGCGCGCCTTGGGCGAGCAGAGGAACGCCGCCAGGAACGCCACGTCGGACGGGTCGCCGAAATAGCCGAGCGGGATGTTGCGCGCGAACTCGGCCTGGCTCTCCGGCGTTGGATGCAGGCGCTGGTCGATCTGCTCGCTGTGGACGCGCCCGGGCGACAGGCAATTGATCGTGATCCCGTTCCGCCCGATCTCGCGCGAGAGCCCCTTCGCCCAGGCGTGGACGCCCGCCTTCGCGGCCACGGCGGCGTTGACACCCGATGGCTCGGCGCTGCCGGTGACGCAGAGGATCCGGCCCCAGCGCCGCTCGATCATGCCCGGGAGGAGTGCCTGGGTCGTCCGGCGCACCGCGGTGAAGTTGATCGAGAACGATTCGTCCCACGCCGCGTCCGGCGAGTCCCACGGGATCGGCCGCGAGCCGCCGGCGTTGTTGATCAGGATATCCACGCGCCCGTAGGCCGAGAGCGCGGCGTCGCGGATCCGCGCGGGAGCATCCGGCGTGTGCAGGTCGAGCGGCAGCGCCACCGGCCGCGCACCGCCCGCCCGCTCGATCTCGTCCTGGAGCGTCGTCAGGAGATTGGCGCGCCGGGCGACCACGAGCGTTCGCGCGCCCTCCGCGGCCAGCACCTTGGCGATCTCGCGCCCCAGCCCGACGCTGGTGCCCGTGACGACGGCGATCTTGCCGCTCAGCTCGAGGTCCATCGCGATCTCCGGCGAAGCTCCAGCAGGCTTCCGACGACGCCCTTGGGCAGGAAGATGATGAACAGGACCAGCAACACGCCGTAGACGAGGTTGTCCCAGCCGACCGCCCGGGTGCCGAACCAGATTCTCAAGACTTCCGCGAGCAGGATGGTGATCACGGCGCCGATGGTCGGGCCGAGCGACACGTAGATGCCCCCGACGACGACGGCGAAGACCATCTGGAGCGAGACCGAGATGCCGCTGACCGTATCGGGCGAGATGAACATCTGGTACTGGCAGTAGAGGGCGCCGGCGAGGGCGGTCATCGTAGCGCTGAGCACGGTGATCTTGAGCTTCTCGGCGGTCACGTGGACTCCGGTCGCGGCCGCGGCGTCCTCGTCCTCGGAGATCGCCTCGAGCGCATAGCGGAGCATGCTCCGGTCGACGCGGTTCCAGACGTAGAGGCCGGCCGCCCACACCGCCAGCGCGATCAGATACCACGTCGTCTTGTCGCCGAACTGGAACGCCCACAAGGAGCTGCCGCCCTGATAGCGCTCCGGCGTGTAGCCGAGCGAGCCGCCGGTGTAGTCGCGGGTCGCGGTGATCACCTGGAGCACGATGCCCGAGAGCGCCAGGGTGACCAGCGCGAAGTAGTGGCCGGTGATCCGAAATCGAAAGCACGGATACGCCACCAGCGCCGCCAGCGCCGCGCTGGCGACGACGGCCAGCGGGACGCCGATCCAGGGGCTGACGTGACCGTAGTTCCACGCGAGCGCCGTGACGTAGGCGCCGACCCCCATGAAGCCTCCGTGCCCGAGCGAGACGAGGCCGAAACGTCCCATCACCGACCAGGAGGTGTAGGCGAACGACCAGATGAGGATGATGATCAGGATGTGCAGTGGATACGGGGAGCGATAGACGAACGGCAGCGCGACCAGCGCGGCGCCGCCAATCCACGGCACGTAGCGGGTCACGAGCGCCGGGCCATCAGGCCCTCGGGCCGCACGAACATCATGACGATGAAGAAGGCGAACGCGAAGACGTACCCCCACTCGAGGTCGAGGTAGAGCCCGCCAACCGAGATGATCTCGGCGAACACGAAGGCGGCAACGAAGCCACCGCCGAAGTTTCCGAGGCTCCCGAGCACGCAGATCAGGAAGGTGATCGGCCCGAACGTCAGCCCCACGAAGGGATGCACGTCGTACTGCAGCACCAGCAGGCACGCGGCCAGGCCGGCCAGGGCGCCGCCGAGCCCCGAGGTGATCAGGTAGATCCGGCGCGTGTCGACGCCCATGAGCGGCATGATCTGGCGATCCTGCGCGATGGCGCGGATGGCGGCACCGGTGTAGGTCCGAGTCAGCAGCAGGTATACCAGCACCATCGCGATCAGCGCCGCCCCGAAGGCCAGCAGGCGCGAATAGCTGACGAACATGCCGGCCACCTTCAAGACCGGCAGGCGCAGCCCGAGATTCTTGAACTCGATGCCGAACAGCACCGTCGCCGCGGATTGCAGGAAGAAGAGGACGCCGCCGGTGGCCAGGAGCTGGTTGATGGGCGCCGCGCCGAGAAGCGGGGCGATGACGAGCGCGTGCAGCGCGAGGCCGAGGATTCCGACGCAGACGATGCAGACCGCCCCCGCCACCACGATCGGCGCGTGGTAGACCGTGTAGAGGAAGTACATCCCGTACATGCCGAGCATGATGAGCTCGGCGTAGCAGATCCAGACGACGTCGATGACCCCGAAGACCAGGTTGAGCCCGAGCGAGAGCAGGGCGAGGACGCCCCCGAGCAGGAGCCCGTTGATCACCGCCTCGAGCAGGAAGATGTCGAAGATGCCCAAGGAGCGCGGTCTCCTCAGACTCCGAGGTACGCTTCGCGGATGCTGTCGCTCGCCAGGAGCTCGGCGGCCCGCCCGGCGGTGTGAATGCGCCCCGTCTTGAGCAAATAGGCGCGGTCGACCACGCGGAGCACCTGCTGCACGTTCTGCTCGACGATCAGCACGGTCAGGCCGCTGGCGCGGATGCGGTTGACCAGCTCGAACACCTGCTCGACGAGAACCGGCGCCAGCCCCGCGGACGGCTCGTCCAGGAGGAGCAGCTTCGGCTCGGACATCAGCGCGCGCCCGATCGCGCACATCTGCTGCTCGCCGCCCGACATGCTGCCGGCGAGCTGGTGGCGGCGCTCGCGCATCCGCGGGAACAGCTCGTAGACGACCTCGAGCTGGCGGCGGAACTTCGGGCGCGCGGCCGGCACGAAGCCGCCCATCCTCAGATTGTCCTCGACCGTCATGCGCGGGAACAGGCGGCGACTCTCCGGGACGTGGGCCACCCCGAGCTCGACGATCCGATGCGCCGGAGTGGCCGCGAGATCGACGCCTTCCATGACGAGCGTTCCGTCAGTCGGCCGGATCAGGCCGGAGACGACCCGCATCAAGGTTGTCTTGCCCGCGCCGTTGGGACCGATGACGCCGACCGCCTCGCCGCGATGGACCTCCAGCGACACGTCGAACAGCGCCTGGAAGGTCCCGTACCCGGCGCGCACGGCCTTCAGCTCGAGCATGAGCGTGGCCCGCCCGGTCAGGCGCGGCCGGCGGCCGCGGCCGCCGACACCGCCGCCGCGCGGGTGCCGAGATAGACTTCGATGACACGCGGATCGCTCGCGACCCGCGCGGGCAGCCCCTCGGCGATCTTCTCGCCGTGATCGAGCACCATCACGCGGTCCACCACGCGCATCAAGACACCCATGATGTGCTCGACCCAGATGATCGTGACGCCGAGCTCCCGGCAGATCCGCCGCAGCAAATCCGCGGCCTGCTCCATCTCGTGCTCGTCCAGGCCGCTGAGGCTCTCGTCGGCGAGCAGGAGCTTCGGATCGGTGGCGAGCGCCTTGGCCAGCTCGAGCTTCTTGAGCGCGGCCGCCCCGAGCCCCTCCACCGTGGTCGCGCGGTCAACCGGTAGCCCGACCAGCCCGAGCGCGCGCTCTGCCGCCTCGAAGGCCTTCGCCCGCGAGTGCCGGCCCTGGCCGAAGAAGCCCGCGAGCACCACGTTGTCGAGGAGCGAGAGCCGGCGGAACGGGCGTGGAATCTGGAACGTGCGGCCGATCCCGAGGTTGATGATGCGATAGGGCGGCTGCCCGGCGATCTCGCGCCCCTCGAAGCGAATCGAGCCGGCGTTCGGAGCGAGCGTGCCGGAGAGCATGTTGAAGATCGTGCTCTTGCCGGAGCCGTTCGGACCGATCAGGCCGAGGATCTCGCCCTTCTCGACCCCGAACGACACGTTGTTGACGGCGGTGAAGCCGCCGAAGCGCTTGGTGAGGCCCTGGACGGCTAGCAAATAGCTATGTCGCCAGGCTCACTGCGCCGCGTACGGTGACGTGCCCGGCAGCGGCAGAACCGGCTCGCGCTGCTGCTGGCTCTTGGGCCAGACGAGATAGGGCTTGTCGTCGATGTACTGGAGGATCACCGGGAAGGCGCGATCGTTCTGCCCCGCCATGGCCCCGGACTCCCCCTCGAATTTCACGCCGAAGCCGAGCATGGTGCCGCCCTCCGGCAGATCGACCTCGAGCGCCGCCTTCCGCAGCGCTTCGGCATCGACGCCGCCATGCTTCTTGATGGCGCGCGGCAACACTTCGGTCATGAACACGTACGTGTTGCTGGCCGACATGCCCACGTGCGCCGAGCGCACCTGTGTGCCGGGCCGAGCCTTCTCGTACTCCTCCCCGACCATCTTGATCATCGCCGGCAGCGGCGGGCGCAGCGACTTCTCGCTGGCGAGCCAGATCGAGATCGGGTCGACGTTGAAGAAGTAGTTGACGTCCCGGCCGAGCGACTCTTTCAGCTTGTCGTAGACGCCGTAGCCGGCGCCGTGGCCGATCAGCGCGCTGAAGCGGAGCCCCTGCTCGCGGGCCTGGCGGAGGAACAAGGTGATGTCCGGGTTGTAGCCGGTGTGGAAGATCACATCCGGGCGGCCGCGCTTGAG
>Ga0066710_100004057_pt1 | contig 12779 bp, 10 predicted proteins | sample GraSoiAngelo_159_FD_79666 | JGI IMG/M metagenome (GOLD analysis project Ga0066710, IMG submission 79666) | Grasslands soil microbial communities from the Angelo Coastal Reserve, California, USA - 14_1009_16_40cm | ecosystem: Environmental > Terrestrial > Soil > Grasslands | place: USA...
CTGGGCGCAGCGGTGCGCGTGGAAGGTGGCGACATCAAAGTTTTTGCGCCGAAATTAAAAGGAGCTGTAATCAACATGCAGGGCAAATTCGGCCCGACCGTCCTGGGCACCGATAACATCATGATGGCGGCCGTGCTGGCCGACGGCGTGACCATTATTGAAGGGCCGGCGCAGGAACCCGAGGTGGTGGACCTCGCGAACTTTCTGAATGAAATGGGCGCGAAGATCGAAGGCGCAGGAACGCGCCGAATCGTCATCGAAGGCGTGCCGGCGTTGCACGGTGCAGAACACTGGGTGATTCCGGACCGGATTGAAGCCGGCACATTTCTGGTAGCGGGCGCAATGGCGGGAGAGGGCGTCACCGTCAAGCGCGTGGAGCCGGAACATGTCCGCGCGGTCACCGACGCGCTGGCGCGGTGCGGCTACGCCGTGGACATTGGCGATGATTCCATTACCATCCTGCCCAATGGAGAGGCCACTGCGCAGGATCTGGTGACTGAACCGTATCCCGGTTTTCCCACAGACATGCAAGCGCAGATGTGCGCGTTGCTCTCCACCAGCAGAGGCACTAGTTCGGTTACGGAAAATATTTTTCCGCGGCGTTACATGCACGTGGCGGAATTAAAACGGTTGGGGGCGAAGCTCCGTCTCGAAGGGGCGACCGCGGTGATTGACGGAGTCGATCGTCTTCTCGGCGCGCCGGTGATGGCAAGCGATCTGCGCGCGTCCGCTGCGCTGGTACTGGCGGGACTGAAAGCCGATGGAACCACCGAGGTCAGTCGTGTTTATCACATCGACCGCGGTTACGAACATCTGGACGAAAAATTGATGGAACTCGGCGCGCACATTGAGCGCGTGAAAGAGACGTAGTCCGATCTTTTTTCTTGCTCTTGTCGTGGTAAGCAGGCAGTCGTTGTTTTACACAACTGAAAGGTCAAAACATGGAAACACCGACAGCTTCCCGCGACGTTCGGATATGGAACGTGCTTTGCCACGCCACCGCTCTAGCCGGGTTTTTCGTGCCGTGGGCGGGGCACATTCTTGGCCCACTGATTATCTGGCTGGCTAAACGCGGCGATTCGCCCGAGATCGACGCGAACGGAAAGGAGTCGCTCAATTTTCAGATCTCGATGCTGATCTATAACGTGATTGCTGGCGTGCTTTGTCTGGTTTTGATTGGTTTTGTGATCCTGGGAATCTTGCACATTTTGAACCTGGTCCTGGTGATCGTTGCCTCGATCCAGACAAGCGAGGGGAAATTCTATCGGTATCCGCTGACGATCCGGCTGATCAAATGAATGGCTTTGCCACGTTAAATCGTTTATTCGCGAGCGCTCGCAACGTCTTTAGATTCTCCACGTCTTCGCATAAGTCTTTGCCCTTCGGTGTTTCGAGCACTTTCGGGATTTTGCTGAAACGGCGGCTGCGCATGATGAAGCGGAAAGCGTCGAGGCCAATCCGGCCTTTGCCGATGTGTTCGTGCCGGTCCACTCGCGAACTGCAAACGGCTTTGGAATCGTTGAGGTGGATTGCAACGAGACGATCTCGGCCGATCACCCGATCGAATTCGCGAAACGTTTTTCTGATCGCGGCTTCGCTGCTGATGTCGTAGCCGGCGGCGAAAACATGCGCGGTGTCGAGGCACACGCACAATCGCTCCGGCTCGCGCACGTTCTGGATGATGTGCGCCAGATGCTCAAAGCGATGACCGATGCCGGAACCTTGTCCGGCCGTAGTCTCGAGCGCGATTTTGGTTTTCACCTTCGGAATTCTGCGAAACGCCTCGTCGATCGAATCGATAATCTTCTCGACGCCCGCTTGTTCGCCCGCGCCGAAATGCGCGCCCGGATGCAAAACCAGAAACGGCAGCTGGAGTTGGTCTGCGCGAATTAATTCTTCGCGCAGCGCGCGAATCGAATTCACGTGAAATTGCGGATTGGTCGCAGCGAGATTGATGAGGTAATTGGCATGCCCAAAGACGGACAACAATTCGCCGCGTTGGACATGATCGAGGAAAGCGCGGATTTCCTCGCGCGTCAGCGGGCGCGCAAACCACTGCATGTTGTTCTTGACGAAAATTTGCATGGCCGTGCAGCGGATCGAGAGCGCGCACTCAATTGCCATGCTCACACCGCCGCGGATGGACATGTGCGCGCCGAGAAGAATCGCATGAGCCGGCGAATCGGCGAGGGGGCGAATCGAGGAAGGCGCCCTTTCGCCCTTTCGCCGTTCCACCGTTTCCTTTTTCTTCACCACGACCGTTCAGAATCGCTTCGGATGCCAATCGGGTTTTTTTAAACTGCCTTCGGCTTTGTATTCGAAAAGCTTGTAAACCGGCGTGAGCACGATCCCGGGGCCTTTCGCGCTGATGTGCGCGTCGAGATCGATTTTGTCGTCGAGAAAATAAATGTCGCCCCGACCGACAACGCTGAAAAGTTGCCCCGCGACATTCAAATCGTCAGTATGAATGATTCCGTCCCTGATCGTAAATTTCGCGCCTGCGTCACGGGCAACGCTGTACCCAACGCCCGGCACGATGTGATTGAGGATTTCTGAGATCGGCCCTAAAACAGGAATGGCGAACACATCCCCGTTGGTGACCGCGACTTTCCCGGCGCCATTCATCTTGCGTGAGTCCGTGCCAAAGCCATCGAAATCGTATGTCCCGCTCAGCTGCCCACGCACAGTGCGGTAGTGATAGTAGCTGAAATACAGGCTGGTGAGATGAGGAAAATCGACGTTCGTTAAGGCGAGCGCAGCATGATAGCGCGGATTGTTCTTCGCCAGTGAAATATCGAGATTTCCGCGCAGCGCGCCCGAAAAAATGTCGCCGCGGAAATCGAGAATCTGCAATCGATCGTTGGTGATAAGCAATCGCCCCGAGACACGGTCGAACGGCAGCGTTTTGCCGAGGAAGACATAGTCCATTCCGGTAGCGCCATCCACCTTGATTTCCAGACGCGTGTTCCTGCCGCCGCGAAATTGGTAAACGCCATTCGCGGTGAGATTCGGCGGACGCCGGAATTTGTACGGCACTACAGTCTTCCAAATCTTTGGCTCAATCCAGAAAATTGCCTCGGCCGGATTGATTGAGCTTCTGATGTTTGAAACGCGCACCTCGTGGTGTTTGAAATCGTAAGTGAAAGTGCCGGAGCCGGCGCCTTCATCGCGCGCCACGTGAAGATCTTCGCAAGTGAGCGCGCCGTCGGCGAAATGAATTCGGGTGTTGGCGCTGTTCATCCATGTTCCACGGTAGCGGCTGCGCCCCAAACCAATTGTTCCCTCGCCTTGCCAATTCACCGGATTGCGGTCGGTGCCGCGGATTGCGAGGTGGATTACAGGCGAACGCTGCCACTCCCACTGACGCAGAAAATCGTTCATATCGGATGGAACAAGCGCACGGATTGCCCCTGGCGAGATTGTACTCTCGATGTTGAGCCGAAAATCATTCGGCGCATCGAACAGATCGGCGCTGATCTGGCCGCTCTGATGATGCACCCGCAAATCGCGGACGAATGCGCGCTCGCCGTCCCAGGAAAAATCGGCCGTCAGATTAGAGAACGGCACATTTTTGTACGTGAACTCCCCGAAAACAGTGTGCCCAATGATGTCCGGTCGAAATCGTTCCGATCCGAAATTTACCGAACCGGCGATTTCGACCAGAGGCGGCGAATGAAATTCCATGCCGGCGAGCGGTCGGCCCAGACCGAAAGCGTCAAGAAACGCTTTTAAATCCAGGCTGCTGCGCATCTGGAATTTGGCGGTATTAGTTTCGCGGTTCCAATCTGCGCGCCCGGCAAAACTCCCTTTCAGGTCGCTCCATTCGCACTGCGCGACGCTCAAGCGCCCGTCCCTCCATTCGGCAGCGGCGGACAAGTCTCTCATTTCGTAGCTGCCGCGTTGCAACCGGTCCCCGCGCAGCGTCGTCTCCACGCGCGCCTTTTCCATTTCTGCCAAGTCGCCGCTGAACTTTAACTGCAAGGAGGGAGGCGCAGCCGGGAAGCTGAACTTCTGTAATTCATTCAGCACGCGCTGCGCAATCAACAACCGCTTTTGCCATTCTTCTGGCGAGATCGGCGGCGACGGCTGGTAATTTTCGCGCTTGATTAATTGGCCCGTCGCAGAAATCCGAATTCCGCAGAGGATTCCCTCGGCCTGACTCACGTAGATTTGTTCCGGCGGAAAATAAACGTGGGCGCGGAAATCGGTCAGTTGCGCCTTGTCTGCTTTTCCTTCCCCGGTCTTGATGGGAAGCGCGATTTGCGCGTCGCGCACATCCAATGCGTTGAGAAACGGCTCATGATGGATGAGCGCAGCGTAATTGATGTCGAGCGACACTTCGCTGATCAGCGCCAGCGTGTTTTCGCGGTTCTTGTAGTCGAAAATCCTGACGTTTTTCGCGACCAGACCGCGAAACGGATCCAGCGTCAGCCGCCCGATGGAGGCTTCGACGCCGCGTTTGTGCAGTTCCTCGACAACGCGGTAGCGCCATTCACGGCCAAATCCCCGGCGCGCGAGATAGTAGCCGCCGCCGACAGTCGCAGAAATTGCGGCAAGAATCGCTAGACGCAGCAAGCCGACAGCAACGCGGCGTGCCCAGCGCGCGCGTCGAGTGTGGGCGGAAGCGCGAACCTGCGATGGTTCAAGAACGGCGGGCATGAATCCTCGAAGGGTTACAACGTTACAAATGTTACAAAAGTTACAATGTTGAATCGGCTCTCCGATGTATCGATGTAACGATGTAACTTTCTAACCATGGCCATCTCCGATCTGCCTGCTCTCAATGCCACGTTCAATCTGGTGAGCACTGTCTTTATTTCCATGGGCTGGTATTTCATCCGGCACGGTGCCTGGCGGCGGCATATGGCGTGCATGATCACTGCGGTGATCTCATCTGTCTGTTTCCTTGTCGGCTACATCACTTATCATGCGCGGGTTGGCGAAAAATCTTCCGGATACACCGGTTGGATCGCCGCCGTTTACTTTCCGATGTTGGCTTCGCACGTTCTGCTTGCCTTTGTGACCTTGCCTCTGGTGATTTTGACCCTCGTTCAGGTTTTTCGTCGCCGCTGGGATCGGCACAAGCGGATCGCGCGTTGGACCGTTCCAATCTGGCTGTATGTCTCGGTCACAGGCGTGCTAGTGTATTTGATGCTCTACAAATGGTTCCCCCCGGGAACGTGATGAAACAAAAACTCTTGCTCACCGGCCGTCCCGGTTGCGGGAAGACGACGGTGATCAAACGGGTGGTGACCGAGCTGGCACGACCGGCCGGCGGTTTTTACACTGAGGAAATACGTGAACGCGGCCAGCGTGTCGGATTCAAGCTCATCACGCTCGACGGTAAAGAGGCGGTGTTCGCGCATGTGGATTTTCCGGCAGCCGTCGGACCAGAGCGTGTGGGAAAATATGGACTCGATCTTTCAGCGCTGGAGGCAATCGGTGTCGCAGCGATCCGCGACGCCGTGCGCGCGGAGCGGCTCACAGTGATTGACGAAATTGGACCAATGGAAATCCGCTCGTCCAGTTTTCGCGACGCAGTCAACGAGGCGCTTGATAGCGGTGCGCAAATTCTTGCCACCATCGTTGCGCGCTCGTTGCCGTTCACAGATGCCATCAAAAAATGCGCCGATGTCACGGTGATCGAGGTGCGCCCCGACAACCGCGAGCAGCTTTTCTCGGAACTCTCAAACCAACTCAAAACATGAGACCGAACGCGCCCGGTCTTTCGAACAATTTTGAAAAAGGAGGCTCAAAGAAATGAGGTTTCCAGATCTTCCGTCATGGGAATGGAAGGCGGCTTCGAAGCGTGGAAGGAAAACGAGCTCGAAGTCCAGAAATAAAAATCGAGTGATTAGCGCAACATTTGCAGCAACATGAGCGCGTTTTTCGGAGCGGCGCCTTCGGCGTCGTTGTCGAAATAAAGGTGCACGTTGCGGTTTTCTTTAAGCCAACCCCGGATGCGCTTTGCCCATTTCTTGAGCGCAGGCTTGCTGTAGCTCGACGCATACTTACGAGTGTGACCGTGCAGTCGGATGTAAACGAGGTCGGTTGTCACTTCCTTCCACATCGGCCAGTCGGGCGCGTCAGAAATGCAGACAGCAACAGCGTGCTCGCTTAAGCATTTTTTCACTTCATCGTCGCACCATGACTTGTGACGAAACTCGATGACGTGTCGGGTGCTTTTCCAGCGCTGACCGAAGATTTTCACAAATTCCTCAAGTCGTTTGATCTCCTTTTTCAACGACGCAGGCAGCTGCCAGACCACGGCAGCAAGCCGTTCGCCGAGCGGCGACGCCGCGTCGCGACAACGGATCACAGGTTCTTCCACATCGAGCAGCTTCTTGTTATGCGTGACGTAGCGGTGGCCTTTGATGGCGAACGGAAAATCTTCCGGCGTCGCGTCACGCCATTTCTTCAAGGTGCTTTTCTCCGGCAGCTTGTAGAACGTGCCGTTGACCTCGATGCCGGTGAAACGTTCAGCGCAAAACCGTAGCCATTGTTTCTGCGGTGTGTCGCCGTAGAAACCGTCGCGCCAGGTTTTGTAATTCCAACCACTGGTGCCGATGTATGGTTTGCCGGGCATTGCAGCAAATCGCAGGATTAACGTCTCACTTTTTGAGTTCCTTCTCGATGATCGCATCGAGCCGTTTGCGCGCAGCTTTGAAGGAGCGTACTGACCGGCGGAGATTTTTCCATGGATTGGATTTTCGGCTGAGGCGCTGGAAAATGTTTTTCATGTTGAAACGCTGCGCGTTAAGCTTGCCCTCGCCGACTTCCTCCCAACTCAGAGGCGTTGCTATCGGCGCGCCTTCGATCGCGCGCACCGCGTAAGGCGCCACAGCGTGCTGCGCATAGGAATTGCGCCCGGTATCGAGGTAAAGCCTGCCGCGCCGTTTGTTTTTGCGCGCTTCAGTGGTGAGGCGTTTGGGATGGCGATCCGCGAGAACGCGCGCCACGTCCTGGGCGAACTCGCGCGCGGTGTCGAAATCCTGTTTGCGATCGAGCGGCACTATCACGTGCAGACCACGCGAGCCTGTGGTCTTCACGAATGCGCGCAGTCCAAGCTTGTCGAAAAGATCATGCAGCGCTTTCGCGGCGAAACGCACCAGCGCGAATTTGTTTCCCGGCGGATCGAGATCGAAAATCAGTTGATCGGGACAATCGAGCTTGTCGCGCCGGCTCAGCCAGACGTGCGGAGTGAAGCACGCCTGGTTGGCCAGATAAACGAGCGTCGCTGCATTATCGCAAACCACATTATCCACTTTGCCGCCTTCTTTCCGCGGCGTCGTCACGCGGTGGATCCAGTTCGGAAAATAATCGGGCACCTCTTTTTGAAAAAATCCTTCTCCCTTGATGCCGTCCGGGTGCCGGCGCATCGCCAGCGGGCGTGCCCGTACGTGCGGCAACATCACTTTTGCCACGCGTCGGAAATAATCGACCACATCGCCCTTGGTAATCTTCGCCTTTGGAAAAAAGATTTTGTCCTTGTGCGAGATGTCGATCTGGTGGCCGCCGATCTTCATGGCAAATGACAAAGCTCGAATGACGAATGACGAATTAATGACGAAGCACAAATGACTAAGAACTCCGGATCGCTCAACCTACTTACCGGGGCTTCGTCATTAGGACATTCCTTTGACAGCGCAGACAGGATTGTCTGCGTCACGTTAAACCATTCGCGGTTATTCGCGTGATTCGCGGGCAACATCATTTCTTTTCTTCTTTCTCGATTTCCTTCATCGTGCGTTCGGTAAGCGCCGACTTCGTTTCGCTTTTGGTTGGTTTGCGGCGCGCATCGGCTTTTTCATCTTTCATTTTTACGAGGAGCCAACGCGGTTTTTTGCCTTTGGCGATGCGGCTAAGCGCATAACCGCCTTTGATTTTTTTGCCGTCGAGCAGGACTGCGACGTGACCGCGCTTCAGCGCCTTGGTGATTGGAATTTTCTTGTCATCCCTCTTGGTGACGTTGCGGTAGCTACCTGTGTCCCACACCATCACCGTTCCTGCGCCGTATTCGCCTTTTGGAATCACGCCTTCGAACTTCGCGTAGCCCAGCGGATGATCTTCCACTTCCGCAGCCATGCGCTTGTCTTTCGGATTGAGCGACGGCCCTTTCGGGACCGCCCACGACTTCAACGCGCGCCCAACCTGTAATCGAAAATCGTAATGCAGTTGCCTTGCCGCGTGTTTCTGGATGACGAAAATTGGTTTCTTGCCGCCCGCGTTTTTTACGCCGCCCTTCGGCTCGGGCGTCTGCCGGAAATCGCGTTTCTTGCGATACGTTTTGGGTGATCGCGTTGTCATTGGCCTCTCTAAGATTTCGAAGCGCGCGGTCGCTGCACGCTTATGGAAAAGTTCGTCGCGGCAAGTTAACGCAGATGAAGCTGAAGGAAGCTGCTCGACGTCTCTCTTGCTGCCGCTTTCTTCAATCGCTATTTTGGGTGGATGCGGCGGAACGGTGTTGGCCTTTTCGTTTCGAGTGTTCTAATCGTAACTGCATTTGATGCTTTCCCGGCCGAGCAGAATTAGGCTGGCGAGTACGCAGACAAAAACTTCCTCAAAGGCGAGGCGGTTTTTCAAATGAGCATCCAGCAATCAGGCCAACGCCCATCCAAGTCGCCTTTGACGCTGCTTACAACGACGCGCACGGTGCGGCACCTGACGGCGAGGGTCAGGCGAAAATCACCGGCAAGAACACGCTGCAATTCAGTTGCGAAGATAGTTTCAAGAACTCGGGAACTGGCACGATTACTCGCACCGGAGACGGCGTTACCGTGTCGATGAAGACGACGCGAGTCACTGATCCGGGTTGGCTTATGTTTTACGGACAGAACATGCGGCTCAAGCGCGTGAAGTAACACAGCCATCCCTGGCTGTTCCGTCGAGCAGGCATCTTGCCTGCAGAAGAATAGCCAGTGCAGGCTGGAAGCCTGCGTGACGAGACAGGCAAGGATGCCTGTGTTACACCATTGGCCTGAATCTTCCGACGACTTCCTGCACGCGGCCGGTAATTTGACCTAACGAACAAACCTCCGCCGCTTCGAGCAGCATTGGGAAAAAGTTTTCACCGCGCTCGACGGCCTCCGCGAGTTTGTCCAGCCCGCGTTTCGCTTTCTCCGCGTTTTTCTTTTTGAATTTTCGCAGCCGATCGACCTGCAACTGCTGTTTGCTACGCGGCGCGCGCACAAGTTTCACTTCCGGAATTTCCTCGTCGCCGTCGCGGTAGCGATTTAATCCGATGATTGGCCGAGTCCCGTCGTAGATTTGTTGTTCGTAACGATGCGCGGCGTTTTGGATCTGGCTGCGCTGGTAACGTTCTTCCACCGCGGCCAATACCCCTCCGAGCCGCTCGATCTCGCGGAATTCATCGAGAATCGCTGCCTCGACCGCGCGCTCGATCGCTTTCATCCCGGGGGAACCGCTCAACATGTTCATGGTATGTTTGAAAATGCCAGACTCCTCCAGCAGGATCGCCTGCCCGTGCGCGGCAAGCCGAATCCATTCTTCACTTGGGGTCGTGAACGGTTCGTCCGCGCTGTTGGAATGGCAAGAATTCGTAGCGTTCATGTAGGCCAGCACTAATTCCGCGGCCGTGCGCGTCAGATTGTTTTTGAACTCGGCGGCAATCAACGAGCGGCCGCTGGTTTGCGTGTGCAATTTGAACAGCTGCGCCTTCGACCCCGCGCCGAACACGTCGCGCATTCCGATCGCCCAGATGCGCCGCGACACGCGCGCGAGGGCGATGTACTCCGCGTCGAGCCCGCAATCGAGAAAGAAAGAGAGCCGCGGCCCGAACTGATCGACTGGGATGCCGCGCGCGGCGAACATTTCTGCGTAAGCGAACCCGTTCGAGAGTGTATAAGCGGCCTGTTGCACCGGCGTGGAACCGGCTTCGCCAATGTGGTAGCCGCTGATGGAGATTGGATACCAGCGCGGCATCTCGCGCGTAGTGAACTCAACCATGTCAGTTAGGAAACGCAGTGACGGCTCGATGGGGAAAATGGTTTCATTCTGCGCCTGGACTTCCTTGAAAATGTCGGCTTGAATTGTGCCGCGCAGTTTCGGAACAACTTTCGGACCGAACCGCCGTTTGGCCGCGGCAATGTACATGGCCATGATGATCGGCGCCGGGCCGCTGATGGTCATCGACGCGGAGAAATTCGGCGAGCCAAGATCGAAGCCATCATAAAGGCGCATCATGTCTTCGACCGTGTCGATCGCAACGCCGCCCTCCCCGATTTTTCCGAACACGCCGTCTGCGTCGCTGTCGAGCCCGTAAAGTGTAGGCCCATCAAACGCCGTGCTGAGCCGGTGCGTGCGCTGGTGCCGCGTGAGATAATGGAAACGCTTGTTCGTGTCTTCCGCCAGCATTAAACCGGAGAACAAACGGGTTGGCTCCTCTGCTTGCGGGAGTTTTTTGTCGATTTTACCCGCGTTCTTCTCAAAGCTTTCAATCTCGCGGACCGGCTCGAGGTACATCTCGCGATAGGCCGCATTGAGATACGGAAACTCGCCCGGCAACCCTTCACCAAAAAGATACCGCGCGATTTCTCCCGATTCATCGATTTCCGGCAGAGCAAGCCGCGGCAAGGGCAACCCGGTTGGCGTGCGCGTCGTCGGAATCTTCGCTTTGATGTCGTTCCAACGCCCGAGCAGTTCGCGCCCGAATTTCTCATCGGTGCGCGCTCGCTTCACCTGATCGAGCACGAATTTGTTATAATTTTCGACCGATTCGACGATTTGTCCGAGCTTGCTCATAATTTGATTCCCGATTGGGTAGCGCACGCGTCTCGCGTGCTGGCGTTGGCGTCGCGCCAACGCGGACTTCCCTTAACGCGTGTCCAACAAACAACACCATCGAATTCGCCAAATCGCAAGAAAAGTTCGCGAAGCCGAGCCGGCTTCGCCAGACACAATTGTTTACACTGGCTCAACCGGCGATTCAATCAGCCGACGCGGCAGATCTCGCGCGCCGTGCATCACGCGCCAAACTTGCAACGTGGTTTCCGTTACGCGATAGAACAGAAGGAATTTCTGAAATGGAGATTCAAGTTGAAACGAACGTACTCCGCGCAGCATTGGATGTCGAAAATTGCCGAGAGCGTCCGATGTCAGGACGTTGGGCTAGTTTGAGTAGCGTTCCATCAACGGCCTCACAAAATCGTCGGGCCACTCCTTCTCCGGCTTCGATTAAATACCATCTGACTTGGGTTCGTGACGTCGGCTTCGAACCACGACGACTTTCGGCGGCCAGACTCATCCGCGCTTTTCACGGATGACTCTCTCACAAGCGGCGCGCATTTCTTCCGAGGAGTACGGCGTGAATGCTCCCTTGGCCGCTTTCAACAGTTCCGCTTCCAGAGCCGGGCTGTCCTCTTCCAAATCCAGCGGCGCGCCCGGTTCAAGTCTCACCTTCTTGTCGCCGTCGGTCAGCACGATCACCTCGCCGCGACGGGCTTCGGCAATGAGTTGGCCGAGCTGTCGCTGGGCTTCGTCGACGGAAATTGTTTTCACCTCCGAAGTCTAATCTTTGAAAACCAGGCCGGCAAGCTGGGATCGACGCTACTTTCTGAAGCTGCAACTCCATTGGCCACCAAATCGTGCCCGAATTTTCATCGCTGCGCGCACGCTTCACCTGATCGAGAACGAAGGTATTGTACTTCTCGACCGACTCGACGACGTATCCGAGCTTGCTCATATGTTCCAATGTTACATTCCTGTCATTCCGAGCGGAGTCGAGGAATCTCTAATTTTTTTTGACAGCCTTAAATATCCAGAGATCTCTCCAGACCTTCGCATAAAGCTGCGGCTTGGCAGGCGACTTCGCTCGACATGACAGAGCTTTGTTAGGCGCGATTACAAATTAGATCGAATAATTTGTCCACGCCAGGATCGCGATGCCGTTTTGCCACGGTATCGATGAGTTGCTGTGATCGTCGGTTTTGTTCGAGACGCTGTTCGATTTCCGTATGCGCGGTGCGCGCGCGCTGAAGATCGCTCTTGTTCACCACAACGATGTCGGCCAAATCGAGCATCACGATTTTTTGTAACTGCAATCGACTGCCATAATCCGGATTCATCACCAGCACGGTCCGATCCACAGTTCCGTTTTTCTGAAATGGCATCGCTTCCTGACCAGTGCCGACCGTCTCAATAATGACGTAGTCAAAATTAGATTGAGCGAGCAGCGCGAGACAATCGTGCGTTGCAGGCGAGAGTCCGCCCGCTTGTCCGCGGGTGGCCATGCTGCGCATGAAGACGCGATCGTCCTGCGAATTAATCATGGTGGCGCGGTCACCCAGCAACGCGCCCTCGCCGACCACGCTGGGATCATGCGATAAAATCGCAATTCGCCCTTTAGGATTTCGATTCAGAAATCGCAGCACCAGTTCGTCAATCAGCGTCGTCTTTCCCGCGCCGCCCGGACCGGTGAACCCAATTACTTTCGATGTTCGATGTTCGATGTTCGATGTTCGATGTTTTTTCCGTTTCCCGGCTGCGTCTTCGATCTCGGTGAGCTTGTGTGCAAGTTCCTGATCCCGCGTCTTGGGGCGTGGCCGTTTGGTTCGCGCTTTGCCGTAGCGTTGATGGACGAATTTCGCCATTTCTTCCAGGGATGTGCCGGCGAAAAAAACTTCTTCCACGCCCTTGCGCTTCATGATTGTGGCATCGTCATGGGTGATGGTTCCCCCACCGCCGCCGAAAACCTTGATGTCATCCGCGTCCTTTTTGCGCAAAAGATCAACAACAGCTGCGAAAAATTCCATGTGCCCGCC
>Ga0066710_100004058_pt1 | contig 12779 bp, 10 predicted proteins | sample GraSoiAngelo_159_FD_79666 | JGI IMG/M metagenome (GOLD analysis project Ga0066710, IMG submission 79666) | Grasslands soil microbial communities from the Angelo Coastal Reserve, California, USA - 14_1009_16_40cm | ecosystem: Environmental > Terrestrial > Soil > Grasslands | place: USA...
ACGCGGATGAGTGGTTCGAGACCCACACCGACCGGGCCGCGCCGCAGCGGTACATCCACCGCAACGCGATCTTCGGCGGCGCGTGCCCGATCCCTCCGTACCCACGTGCGCCATCAATGCCGCCACTTCAACAGCATCAGACCTATCCCAAAGCCATGATCGGGCGCACTGATTTGCCGCGATCCGTGCGTGATCGCGTTGGTCGCGTCGTGAGGCGCGCTCGGCGGGACGGCGGGTGGCCTCTCGCTGATCATCAACTTCTACAGGTGTCAGCCACGCTCGCAGTCGCCGGGGATCGACGGCGCCGACACAGGATCGAGGGAAATCGCGCATTCTGTGGTGGCATTGGGCGGTCGTCCGCTGCGATGCTGATGGCTGTGGCAAGGCGTCCACGCGGCGAGCCGCCCGCGACGTTGATGGTCCGGGCGACGGTGAGCGTGGTCAGCGGTACGACCGCCCAAGCGGTGGCTGCGGCACAGGGGCACGCGTTGCGGTCACTGCTGACTACCTTGAATGCGCCCGGACCGGCCGATCAAGCGGAGACCGGGACGTCGGACGGCGCCGTGGCGCCGTCCGACGAAAATGGGTTGAAACCGGCCCGCGTGTCGCCCGACCCGATCTCGCCATTCGCGCATCCCAGCGTACGGGTGCGTCGGACCTGCACCCGTGTGACCTGCTCGAACGCGGTACTGCAAGGGGTTGGCGATAAGGCTGCGACGCTCGACACGTCGACTGACCAGCGTCAATCGACGCGCCTCGATGTCATGTTCTTGTGCCCCCGGCAGGATTCGAACCTGCGCCCCCGCCTCCGGAGGGCGGTGCTCTATCCCCTGAGCTACGGGGGCTCAGCGACCAAAGAACTGTACCAGGCCGGTCGCCGACCCTGTCCGCGACCTACGACGGCAGCGGCTGCGCGTGCATGCGGTCCAGAATCTGCTTCAGGATCGTGACTTCACCCTGCTGGTTGCCCTTCATCGTGGTCGCCAGGTCGACGACCGGCTGGTCGTGCGACAGCGAGATGATGGCATCGGCCATGTGGATGCCACCGAGGTGGTGCCGGAGCATCAGTTGGCAGAACAGTACGTCCACTTTGGACCCGGTGGCGCTCTCCAACTGTTGGAGTTCGGCGTCGGAGGCCATGCCCGGCATCCGGCCGTCGGGGAGCAGTTCCTTGGTGCCGTTCGGCATCCACGCCATCTTCGGCCGGCTGCCGGTCGGCGACAGATGCCAGGTGACGAGCCAGTTCTGCATGGTGCCGATCTGGTTCTCCTGGACGGTCGCGATGTCGTACGCGATCTGCCGTACCTCGGGGTCGCTCGCGGTGTGCCAGGCGACCATGGCCATCTCGACCGCCTGGGCGTGATGGGTGGACATGTCGCGGGCGAAGCCGGCCTCGGGGGAGTTGTCACCAGGCGCGGTGAAGTGCGGTTCGAGCAGGCCGCCGAGGTACCCGACGACGAGCGCGAACACCGCGACCAGCGCGCCGAGCAGCAGGGCCCGCCGCCGTACGACGAACGAGCCCAGCCCGCCCGCCCCCGACGACGCCGGGGCGACGGGCTCGTCGACCGCGACGGTGCCGGTCTTCGCCATCACGATGCGCTGGGCGCCGGACTGCCGAGGTCGTGCGGCGTGGTACCCGTGCTGGTGATGTAGTTGCCGGAAGCCGTGGAGCAGGCGGCACCCGGTTCCTGGGTGGCGTTCTGCCGCAGCGCCTTGATGAAGGCGTCGATGCGCGAGTCATTGGCGTTCTCGACCTTGAGCTGGTACCCCCACGCCTGCAGCGAGATCGGCTTGTCCAGCCCCGGGTACGGGCTCATGAACATGAAGTCGTTGCCGCGCACCTTGCTGGCCAGCTTCTCCACCTGGTCCTTGGGCAGGTCCGGCCGGTAGGTGATCCACACGGCGCCGTGCTCCAGCGCGTGTACCGCGTGCTCGTTCGCGATCTGGGCCGGGTAGACGTCACCCTGGCAGCGTTGCCAGTTGTAGTTGTGCGGGCCGGCCACCGGCGGGGACTGCCTGTAGTCGATGTGCCCGTACTGGTGCTGGCCGCTCTTCACCAGCGCCGGGTCGGTCTTGTTGTAGTTGACGATGCCCGAGATCGCGTTGGCCTGGTCCTTCCAGGTCTCGCTGCTCTTGAGAACCTCGTAGATGCCGAAGCCGACGATGCCGATCGCGACCAGCGCGACGATCGCACTCAGGCCGATCGATCCCCAGTTACGTCCCTGACGTACCTTCACCGGCGTGATCGGCGGTCGGCCGCCGCCGCCCTTGCCGGCTGCGGGCGTCGCCTTCTTCGCGGCCGCTCCGGAACCGGCCTTCTTCGCGCCGGCCGCGGGCCGGGTGGACGGGCGGCGGCTGCCGCCGGTCTGCGGGCTGCTGATGCTCACGCCGGATCCTCAGCGCTCTTGGCAGCCAAGCGCTGCGGTCCGGCGTGAGGCTCACACGCGCTGCAATTCAGATTCCTGATCCTCACGGGAGGAGCGGCTTCGCCGCGCTTGCTCAGTGGTCGCTCGCTCATTGGTCCTCGTCGCGATCGGTACGGTCAGTGTCCCGGGGTCGGGCAACGTCCCGCATTGTGACCGGCACGTCGGGTCGCCACCAAGTCCCGAAGTGTACCCCCGCTAGCATTGATCGGTGACTCCCGCGCAGCTCTCCGACGCCGTCCTCGCCGCGGCCCGTGCCGTATTGACCGATGAGAATATAGACACCGCGATCCTGCCCGGTGTCACGAGCGTGGAGCGCCCCCGCAATCCCGACCATGGTGACTATGCCTCGACTCTAGCGCTCCAACTTTCCAAGAAAGCTGGAAAGCCGGCCCGGGAGCTGGCCGGGAAGATTGCGGTACAACTGCGTCGAATGTCCGGAATCCAGGACGTCGACATCGCCGGTCCGGGGTTCCTGAACATCCGGCTGGACGCCGGCGCGACCGGCGCACTCGTGCACGACGTGGTACAGCAGGGCGCGGCGTACGGCCGCGGCACCGCGATGGCCGGGCAGAAGGTCAACCTGGAGTTCGTCTCGGCCAACCCGACCGGGCCGATCCACCTCGCGCACACCCGGTGGGCCGCGGTGGGCGACGCGCTGCACCGGATCTTCGTGGCAGCCGGGGCCGAGGTCGCCAGCGAGCACTACATCAACGACGCCGGCAGCCAGCTCGACCGGTTCGGCCGGTCGCTGCTCGCCGCCGCGCGCGGCGAGCCCACCCCGGAGGGCGGCTACGCGGGGGAGTACATCCAGGACGTGGCCGAGGCCGTGGTCAAGGACAATCCGGGGGTACTCGACCAGGAAGATCCTCTGGCGATCTTCCGTGCCGAGGGCGAGCGGCTGATGCTCGACGAGATGCGCACCAGCCTGGAGCGCTTCGGCGTGCACTTCGACGTGTGGTTCTCCGAGCGGACGCTGCACGAGTCCGGAGCGGTCGAGCACGCGCTGGACGAGCTGCGCGCGCACGGTCACGTGTTCGAGGCCGACGGCGCGGTCTGGCTGCGGACCACCGACTTCAGCGACGACCGCGACCGGGTGCTCATCCGCGGCAACGGCGAGAAGACCTACTTCGCGGCCGACGCGGCATATTACGTCAACAAGCGCGAACGCGGCTTTGACAAGTGCTTCTACCTGCTCGGCGCCGACCACCACGGCTACGTCAACCGGCTGCGCGCGCTGGCCGCGTGTGCCGGCGACGACCCGGACTTCAACGTCGAGGTGCTCATCGGGCAGATGGTGACGCTGCTGCGCGGCGGGGTACCGGTGCGGCTGTCCAAGCGGGCCGGCACGATCATCACGCTGGATGAGCTGGTCGACGCCGTCGGGGTGGACGCGGCGCGGTACTCGCTGGCGCGCTCCTCGACCGATTCGCCGCTGACGCTGGACATCGAGGTGATCACCCGGCAGGCGAACGACAACCCGGTCTACTACGTGCAGTACGCCCACGCGCGCATCGCGAGCCTGCTGCGCAACGCGGCCGACCTCGGCGTCGCGCGGAAGGCCGACTACGACCCGGCGCTGCTGTCGCACGAGCGGGAGGCCGACCTGATCAAGGCGCTCGGCGAGTTCCCGTCGATCGTGGCCACCGCCGCCGAGCTGCGCGAACCACACCGGATCGCGCGATACCTGGAGGAGCTGGCCGGTACCTACCACCGGTTCTACGACGCCTGCCGGGTACTCCCGCAGGGTGACGAGCCGGCGACCGACCTGACGAACGCCCGGCTCTGGCTCGTCGAGGCGGCGCGCATCGTGTTCGCCAACGGCCTGGCCCTGCTGGGCGTGTCGGCCCCGGAGCGTATGTAACGTGAGTGAGCGTCAGCGAATGAACCATGAGCAGGAGACGGCGTGAGAGCGCACGAGGCCGGCGCGCTGCACGCCGAGGCGGGCCAGCGGGGGCCGGCCTGGCTCGGTACCCCCGCTGATGTCAACGCCCTCATGCCGCAACTGTGGCCGCAGACCGTGACCCGCGGCCCGGCCGGCGCCCTGAGCGTCGGCGGCCGTGACGTGCGCGACCTGGCCGCGGAGTTCGGCACGCCGGCATACCTGCTGGACGAGGCCGACTTCCGGGCCCGCTGCCGGGCCTTCGCCGAGGCGTTCAACGACGCCGACGTGTACTACGCCGGCAAGGCCTTCCTCTGTAAGGCGGTCGTGCGGATGATCGCCGAGGAGGGCCTGGCGCTGGACGTGTGCACCGGCGGCGAGCTCGCGGTCGCGCTCGCGGCCGGGATGCCGCCGGAGCGGATCGGCGTGCACGGCAACAACAAGTCCGAAGACGAGCTGCGCTGCGCGGTGGCCGCCGGGGTGGGCCGGATCGTGCTCGACTCCCATCAGGAGATCGACCGGCTGACCCGGATCGCCCGGGAGACCGGTACCCAGCCACGCGTCATGGTCCGGGTGACCGTCGGGGTCGAGGCGCACACGCACGAGTACATCGCCACCGCACACGAGGACCAGAAGTTCGGCTTCTCGCTGGCCGGCGGCGCGGCGCGGGCGGCCGTCGAGCGGATCCTCGCCGACGGGGTGCTCGACCTGCGCGGGCTGCACTCGCACATCGGCTCGCAGATCTTCGACACGGACGCCTTCGACGTGTCCGCCCGCCGGGTCCTCGGGTTGGCGGCCGCGCTGCGCGACGCGCACGGCCGGGAGTTCCCCGAGCTCGACCTCGGTGGCGGCTTCGGCATCGCATACACCAGCCAGGACGATCCGCGCCGGCCGGCCGAGCTGGCCGAGGGGCTGCGCCGGATCGTGAAGGAGGACTGCGACGCGCTGGGGCTGCCGGTACCCCGGCTGTCCGTCGAACCGGGCCGGGCCATCGTCGGGCCGGCGGTGTTCACCCTGTACCGGGTCGGCACCGTCAAGGACGTCGACGGCATCCGTACCTACGTCAGCGTCGATGGCGGCATGAGCGACAACGTCCGCACGGCGCTGTACGACGCGTCGTACTCGGCGACGGTCGCCGGCCGGGCCAGCGCCGCCCCGCCGATCCTGGCTCGGGTCGTGGGAAAGCATTGCGAGGCCGGGGACATCGTCGTCAAGGATGAGTTCCTGCCCGCCGACGTGCAGCCCGGAGATCTTCTCGCGGTACCCGGCACCGGCGCATACTGCCGCAGCATGGCCAGCAACTACAACCACGTGCCGCGCCCGCCGGTGGTGGCCGTGCGCGACGGGCAGGCCCGGCTGATCGTGCGGCGGGAGACCGAAGCCGACCTGATGGCATTGGACGTGGGGTGATGGTGGTCAAGGTTGCGCTGTTGGGGTGCGGCACCGTCGGTAGCGAGGTGGTCCGCCTCCTGCACGAGCAGGCCGAGGACCTGACCGCCCGGATCGGCGCGCCGCTGGAGCTGGTCGGCATCGCGGTCCGCCGGCCCGGTCGCGACCGGGGACCGCTGCCGGTCGACCCCGGGCTGTTCACGACCGACGCGCTCGGGCTGGTCAAGCGCGACGACGTCGACGTGGTCATCGAGGTCGTCGGCGGTCTCGAACCGGCCCGGACCTGGCTGGTGGAGGCGCTGCGTACCGGCAAGAGCGTGATCACCGCGAACAAGGCGCTGCTCGCCGAGGACGGCGGTACCCTGCACGACGCGGCCGCGGACGGCGGTGCCGACCTGTACTTCGAGGCCGCCGTCGCCGGTGCCATCCCGCTGCTGCGGCCGCTGCGCGAGTCGCTGCACGGCGACCGGATCGTCCGGGTCACCGGCATCGTCAACGGCACCACCAACTTCATCCTGTCGTCGATGTACGCGTCCGGGGCCGGGTTCACCGAAGCGCTGGAGGAGGCGACCGCGCTCGGGTACGCCGAGCCCGACCCGACCGCCGACATCGAGGGCTTCGACGCGGCGGCGAAGGCGGCGATCCTCGCGTCGCTGGCGTTCCACACCCGGGTACGGGCCGGCGACGTGTACCGCGAAGGGATCACCGAGGTCAGCGCCGCCGACATGGCGTCGGCCAGGGGGATGGGCTGCACGATCAAGCTGCTGTGCCTGGCCGAGCGCAACGACGGCGCGGTCAGCGTGCGGGTACACCCGGCGATGATCCCGCTGAGCCACCCGCTGGCCGCGGTCGGCGACGCGTTCAACGCGGTGTTCGTCGAGGCGGAGGCGGCCGGGCAGCTCATGTTCTACGGGCGCGGCGCGGGCGGCGCGCCGACGGCGAGCGCGGTGCTCGGTGACCTGGTGGCCGTCGCGCGCAACCGGCTGTCCGGCAGCCGGGCGGTGTCCGAGTCCGCCTACGCCGACCTGCGGATCCGGCCGATGGGGGAGGCGCTCACCCGGTACCACATCAGCCTCGACGTCGCCGACCGCGCGGGCGTGCTGGCGGCGGTGGCGGGGGTCTTCGCCCGGCACGACGTCTCGATCGCCACGGTCCGCCAGTCCGGCCGCGGCGCCGATGCGATCCTGGTCATCGTGACCCACATGGCGCCCGACGCGGCCCTCGCGGCCACTGTCGACGAGCTGCGCGGCCTGGATATCGTGCGGTCGATCGCCAGCGTGCTGCGGGTCGAGGGGGACTAGATGGAGACGTGGCGTGGCCTCATCGAGGCCTACCGGAACCGCTTACCGGTCACCCCGGCCACCCCGGTGGTCACCCTGCACGAGGGAAACACCCCGTTGGTACCGGCACCGGCGCTGTCCTCCCGGATCCGTTGCGACGTGTACCTGAAGGTCGAGGGTGCCAACCCGACCGGCTCGTTCAAGGACCGCGGGATGACCGTGGCCGTGTCCCGGGCGGTCGAGCAGGGCAACAAGGCGATCATCTGCGCGTCCACCGGCAACACCAGCGCGTCGGCCGCCGCCTACGCCGCGCGTGCCGGACTGGTGTGCGCCGTCCTGGTACCGCAGGGCAAGATCGCGCTGGGCAAGCTGGCCCAGGCACTCGTGCACGGGGCCCGGCTGCTGCAGGTCAACGGCAACTTCGACGACTGCCTGGAGCTGGCCTCCAAGCTCTCCCAGGACTACCCGGTCGCGCTGGTCAACTCGGTCAACCCCGACCGCCTGCACGGCCAGAAGACGGCCGCCTTCGAGATCGTCGAGGCGCTCGGCGACGCCCCGGACATCCACTGCCTGCCGGTCGGCAACGCCGGCAACATCACCGCGTACTGGATGGGCTACACCGAGGAGCTGGCCGCCGGGCACGCCACGCACAGCCCGAGGATGTACGGCTTCCAGGCCTCCGGCGCCGCCCCGATCGTCACCGGTCAGGTGGTTCGCGAGCCGACCACGATCGCGACCGCGATCCGCATCGGCAATCCGGCCTCGTGGACGAAGGCGCTCGACGCCCGCGACGCGTCCGGCGGCCTGATCCACGCGGTCACCGACCGCGACATTCTCCAGGCGTACCGGCTGCTCGCCCGCCAGGTCGGCGTGTTCGTCGAGCTGGCCAGCGCCGCCAGCGTGGCCGGGCTGCTGCAGAGCGCCGAGGCCGGCCTGGTACCGCCGGGTTCCACGGTCGTCTGCACGGTGACCGGACACGGCCTGAAGGACCCGGAGTGGGCGATCTCGACCGCCCCGAAACCGACCACCATCCCGGTCGACGCGCTGGCCGCCGCCCGTACCCTCGACCTGGCGTGACACCGGCCCGGGACGACGGGCCGCTGCGCGTCCTCGCCCGGAACCGGGACTTCCGTTGGCTGTTCGCCGCCGAGCTGGTCATCTTCGGCGGCGACTGGTTCGTGCTGATCCCGCTGCTCGGGCTGCTCGGCCGGCTCACCGGCGGCGGCCTGGCCGGCGGGCTGGCGCTCGCGATCGACACCGGGGTCAACGCGCTCCTGCTGCCCTACACCGGTACCGTCGCCGACCGGATCGACCGGCGGAAGATCCTGATTACCGCGAACCTGTCCGCGGTCGCCGGTGTCGCCCTGCTGTTCACCGTGCACAGCGCGGCGACCGCGTGGCTCGGGCTGCTCGGCGTCGCAGTCGTGGCGGTCGCCAAGGCGTTCGCCTCGCCGGCCGCGTCGGCGGCGATCCCGAACCTGGTCGAGCCGGCCGACCTGTCCGCGGCGGTGGCGGTCACCGGGGCGGCCTGGGGCACCATGAGCGTGGTCGGCGCGTCGCTGGGCGGGGTACTGGCCGCGGCGCTGTCGCCGTACGCCTGCTTCGTCATCGCCGCCATCGCACTGGTCCTGGCGACCGGGCTGTGTGCCGGGGTGCGCCGGCCGATGCAGGTACCCCGGGACCGCGCGGTACCGCATCCGCCGGTACTGGCGGCGATCCGCGAGGCGATGCGGTACCTGGGCGGCCATCCGCGGGTACGGGCGCTGGTCACCGTCAAGTCAGCGGTCGGGCTCGGCAACGGGGTACTGGTCGTCTATCCGGTGCTGGCCATGCTGATGCACACGGGCAGCGCCGGTACCGGACTGCTGTTCGCCGCCCGCGGCCTCGGCGCGCTGCTCGGCCCGCTGATCGTGCGCCGGTTCTACGTGCGCCGCCCGGACCGGCTGTTCCCCGGCCTCGCCGTCGCGATGCTCGTCTACGGCGTGTCGTACCTGGCGATCGCGACCTTCCTCTGGCTGCCGGCCGTGGTCGGGCTGATCCTGCTCGCGCACGGCGCCGGGGCGAGCAACTGGTCGATGTCCAGCGCGGCGATGCAGGCGCTGATCCCGGACGAGCTACGCGGCCGGGTCCTGTCGGTGGACCTCATGATCATGACGCTGGTCATGGCGACGAGCCAGATCGCGGTCGGGCTGCTCGTCGACCACACGCCGCCGCGGGTACTGGTGGCGGCCTGCGGGAGCGTGACGATCCTGTACGCGCTCGTCTGGCGGCTGTTGACCCGGCGCGCTATCGTCGTGATATCACCCTGATACCGAGGAGATGTCATGGAGCGCCGCGCCTTCCGGCTACCCGGCTTTCCGATGCTGCTGGTCGCCATCGTCCAACCGATCGCGACCGTGGCCTGGTTGAGGTACCTCGACGCGCAGCAGGAGCACCTGGCGTCCACACTGGTCGTCATCTTCGGCTCGCTGGTCCTGCTGGCGCTGTGGACCGGGTTCCTGGTGCTGAGCCCGAACGAGTCCCGGGTCGTGCTGTTCTTCGGCTGGTACGCCGGCACCGTGCGCCGGCCGGGCTTCCACTGGACGGTGCCGTTCAGCCGCAAGCGGAAGATCTCGCTGCGGGTACGCAACTTCGAGTCGGCGGTGCTGAAGGTCGCCGACGCCGACGGGAACCCGGTGCAGATCGGCGCGGTCGTGGTCTGGCGGGTCTTCGACACCGCGAAGGCGGCGTTCGCGGTCAGCGACCACGTGCAGTACGTCGCGGTCCAGGCCGAGGCGGCGGTCCGGCACCTGGCCACGCTGCACCCGTACGAGTCGCACGAGAGCGGTACCCCGAGCCTGCGCGACGCCGCCGTGGTCAGCGCCGAGCTGACCGACGAGCTGCGCGACCGGGTGGCGCTGGCCGGGATCGAGGTGCTCGAATCGCGGATCACCCATCTGGCGTACGCGCCGGAGATCGCCCAGGCGATGCTCGCCCGGCAGCAGGCCAACGCGATCGTGGCCGCCCGGTTCAAGATCGTGGAAGGCGCCGTCGGCATGGTCGAGCTGGCTCTGGGGCGGCTGCGGGAGCGGGAGATCGTCGAGCTCGACGAGGAGCGCAAGGCGCAGATGGTGGCAAACCTGCTGGTCGTGCTCTGCGGCGACCGGGCCGCCCAGCCCGTCGTCAACGCCGGCACGCTGTACTAGCCGATGGCGGAACGCAAGAAGCTGCTGCTCCGGCTCGATCCGGAGGTCTACGCGGCGCTGGCCCGCTGGGCGGCCGACGACCTGCGCAGCATCAACGCGCAGATCGAGTACGCCCTGCGGCAGGCGCTGCGGCAGGCCGGCCGGACGCCCAAGTAGGATCATCGGCGTGCCGCGTTTCGTGACCGGGCCGGTCCGCGTCCGGGTACCGGCGACCAGCGCCAACCTCGGCCCCGGCTTCGACTCCTTCGGCCTGGCGCTGTGCCTGTACGACGAGGTGCGCGCGCGGGTCTCGGGTACCGGCGTTCGGGTGATCGTGCGCGGCGAGGGCGCCGGCGAGCTGGCGACCGACGAGTCCCACCTGGTGGTACGGGCGATGCTGGCCACGTTCGAGCGGCTCGGCGCCACCCGGCCCGCCGGGCTGGAGCTGACCTGCGTCAACGCCATCCCACAGGCGCGCGGCCTCGGCTCCTCGTCGGCCGCGATCGTCGCCGGGATCCTGGCCGCGCGGGCACTCGTCGAGGGCGGCGCGGCGATGCTGGACGACGCCGGGGTACTGGAACTGGCCAGCGAGCTGGAGGGGCACCCGGACAACGTCGCGCCGTGCCTGCTCGGCGGTTTCACCATCGCCTGGCTCGCTCCCGGGGCACGGGCGGTGCGGCTGGCGCCGGCGGACCGGGTACACCCGATAGTCCTTGTTCCGACAGAGCGCGGGCTGACCGCGCAGGCCCGGGCCGCGTTGCCGGCCACGGTGCCGCACGCGGACGCCGCGCGCAACGCCGGGCGTGCGGCCCTTTTTGTGCACGCACTGACGGCGGACCCGGGGCTGCTGCTGCCGGCGACCGAGGACTGGCTGCACCAGCGGTACCGTGCATCCGCGGCCCCGGCGACGTATGCGCTGGTCAGCGACCTGCGCGCGGCGGGGATTGCGGCCGTGGTGTCCGGTGCCGGCCCGAGCGTCCTGGTCTTCGGCCCGGCTGAGATCCCGATCACAGAGAGTTGGCGATTACTGGACGTGGGGGTCGATGCGCAGGGGGCGGTCGTCGAGGTAGACTCGCAACACGCCGAGCGGGGTCCTGTTGCCGCAGGTCGAGCTAGTTGACTACGCTCTAACCGAGCAACAGCCGCGAAGCGCGCGATCTGTGCGGGGCGGCGCACCCCCGAACCTTCCGTGGCACCCGGCCGAGACGGCTCGTCGTACCGCAGCTTCCGCGGATCGCCGTAGTCGGCGCGGCCCGGACACTGATGTCGGGTGCACCGGTCGTCGCCGCGCTGCTGTCAAACAGACCACCCTTCGTGCCTTGGCCGGCGGGTGGGCGTACCGGAGGCCGCCCGGCCACCATTCGAGACCCGGGTGCCCCCGCCCCATCTAGGGAAGGAATCCATTGAGCGACACCACCGACGTGACGTCGGATGTCTCCAGCATCCAGGCGTCGGAGGAGGCGACGGGTCCGACCCGGCGCCGGCGCCCTGGCAGCGGCCTTGCCGCGATGCTGCTTCCCGAGCTGCAGAGCATGGCCTCGTCGCTCGGCATCTCCGGCACCGGCCGGATGCGCAAGGGCGAACTGATCGCCGCGATTCAGGAGCGCCAGGCCGGCGAGGGACGGGTACCGGGTCCCCGCGAGGTACCCGCGCGGGTCGAAACGCCCCGCGAGGAGGTACGGGAGACCGTCGGTCGCCCGGCACCGGCGGGCGAGTCCAACGGTGGACCTGCCACGACCGCCGGACCTGCCACGGGCGCCGGACCTGCCACGGGCGCTGGACCTGCCACGGGCGCTGGGCCTGCTACGGGCGCTGGGCCTGCTACGGGCGCTGGGCCTGCTACGGGCGACGGCCGCGGAGCGCGGCGCGCCACCCGGCCGGCCGGCCCGCCGGAATCCCGCGCCGACGCGCGCGCCGAGATCGACGAGCGCCCGGCCCGCGATGATCGGCCGGCCCGCGATGATCGGCCGGCCCGCGATGACCGGCCCGCCCGTGACGACCGGCCCGCCCGCGACGAGCGCGCGGTCCGCACCGACAACGGGCGCGCCGACACGGCCGAGCGGGACAACCGCCGGGACAACCGGCCCGACCAGCGCAACGACCGCGGCGACCGGGCCGAGCAGCGCGGCGGCGACCAGCGCAACGAGCGCAGCGACCGGGACGGCGACGACGACGACGGCGGCAGCCGGCGCGGTCGGCGCAGCCGGTTCCGCGACCGGCGGCGGGGCCGCGGCGACTCCGGCGGCGAGCGGACCGAGCGGTCCGGCGGCGGTGGCGGCGAGCCACAGGTCACCGAAGACGACGTGCTGGTACCCGTTGCCGGGATCGTCGACGTGCTCGACAACTACGCGTTCGTCCGCACGTCGGGGTACCTCGCCGGGCCGAACGACGTCTACGTGTCGATGGCCCAGATCAAGCGGTACGGGCTGCGGCGCGGCGACGCGGTGACCGGTGCGGTGCGCGCCGCGCGGGACAACGACAACGCCGCTTCCTCCGGCCGGCGGGACAAGTACAACCCGCTGGTACGGCTGGACACCATCAACGGGATGGACCCGGAGGAGGCGCGGCGGCGGCCGGAGTTCTACAAGTTGACTCCGTTGTACCCGCAGGAGCGGTTGCGGTTGGAGACCGAGGCGCACAT
>Ga0066710_100004060_pt1 | contig 12777 bp, 11 predicted proteins | sample GraSoiAngelo_159_FD_79666 | JGI IMG/M metagenome (GOLD analysis project Ga0066710, IMG submission 79666) | Grasslands soil microbial communities from the Angelo Coastal Reserve, California, USA - 14_1009_16_40cm | ecosystem: Environmental > Terrestrial > Soil > Grasslands | place: USA...
AGCCTCCCCCTGATCCGACCAGAGACACTACTTCCTGCCGCGGCGTCAGGTCAAAATGGGGTGGGCCATCAACGAAGGAGGGCACATTGAAGAAGACCGCGCTCGCCGTGCTGATGTCGGCGGTGCTGCCGCTCGTGGCCGCCGAGCCGACGGGGGTCGTCATCTGGTCCGGGTCGGAACTGAAGGGCTACGGCAGGAAGCTGGCCCCGAAGATGAACGAGGGAAAGGTCGCGACCGAGCGCCTGGCGACGTTCCCCAACCACTTCGCGATGGTCGCCCACCGCGAGGGCGACGGCCAGGCCGAGCTGCACGAGAAGCAGGCCGACCTGTTCGTCGTGGCCAGCGGGGAGGCGACCCTGGTCTTCGGCGGCGAGGTCGTGAGCCCGAAGACGACCGAACCCAACGAGGTGCGCGGGCCGTCGATCAAGGGCGGGGAGAAGAAGGCTCTCGCGGCGGGCGACGTCGTCCACATCCCGGCCAGGATCCCGCACCAGCTCCTGGTGCCCGCGGGCAAGGAGTTCACCTACTTCGTCCTGAAAGTCGACACGCCCTGACCCGAATCCGGCTGCGGGGCCCCGGCTCGTTGGGGTAGGATCCGGTCCCGGGAGGGACAAATGCGCAATCGAGCCGGTCGGATCCTCGTCGCGGCGCTGCTGGCGGCTTGCCTGTGGTCGGCCGAGCTGCGCGGCGCCGAGTTCGTCGAGCATCCGTTTCCGGGGATCACGTACATCACGCGGACCGACACCTCCCCGCGAAACCTGCGAATGCACATCGTGCTCGTCGATCTGACCGCCCCCGAGATCCACTTCAAGCTGACCCCTCCGGGCACGAACCTCCCGCCGTTCACGCCGCCTTTCGAGACGGTCCGGCAGACGACCCTCGACTTCCTCAACGCGTCGCATGCCCAGGCGGCCATCAACGGCCACTTCTTCCTCCCGTTCCCCTCGAGCCTCCCCGACGCGTACCTCATCGGGCTGGCCGCCTCCCGGGGGAGCGTCTACTCCGCGTTCGAGGCGCCCGTGCAGAACTATGCGCTCGTCACCGATTCGCCGGCCATCAACATCGACGCGTCGAACCACGCGAGCGTCGTCCACGCGGACACCAGCTTCGCCGACGGCAAGCACGTCCTGGAGAACGTGCAGTTGTGGAACGCCCTGGCCGGGTCGGCCCAGATCGTCACCGACGGCGTGAAGACGATCCCGGTCTACCTCGACGCCACGCATCCCGATGGCCAGCTCATCCCGCCGGGGCCGGCCAACTACTCCAACCGCAACTCCTGGTACAACCTGTTGAACGCCCGCACCGCCATCGGCCTGACCCAGGACGCCCAGACCCTGGTGCTGTTCACGGTGGACGTGCGACCGACGGGCGTCAGCGCCGGCATGCGGGTCGGTGAGGTGGCCGACCTGCTGATCAGCGATTACCACGTGTACAACGCCCTCAACCTGGACGGCGGCGGCTCGACGACGATGGCCCTGGAAGATCCCGCGACCCACGCCGGCTGGATCGTCAACGTGTCTTCCGACAACCTCAACGGCCGGTCGGGCGGCAGCAACCTGGCCGTGTACTCCGACGGCGTGGCGCCCACCACCAGGGCGACGGCCTCGCCCGGCCCCAACGCCAACGGCTGGAACCGCACGAACGTCACCGTGACCCTGGACGCCGCCGACAATCCCGGCGGGTGGGTGGACCAGGTCCATTACTCGCTGGACGGAGCGCAGAAGAGCGACCCGCAGGTCGTGGCCGGGCACACGACCTCGTTCGACGTCATGACACCGGGAGTCACGATCGTCACCTACTTCGCCACCGACGCGGCCGGGAACGAGGAGGCGGCCGAGACGCTCACCGTCCGGCTCGACGGAGCCGCGCCGGTCATCTCGGGCCTGCCGGTCCACCGTTGCACTCTATGGCCGCCCAACCACCAGATGGTCGAGGTCGCCACCGTGAGCGCCGCGGACGCGCTTTCGGGCGTGGCTCCCGGCTCGTTTCAGGTCACGGCGAGCAGCAACGAGCCGTCCGATCCCGGCGATCCCGACGTCGTCATCGCCCCCGACGGCTCGGGCGGGTTCACGGTTCGGCTCCGGGCCGAGCGGCTGGGCGAGGGCGCGGGCCGGACCTATACGCTGACCGCGACGGCGAGGGACCTCGCCGACAACGTCGCGACGGTGACCACGACCTGCACGGTGCCCCACGATCAAGGCCGGCCCTAGAGTCGCTTGACTCCGCTCCCCATAGGTCTAGGATGGGGCCGATTCCCTGGAGGCGATCGATGCCGATTTCCCGCATGCGTGTCGTCGGACTGCTCTTTTTCCTCGTCCTCGGTCTGGTCCTCGGCGCGCAGCCGCCCGCCGTCGCGCAGACCGGCGCGGCGTCGATCACCGGCCTGCTGACCGACCAGAGCGGCGCGGCCGCCCCGGGAGCCACCGTGACGGCGACCAACCAGGCCACGAGCGTCGAGTACACCGCCGTCTCCAACGACGCCGGCAACTACACCGTCACCTCGGTGCCGGTGGGAACCTACGTGGTCAAGGCAGCTCTGTCCGGCTTCAAGACCGCCACCACGAAGCCGATCGAACTCGAAGCGAAGCAGATCGCGCGGCTCGACTTCAAGCTCCAGGTCGGCTCGCTCGAAGACACGGTAGAGGTCACGGCCGAGGCGCCCGTCCTGCAGACCGAGTCCGCCACGGTGGGCGAGGTGATCTCGGGCACCACCGTCAACTCGCTTCCCCTGAACGGCCGCAACACGGGGCAGCTGGCATTGCTGCTGCCGGGAGTGGTCACGCCGAACCCGCAGTCGTTCGTGAACCAGAGCCGGAACTTCAGCGGCGGCCGGCCGTACGTGAACGGGAACCGCGAGCAGACGAACAACTACATGATCGACGGCGTCGACATGAACGAGTCGATCGACAACCTGGTCGCCTACCAGCCGAGCCCCGACGCGCTGGCCGAGATCAGCGTGGAGACCAACAACTACGCGGCCGACACCGGCAACGTGGCGGGCGCGGTGCTGAGCAACGTCATCAAGTCCGGCACGAACCGTTTCCGGGGCAACGCCTTCGAGTACTACCGCAACAGCAGCCTGGACGCGAACACCTGGGCCAACAACCGCTCGGGCGCGCCGCGGCAGCAGCGCCGGCAGGACATCTTCGGGGCCACCGTGGGCGGACCCGTCATGAAGAACAAGCTCTTCTTCTTCGCCGACTACCAGGGGACGCGGTTCAACGCGCCCGGAACCGAGGTCCTGTCGGTGGCGCCGGCGTCGTGGCGCAACGGGGACTTCTCGGGCATCAGCACCGTCATCCGCGACCCGCTGACGGGGCAGCCCTTCCCGGGCAACGTCATCCCCGCGAGCCGGATCAGCCCCGTGGCCCGGGCGATCCTCAACAACACCGCGTTCTATCCCCTGCCGAACCGCGGCGTCAGCGGCGTGAGCGGCAACTTCGTCGGCCCCACCCTGACGAACATCCACGCCCACCAGGGCGACTTGCGGCTCGACTGGAACGCCTCCGCGAACGACAAGGTGTTCGGCCGCTTCTCGTTCTCCGAGTTCGATTCCGAGAACAACACGCGCGCGTTCCCCCTCATCCTGGGCCTGAGCCAGACCGGGCCGTTCCGCAACGCAGCCCTCAACTGGAACCGCGTCTTCAGCTCCACGCTGGTCAACGAGGTCCTGCTCGGCTACAACCAGATCAGCGCCGTCAGCAACACGCTCGACTGGAACGGCATCGGGAACGCGAACTCGACGTTCGGGATCCCCGGCGGCCAGCCGATCGCCGGCCTCAGTTCCCTCGTGCTGAACTCCGGCCTGACCAGCCTGGGGGCCTCGGCGACCGACTCCAACACCCTCGACAAGACGTACCAGGTCAACGAGAAGCTCACCTGGCTGAAGGGCCGCCACTCGCTCAAGTTCGGCGGGCAGCTCCTGCATTACGTCCAGCAGCGCTTCTACGCCGGCAACAACGGCCTGCTCGGCAACTTCAACTACGGCGGCGCGTTCACGGGGTTCGGGTTCTCGGACTTCCTCCTCGACCAGGTCTCGAGCAAGGGCCGCGGCAGCGCGTCCGCCCCCTGGACCCACCTCCACAACCGGATGGCTCTCTTCGTCCAGGACGACTTCAAGGTCAAGTCCGACCTCACCCTCAACCTGGGGATGCGGTGGGCCTACACGCAGCCGGTCGTCGAGAAGGACAACCGCGAATCCAACTTCTCGCTCATCGACGGCCACCAGACGCTGGCCAAGGACGGAAGCATCGAAGACCGCGCGCTGTACAAGCCCTACTACAAGGGCTTCGAGCCGCGGCTCGGCTTTGCGTGGAGGACCAGCGACCGCTGGGTGCTGCGCGGCGGCTACGGGATCTCCCAGTACATGGAAGGCACCGGAGCCAACCTGCGGCTGCCGCTGAACCCGCCGTATTTCTTCGAGTCGAACGTCAACTACGACCGCACGACCGGACCGGGAAGCCTGGCCAGCGGCTTCGCCGACCTGGTGCCGCTCGACAAGCCGTCGGGCCAGGTGCGCGCCTGGGACCCGAACCTGCGGCCGCAGTTCACGCAGCAGTGGAACGCGTTCGCGGAGTACCTCCTCACCTCGGCGATGTCGGTCAACGTGGGATACGTCGGGCACAACGCGAAGTACCTGGTGACCCCGGTCGAGGGCAACCAGCCCCTGCCGGGCGTGGGCGACCCCTCGACGTGGGCGCCCCTCCAGCAGCGGCGCCCCCTCTTCGCCACCGCGCCGCTGATCACGAACATCTCGACGACGGCCTCCCGCGGCCGCAGCAACTACAACGCCCTGCAGGTCAGCGTGCGCCAGCGGCCCCGGCACGGCTTCGAGTACGTCGCCTCGTACACCTTCGGCAAGATCCTCACCAACAACCTCGGCTACTACGGATCGAGCTTCGTGGCCGGCGAAGGGGCCTACTGGCAGAACGCCTACCAGCCGGAGTGGAACTACGGCCCGGCCTTCCACGACGTCCGGCACAACTTCGTGCTCTCCGCCAACTACGACTTCCCGTTCGGCCGGGGGCGCAAGTGGGGAAGCGGGTGGTCGGGGCCCATGAACGCGATCCTGGGCGGCTGGAAGCTGAGCGGCATCTTCCAGGCCCGGACGGGCGTCCCGATCACGGTCGTCGACGGCCGGGGCTCTTCGCTCCAGGCCGTCCGCGGGAACGAGCGTCCCAACTGCGTCGGCAACCCCACCCCGTCCGACCAGAGCATCACCCACTGGCTCGACATCAACGCCTTCGCGCGCGCGCCCCTGGGGACGTGGGGCGACTGCGGCATCGGCATCGCGCGGGCGCCCAGCTACCGGAACATCGACGCCGTCCTCTCCAAGCGCTTCGACGTGGGGGGCGATCGTTACCTCGAGTTCCGGGCCGAGGCGTTCAACCTGACCAACACGCCGAGCTTCGCCCCGTCCGGGCGCGACATCGCGGCCGCGAACACGTTCGGCATCATCACGAACACGGTGAGCCTGCCCCGCAACGTGGAGCTGGTCGTCAAGTTCTTTTTCTAGAATGCGGCGCGCTACGCTCCGCGTCTAGCATCATCCAACGTCTCGCGGCGGAATGAATCCGCCGCGAGACGGCAGCGGAGACGCTCCGCTGCGCGCGCCGGACGCCCGCGCCGGAGGAATCGCGCTCGGCTGGAGATCTGCCCAAGTTGACGGAAACCGAGCGGCTGAGACATACTATACACATGAAACGCACAAATCTTGTGCTCGATGAGCGACTGCTCGCCGAGGCGGTCCGTCTGAGCGGCGAGCGCACCTACTCGGGCGTGGTCGGCAAAGCGCTCGCCGACTACGTGCGCCGGATCAAGGCGCGGCGGATCCTCGAGCTGGCCGGCTCCGGTCTCTGGGAAGGTGAGCTCTCCGAGATGCGGCGGGACGCCCCGCGCCGCCGCGCGCGCGCGCGATCCCATGCTGCTCGTTGACACGTCCGTGTGGGTCGAGGCCTTCCGGAAGGCCGGCCGGTGGAGACTCGAAACAGCCTTCGAGCTCGACGAGGCGGTGACCTGCTTGCCCGTCGTCCAGGAGGTGCTCCAGGGATTTGCCGACGAACGAGCTTTCCGCATCGCGCGCGAGGCGATGCTGGCCCTGCCGATCGTCGAGTCGCCTCTGTCGGTGGGGCTGGTCGAGGAGGCAGTCGCGTTGTATCGTTCGGCGCGCCGCGTCGGGCTCACCGTGCGCTCCGGGGTCGACTGCCTGATCGCGGCCTGCGCGCTTCGGCACGGCCTGACCGTGCTCCATCACGACCGGGACTTCGACGGCCTCGCCCGGGTGTCGAGCTTGAACGTGCGTGAGGCGTTGCCTTAGCGCCGGCGGGCCATACCCGCCACCAGCTCGAAATAGCGGGCGAAGGCCGCCATCCCCCGCGAGGCCTGGACCCAGTCGAAGTTCTCGTTGGGAGCGTGGTAGCCGTGCTCGGGCAGCGAGATGCCCAGGAACAGGACCGGGCAGCGCAGCACCTTCTCCATCGTGACCACCGCGCCGATGGTCCCCCCGTCCCGGACGAAGACCGGGGCGCGGCCGAAGCCGAAGCGCATCGCCTCGCGGATCGCGTCGGCCAGGGGTCCGGTGGTGTGGCCGCGGTACGGGTACGCGCCGCCCTCGGCGTGGACCTCGACGTCCGGGTTGGCCTTCTTCACGAAGGACCCCACGAGCCGGCTGATCTTCTCGGGCGTCTGGTCGGCCACCAGGCGGCAGGAGGCGAAGACCTCGGCCCGCCCCGGCACGATGGCCTTCAGCCCCGGGCCCGCGTAGCCGCCGGCCACGCCGTGCACCTCGAAGGTCGGCTGCGCCCACATCCGCTTCATCACCTCGAGGGGATCGTCGGTCCGTAGCGAGCGGAGGCGGTAGTCCTTCTTGTAGGCGCGCAGCGAGAAGCCGGAGCGCCGGAAGTCCTCCAGCTCTCTCCGGGTGGGCGGCACCACGTCGTCATAGAAGCCGGGGACCTTCACCCGGCCGGTGACCGGATCGTGGATCCGGCACACCAGGCCCATCAGCTCCGCGATCGGGTTGCGGCCCGGCCCCCCCACGTCGCCGGAGTGGCGGTCCTCCTCGCCGGTCTGCAGGACGAAGCGGAAGCCCTGGAAGCCGCGCAGCGACGTCGGGCAGGCCGGCTGCGTGCGCGTCAGCCATACCGTGTCGGAGACGAGGATCGAGTCCGTGCGCAGCCGGCCGGACGCGGTGCGGATCACCTCCTCGAACCCGGCCGAGCCGACCTCCTCCTCGAACTCCCACAGCACGCGGAGGTTGACCGGGAGGCCGGCCTCGCGGGCGGCGCGGATGCCGAACAGCGCGGAGAGCGCCGGTCCCTTGTCGTCGGTCGTGCCGCGGCCGAAGTAGCGGTCGCCGTCGCGGGCGAGGACGAAGGGGTCGCTGCGCCACACGCCGTCGTCGCGGGAGGCGGGCTGGACGTCGAGGTGGTTGTACACCGTGACCGAGGGCAGCGACGGCGACTCGTCGAAGGCGCCGTGCACGACCGGGTAACCCTCGCGGGGCCGGTGGACCTCGGGCCGTCCGCCGAAGGCTCGGATGGTCTCCGCCGCCATCTCCACGCCGCGCTGGATGTCGACGGCCCGCGCAGGGTCGGCCGAGACCGTGGGCAGGGCGACGAAGGCCTCGAGGAGCTGCTCGAAGCGGGCCCTCTCCCTCTCGGCGAAGCCGAGGAGCTGGCCCCGATCTAGAACCGGACCTCCTTCACCCGCCCGTTCTCGAAGACCACGGTCAGGTCGGGATAGGTCCAGCGGGACTTGTTCTCGAAGGTGACTTCCTTCTGCGGCTTGCCCAGGATGTCCAGGACCTCGAGCGGCGTCATGCCGGCCTTGATCTCCTTCTTCGAGGTCCCGCCGCTCGCGACCGGATGCGAGCCCGGCCCGCCGGACTCGCCCATGCGGGCGGGCTCCGGGCCGCCCGCCACCAGCCGGGCCGCGAAGACGCGCGCCTCGTCCTGGGTCGGGAAGGGCCTCAGGTAGTGGCCGACGTAGTCGACCGCCCGCGCCACGTCCGCCGCGCTGTAGGCGCGGAAGGGGAAGAAGAACTTGAAGTTGGTGGCCACCGGCTCCGGCTTGCGCTGCTTGAGGAGCCAGCTCCCCCGCGTGACCTTGTGCGCCTCCACCGAGACCATGCGCAGGTCGATCCGGTTGTCCTTGTAGCTGATGGAGTCCAGCTCCATGACCTCGCCGAGGTTCAACGCGTCGGCCGCCGTCTGGTCGAAGTCGAGGATGCCCTCCGAGGTCTTCCACCGGCCGTCCACGACGTCGATCGAGAAGTGGGCGGTGCCCTTGCTGTCGCCCTTGACCCCGTAGATGGACGTGGTGGGCACGCCCGCCTGCACCACCACCGCCCAGGTGCGGCCCTTGCGGAACGTCTGCTCGAAGTCGGCGCGGAAGTCGGGGGCGGGCTTCTCGGCCCGGAGGGCAACGGCGCCGAGTACGACGAGTCCGGCGGCCAGCGTCAGGCGGGCTTTCATCGTGGGCTCCTTACCTCGCCAGGGTCTGGGGAATCGGCTGCGACATGGTACCAAGTCGGCGCCCACCTTCAAGGGCCCCCTCCCTCCAATCAGGCTCGCCGGTGACCGGATTGCCCCGGGCGGCGTCCCGTGCTAACAACGGTCCGGAATGATCGTCAAGGAGATCCTCCCCAACGGCCTCACCCTCCTCACGGAGACCATGCCCCACGTGCGCAGCGTGGCGGTCGGGGTGTGGCTGAAGCGGGGCAGCCGCCACGAGACGCCGGCCCAGTGCGGCATCAGCCACTTCATCGAGCACATGGTGTTCAAGGGCACCAAGAACCGCTCGGCGGAGGTGATCGCAGCGGAGGTCGACTCCATCGGCGGCCACATGGACGCGTTCACGGCCAAGGAGTACGCGTCGTTCCACCTCAAGGTCCTCGACGAGCACCTGCCCCTGGCGGTCGACATCCTGGGCGACATCGTGATGAACCCGCTCTTCGACCCCGCGGAGATGGCCAAGGAGAAGAAGGTCATCTTCGAGGAGATCAACATGGTCGAGGACACGCCCGACGACCTGGTCATGGAGCTGTTCACGGGGGCGTTCTGGCCCGACCACCCGCTGGGCCGCCCGATCCTCGGCACCAAGCGCAGCGTCTCCGGGTTCCGGCGCGACGAGCTGGCCGCCTTCTTCCGCTCCGTCTATCGCCCCGGCAACATCCTGGTCGCCGCCGCCGGCCACCTGGAGCACGAGGCGACCGCGCGCCTGGTCGGCCGCCACCTGGGCGACCTCGCTCCCGGCGGCCGCTCCCGGGACGGCGGGCCGCCCCGGCCCGCCTCGCGCATCGTCACGCGGTCGAAGAAGGAGCTGGAGCAGGTCCACGTCTGCCTGGGGACGCCCGCCTATCCCCAGGCCCACCGCGACCGCTACGGCGTCTACATCCTCAACACGGTGCTCGGCGGCAGCATGTCGTCCCGTCTCTTCCAGAACGTGCGCGAGAAGCGAGGTCTCGTGTACTCGATCTCGTCGGGCGTCTCCGCCTATTCCGACGCGGGGACGCTGACGATCTACGCCGGCACGAGCCTCGACTCGGTGGACGAGGTCGTCCGGCTGAGCCTGGAGGAGCTGCGGCGCATGAAGAGCGAGCCCCTCCCCGCGGAAGAGCTGCGCCGGTCCAAGGACCACCTGAAGGGCAGCCTCATGCTCTCGCTCGAGAACACCGGGAGCCGGATGAGCCACCTCGCCCGGCAGGAGATCTACTTCGGCCGCACGTTCCTGCTCGACGAGATCCTCGCCGGCATCGAGAGGGTGAGCGCCGAGGACGTGCCCCGCATCGCGAGCGACCTGTTCGCGGGCGAGATGACGATGAGCGTGCTCGGCAACCTCGGCCGCTACCGCCCGAAGGCCTCCCAGCTCCGCATCTGAGTCCGAATGCGGCGCGCTCCGCTGGGCGCGCCGGACGCTCGCGCCGGGGGAGTGCGAATGCGCGCTCCCGCCTTCGGCTATCATTCCCTCGGCCATGCGGCTTCGGGTCCTGGGGTCGGGCAGCTCGGGCAACGCCACCCTGGTCGAGTCGGCCGGCGTGCGGGTGCTGGTCGACGCCGGCCTCGGCTGTCGCGAGCTGTCGGAGCGGCTCGACGCGGCGGGCGTCGACCCGGCCTCGATCGCGGTGATCTTCCTGTCCCACGAGCACCAGGACCACGCCCGCGGGGCGGCGGCCTTCTCCAGGAAGTGGGGCGCGCGGATCTGCGGCAGCCGGGGCACGTACGCCGCCGCCGGGCTCGGCGCGGAGGACACCGCGGGCTACGACGTCCTCGAGCCGGGCATGCCCCGGGCCGTCGGAGCCCTCAGCGTGCGGGGCGTCCCCGTGCCCCACGACGCGATCGGGCCGCTGGCCTTCGTGATCGAGGCCGACGGCTGCTCGCTCGGCCACGGCACCGACTTCGGCCACGTGAGCCGCGGCCTCGCCGACGGGTTCCAGGACTGCGACGCCGTCCTCATCGAGTCCAACTACGATCCGGCGATGCTGCGCGAGGGGCCGTACCCGTGGCCGGTCAAGGAGCGCATCCTGGGCTCCCGCGGCCATCTCTCCAACGACGATGTCGCCCGCTATCTGCTGCGCGACCTGGGGGCGCCCTGCCGCATGGTGCTGCTGGCCCACATCTCCCAGAACAACAACCACCCCGAGCTGGCGCGCATGGCGGCCGAGACGGCGCTGCGCCGGCGCGGCCGGACCGAGGTGCGCCTGGAGCTGACCGGCGCGGACGGGACGGACTGGATGGACGTGGCCCCCGCCGCCGGGGCGTCGCGGGGCCCGCAGCAGCTCCGGCTCTGGTGAGCCCTCCTCAGCCCTCGTAGGAGCTCTTCGCCAGCACGGTCCCCCGGCGGCCCACGAGGTCGACCTCGATCCGGTGCGTGCCGGGCCGCAGCCGCGGCTTCTCGAACGTCAGCACGTAGAAGCCGGAGAGCGCCGCTTCCAGGCGCCGCATCGCCTGGTCGGGAAAGAGATGGGTCCGGGCGTAGAAGCCACCCGTGTCTTCGGCCACCTGCTGGAGACCCACCTCGAGCGAGTGGTAGTCGGCCTGCGTCACGTCGAGGCAGAAGACCGTGACGCGGGCTTCCAGCAGCGTACGGCGGGCGGGGCCGTAGTCGTGGTCGAGCGTCACGCTGCCGCTGCGCGCGTCGAAGCGTCCCATGCCCCATCCCACGAAGACCATGGTCTTGGGGCCCGGCAGCTCCTTCAGGGCGTCGGCCAGCACGAGGAGGGCGGTCTCCGGGGAGGCCGCCTTCCTCGCTCGCTCGCGGTCGAAGTACTCGGCCAGGGACGGGGCCGGCCCGGGCGGGATGTAGCGCGCGTCGCCGAGCAGGATCGCGTGGCCGATCACGTACCGGAGCGCCTCCCGGTCGTTCGTGAAGTCGAGCCGCAGCTTCAGGTGGTGGTCGAAGGAGACCACCGCGACCCGGTCGCCGGGGGCGAGGTCGTCGATCACCGAGAGAGCGGTCTTCTGCATGCGGAGCAGCCCGGTCAGCCGCGACTCCTCGAAGTCCTTCTGGAAGAAGAAGACGATGAGCCGCCCCGGCGCGTTCTCGCCCTCGACCGGCTCGGGCGTGACCACGAAGGCCGGCGTCGCCGCGCCCTCCAGCGGCGGGTCCGGGTCGGGATCCGTCCGGGCGGCCGCGACCCAGTGCGCGGACTCCAGCGGCACGACCTTGCCGTCGACCTTGAGCCGGAAGTCCGTCGGCCCCAGGCCCGGGAGCGGCATCCCGTCATCGCCCACCGCGCGCGCGTCCACGACGACGCGCTCGACGTCGACGTGCTCGCCGAAGCGGATCTGCTGGCCGGCGGCCACCGCCGCGGAAGCGAGGAGGGCGAGGGCGGCGAGGCCGACGAGTCTCATGGCCCGAAGGATAAGCTTACGGCGGGAGGCCCGGAGATGAGCGCCCGCGGCGTCGTGTTCGACCTCGACGGCACGCTGCTCGACAACATGGCGCTGCACGCGGAGGCCTTCGCGATCTTCATGAGGCGTCACGGGCTCGGGGCGGGGGGGTTTGGGGGGACCGCAGGGTCCCCCCAGCTTGATGAGCGAGCGCGGATTGACTCCGCGCGAGCGGACGACGAACGGCGCCGCGCCCAGCTCGACGGCAAGCGCAACCGCGACATCTTCCCGGTCCTCTTCGGGCGGCAGCTCGAGGAAGACGAGCAAAGGCGCTTCGCCGAGGAGAAGGAGGGCCTCTACCGCGAGCTGTCCCGCGGCCGGCTGGTGGCGCTGTCCGGCCTCGAGCGCCTGCTCGAGCGCCTCCACGCGCGGGGCATCCCGGTCGCGGTCGCCACCTCCGCCCCGCCCGAGAACGTGCGCCACACCCTGGCCGAGCTGGGCCTCTCGGCGCGGTTCGACCGTATCGTGAGGGCCGACGAGGTTCCGCGGGGCAAGCCGTACCCCGACGTGTTCCTCGCCGCGGCCCGCGTGCTCGGCCTGCCACCCGCGGATTGCCTCGCCTTCGAGGACTCGCCGGCGGGGGTGGCGGCCGCCAAGGCGGCCGGCATGACGTGCGCGGGCGTGACCACCAGCTTCTCGGCTTCCGCCCTGGCTTCCGCCGGAGCCGCGCCCGACTTTACCTTGGCCGACTTCGACGAGTTCCTGGCCGGGCCGGGAGCGTGGCTGACCCGCGACTGAAGCGCGGCCGCCCGCTTCGGACGCAACTGAGACGCCGCCTGCGGGTCTCATCAATCGTCGCGTCCTCGGCGGCGCGTCCTTCGTCAATACGTCCTCGCGGGAATGGATCCCGCTTCGGACGCAACTGAGACGCCGCCTGCGGGTCTCA
>Ga0066710_100004061_pt1 | contig 12777 bp, 10 predicted proteins | sample GraSoiAngelo_159_FD_79666 | JGI IMG/M metagenome (GOLD analysis project Ga0066710, IMG submission 79666) | Grasslands soil microbial communities from the Angelo Coastal Reserve, California, USA - 14_1009_16_40cm | ecosystem: Environmental > Terrestrial > Soil > Grasslands | place: USA...
AGTGTAGATTTTCGAAAATATGCCCACCGTGGCATGAAGCCAGGGCGAACTCTTATGATTTAATGAACGGGTTCGGCTGAGACGCTGCGAATTGTAGCCATCTCGATAATGCTCGCATTGAAGCCGAATCGACCTCGATCGAAAGTGTTGTCTGACCACGAATCTACTTCAATGCCGTTGATGTAATGCGTGATTGTGTTCCCCTTGACAACGACCACAACTTTGTAAAAGTCCTTATTTCTGACTTTGAAAGGAAGAGGACTAACCCCGGCGGCACCCGGTGCGTCTTCATGTTTCAGCGAATTGAGATATTTGCCATCAGAAAAAATATATTTAACCAGTGAATTCTTGGGAATCGCCTTGGCTTTTTCTGAACCCAGCTTGAAAAGATAAAAATTGCTCGAATTTTGGGCCCGCACCACCCAGCCAGCGGATTCTTTATTAACCCTAACTTCAAACTCCATTTTGTAATTGTCCCAGTTATCACCTTTCTTTAAAAGACCAAGTCCCTGGACTCTTAGAGCAGCCAGATCTTTGTCTTTCACAATTTCCCAGCTCGACGGTGCATCCCAGCTAACCAGTCCTTCCGTGAAATTATCTTTGAACCCAACCGCTTGTTGAGCCTGCCGACGACGAAGAGCCTCCTCGCGAGCTTTGGCCTGACGTAGTTCTTCTTCATGTTTCTTGGCCTCGGTTAGCCGCTGCTCTTCAAGACGTGCCGCCTCTAGACGCTTTTGCTCCTCCTCTTGCTGCTTTCGTGCTGCTTCGTTGGCTTCTGCTTCCTGTTTCTTTTTGGCTTCTTCTTCCGCTTTGCGGGCAGCCTCCAATTTCTTCAATTCCGCCAGCGAAGGTCCGACAGCGGTGAGTTGGGCATAGAGATTGGGATTGGCGACCCTCCACTCGCTAATAGCCTGCTCGTTGTCTTTTAGCCAAACGTCGGTGGTTTCGTTAGTGACAGAAACATCATCGGGAGTTTCACGCTTTCCGTCCGGACCCACCGATCGAACCACGTATGTTTTGTTGGTCAAATCGACCAGATAAAGTATGTTCTGTCCCCAGCCGTCCTTGACATTATCAGGTTCAGAATATCCCCGGTTTAAATTTATGAGGGCAGCAGGTAAAGACTTTTTAGCTTTTGAATATTGATTAATGGCTTCCAGGATTGCTGCAATTTTCCCCACCGTGGTCCGCATCGCATCATTTTCAAGACCTGAGGAAGCAGGCTGCTGTGGCTGAAGCACTGACTCCGCTGGAGGGGAAAGGACGGGAGGTTGCTCGTTCCTGTTTCTCTTCATCAGGGCCAGAGCCAGAATGAAGAGAATAAAGAGAATTACGGAGCCCCCTATAATCCAAACTTTCTTGGACAAAAGGGTGGAGGAAGAGTCTGAGGTGGGAGACGAAGTCTCCGGCTCCTGGACCCCTTTAAGGGCTTCCTTTAGTTCGCGGAGAATCCTTTCCTCTTCTTCTTTAGAAGAAGCCAAAGTCTTGTCGGAAGCCTCTGGTATTTCAGTGGCTGAGGCAGGCGCTTTTCCTAATCTTGTCCCGCATTTCGTGCAAAACAAGCTTTCATCGCTTTGTTCGGCACCACACTGGAAACATTGCATTAGGGTTCCTCCTTACAGCTCAGTGGAATTCATCCCTCTTTTTCATATTTTAACTTGATCTTTTGCTCCTGCATCTCAATTATTTTCTCACGTAGCGAGGAGAAAGCTGCAGACTCAAGCTTGCGGTTTTGGTATCGGTTTCACCAGGACTCTAACAAAGCGGCGCTTGCCGACTCTTAAGATGTAGGAAGACGATTTAGATAAGTCAAGTTCAGCTTTAGTATCGCCGACCTTTTGATTATTCAAGGTTACGGCTTCTTGTTCGATGAGACGCACCGCTTCATTGATAGAGCCAGCCAGTCCTAACTGCGCCATGAGTTTAGCCAATCGAATTTTCCCTGCACTCCCCGGCAATATTTTTTCTTCCATTTGAAGAGGGTTCGATCGGTCCCGAAAGACCCGAGTGAACTCTTCTTCGGCTACCTGCGCGGCCTGCGGAGAATGGAATTGACTGACGATGGATTTGGCAAGACTAGTTTTTGCTGTCATCGGATGTAGTCTATTCTGAGCAATGTCGCCGCGAATCTGCTCCACTTGTTGGATGCCTAAATCAGTGCATAACTCATAGTAGCGGTACATGAGTTGATCCGAAATAGACATAATTTTACCAAACATGTCTTGAGGAGGGTCATTGATGCCAACATAATTACCCAGGGACTTGGACATCTTCTGAATACCGTCTAACCCCTCCAAGATTGGCATGGTGAGGACAATTTGAGGCTCCTGATCGTACTCCTTCTGAAGCTCTCTTCCGACCAGCAGATTAAATTTCTGATCTGTTCCGCCGAGCTCCACATCGGACTTAAGTGCCACTGAATCGTAGCCCTGTACCAGCGGGTAAAGCATTTCGTGAATGGAGATAGGCTGATTATTCTTGAGCCGATTGCTGAACTCGTCTCGTTCCAACATGCGCGCCACTGTGTAACGGGAAGCGAGGCGGATGAAATCTTCACTCTTCATGGAAGACATCCAGCGACTATTAAAATCGAGGACCGTTTTTTCTGGGTCCAGGATTTTAAACACCTGTTGCTTGTATGTTTCCGCATTCTGAAAAACTTCTTCTTTGCTGAGCTGCTTTCGCGTCACATTGCGACCAGTGGGATCGCCGATCATGCCCGTAAAGTCCCCAATCAGGAATATCACGGTATGACCTAGATCTTGAAAATGCTTCAGTTTGCGAATCAGCACCGTATGTCCGAGGTGCAGGTCCGGTGCGGTTGGGTCAAATCCCGCTTTGACTCTTAAAGGCCTTTGGGTCTGAGACGATCTTTCTAACTTAGCTTTCAATTCTTCCGGGCGTATAATATCGACGGTCCCTTTTTTGAGATATTGGAGTTGCTCGTCAATGGTTAGGTGGGTGGCCATCAGATATCTCGGAAAAAATTCACTAACCAGTCATTACCAATCCATTTGAGTCTACTGGCTTTTGTCGGTAAAGCGTCTTTCACCATGACTTCGGGAGGGGAGCTCAATGGCCAGGATTAGCTGCCACTTCCACGACGTGACGTCCGTCCACCCGGATCTGATTGTCCAGCACCAATCGAATGGCTTTCGAGTAAATCTTATGCTCCTCCGCTAAGATGCGAGCGGATAATGTTTCCTCGGTGTCTGTGTCTAAAACGGGTACGACGGCCTGCAAAATGATCGGTCCAGAGTCTAAGCTTTCGTCAACGAAATGTACCGTGCAACCGGTATACTTGACGCCGTATTCCAGAGCTTGCCGCTGCGCGTTTAGTCCAGGAAACGATGGTAGAAGCGAGGGATGAATGTTGAGAATGCGATGCGGAAAGGACTTTATGAAATAGGGGCTTAACAAGCGCATAAATCCTGCGAGACAAACCAAATCCACTTGCCGCTCTTCAAGGCTAGCGACCAGTCGGCGGTCAAATTCTTCTCGGGGTAATCCCTTTGAGCCGATAAAAGTCGCTTCGAGTCCACGCTGCCGTGCCTTCTCCAATCCGGGAGCCTGGCTCACGTTGCCGATCACAATAGCAATTTGGGCGTCCAGCTCGTTTCGGTCAATATGGTCCGCAATAGCCTCAAAATTGGAGCCTCGCCCTGAGAGCAAGATTCCCAATCGTCTCATCATTCGTAGACAACGCGCGATTTCCCGGCGCGGACTTCTCCAATCAAATAAAACGCTTGTTGCCGCTGCATGAAATGCCGCTCAACCTTCGACACATCTCTTGGTGAGACAATGATAACCATTCCTACGCCCATATTAAAAGTGCGCAACATTTCCTCTTCCCCGACGTTTCCCAGCGTTTGCAGCAAGCTGAAAATAGGAAGAACTGGCCAGCTCCCGAGGCGAATGCAGGCTTTGCATTTCGGAGGAAGAATGCGCGGGACATTCTCAGTGAGTCCTCCACCCGTAATATGGGCCATCCCCTGAATCAATTGCCTGTCGATCAAAGGTTTCAGGATCTGAAAGTAATTAAGATGGGGCGCCAGAAGAACTGTGCCGACCGTTTGCCTCAATTGAGGGAGTCTGGTATTAACCGTATATCCGAAGTCCTCCAGCAAGAGCTTGCGGGCCAGCGAGTAGCCGTTGGTGTGTAAACCCGCAGAAGGAAGACCAAGGATGACATGACCTGGTCGAATCTCACTTCCGTTGATGATTCTTGCTTTCTCCACGATGCCGACAATGAAACCGGCTAAATCATATTCCCCCTCCTGGTAAAATCCAGGCATCTCGGCGGTTTCCCCGCCGAGGAGCGCGCAGCCTGTCTCCCGACACTCTACCGAAATACCCCCCACTATTTTGGCAATGACTTCAGGAACCATTTTCCCGGTAGCGATGTAGTCCATGAATAACAACGGAGCCGCTCCCTGAACCAAAATGTCATTCACACAATGAGCCACCAGATCCCTTCCCACGCTGCGGTGAATTCCTGTGGCAAAAGCAACTTTCAATTTCGTCCCGACTCCGTCGACACTGGAGACCAAAACAGGTTGAGAGAATGTATTCTTGTGTAATCGAAACAGCCCGCCAAAGCCACCAATGTCTGTTAATACACCCCCTGTAAAAGTGCGTCTGGCCAAAGCCCGTATCTTTTTTTTGGCTAGATTGGCCTGGTCAATATTGACGCCAGCGCCACGGTAACTGGAAGTAGGTTGAGACATTGGAGAAGAGCCAAGATAAGAAAGACTTCTTGAGGGCAGTCTCGGACCTTGAAGTTAGGTTCTTGAGCTGATTTCGACTAAGGCACTTTCGGGGAATTCAACGGGATATTTGCCCGTATAGCATGCAGAGCAAAAATGACCTTCGCCTTTGGTGTCACCGCAAGCGCGCAACATCCCTTCGTGGCTTAGATATCCAAGAGAGTCTGCTTCTATATATCTACAGATTTCCCCCACCGAGTGGCTGGAGGCAATGAGTTCTCTTTTGGTTGGTGTGTCGACCCCGTAGAAGCAAGGGGAAATAGTCGGCGGGCAGCTAATACGCACATGAACTTCGGTGGCTCCTGCGCCTCGAACCATCTTAACGATCTTGCGGCTGGTGGTACCGCGAACAAGCGAGTCGTCCACTAAGACGACTCGCTTGCCGCGAAGCAGGTCTGCGACAGGGTTTAATTTGATTCTCACTCCAAAGTGCCGTATCGATTGTTTGGGCTCTATAAAGGTTCGTCCTACATAATGATTGCGGATCAATCCGAATTCAAACTGGATTCCAGATTGCTTGGAGAACCCGATGGCTGCCGCCACCCCCGAATCCGGTACTGGCACGACAATATCAGCAGCCACGGGTTGTTCTTGGGCGAGATACTTCCCCAGCAGGTAACGGCTTTGATAGACCGAGCGCCCAAATATCACGCTATCTGGCCGGGAAAAATAGACGTGCTCGAAGATACAATAGGAGTGCTTGAAGGGCGGGAAAATCTTGCGCGACTCCAACCCCTGATCGGAGAAGATTAACATCTCTCCAGGCTCCACCTCGCGCTCGGATACCGCATCTATGAGGTCAAAGGCGCATGTTTCTGAACCGACGACGGGCGAACCCTCCAACCAGCCGAAACAGAGGGGTCGAAAACCGCGTGGGTCTCGGACGACAATCATTTTTTCCTTTGTCAGGAAAATCAGGGAATAGGCGCCTGTCAATTGAGAAAGGGCCTCCTCGATTGCTTCTTCAATCGTTGGCTTATGGGAGCGGGCAATCAAGTGCAAAATAACTTCACTGTCGCTGGTGGATTGGAAGATGGAACCGTCGCTCTCCAACTGCTGCCGCACCTCCTGTGCATTGACCAGGTTGCCATTATGACAAAGGGCCAGGTCCCCTTTGCTGCAAGCTACAAGGATCGGCTGGGCATTTTGCAGGGAACTCTCACCAGCCGTGGAATAGCGGGTATGACCAATGGCAATATCCCCTTTCAGCTTTTCAAAGCTCGACTCCTTGAAAATATCAGCCACGTGCCCCATCCCCTTTTCCGAATACAGTTGACGATTATCGGAAGATACAATGCCGGCGCTCTCTTGACCACGATGCTGGAGCGCATACAATCCCAGATAGGTGATGCGAGCTGCGTCTGCATGTTTAAAAATCCCGAAGATGCCACATTCTTCGTGAAACTTGTCGTCCATATTGACACTTCCTGACATGAATTCTAACTAGCCAAGGGCTTTGCCCTTGATATCCCTGGCTTGGGTAGCCACGATTAACGCGTCTTTTGCGGTAATCGTGGGCAGTCCGCGACGAAAAGCCCACGGTCAGCAAAAGCTGCTGACCGTGGCTACCAAAACGAAATTCTCGTTTCGATCCACATAACGGGCTACCCTAGTTTTGAAAGTAGCGACTGATTGAACCTCTCCAGGCATCTTCCAGAGCAGAAACAGGCTCATTTATGATTAAGGATTTTCCAAACTTAACGCTAAGGTGGCTCCCTGAGACATGACCCAGCTGGAGACAATCTACCGAGTTCTCACGGGCAAGCGTTTGTAAACAGAGCAGGTCTTTCCGCTCCAGAGTAACCAGGATGCGAGATTGAAATTCACCAAACAAAAGGCTTTCAACCGTGAAAGCGTCAGGAAACTCAATCTCTGCCCCGAAGGGGGGTTTTCTGAAATGGGAAAAACTCATTTCTGCCAATGCCACGGCCAGCCCACCATCGGAGCAATCATGGGCCGAGACAATCAATTCCGCCCGAATCCCTTCCAAGCAAGTCTTCTGGACTCGCGCCTCGAGTTCCAGAGAAAGGGGAGGGCAGGGAAGTTGATTCACCCACTGAGTGTAGAAATCACCAGAACCCTTCCTCCCATTACAAAATTCGGCCAACGTTTGAGACACGCTCTGGTGATACTCGCCTTCTTCGACCATTTTGCCCAACAAAACAATCAGGTGACCCTCTTCCATGAACCAAGAGCCCCTCGTCTGAGAGACAGGCTGTATGAGACCCACCATGCCGATAACCGGAGTCGGGTAAATTCCTTCACCCAGTGTTTCGTTGTAAAAGCTAACATTCCCTCCGGTAATGGGAGTCTCGAAATGTCTGCAGGCGTCGGCCATCCCATCGATAACCTGGCTGAACTGCCACATGGTTTCAGGTTTTTCCGGGTTTCCGAAGTTCAAACAATTTGTTGCTGCCAGAGGTCGGGCCCCAACGCAGACCAAATTGCGACAGGCTTCTGCGACGGCAATTTGGGCACCTAAGCGTGACTCGTACCTGCAATAACGCCCGTTCCCATCCAGGCTCAAAGCTAACGCCTTATCTGTCCCCTTGATACGAATTACTGCCGCGTCTGCACCCGGCAGTTGGACGGTGTTGGTGCGTACCATGTGATCATACTGGCGATAGACCCATTCTTTGGAGGCAAGATTGGCCGAGGAGAGGAATTGACGTAACAGAGAACCAAAAGCGATCTTGGGTTTGACTCCGCTGGAAGAGGTATGGGGACGGCTACGAGCTCTATCTTCCGGCTTACGGACCGGTCGGTTATAGATTGGTGCTTCTTCTGTGAGGGCGACATTCGGGATTTCCGCAACGATGACTCCTCGATCCTTTATCCGCAGCAGGCCATCCGCAGTCACTTTGCCTATGGTCACCGCATCTATCCCCCATTTTCCGAAAATACGAAAAACCTCATCTTCTCGGCCTTTTTCAGCGACCAAGAGCATCCGTTCCTGAGACTCGCTCAACATAATCTCATAGGGAGTCATCCCGCTCTCACGCTGAGGAACAAATTGAAGGTCAATTTCAATCCCAGTGCCGGCACGGCCTCCCATTTCACAGGTGGAGCAAGTCAGGCCGGCTGCACCCATGTCCTGGATGCCCACAATCGCCCCAGTTTTCATTGCCTCCAGACAGGCTTCCAGCAAGAGCTTTTCCAGGAAAGGATCCCCAACCTGAACATTGGGGCGTTTGCTCTCGGATCCTGTATCGAACTCTGCTGAAGCCATCGTGGCTCCATGTATTCCATCTCGACCCGTTTTTGCCCCAACATAAATGACCGGGTTGCCCACACCCCTTGCTCTCCCATAGAAAATCCGATCCTTCTTGAAAATACCCAATGCGAAGGCATTGACCAGTGGATTCTGCGAGTAGCATTCGTCAAACATCACCTCTCCACCAACAGTTGGAACGCCAAAGCAATTGCCGTAACCGGCAATACCCGCCACCACCCCTTGCATGAGGTGCCTATTTTGAGAATTCTCCAAAGGGCCAAATCTTAGAGAATTCATGGCCGCAATGGGACGAGCCTCCATAGTAAATATATCACGCAGGATCCCGCCAACTCCCGTAGCCGCTCCTTGAAAGGGCTCAATGAAACTGGGGTGGTTATGAGATTCGATTTTGAAAGCAATGGCATACCCATCTCCGATATCAATAATGCCAGCGTTTTCCCCAGGGCCCTGCAAAACTCTGGCACCGCCGGTCGGCAGTCGCTTGAGGTGAACTTTAGAGCTTTTGTAGCTACAATGCTCGCTCCACATAACGCTAAAGATCCCCAGCTCCGTCAGATTAGGCTGGCGGCCTAGTACCTGGACAATGCGTAGGTATTCTTCTTCGGTCAGATTGTGTTGGGCAAGAATCTCAGGTGTAATTTCGATCTCAGTTATCATTTGATTGGTGATTTGGGCGGTGAAACAAAAGAAATCCGATTACGAATGAACCAAGGCATTGACCATGGATTCAAAGATTATCAAACCTTCATCGCTTCCCAATAACGCCTCGCTGGCTCTTTCAGGATGCGGCATCATTCCCAGGACGTTCCTTGAGTGATTACAGATCCCTGCGATACTGGCCAGCGAACCATTGGGATTGGCTGCTTCTGTAATTTGTCCCTCGGGGGTGGAGTAGCGAAAGATCACTTGTTGGTTATTTTCCAATCGTTGCAGAGTTTCACGGTCAACAAAATAATTTCCTTCCATATGGCCAATGGGAATACATAAAACCTGTCCCTTCTGGGCCCTTGAGGTAAATGGGGTGTTAGTGGATTCCACTCGGACATACACATGCTGGCATACGTACTTTAATCCCTTGTTCCTCAACATAGCGCCAGGCAAAAGTCCTGCTTCCAACAAGATTTGGAATCCATTGCAGATCCCCAAAACCAGCCCATCTTTTGCAGCGAATCCGCAGACCGCTTCCATAACCGGTGAAAATCGTGCAATGGCGCCGGTCCTCAAATAGTCGCCGTAGGCAAACCCACCCGGAACAATGATAGCATCACATCCGGCCAAGTCATGGGACTGGTGCCAGATGAATTCCACAGGCTGTCGAAGAACCTTGGCAATCATATGGTAGACGTCATGCTCACAATTCGTCCCTGGGAAAATAATCACTCCAAATTTCATCTTTCGATCCTAGTCCATTGGGCGTTTGATATTGAACCTTAAAGGGGTCTCAGTTGCTTGCAGGATAGGTTCGGAGACCCGATCATTCAATTTCGTAACTGAATTCTTCAATGACGGGATTCGTCAAAACGTTCCTGGCGATTCTTTCAACTTCTCTTTGCACGTCCGCCGAGGAAAGATTTGAGTCCAAGGATATTTCGAAAAACTTTCCTTGACGCACGTCCTCCACGCTACTGTACCCCAGATTCCGCAAACTGGTATGAATTGTTTTCCCCTGGGGATCCAAAACGCTCTTCTTCAGACTTACATAAACCTTAGCTTTCATCAGGCAGATAAGTACCTTTCCAGGGCATGACCATAGACTCTATTAAATATATAATCCACATGGCGGAGTTGATGTTCGAGATCAAAGGACTGTTCTATTTCAGAGGCTGTCAGGTAACGGGTTATATCCTTGTCTTGGAGAACTAAAGTTTTGAAGTCCCCTTGGTGCTCCCATACACGCGTTGCGTTACGTTGTACCCAGACATAGGCTTGTTCACGAGTCACGCCTCTTCGCGCCAGATCCAATAAGAGCTGTCCTGAGAAGATTAGTCCTTTCATTAAATGGAGATTTTCCAGCATGTGCTTTGGGTAAACGACCATTTTTTCTATAAGATGCGCGGTTTTGTTTAAAAGATAATCCACCAGGATTGTGGAATCGGGAAGGATCACTCGCTCGACGGAAGAATGAGAAATGTCGCGTTCATGCCAGAGAATAATATTCTCCATCGCTGCTTGAAGATTGGCCCGTACCACGCGAGCCAGGCCGCATATCTGCTCACAGGTGACAGGATTTCGCTTGTGGGGCATGGCAGAAGATCCTTTCTGCCCGGAAGCAAAATATTCTTCGACCTCCCGAACCTCCGTACGTTGCAGTCCACGGATCTCGGTGGCTATCTTTTCCAGGCTAGAAGCGATAATCGCCAGGGCTGCCAGGAACTCGGCATGGCGATCCCGCTGGACAATCTGAGTCGATATAGGATCAAACGACAAGCCGAGCTTGTGGCACACTCCTTCTTCGATTTGAGGGTCCAGATGGGCAAAGGTACCCACCGGGCCTGACAATTTGCCCACCAGGACATTTTCTGTTGCGCTGCTCAATCTTTTCAAATTCCGGCGCGCTTCTTCATACCAGACTGTGAGTTTGAGTCCGAAAGTAGTGGGTTCTGCGTGGATGCCATGCGTACGCCCAATCATCACGGTGTGCTTGAATTCATGAGCTCGCTTCTTCAGAACTTGGATAAGTGAGTTGAGGTCGTTGACCAGGATTGCAGAAGCTTCCTTCAGTTGAAGCGCCAAAGCTGTATCCACGACATCGGAAGAGGTAAGGCCATAATGAACATAGCGTGCTTCGGGCCCTACAAATTCGGCGACGGATGTGATAAAAGCAATGACGTCGTGTCTTACCTCCTGCTCGATTTCAGCGATACGGTCGATCTTGAAGTCGGCTTTCTCTTTAATCACCCTGGCAGCCTCGGGAGGAATAATGCCGCGTTCTGCCAGGACTTCGCATGTAGCGACTTCAACTTCAAGCCACTTTCTGAATTTGTTCTCTTCAGACCAAATATGCCCCATTTGGGGACGGGTATATCGGGTAATCAATAACCTTCACCTTTCTGGCGACAAAGACGATGGTTTGGATTCATCGGTAGCTGTTATACTTCGATGACTGTGCTGGGATTGTCCTTACTGGCCAGTAAGAGATTTTGTAAATTGAAACCCTTTTTTTCTAGCGCCTGCGTCACTGCGAATCTGGCAATGTCAGGGTGATTGTTGTTTTCGCTTAGATGAGCCAGGACAATGTATCGAGCCTGACCATCAAACTCATCACTAAAGAATTTTCCTGTCATCTCATTCGAAAGATGCCCCACCCGGCTCATAATCCGTTGTTTGACAAACCAAGGGTACGATCCAACTCTTAGCATTTCCAGATCGTGATTCGACTCCAAAACGATGATGTCACACCCTCTGAGTCGTTGCCTCACCAGCTCCGTCATATACCCCAGATCGGTGATGTGAGCGATTTTCATTCCTTCGGCTTCGAATGTGAACGCCAGGGGATCGACCGCATCGTGAGGAATGGAAAAAGGAGATACCTTGAGATCTCCTAGCCAAAAGGGGTGACCCGCTTTGATGGTCTCAATCTTGTTCCAGGGTTTAGGCTGTATGACTTCGGAGGTTCCTTCAGCGATGTAAAGAGGTATGGACTGTTTTGCCAACAGGCTACCTAGGCCATGAACGTGGTCGACATGTTCGTGAGAAAGAATCAACCCATCAATATTTTCTAAAGATTCTCCGATGATGCTAAGTCGCTTGCCAGTTTGCACTCGACTTAATCCCGCATCCAACAAGATTCTTGTTTTGCTGGTTGAAACGAACGTGCAATTGCCCGAACTGCCACTGCCCAAGACTGAAATTTTCAACGACACTGCTGACCACCCTGTCTCAGACCACTTTCCCTTTTGGCAAAATAGTCGGATTACAAATCTATCGATGCGTGAATTGTTAGAGCAGTATCGCTAAACTGTCAATGGGATAATTGTGCTCAACTTAAAAAGCTTAAGGGTTGCTGAAATCAATTGCAGTCGAGGCGTTCGCGTGTGATTTTGAACCCATCCAGATTGCCCAGAACTGTCAGAGCGATGTGCCGAGTGTCGAAGAAAGTATTGGCCAGTTGTTGAACCTCCTCGCCGCTCACTTTTTCAATGCAGCTAATCATTTCATCCAAAGAAAAATATTTTCCGAAGTAAAGTTCCTGCCGAGCCAGGTTAGACATGCGGCTCGAGGTCGATTCCAGGCTCAACATAAGGCTACCTTTCAGATGATCTTTGGCCCGGCGCAGCTCCTCGTTGTCCACCGGGCCCTTTTTCAAATTGCGGAATTCCTCAATTACCAAATCAACCACTTTCTCAACTGTTTCCAGCGATGTGCCAGCATAAATCGAAAGGCAGCCCGTGTCCCTGTATGAATTAAGCCCGGAGAAGATGGCATAGACCAGACCCTGCTTTTCACGAATATTTTGGAAGAGCCTGGAACTCATTCCACCACCCAGAATCGTGTTCAAAATGTAGCAAGCATAACGGTCCTCATGCGAGAGAGAATAGGAAGGCACGCCTAAACAGATGTGAACCTGTTCCAGTTCCTTTTTGTTTCGGATAGTGATGCGGCTGTGTGTATGTGCAGGAACTTCTAGGTAGCCATTTCGACGAGTCTTAACCGCGCCGAATTTTTCCTGGACAAGATCAACCACTGCCTGGTGCTCCAAATTCCCGGCAGCAGAAACAACAATATCGTCAGGGGTATAAAATTCTTGGAAAAAATCCGTTACCTTCCCTCGATCCA
>Ga0066710_100004062_pt1 | contig 12774 bp, 10 predicted proteins | sample GraSoiAngelo_159_FD_79666 | JGI IMG/M metagenome (GOLD analysis project Ga0066710, IMG submission 79666) | Grasslands soil microbial communities from the Angelo Coastal Reserve, California, USA - 14_1009_16_40cm | ecosystem: Environmental > Terrestrial > Soil > Grasslands | place: USA...
TCCGCGAGAGCGATACCGCGGGCCTGGAGCTCTCGTGGCAGCGAATGGTGATGGGAAGCGGAGAGGAAGACGTCTTTGTCGTGGTTACGTTCACTCCCCAGCGCGACGACATCGATGCTAAAGGAATCGCCGATTATTCGGGGGAGCTAGTGCGCGGCGAGCTGCGGTCAAAGCTATAGAAGGACTGGCTCTCGACGCTTGATGTGATTTCGTGGACGGTGCGACCAACGTGAGCCGTGCAGCCGTCGGCCGCTAGAATTGCAGAGCGACAGAGGCTCTAGGGCAACTGGATCACGGAGACAGCGGCCGCCACCGGCCGGTCTTCCACCGAGCTCACTCCCTCCGGGAGGAGAGACAGAGTCGGTTCTCGCCAGGCCGCAGCGCCCACTGGGGCATGACGAACTTCACGTCGGTCCATTGGGAGCTGAGCAGAGCGCCTGCGATCGTGAATCCGTTGAGGTCCGCGACCTTCTGTTGTTGATGGGCTCGACCCGGAGCCCGAGCCGTCACGGTCGTTCGCAGGTCCTGCAGGGCGCTTTCCAGAGGGAACTTGACGCAAGCGCGTGGGAAGAAGGCCCATCGGTACTTGGCCCATGGGCGGTTGTCGCAACCATCGGCCGGCCTCGATTCTTGGCGATCGCGGCCCCCATGTCCTCGGCCTCTCGCCGAAACTGGCGGGCCTGGGCGGTGGCTACCCGTTCGAACAGCGCCGCCTCGGTGATGATCCGCAGCCGGTACAGACGGATGAGGCCGGTATTCCAGAAAGCGGCAGCCAGCAGGTACAGCGCTGGCAAGACGAGTGGGGCGCGCCGGTGCCGCTCGATCAGCGAAGCCAGGCCGAGGGCGGCGAAGGGAACCACGACGTCGAACCGCCGCCCGGAACGCGTCGTTGCCGACCCATTCGTGACCGAGCCGTTCACGTACAGGGTGAGCGCGACGGTCGCCAGCGCCCGATCCCCAACGCCCCCAGTCGCGGGCGAAGACGACGAGGGATACCATGGCGATCCGACGCCTGCAGACGTCAGTCACCCCTACGCTCAGGACGAGCGCGAGGCCGACCGCGGCCTGCCAGCGGACGAGGAAAAGCAGTCCCGCGATCGCGCCGACGAGCAACCAGCTCCCGGCCGCCGGCCGTTCATGAGCACGGACGAGCCTCCAGATGAGGGCGGCCGCGGCGGCGAAGACGAGGGCGTGGGCCATGTATGGCACCACGAAGATGTAATAGAGGATGGGCGACGTGACGATGGCGCCCAACACCGCGATCGCCGCCGCGGCCCATTCAAGTCTCCGCGCGAGCGTGTTCATCAGCAGGGCAGTCGCCAGGGCCGCCCACGTCAACAGCCCATGGCGGCGGAGCGGACGTACGGGTCGGAGTAACCGTCCGCCGCGTGATTCGTCCATCCGAAGACACGGAGGCCGAGGACGTAGACGTGAGCCAGGAGAAAGAATGGGCTCCAGAGGAGGGCGCAGCCGATGGCAAAGGGGTTCGGCCGGCGGCCCGTCGGCGTCGACGGCATTTCTCGGAGCTCGGTGCCCGGATTCGCCAGCGTTCCCACTCGTTCGCGAAGTTGAGATCGTGATCGAAGACGACCGATCGGACGTAGGCGTAGTAGCCGGCGCTGTCGGCACGAAACTCGGGCTGGACCCTCGCTTGGATGCAGAAGAGAATCGCGACGCACGACGCGAGGAGCGGACCACGGCGGGAAGTGCGGCCAGCCAACGCGAGGGCGGCCCCGACGAGAGCGAGGGCGGGAGCGGCAACGGCTCCACGGCTCATCGTGGGATCGAGCAGCCGGACGGCCGACCAGAGCAGCCCGGCGATACTGAAGGCAAGCGCAAGCACTCTTCCCCCAATGCGCGGAGGAACCGGGGTGCTGTCCGTGAGGCTGTCGCCCATGTCTGGGTGACATCCTACGCAACGGTCCGCGACGTCTCAATGCCCTGCAGAGCAAGGGGCAGCGTGAGCAGCTGCACCGCCTCGACGAGCCTTCGTTACGAGACGGAACCCGCGACCATCGCCCGCCTTCGGCTACAGATCGCCGCGATCGAGGAAGGCACCGCGAGCTCTATGGAGTCGCCTGTCGAGCGTGAACGAGGCGGATCGGTCGCAGCAGCTCTTCGAGGACCTGCGTGCGGATCCTCACGGCGATTGCCCGCGCCCTTCGCTCGCCATATTTCGCCACGGAGAACGAGCGCTTCCGCGGACGCCCAGCAGCGTCGACCCAAGTAGCGCAGTAGTATCGCATCCGAGTGCCTCGGCGCGTCCTCTGGACGGCCAGGTGAACGCCGATCACGCCGGTCGTATTGAACACGTAGCGGCGCTTGAACTTTCGCGGCGGGGGCAGCGTCTCGGTCATTTCGTTGCGCCAGCGCGACGCGCGACGGAAGGACGCCTCTCGATCGGCCTCGTCGCTGAAGTAGCGATCATAGAGCCGCCCGGCCGCTTGAGGCAGACATGCCAGCCGTGGAAGTAATGATGGTCGACCCGCTGAACGTTCCGCATCTTGGACTGACTCTAAACGCAGCATCATCATGCCACGCATCTTCGCCAGCGGCGGGCGTACAATCGACCCAAGGAGAGGACCTCGTGCGGCAGGGAATGAAGGTAGAAGCGGGCTGTGTCGACGCTGTTGCACATCGAGGGCTTCCGATTCTACTTCCACAGCCGGGAGGGCACGGAGCCTCCGCATGTGCACGTGCGCAAGGGCGATGCGAACGCGAAGCTATGGCTGCAGCCCATACGGTTGGCGTTCGCGGACGGCTATAGCCCCTCGGAGCTGAGGCGGATTCGCGAGTTGACCCTTGAGCATCAAGCCTTCTTCATCGAGAGGTGGCATGAGTACTTCTCCGATCAGCGCTGAGCCGCGCGCCCGAGGGCTCGAGTTCATCCCTGATGCCTTCGTGGTCCATTTGCTGGATGGACGCTCGCTGACCGTGCCGCTCGAATGGTTTCCGCGCCTGCGCGATGCGACGCCGGAACAGAGGGGCCGCTACGAGTTCTCCGGCCACGGCTACGCAATCCACTGGCCCGAGCTGGACGAAGACATCTCCGTGCCTGGCCTTCTCGGCCTGCCCGACTGATCTTTCCTGACCGCGGCCGCACCGCCCTGGCGGCCCAGGACGATGCGGCAACGACCGAAGAAAGCGCTACGGCGTGGCGGCCAGGGCGGCCGACGCGCTGGCCAGGCCGGCGCCCGCCGCGTCCGCGCCCCAGCAGATCTGCTGGGGCGGACCGGACGGCTGGGCCACCGTCCGGCAGCCGGGCGGAAGCGGCGTGGCGGTGCTCTCCAGGATCGACTCGACCTGGGCCGCGTTGAGGCCCGGGTTCTTCTGCATCATGAGCGCCGCGATGCCGGCCACGTGGGGCGAGGCCATGCTCGTGCCGCCCAGGAAGTAGTACGACGTCTTGCCGCTCTGGACCTGGTACGGCCCCACCACCCACGAGCCCGGCGCGGCGACGTCGAGGTCCTGGCCCGGTTTCTCGCGGCTCGAGAAGTCCGTGATGTAGAAGTCGGCCGGGTTGGTCGGGTCGGCCACGTCGTCGGCGTACCACCAGTTGAACGGGTTGCCGTCGGCGCCCGGCTTCCACTCGCCGACCCAGCCGGAGGCGGCGGCCGAGATGACCGGCGGATACGCGCCGGGATAGCCCATGCCCCTCTCGCCCGAGTTGCCGGCCGCGGCGACCACGATCACGCCCTCGCCGATCGCGTAGTCGATCGCGGCCTTCTCCATGGCGTCGAGGCCGGGACCGCCGAGGCTCATGTTGATGACGAGCGGCGAGGCGCCGAGCGCGCCCGAGGCCTTGAGGTCGGTGACGTACACGATGCCGCGGGCGATCACCGAGGACCAGCCGAAGCCAGCGTTCTTCAGGACCTTCACCGGGATGATCGTCGCCTTGGTGGCGGCGCCGTTGATGGGCACCCCGCCGAGGCTGTAGCCGATGACGGTGCTGGTCACGTGGGTGCCGTGGGAGTTCTGGTCGTGCTCCCAGCAGTTGGGCGGCTCCGATACGTTGCCCATGTCCCCGCCCCCGCCGCTGAAGCACTTGGCGAGCGAGGTGGCGATGCGCTCCTGCGGGAAGTACTGCCGCCACGAGTCGAGCAGGCCCGTGTCGATGACGGCCACATACACGCCGCTGCCGTCGTAGGCGACCGTGCGGCCGCGGCGGAAGTCGGTGACGTCGATGGCGTCCTGGTCCCACGTGCTGAGCCCGTTCGAGAAGTTGGTGGCGGAGACGGTGTCGACGGGGGCGCCCGTGCGCGAGGCGTCGGGGTTGGCCGCGGCCACGTAGCGCAGGCCGCGGATGGCGTCGAGCTGGCTCTCATAGGCCTGCATCGTGACGGCGTCGATCTCCGGCACGACGTCGCGCACCTTGCCGTGGGCGCCGAGGTCGGCCAGGATGGCGTCGGTCACGTGCGTGCTCAGGACGACGTTGATCCCGATGAGCTTGTCGGCCGGAGCGGCGGCGGCGAGGGTGGCGCAGCCGAGAAGCGCGGCCAGCGACGCCCCCCGGGCGAGGCTGGACCGCAGCGAACACGCGTTCATGGAATCGGACCTCCGTTCTAAGGGAAGGAAGCCACGGTAGCGGCGGTCGCGGCGGCTGTCAAGGCCGTGACAGGCCGCGCCACGGGCCCGCGGGGCTGGGCTATGATCCGTTGAAAAATGCCCATCGGCACGGCCTTCCATCCGCGCACCTCCGCCCTCTGCGAGAGCATGAGCTGGCGCGACTGGGCGGGCTACTTCGCGGTCAGCACCTACGAGGTCCACCACGAGCGCGAGTACAACGCGATCCGCAACGCGGCCGCCCTCATCGACATCTCGCCGCTCTTCAAGTACCGGGTGAGCGGCAGGGACGCCACCCGGCTCGTCGACCGCGTCATCACCCGCGACGCGGGCAAGATCGCGGTCGGCCAGGTCGCCTACACGCACTGGTGCGACGGCGAGGGCAAGGTGATCGACGACGGCACCGTGTCCCACCTCGGCCCCGACCTCTACCGCTGGACGGCGGCCGAGCCCAACCTGCGCTGGATCACCCAGAACGCCCTCGGCCTCGACGTGAAGGTCGAGGACATCTCGGACCGGACGGCGGCCGTCGCGCTGCAGGGCCCGACGAGCCGGGCGGTCCTGGAATCGTGCGCCGAGACCGAGGTCCCCCTCGGCTCGCTGAAGTACTTCCGCGTCACCCGCGGGCGCGTCGGCGGCATCGCGGTGGAGGTCTCCCGCACCGGCTACACCGGCGACCTCGGCTACGAGGTGTGGGTCGACGCGCCGCGGGCGGTCGAGCTGTGGGACGCGCTCATGGAGGCGGGCCGCCCCTACGACGTCACGCCCGCGGGCATGCTGGCCCTCGACGTGGCCCGCATCGAGGCCGGGCTCATCCTGCTCGACGTGGACTACGTCGGCTCCAAGAAGGCGCTCGTGCCGTCGCAGAAGTACACGCCGTACGAGATCGGGCTCGGCCGCCTCGTGCACCTCGACAAGGCACCCTTCGTCGGCCAGTCGGCCCTCAAGAAGGAAGCGGCGGAGGGCCCGAAGCGGCAGCTCGTCGGACTGGAGGTCGACTGGGACCATCTGGAGCGCCTCTACGACGAGGCCGGCCTGCCTCCTCAGCTCCCGGCCACCGCCTCGCGCCTTTCGGTGCCCGTCTACCGGCACGGCCGCCAGGTGGGCAAGGCCACGAGCACGACCTGGTCCCCGACCCTGAAGAAGATGATCGCCCTCGCCACCGTCGCGTCACCGGCGGCCGTGATCGGCACCGCCCTCGAGATGGAGCTGACGGTCGACCACCAGCGCCGGCAGGTGAAGGTGACGGTGGCCAAGCTGCCGTTCTTCGATCCGCCGCGCAAGCGGGCCTGAAGGCGGATGGCGAGCAAGCGGGAGGCCGGGGGCAAGAAGCGCCGCTATCCGTGGTGGTTGGAGATGTTGGCCGCCATCGGAGTCGCCTCGACCATCACGGTCGTCCTCACGCTTTTCTTCGCCATCGGCCGCCGGCCCTCGCGGCTTGTGCCCACGCAGGCCCCCTCCGTCGATGCGCCGGAGTTCCTGGCCGCGGTGGCGGGGACGGCGGGCACGCCGATCCGGGCCGGGGGAACGATCCGCCTGCTGAACAACGGCGTCGAGTTCTTCCCGGCCCTGCTCCAGGCGCTACACGAGGCGAAGCACACGATCGACTTCGCGGTCTACATCTGGGAGCCGGGCCAGGCGTGCGACGACGTGAGCACGGCGCTCATCGAGCGGGCGCGGGCCGGGGTCCAGGTGCGGGTGCTCCTCGACGGCATGGGAGCCCTGAAGATTCCCGGCGACACCGTCGACGCGATGAAGAAGGCCGGGGTCAAGGTCGAGACGTTCCGGCCGGCGCGCTTCGGCAAGCTGACGCGGTTCCACAAGCGGAACCACCGGCGGGCGATCGTGATCGACGGCGAGGTCGGCTTCACCGGCGGCGCCGCGGTGGCCGACAAGTGGGCCGGCGATGCGGACACCCCGGAGCACTGGCGGGACACGATGGTGAAGGTCACCGGGCCACCGGCCTCGACGCTCCAGTCCGCCTTCGCCCAGACCTGGGCCTACTCCGGGGGCGAGCTGATCGCCGGATCCACGTTCTTCCCTCCCGAGGGCACCCGCGGCACGGCGGGCGGCATGCTCCACACCGGCATCGCCAGCGCTCCTTCGAGCGACGATCACCCCCTCACGCTCTTCTTCATACAGTCCTTCGCCGCCGCCCGCCGGCGCCTCTACATCACCACGCCCTACTTCGTGCCCGACGAGAGCACCCGGCGCGTCGTGGAGGAGCGGGCCCGGGCGGGAGTCGACGTCCGCATCCTGCTCCCCGACCAGCACACCGACGCCAAGCCGATCCGGCTGGCCAGCCACCGCTATTACGAGGAGCTGCTCGAATCGGGGGTCCGCGTCTACGAGTACCAGGGCACGATGATGCACACGAAGGGCGTGGTCGTGGACGGCCAGTGGTCGGTCGTGGGCTCGGCCAACATGGACATCCGCTCCAAGGAGCTGAACATGGAGAACGTGCTCGGCGTGCTGGACGCGCGCTTCGCGGCCGAGCTGGAGACGGCTTTCCACAAGGACCTGGGGAAGGCCAGGGAGATCCGGCTCGAGCAGTGGCGGCGCCGGAGCTGGCTGGCGCGGATCGGCGAGCGCTTCTGCGCGCTGTTCGGGGAACAGTACTGACTGGCGTGGATCTTGCTCCAATCCTCACCGATGACTCTGACCGACCGGCATGCCGCCCGTGTCTTCCCGCAAAGTGCGCTGCCGGCATGCCTTCTGGCCGGCCTCCTGCTGCCCCTGCTCGCCTGCCACCGCGAGGCCCCACCCGTGAAGAAGGCGGAGACGACCGCCGCGCCGACCCCCGCCCCGACTCCCGAGCCGTCGGCAACGCCGATCCCGCCCGAGACGTGGGCGGCCGCCATCGAGAAGGTGGAGGAGCGGCGCGGATCGCCGGGCCGGATCGAGGTCCCGCACGAGCTGGAGCACTACGAGGACCGCCGGCGCTTCCTCGCCCTCCAGATGGCCGACTCCAAGGAGGAGGGCTACGACGTGCCCCACGACCAGGCCGAGCTGGTGGAGATGATTCAGCGGGGCGAGCTGGTCGAGGTGCGAGCGCTCGGCGACGACTACATCCTCTACGACGTCGGCACCGCGATCCGCGAGGACCCGCTCTCGCATTACGACGTGGCGAGCGGGAAGGACGTGAAGCTCTTCGCCTCCCTCGAGGACTACCAGGAGGAGGATGCCCGGCTGGCCGAGGAGGAGAAGCGACCGGGGCCGGCGGGGGCCAAGGCCCGGGCGGAGCGGGAGCTGCTGGCCTCGTTCTACAACGACCCGGAGAAGCGCGACAGGCTTTTTGCCGAGTACGAAGCGGTCACCGACCTGGCCCGGAGCTTCCGGGGCCTCACCTACGACCTGGACGACCCCGCCGACCGGACGCGCTTCCAGGTCCGTCTCCTGAGCTTCATCCGGCCGGCCGCGCGCGACATCCTCATGAAGCTCGCCCACGACTACCACGAGAAGTTCGGGCGCCGCCTGCCCGTGACGTCACTGGTGCGCACGCAGCGCTACCAGCGCCGCATGGTGCACAACAGCCCCAACGCCACCGGCGTCGAACTCGCCCCGCACTTGACGGGCATGGCGTTCGACGTCTCCTACAAGTTCATGGCTCCGGACGAGCAGAACTTCGTCATGGAACAGATCGCGCGGCTGAAGGACGCGGAACGGGTCGAGGCGTTGCGCGAGCACAACAACTCGTTCCACGTCTATACCTACGCCGACGGCCACCGGCCGGCCGAGAGCGACGTCACCGGCTTCCTGGACGAGGTAGAGGCCGCTCACCCGCAATCCGCTCCGCACAAGGCCGTCGCCGCCGGTCGCCGGGCGACCGGGAGCCGCTCTGCCGCCAGCAGCGGCCCCTCGAGCCGCAAGGCAGGCGCAGCGCGCCGCGCGCATGTCGCGACGCGCCGCGGCGGCCGCCACCTCGCCTCCCGTAGCCGCTAGACGGCCGGCCGTCTCAGTTGCCTCGAGCGCGAGGCGCGGAGACGACGAAGCCGAAGGCGTGCTCCTCGGCGGCGGACGAGCCGGGAACGGCGCGGCCGTGGGCGATCGCCTCGAAGAAGCCGGTGGCGATGACCTCGTAGCCGGCGTCGTTGGGGTGGACGTCGTCCGAGAAGAAGCGCGACGGGTCGCCGCCCTGCTGCTGGAAGGCCTGGTAGAGGTCGACCAGGAACGCTCCCTCCTGCCGGGCCATCGACTTGATCGAGTCGTTGACGGCGGAGATCCACTGGTTGCGCCCGGGGTTGACGGCCGGGTTCGCCGGGGTGAGCGTGGCGATGAAGGGCAGGCTGCGGACCGCCTTGACGTCCTCCACGATCGCCCGCAGGTTGTCCGCCACCTGGCAGGGGGGGACGCCCTGGCACTCGGGGATGTTCCAGTCGTTGGTGCCGTAGAGGATCAGGACGTACGCGTCGTTGTTGAGGTTTCTCTTGACCCGCTCCACGCCTTCGAAGCTGTTGGTCGCCTCGGCGCCGCGGTTCCGCATGGAGGCGGCGCCGAAGTGGGCCTGCAGCTTGGCCTGGAGCCGTGCCGGATAGCCTCGGCCGTCCGTCGAGCCGTCGCCGCGGGTGATGCTGTCGCCGAAGGCGTTGTACTGGTTGGGCTGGTTGGCGCCGATCGGCAGCACGAGGGGCACGAAGACCTGCGAGCCTTCGGCCATCGGCACCTGCACGCTCACCGGCGCTCCCGCCGCATAGAACGGCGGCAGCGTGTCCGCGCGGACGCTCACCGGGTACGTTCCCGCCGGCACGGCCGTGACGACCGCCCGGCCGGTCCCCTTTTCCGACCGCGCCGTGCGCCCGCCGACGTCGACCTCGACGTCGGGCACCCGGGCGACCTCGCCCACCTCCGCCACCCCGTTGGCGTTCTCGTCGTAGAAGACGACGAAGGTGACGCTGTTCCCCGGCGGCGTCGGCACCGGGCCGGGACCGGTGCCCGACGACGAGTGGCCGCATCCGCCGAGGCCCATGAGGACGAGGAGGGGAATGAAGGCCAGCGCTCGGCGGCGGAGCATGAACGAGCGAACGCTAGCACAACTTCGATCACCGTGCCTTGAAGACCCGGTAGAGGTAGAGCAGGGACGGCCCGGCGACGACCGCGCCCGCCCCGAGCGCGGCGAGCAGCGGCCGCAGCACGGTCGCGGGCGCCGCCGCCGCCTCGAACGTGAGGTCGGGCTCGATGAGGTAGGGGAACTGGGCGAGGCCCCAGCCCCACAGGACGAGCGTGACCTGGGCCATGGCGAGCACGCGCGCGAGCGGGAAGCGCCGGGTCCACAGGGCGCCGATCGCGCCCGCCGCCACCAGGCCCGTGACGGCCTGGAAGGGCAGCGACCACCACTCGCGGGCCAGGCCTCGCCGGATCGACGGCGCGCCGCTGCTCGACAGGAGGAAGCAGACGAGCGCCATCGCTCCCACCGCCAGCGCGGCCAGGAGCGCACGGCGGCGGAAGTCGTCCTGGAGCGGACGGTCCTCGGTCTCGAGCGTCAGGTAGACCGCGGCCAGGAACGCGAAGAGGGCCAGCGTGAACAAGCCGATGGACAGCGGGAACGGGGCCAGCCACGCCGACACGAAGTCCGTCACGACACGCCCGCCCCTCATCCGGATCGCGCCCGAGGCCACCGCGCCCGCGCACACTCCGAGCATCAGCGGGGTGACGACGCTGGCCATCGCGAACGTCCGGCCCCACCGGCGCTGGACCGCATCGTCCTGCCCGCCGTAGCCGCGGAAGGTGAAGGCCGAGCCGCGCAGCACGATGCCGATCAGCATCAGGGTGAGGGGGATGTGGAGCGCGGTGGCCAGCGCGGCGAAGGCCACCGGAAAGGCCACGAAGAGCAGCACGATGACCAGGATCAGCCAGACGTGGTTGGCCTCCCAGATCGGGCCGATCGCGTGGGCGATCGTCTCGCGCTGCGCGCGCTCCCGCGGCCCCCGGGCGAGCATGTCCCACACTCCGCCGCCGAAGTCCGCTCCCGCCCCCAGCGCGTAGAGGTTCAGCGAGACCATGACCACGCCGGCCAGCCAAAGCTCGAGCGGCATCACCCCTTCTCGGCCGCCGCGTCCGCCCCGAGGCGGGGGCTGGCGAAGACCTGGCGCCGCAGGAGGACGATCACGACCGCGGCCAGGAATAGATAAAGGATGGTGAAGCTCACGAACGGGAACGCCAGGTGGGGCATCGGCGTCACCGCCTCCGAGGTCCGCATGACGCCCTGGACGATCCACGGCTGGCGGCCGACCTCGGTTACCGTCCAGCCGGCCTCCATGGCCACGAAACCCAGGGGGCCGGTGAGCGTGACCAGCCTGAGGTACCACGCGGCGTCGGGCAGCCGCCGGCGGCGCAGGAAGAGCCCGGCCCCGACGAGCGCGGTCAGCGCCATCGCGGCGCCACAGGCCACCATGACCTGGAAGGCCACGTGCACGACCGCCACCGGCGGGCGATCGGCGCGCGCGAACTCGTCGAGCCCGCGCACCTCGGCGTGCGGGTCGTGGAAGGCGAGCAGGCTCAGGCCGTAGGGGATCTCGACGGCGTATCGGGTCCGCCGTGCGGCTTCGTCGGGCCAGCCGCCGATGCGCAGGGGCGCTCCGCGCTCGGTCTCGAACTGGCCTTCCAGCGCGGCGAGCTTGGCCGGCTGCGAGCGCGCGACCACCCGGGCGCTCAGGTCGCCGCTCAGGGGCTGGAGCAGCGCGGCCGTGCCCCCCACCGTGAGTGCGATCGCCACCGCGCGGCGGTGGAAGAGGTTCCGGGGTTCCCGGCGCAGCCGATGGGCGTGGATGGCGGCCACCGCGAAGCCCACCGCGGCGAAGGCAGCCAGCGTCATGTGCAGCGCCTCGCTCAGCGCGGCGGAGTTGGCCATGGCTGCCAGGGGTTCGACCTCGACGACCCGGCCGCCCTCGAGCCGGAAGCCGGCCGGCGTGTTCATCCAGGCATTGGCGATCACGACGAAGATCCCGGACAGCGTTCCGCTGAGGGCGACCATCGCGCCGGCCAGCCAGTGCGCCCGCGGCGAGACGCGGTCCCAGCCGTAGAGATAGACGCCGAGGAAGATCGCCTCCACGAAGAACGCGAAGCCCTCGAGCGCGAACGGCATCCCGAAGACGGGACCCGCGAAGGCCATGAACGCCGGCCACAGCAGCCCCAGCTCGAACGACAGCACGGTGCCGGAGACGGCGCCCACCGCGAACAGGATGGCCGTGCCCTTGGCCCAACGACGGGCCAGGGCCCGCCCCGCTTCGTCTCCCTGGCGCAGCCACAGCGCCTCGGCGACCGCCATCAGCACCGGCATCGCGATCCCGGCCGAGGCGAAGACGATGTGGAACGCGAGCGACATCGCCATCTGGGAGCGCGCGGCGAACAGGTCGCTCACGGGCCTATACTGGCAGTCATGACCCTCAAGTCCATCAACCCCGCGACGGACGAGCTGCTGCGGGAGTACCCGGAAGCGAGCGACCAGGAGGTCCGGACGATCCTCCTCGAGGCGAGCTGCGCCGCGGCGGGCTGGAAGCAGTCGCGCTTCCCCGATCGGGCCCAGAAGATACGGCGGGCTGCCGACCTGCTCGACGAGCGCAAGGCAGAGCTGGCCCGCCTGATGGCCCTCGAGATGGGCAAGCCCCTGGCCCAGGGAGCGTCGGAGGCGGAGAAGTGCGCATGGGTCTGCCGCTACTACGCGGACAACGCCGAGCGCTTCCTGTCGCCGGAGCCGGTGGAGACCGACGCCTCCCGGAGCTTCGTCGCGTTCACGCCGCTCGGCGCCGTGCTCGCCATCATGCCGTGGAACTTCCCCTTCTGGCAGGTGTTCCGCTTCGCCGCCCCCGCGCTCATGGCCGGCAACGCGGGCCTGCTCAAGCACGCCGCCAACGTGACCGGGTGCGCGCTGGCCATCGAGCAGGTGTTCCGCGACGCCGGGTTCCCGCCGCCGCTCTTCCGCGCGCTGCGGGTGGAGTCGAAGCGGGTGGAGGCGATCATCGCCGCCCCGGAGGTGAAGGCGGTCACCCTCACCGGCAGCACGCCGGCGGGGCGGGCGGTGGCGGGCAAGGCCGGATCGATGCTCAAGAAGACGGTGCTGGAGCTGGGTGGCAGCGATCCCTACGTCGTCCTCGAGGACGCCGACCTCGAGGCGGCGGCCGAGACGTGCGTTGCCTCCCGGCTCGTCAACAGCGGCCAGAGCTGCATCGCGGCCAAGCGCTTCATCGTGGCGGAGCCGGTGCGCAAGCGCTTCGA
>Ga0066710_100004063_pt1 | contig 12774 bp, 12 predicted proteins | sample GraSoiAngelo_159_FD_79666 | JGI IMG/M metagenome (GOLD analysis project Ga0066710, IMG submission 79666) | Grasslands soil microbial communities from the Angelo Coastal Reserve, California, USA - 14_1009_16_40cm | ecosystem: Environmental > Terrestrial > Soil > Grasslands | place: USA...
GCTGGATCGTGTCGGTCTTGGAGCACAAGTCGGCGAAGACGGGAATGAGCTGCGCCGGCAGGTTGTCCACGCAGAAGAATCCCATGTCCTCGAAACACCGGATGGCCGTGCTCTTTCCCGATCCGGAAAGACCGCTGATGATGACGATTTCCTTGAGTCCGTGGGATCCACGGGGGCTCTCAGCAAGGCTCATCGGCTCTTCCGCTGGATGCTGTCGTCCAGGCGACGGGCCAGCTCCTTGGCTGGATGGTAGCCGCGGCGCTTGAGGAGCTGGTTTCTGGCCGCGACCTCCAGAAGCACCGACAGGTTCTTGCCGGGCGTCACGGGCATCTCGATGTAAGGGAGAGGCACGCCCAGCAAGGTGAAGGTCGGCTCGTCGAGGCCGAGTCTCTCGTAGGCCTTGCCCTCCTTCCACAGCTCCAGCCGCACGGCCATGTCGATGTCCTTTCTCTCGCGCACCGCGGCCACGCCAAACAGATCCTTGATGTTGATGATCCCGAGTCCGCGCAGCTCCATGTGGAAGCGGGTCAGGCTTGGCCCCGCCCCCGTAAGGATCCCGCCGCGGCGGATGATTTCCACCCCATCGTCGCTCACCAGGCGATGTCCCCTCACGATCAGCTCGAGCGCCGCTTCGCTCTTCCCCACCCCGCTCTCCCCCAGCAGGAGCACCCCCAGCCCGTAGACATCCAGAAGCACGCCGTGCAGGAGATCCCGTGGAGCCAGCTTCTCCTCGAGGAATCTGCCCAGGGTCCCCACCGCTTGGGAGGTCGGGACGGAGGTGGAGAAAAGCGGAACACTCCGCTCCTCGGCCAGCTGAATGAATTCCGGGGAATAAGCCAGTCCCCGAGTGAGCACAAAACAGGTCAGCCCCGCCTCGAAAAGCTCCCGAACCAGCTCCGAGCGCCGGGCATCGGGAAGATGCTCCAGGAAGGAGATTTCCGCATGCCCCAGGACCTGGAGCCTCCCGGGGTGGAGCTCGCTCAAGGGTCCCGTGAGGGCCAGTCCCGCCTTCTGAATCTGCGGCTGGGTAAGGAGTCGATCGAGCCCCGAATGTCCGGCCACCAGCGTCAGCGAGATCTCCGCCAGATCTTCCGAGAGGAGCTCCCGGATCGGCAGGGAGGGTGCGGCTGCATGAGGCTGCACCGGAGGACCCTTCCGGCGCCGGAACCACGTGCGCCTGGATGAAGAGGGAATCGGTCGGGCCTTGTCATTCTACCCCAGTGACGCGCGGAAGTGTCAAGGAAGGCAGACAGAGCCGATTCCTCTTGACAGGCCCGACTCGCCACGGTAAATTCTTTTCTGAACTCACTGAAAATCCGTGGGATAGCAGCCGATTGCAAAACGGCGACCCCACGTTGCGAAGGAGCAGGGATGGCTTCCAAGAAGTTGGTCCACGTGGTTGGGACCGGCACTATCGGCGAGCCACTGATCGGACTCCTGGCGAGCATGAAGCAGCCGTTGGGAATCGACGAAGTGACCTTTCATAAGCGAACCCCGCTGGTGACGGATCGACCCAAGGTCCTGAATCTGATGAAGCGAGGGGCCCACTTGGCCGTTGACGAAGCGGCCCGCAAAGGGTTCCGGGATATGGGCATCGAACCTGCCTACGAGCACCACGAAGCGTTGCGGCAGGCTTCGGTGGTTATCGACTGCACCCCCTCTTCGGTAGGCCTGCAAAACAAGACTCAGTTTTACGAGAAATACCGGGACAGCACCCTGGGATTCCTCGCGCAGGGGAGCGAGTTCGGCTTCGGCAAGATGTATGCTCGGGGCATCAATGAGAAGGCTCTGGTGCGGGGAGAAGATCAGTTCATCCACATCGTGTCTTGCAACACCCACAACCTTTCCGTTCTGGTGGATGCCATTGCACTTCAGGACGGCGGCGCCGAGAATCTACTCGAAGGGCGCTTCGTGTGCATTCGGCGCGCGAATGACATCAGCCAGGACGGCTCCTTCGTTCCTTCTCCCCAGGTGGGCAGCCACAAAGACGCACAGTTCGGGACCCATCATGCCAGGGACGCGTATCACCTCTTTGCCACCCTCGGGTACAAGCTGAACCTTTATTCGTCCGCCATGAAGCTGAATAGCCAGTACATGCACACCATCTGGTTCAATATCCGAGTGCGAAAGCCGACCACGGTGGAAGCCGTCAAGGCCCGTTTCGCCGCCGACGAACGTGTGGCACTCACCTACAAGAACACGGCCAATGTAGTTTTCTCTTTCGGGCGGGACTACGGACACTTCGGACGGATTCTCAACCAGACGGTGCTGGTGGTGTCCTCTCTCGCGGTGCACAACGGGACCGAGGTGGTCGGCTTTTGCTTCACGCCTCAGGACGGAAACTCCACTCTTTCCAGCGTGGCCGCCGCCTCCTGGTTCCTGTACCCCGACACCTACGAGGAGAGGATTCAGTGCCTGAATCAGTTCATCTTCAGGGAGGTCTGAGGTTGGCGGAAGAATCCCCTCCGAAAAAGGCCTGGCGAGAAAGCCCTACGAAAAGCCCGCCATCATTTACACGGAAGCGGTCACGGTCCGCGCCGTGCAGTGTTCTCGCACCGACGACCTGTGCGGCCCGAGCGGTCCTCTCTATCAATAGGAGCGGTGCCGGCTAACTCAGACCCACCCAGGCGTGCGGAACCGCGATTTCCTCGAAGAGCGCGATAGCGTAGCGATCGGTCATCCCCGCGATGAAATCCAGCACCAGACGGTTGCGCCGGGCAGGACTTCCGGGAGCCGGGCCGATGGTGCTTTCCGGGTGCTCCAGCACGTGGTCCCGGATTCGCAAGAGCACGTGCTCTGCCTTCCGGAATTCCCTCACCGACGCCTCGTTTCGGTAAACTCGATCGAAAAGAAAGCTGCGAAGGCGATTTAAGGCCTGTAATACTCCGTCGCTCATGACGATTCGGTCCAGATCGGCCTCCAGAGTGTGGCGCACCACGTCCTTCACCAGGGTCGCGATGCGCGCCGAGGAGGTCCTACCTAACACCTTCAGGATGCTCCTCGGAACTTCGCCGGGGCGCAACAGCCCCGCTCGGAACGCGTCGTCCAGGTCGGCATTGGCATAGGCAAAGATATCGGCTACGCGGACCGTCTGTCCCTCGAGTGTCACGGCCCTGTGTCGGGGGTCCTCCGGCAAGATGCTTCCCTCTCCCTTGGAGTGCTTGACGATGCCGTCCCGCACTTCCAGGGTCAGGTTCAGACCTCTGCCGTCGTTCTCCAGCCGGTCCACGACCCGAAGACTTTGCTTCGGGTGGGAGAAACCACCGGGCACCATCCGGTTCAGGACCGCCTCACCGGCGTGGCCGAACGGGGGATGGCCCAGGTCGTGCGCCATGGCCACCGCCTCCGCGAGGGTTTCGTTGAGCCTCAGGGCCTTGGCGACGGTGCGGGCGATTTGGGAGACCTCCAGGGTGTGGGTGAGCCGGGTGCGATAATGATCACCGGCGGGTGCCAGGAATACCTGCGTCTTGTGCTTCAACCGCCGGAAAGCCTTGCTATGGATGATGCGGTCCCGGTCGCGCTGGAAGCAGGGGCGAATCTCGTCGGGCGGCTCGGGGCGAACGCGGCCACGGGAGGCCGAGGAAAGGCAGGCCCGCGGATGGAGGGTCTTCTCCTCGATGGCCTCCAACATCTGCCGGATCCGGAGATCGTCCATTCCGGGAGCCAACGGCGCACCTTTCAGGACTGTCCTTTGAGCTTGCGGACTTCCTCGGTCAGCTTCGGGAGGATCTCGTAGAGATCCCCCACGATGCCGTAGTCCGCCAGCTTGAAGACGGGAGCTTCCGGATCCTTGTTGATGGCCACGATGACTTTGGAACTGGACATGCCGGCCAGGTGTTGGATGGCTCCGGAGATACCACAGGCAATGTAAAGGTTGGGAGAGACCACCTTGCCGGTCTGTCCGACCTGATACTGGTGATCGATCCAGCCCGCGTCCACCGCCGCTCGTGAGGCCCCCATGGCACCTCCCAGCGCCTGCGCCAGATCCCGGATTAGGGCGAAGTTCTCGGGCCCCTTCATCGCTCTACCTCCGGAGACGACAATGGAGGCTTCGGAAACGTCCTGCTCCGCTCCGACGCTCTCTTCCACCCGCACCGCCCTCACCCGAGCGCGGGCGGGATCGAAGTTCAACTCCAGTCGCTCAATCTCCGGGCTCGTCTCCTCGGAGCTTCGTAGCGGGAAGACGTTGGGACGGAGCGTGACGAAGACCGGGCTGCCCGAGAACCGCACCGTGGCGAGGGCCTTCCCGGAGTACACCGGGCGCTTGACCACCAGCTCGCCGTTCGTCACCTCCACGTGGGTGCAGTCCGCCGCCAAGCCCGCGTCCAGCTTCGCCGCGGCGCGGGGTCCCAAATCTCTTCCCAAGGAGGTTGCCGAGAGAAGCACGGTCCCGGACTGGATTCTCCGAACCGCCTCCGCCAGCAGCGACGCGTACGCCTCGGGCTGGTACAGGCCAAGGAGATCATCGTCGGCCAACAGAATGCGGTCCGGTCCAAGGGGGAAAAGCTGGGAAACCTTTGTCTCGGTCCCGGATCCGGCAAGCAACGCCACCAGGTGCGAGCCCAAGGCCGCGGCGACCCTTCTCCCCTCGGAGAGGGCCTCCAAGCTTGGGCGCTTGATCTGGCCACCCCGAGACTCGACGAAAACCAGAACGTCCTGGGCCACGATGACCACTTCCCTAGATGACTTTCGCCTCTTCCCGAAGAAGCCGCACCAGCTCCCGGGCAGCCTCTCCAGGATCCATGCCCTTGAGGATCTTGCCCGCGGTGCGCGCGGGAGGTAGCTCCAGCTTTTCCCAGCGGGTGCGTGCCCCCGCGGAACCAACCATGGAAGGATTCAAGCCGAGTTCCGCGATGGTCAGCACCTTGATCTCTTTCTTCTTCGCGGCCAGGATGCCCTTGAGGGACGCGTAGCGCGGCTCGTTGAGCCCCTTCTGGGCGGTCAGGACGACGGGTAGGCCTCCTTCCATCACCTCCTGCGCCCCCTCAACCTCCCGATGCGCCGTGAAGCGATCACCTTCCAGAGCCAGGCGGACCACGACGCCCACATGAGGAAGATCCAGCAGCTCCGCCACCCGCGGGCCCAGCTGTCCCCGGTCCGTCCCCACCGCTTGCTTGCCGAAGAGGATCAGATCGAACGCCTCCGGCTTCAGCGCCGCCGCCAGAATCCGAGAAAGGCCGAGGGCGTCCGAATTCTCGAATGCCGGGTCCTTCAGGTGGACGGCGCGATCGGCGCCCAAGGCCAGAACCGTTCTCAAGGATGTCGAGACCCGCTCATCGCCGACGGAAAAGGCCACAACCTCCCCTCCCCGTTTTTCCTTGATCCTCAGGCCTTCTTCCACGGCGATCTCATCGTAGGGACTCACCACGAAGGTGACGCCTGTCTCGTCCAGCGAGCGACCGTCGGCGGCAATTCTCACCTTGGTCTCGGTGTCGGGCACCTGCTTGATGCACACTGCAATTCTCATGAGGGATACCTCGCCGGCGCTCGGGGGAATTGCTCCCGTTCCGTCAGGGTTCGAATTTCTTTAGAAGAAGAGAGGCGTTGGTCCCGCCGAAGCCGAAGGAATTGTTCAAGGCGTAGCGCACCGGCAGGTTCTGGAAACGGTTCGGGACGTAATCCAGATCGCAATCGGGATCGGGCACTTCATAGTTGATGGTAGGAGGCACCGCGTCCCGGGCCACCGCCAGCGCGGTGACCGCCGTCTCGAATCCGCCCGCAGCTCCCAGCAAGTGCCCGGTCATGGATTTGGTGGAGCTCACCGCAATCTTCTTCGCCCGGTTGCCAAAGACCCGGTGGATGGCCAGGGTTTCCACCTTGTCCCCCGCCGGCGTGGAGGTCCCGTGAGCATTGATGTAATCCACCGCATCCGGCCCCACTCCCGCGTCCAGGAGCGCCGCCTTCATGACGCGCACCGGGCCGTCGCCGTCGGCAGAAGGGGCTGAGACATGGAAGGCGTCGCCAGTCAACCCGTAGCCCACCACCTCGGCATACATCCGCGCTCCGCGGCCCACAGCCGACGAAAGCTCCTCCAGAATCACGATCCCCGATCCTTCTCCCATCACGAAACCGTCGCGCTCCGCGTCGAAAGGGCGGCTCGCTTTATCGGGGGCGTCGTTGCGGGTGGAGAGGGCCCGCATGGCACAAAAGCCTCCCACCGCCAGTGGAGTGATGACCGCCTCGGTGCCTCCGCAGATCATCGCGTCGGCATCGCCGCGCTTGATGATCTCGAAGGAGTCGCCGATGCTGTGACTGCCCGTGGCACAGGCGGTGCTGGCAGCCAGGTTGGGTCCCTTGGCTCCGAAGCGAATGGAGACCTGTCCGGCGGCCAGATTGACGATCAGGCCCACAATGAAGAAGGGGGAAATGCGATCGGGACCCGTCTCCAGCAGCGAGGCGTGCTGCCGCTCGATCGAGGGAAGCCCCCCAATCCCCGAGCCGATGTAGACGCCCACTCGTTCGGCATTGGCCGCGGAGACGACCAGTCCCGAGTCCTCCACCGCCAGTGCGCTTGCCGCCAGCGCGAAGTGGATGAACCGGTCCATTTTTTTTACGTCTTTCTTGGGAATGAAATCTTCGGGGTGGAAATCCTTCACTTCCCCCGCAATGCGCGAAGGGTAGCGTGCGGCATCGAAACGCGTGATGGGGCCGACGCCACTCCGCCCGGCCAGAAGGGCCGACCAGTTGGCCTCGGTCCCAACCCCGAGGGGGGAAACCATCCCGATCCCCGTGACCACGACTCTCCGCTGCAACGATTCACCTCCGCCCGTCCACCGCTCGGCTCCTCAGGCGTGGCTCTCGATGTACTTGATGGCCTCTCCCACCGTAGTGATCTTCTCGGCATCTTCATCGCTGATCTCGATCTTAAAGGCCTCCTCCAGCGCCATGACCAACTCCACCGTGTCCAAGGAATCGGCGCCCAGATCGTTCACGAACGAAGCTTCCGGCGTGACTTCCTCCGCGTCAACTCCCAGCTGCTCCATGATGATGCTCTTGACCTTCTCCTCAACGGACATTCCCTTCTCCTCCTTTGTCGCTGCGCTGTGGGCGTGCGGCGCTCTTGGGAGCGCGTATTATACCCATTTCGCGCCGGCGGGATCGACACGGTGAGACACAGGCGAGGCGATCATTCCATGTGCAGCCCGCCGCTGATGTTGAGCACCGTGCCGGTGAGGTAGCCCGCCCCCTCGCTCAGCAGGAAGCGAACTCCCTCCGCCACGTCCCGGGCAGTTCCCAGCCGTCCCAACGGCACTTGAGTCAGCAGGGCGTCCCGGGCGGCGCCGGACAATCCTTGAGTCATGGAGGTCTCGATAAACCCGGGAGCGACGGCGTTGACCGTGATGTTCCGGCGGGCCACTTCCCGGGCCAGGGAAAGCGTGAAGCCGATGAGGCCCGCTTTGCTGGCGCAGTAGTTTGTCTGTCCGGGATTACCCATGAGACCCACCACCGAGCTGAGGTTAACGATGCGACCGCTCCTGGCTCTGATCATGGACGGAACGACGGCCCGGGCAACGATGAAGGCCGCCGTCAAGTTCACCGTCAGGACCCGTTCCCAGTCCTCCCGCTTCATTCGGATCAGAAGACCATCCCGAGTGATCCCGGCGTTGTTCACCAGGTAATCCACCCGCCCCAGGCGCCCGATTCCCTCATGGATTCCCTTCTCCAGGCTCTTCGGATCCCCTAGATCCAGCGGAAGGGATTCCGCCCTCACCCCGAGCTCCACGCACTCCAGGCGGGTTTTCTCCAGATCCTCCGACGCCCTCGCCACGAGCACGAGGTCCGAACCCTCTTCCGCCATGACCCGCGCGATCTCCCGTCCGATTCCCCGGGACGCCCCGGTGATGAGCGTGATCTTTCCTCGCTGGCTCATGGACCCTCCTGCTCCAGCAGGCGGAGCGTCCTCTCCAGCGATGGGGGATCCTCGACATTGTAGATCCTGGCCTCAGGAAGGATTCGCCGCAGGAGGCCCGACAATACATGCCCCGGGCCGACTTCCACGAAGCGCACCGCGCCGAGGCGCGCCATTTCCCGCATGGAGGCCTCCCACCTCACGGGGGCCGTAACCTGCCGGACGAGGTTTTCCCTGGCCGCAGCACCCGCGGTGACCGCGCGGGCGTCCACATTGGCGATGAGTGGACAGTCCAGGTCCCGGAATTCAGCGGCCGCAAGATCCCCCCGGAGGAGCTCCCTCGCCGATGCCATGAGCTCGCAATGGAAGGGAGCACTCACAGGCAAAACAATGGCCCGCCGCGCTCCGCGACCGAGCGCGACCTTGACGGCGCGCTCCACCGCCGGGGAGGTGCCGGCGATGACCGTCTGCTCGGGTGAATTGAAGTTTGCGGCGGAGAGGATCTCTCCCTTCGCTTCGTCGCGGCACAGTCTTTCCACGGCTTCGGGTGGGAGTCCGAGCACCGCCGCCATGGCTCCTTCACCCACCGGGACGACCTCCTGCATATATCGGCCGCGGCGATGCACCAAACCCACCGCGTCGGCCAACCTCAGGGAACCCGCGCTTACCAGGGCGGAATACTCTCCGAGGCTGTGGCCTGCGACCCATGTAGGACGCAGGTCCTTGACTCCAAGAACCCGATCGCAAGCGATGCTCGTGGCGAGGATCGCGGGCTGGGTCAGCTCGGTGAGGCGAAGTTTCTCCTCGGGACCTTCGAAACAGATGGCGGACAGGGGAAAACCCAGACACTCGTCGGCTTCGCGGAAGACATCCCGCGCTTGCGAGAAGGCTTCGGCCATGAGACGTCCCATGCCCACCGATTGCGACCCTTGGCCGGGGAAGAGGAAGGCGACGGAGGGGGCGCTCATCCAAGGGCTCCCAGATTCGGGAAGGTTACCAGCGCAGAAGCGCCGCCCCCCAAGTCAGCCCCGCGCCGAACGCGGCGAAAAGCAGGATATCGTCGCGAAGGACCCGGCCGGCGCGGACCGCCTCGTCAAGGGCGATGGGGATGGACGCGGAGGAGGTGTTTCCCACTCGATCGATATTCATGTAGACCTGGTCCTGCCGGAGTCCCAGGCGAGTGCCCACCGCCTCGATGATCCGACGGTTGGCCTGGTGGGGGATGTAGAGATCGATGTCGGACGCACTGAGGCCGCTGGCTGTGATCACCTCGCGGCTAACCTCCTCAATGCACCGCACGGCGATTTTGAAAGTCTCATTCCCTTTCATGCGAATGAAGTGCTGCCCTTCCCGAACGGTTTTCTCCGAAGTAGGGAGCATGGTGCCGCCGGCGGGGATGTGGATGAAGTCGGCCATGGAGCCATCCGCCCGCAGACTGGTGGCAAGAATGCCCGCGACACCTTCCCTGGCCGAGAGCACCGTGGCGCCCGCTCCGTCGGCGAATATGATACAGGTCGTGCGATCGTGCCAGTCCACGTACTTGCTGAGCAGCTCTCCCCCGATGACCAGAGCATGCCGATAGGTGCCGCTGGCGAGGAACCGGTCTGCCACCGCCAGGGCATAGATATATCCCGAGCATCCCGCCGCCAGATCGAAGGCCGCAGCCCCTCGGGCTCCGAGATTATGTTGGATGGTGCAAGCGGTGGAAGGAATCGGGCGGTCCGGCGTCACCGTGGCGCACAGGATTAGATCCAGATCCTCAACGCTTACCCCAGACATTTCTAGGGCCTTACGCCCGGCCTCGGTGGCGTACTGAGAGAGGTACTCCCCTTCCTCTGCGATCCGTCGCTCCTTGATGCCCGTGCGCGTGGTGATCCATTCGTCGGAGGTGTCGACCATTTTCTCGAGGTCCTGGTTGGTCAGGACCCGGGAAGGAAGGGAGGAGCCGGTTCCGACGGCCACCGCCCTGAGACGAGGCAAGTCCAGGGCGCTACGAGGTGCGGACCCACCCGTCATGCGGTCACCGATCGCATCCCGTGGGCGCTCTCCTCGATCTCCTTGAGGATCTGATCGTTCACCCGGTTTTCCACCACTTCGCCCGCCACTCGGATGGCGTTCCGGATAGCCCGAGGCGAGGAGCGGCCATGGCTGATGATGGTGGCGCCCTTGACGCCCAACAGGGGCACGCCTCCGAACTCGGCGTAGTCCACGCGCTTCCGAAAGCCCTTGAAGGCGGGACGGGAAAGGAGGTAGCCGAGACGGGTGCGCCAGGACCGGGCGAACTCTTGCTTGAGAAAATGGAAGAGAGTCTCGGTGGCGCTCTCCACCGCCTTGAGAGAGACGTTGCCGGTGAACCCGTCGCACACGATGACATCGGTGGTGCCGTTGAAGATGTCGTGTCCCTCCACATTCCCGATGAAATTAATGCGGGATTCCTGCAAGAGCTTGAATGTCTCTTTCACCACGTCGTTTCCCTTGCCCGCCTCTTCCCCATTGCTCAACAGGCCGACCCGGGGGGACGCAATCCCCAAGATGTTCTTGGCGTAAATGTGGGCCATGATAGCCCACTGGTGGATGTGTTGTGGCTTGCTGTCAACGTTGGCACCCACATCCAGCCAGACCGTTGCACCCTTACGGTTGGGTACCACGGCCGCGAGCGCCGGCCGGTCGACTCCCGCCATGGTCCCCAGGACGAACATGGCCGTGGCCATGACCGCCCCTGAATTTCCCGCAGAGACCAAGGCGTCGGCCTTCCCCTCCTGGACCAGGTTCGCCGCGACGCGCAGGGAGGAGTCCTTCTTCCTTCTCAAAGCCTGCGCCGGCGCCTCGTCCATGGCAACCGCTTCACTCGCGTGGACCACGGAAAGGGACGCATCCCGAGCTCCGTGCCGCCGGAGCTCCCTCTCGATCTCCTCCTCGCGCCCCACCAGGAGGACACGGCTCCCCAGTTCCCGAGCAGCCAGGATGGCCCCGGCCACGGGATTGGCGGGTGCGAAATCGCCCCCCATAGCGTCCAGCGCGATTGTGGGCTTCACGCGGAGACCTCGAAGCGAGACAGAGGAACTGAAGGATGGGGCAAGAAGCGCCCTCAGACTTCCGCGACCTCAATCACGTCGCGGCCCTTGTAGGTGCCACAATGAGGGCATACCCGGTGTGGTAGCTTCTCCTCGTGGCAGTTCGGGCATTTCGAGAGAGAGGGGCGCGCCAGCGCATCGTGAGCCCGGCGGCGGTCCCTCCGGGCCCGGGAGTGTCGTCGTTTGGGGTTGGGCATGATATCCGGCCGAAAAGGAGACGTTAAAGAATCAGCTTCGACGTCAAGGGCACCGATTCCGGGGGCTCCTCGGGGCACCCGCAAGCGACGGTGTTTCGCTCCGCTCCGCAGCGGGGGCAAATGCCCCGGCAAGAATCGCTGCAGAGGGGTTTCAACGGAACTACGAGATAAACTTGCTCCTGGGCAATCTCTTCCAGGCTGATTCGCGATCCCTCGAAGGGCGTGAGAGCCAAATCCTCCTCAGCCAGCTCGTGCTCCGACTCGAGACGTGGCGGAGGCCCCGAACGGAAAATCCGGTGACAGGCCCCTTCCACTTTCATCTTGAAAGGGTCGAGACAGCGGCTGCACACGAGGGAAACAACCGCTTCCACCCGGCCTCGAAACTCCACATCCGATCGGGTGCGGCGAAATATCCCCTCAAGTCGGGCGGCCTCCAAGGGCGCTTGCTCCCCGTTGCTCTGAAGGATGGGCGGGAGCGACAGGAGCCTATCCACCTCCAGGCCTTCCGGGGGGATCTTGTTGACCTCAATGAACAAACCCGCCCCCTTCGAGTCGCCGGATTATAGCATGGCGACTCTCCTTGTCAAGGTCGAGACGGCGGGGTGTAAGCCCTTCAGGCCTCTACTTTCTTCATGTCCGCGAGGGCCTTTTGGGCCTCACTATGGGAGGGCATCACTTCCACTGCCTTCTGAAAGCTCCTCTTCGCCTTGCGTAGGAGGTTATGGGCGCGGTAGAAGTGGCCGAGGTGGACGAAATGCTCCGCGTTCCAGGGGTCGATCTCCGCCGCTTTGAGAAGGCACTGCTCGGCCCTCTTTTGCCAGCGGTAGTCGGGATTGCGCATCAGCGCCTGCCCCATGAGGGAATGGTAGCGGGCATCCGCGTCGTTTCTGCCGATAGCCTGTTCGCAGAACTGGATGGTGTTGTGAAAGTCCTTCGCCTTGAAATACTCACGCGCCTTGACATAAAAGTGCTCGGCCCGCCGATTCTGCTCTTCCAGAATCTCCTGCGTTTGGGTTTTGGTGAGTTCTTTGCGCTTGCTCAATGTATCCATATCCAGGGTCAGGGACCCGGGAGACGCGCTCGACTGTTTCGCCGCTTGCATGTGATCCTGGGCCATCGCGAGATAGGACTCGAGAAGCTTTCCCTCGATGAGCATCAGCTCCTCCCGGTAGACCTCCTGGATCTTCTTGGAGAATCGATCGGGTCGGAAGGCGTCCTTCCGCACATCGTAGGCCTTCCGGATGGCCTCCGCATCGGCAACGGGCTGCTGCAGCCCGAGAACTGCCCACGCCACATCCGTTGTGACAGCGCGACACATTTCCTTGATCACCGCAGCCTCCCTTTCGGCGCGCTCCCTCTGCTCCCGATCACCGGTGAGCAGGTCCCGAACCACCATGGGCCCCTTCCCGAGGAGCGGCGAAGTTTCGATCACCCCAAGGATCAGAAGCCCGAACAGGAAGCGCAACGCATGGTCCTCGTCGGAGGGAGGGATTAAGGAGGCAATTTCACTAATCCGGCTGCTGCCGTCCACTCGGGAAAGGACGAATCCTTGGATGGGGTGAAGCGTCAGCTTCTCCAGTGGCAGGTAGAGGTTTTCACTGAGCTTTACCTTTCTATCGAGGCGGTGCATGGCCTCGCGGATTGGGCCGAAGCC
>Ga0066710_100004064_pt1 | contig 12773 bp, 13 predicted proteins | sample GraSoiAngelo_159_FD_79666 | JGI IMG/M metagenome (GOLD analysis project Ga0066710, IMG submission 79666) | Grasslands soil microbial communities from the Angelo Coastal Reserve, California, USA - 14_1009_16_40cm | ecosystem: Environmental > Terrestrial > Soil > Grasslands | place: USA...
CATACCCCAAAATCAGCCGCTTGATGGTTACGCCGCTGGCTTCCAGCAACGAGTTCTCCTTGAAATTCAGCAGGTAACGCGCCACCTCCGATGGTGAAGAAACGAACACGCTATTCCAAACGCCAGTCCGCACGAGAATTTCCCAAATCGCGATCAGCGCCGCGAAGAAACCGGTCGCCAGCAGAAAACGCTTCATTCGGCCACTTCGCCTTCCGGCCGCAAATGCCGTTTCAGCGCGCGCATGATCTCGGTCGAGTATTTCGCCAATTCGACGCTGTTAATGTCGCGCGGGCGCGGCAACTCGATTTGGAACTGCTCCTGAATACGCCCGGGCCGCGGCGAGAAAAGCACCACTCGGTCTCCCAAGCACACCGCTTCGCGGACATTGTGAGTGACGAACACAATGGTCTTGCGGTGCCGCTGCCAGATCTGCTGCATGTCACCGTAGAGTTGTTCGCGCGTTAATGCATCCAAAGCGGCAAACGGTTCGTCCATCAGTAGCACACGGGGATTCGGTGCCAGCGCCCGCGCCAACGCCACGCGTTGCCGCATGCCGCCGGAAAGTTCGTGGATATTCGCGTACCGAAAATTTTCCAACCCAACGAGCTTCAGGAAAAATTTTGCCACCTCGCGCCGGTCCTTGTGTGATAATCCCGGCTTCAGCTTCAACCCGAACATCACGTTGCCGAGCACATCCAGCCACGGAAAAAGCGCCGGCTCCTGGAAAAGCATCATACGTCCGCCCGCAGAGCCATTCACCGGTTTGCCATCCGCGAGCACTTGCCCGTGATCCGGCATTTCAAGGCCCGCAAGAATGTTCAGCAGCGTCGATTTCCCGCAACCGCTCGGCCCAACAAGGCACACAAACTCCCCCTCGCGAACGTTCAGGCTGACGTTTTCCAACGCCACGACATCAGCCCGCTCGGTACGAAAAGTTTTCGACACCCCATCAATCACCAGTTTCTCCGGGGGCACGCTTTGGACTTCCCTGTAAACGGTCGTCACTTAACGGCTGGCGATCCTTTCTCCTTCAATACCTCGTTGAGCAAGTTGAGATCGTAAATCTTCGACAGATCAGGCTTTTGCTTTATAAATCCAATCGCGTGCGCATCCTGCGCCGACTTCAGTAGTGACGCGCTGATGGGATCGTACCTCACATCCAAGCGTTTCCACGCCTGGTCCAAAGTCTGTTGCGGCAGTGCCCGTGTGGTCTCAGCTTTCAACTCATCGTTCAGGATGCGTTTGGATTCGTCCACGTTCTTGTTGATCCAATCTGTCAACTCGACATGCGCCGCAATCCACTTCTTCAGCAGCGCGGGGTTCTGCCGGAGAAATTTCGCACTGCTCACCAAATGAGTCGTCACGTATTTTCCGCCAGTCTCTTTCCACAGCGAGCTCTCCTCCAAATAAACCTTGCCCTTCGCTTCCAACTCCAGGCGCGTCACCCAAGGTTCGACCGTCCACACCGCATCCATGTCGCGTTTCTGAAACAACGTCAGCTGGTCGGGGTTTGCTGTGGGAACCACAAATACATCGCCACCGGTAAGCGTGACTTTGTACCCTTTGGATTTCAGCCACGCCCGCGCTGCCACGTCTTGCGTGTTGCCGAGCTGCGGTGTCGCGACCTTCTTCCCTTTGAAGTCTGTGTCTTTGGAAATTCGTCCATCTGGCTGCACGACCAGCGCCGCCCCGCCGCTGCACGCACCGGCAACAATCCGGATGTCGTTGCCTCGGGTTCTCAAGTGCGCGTTGATTGCTGGATTGGGGCCGACGTAGGTGACATCGATTGAGCCCGCCATAATCCCTTCCATTGCAGATGGGCCGGCGTTGTACACGAACCACTGGACCTGGACGTCCGGACCAAGGCGCTGCTCGAACCATCCCTTTTGCGCCCGCGTCAACCCGTGGCCGATCACGCCTTGTGCGTGCGTCACGTTGGGAAAATGCCCGACGCGGATCACCTGCTTCTGCGCCGCGTCAACTTGCGGCACCGCCAGTATCGCGCAAATCGCGACAAATGGAATTAAGCCGCGCGTTTGACCCTCCGTGGTTTTTCGCCCGGCCCTGGTATCAAGCCGTCGCGACGCAGCTTGCGCAACGTGATCTCCACCGTCTGCGCCAACGTGTAACGATCCAGGATGCTCGCAATCGCGTTCCGCACGTCCAGCATCAGCATGCGCAACCCGCAATGCGCTTCGTCCGGGCAATTGCACCGCTCGTAAAAGTTCTGGCTCACGCACGGGATCGGCGCCAGCGGGCCATCCAAATGCCGTACCACGTCGCCAATCGTGATCGTGTCCTGCGGCTTCGCGAGAAAGTACCCGCCCTCCTTGCCGCGCTTGCTGTCGAGGAAACCGCCCTCCTTCAACAGCACGAGGATCGATTCCAGAAACTTGATCGGGATGTTCTCCTTCTGGGCGATCTCCGAGATTTGGACCATGGGACGCCCCAACTCCTGGGCGATGCCCAAGTGAATCAGCGCGCGCAAGGCGTATTCGCCTCGTTTGGTCAAACGCATGGCGCATAAACCCTAGCGCCAGCATAGACATTTGCAAGACTTTCATTTTTATTTTCCTTTGGATTATTGGGAATGATCCTCCGCAGCGACTGCCTGCATACAACCCGCTGGCGCGAAGGACAATGGGGTCGGCAACCTACGGGGGCCGCTCGAAACGCACCTTTTCCTTGCGCTCAATCTGGACAACTCGCCCTTCGTGAATAATAATTTCTACCGCGCCGAAACGAATCCCCGCCACGGCCTCAATGATTTGCGCCTGGATAATTTCCGGCACTGGCGGGGTCCGGCTTACTGCCTTTGTCTGCCCATGGTCCACATGTCTACTTCTACAGTAGACAATCAGAGTAGCTGATTGTCGTTTTGTGGCAAGCTGAAAATTTCACTTCCTTGACTCTCACCCATTTTCGAGCAAAATACGTGAGACTTGCCCCTAGAGATGAGTCAGAGTCAGATTGCTAAGAAAGTACTGTTGGTTGACGATTCGGACGCCGATGCCTACCTCATCTCGCATTTGGTGGACCAAACCGCCGGTCTCAAGCTGGTCTGGCGCGCCAGCGATGGCGATGCCGCGCTGATGTATCTCGACGGAATCGGAGGCTTTCGTGACCGCGGCAAGTTTCCAATTCCGGATGTGGTCCTGCTCGATTTGAACATGCCGAACCGCAACGGCTATGAAGTCCTGGAGCAGCTCAAGACCCGCTCTGAAAAACCCAAGATCGTGATCCTCACCTGTTGCGACGATCCCGTCGCGGAGAAAAAAGCGATGGATCTCGGCGCCGATGCTTTTAAGGTCAAGCCCTACGAAGTCATGCAGTATTCGCAGTTGATCCAGTGGCTGCGTTCCTGGCTGCGAGGCGAAACCGGCGCAAACGGCGGCGTCTTCTCCAAGCTGCTGAAGGTGTAAGGCCGGTGAGGTGGGGCGAGACTCCGTCGAGCCTCAGTAATCGTACAGTCCCGAGTCACGCGCATACCCGCGTCCGAAACCGCTTCCGCCCTCGTCGTCCTCTTCGCCTCCTCCCGCTCCAAAGGCTTGTTCCAGGATCGGGCCCATATCGGCTTCGATCTTCTCCGGGTCTTCGCCCGCTTCGAGGCGTTTAATCGCGGTATCCAGTTCCGCGGGGACAGTGCCGGGCGGCATCAGGTCCTTCATCTTCTTGATCATGTGGGCCATGTGGCGCGGATTGTTTTCGTCCAAGTGTTCCATGTCGCGTTCGAGTTCACTCATGGCCCGCATCATGCGTGGATCATCGAACTCGCCCGCACCACCTTCCTCCGACGGAGCGTCATCGCTTGTTTTGGCTGAAGCGCTCAACGGAGCGAAGCGGCTCATTTGCTTGGTGAGCTTTTTGTTCCCGCACTTGGGGCACGTTGGCGTGCGCTCGGGATCAATCCGTTTGGACAAAAAATTGTAAATGACCCGGCATTGCGGGCATGCAAATTCGTAGATTGGCATAGGTTCAATCCCTTCGGGGTTGGATCGTTATCAATCTCCCAACCCCCCGGTTGCACCCGGGGCTATTATATTGCAGCCCTTCGGGCTGCCTCAAATTCCGCCACATCGTAGCCGCGCCTTCAGGCTGCTACTTCATGCGGTCGAAGTTCTTTTTCAGAATCTGCCAGTCTTTGAGGCCCTTGAACTTCTCTTGCACCGTCGTGTTGATCTTCGCCTCTAAAGTATTTTTGGTCGGCCGATTCACGTTGTAAAACACACCGAAATAGCCTGGAAATGGCGCGTCGGCCAATTTATACGCCGCCATCTCGTCGGTCACATCATGCTCAGGCGGGACCAAATTGAACACGCCGCCTTTGCGCGGGTTCGAGGCATCGAACGCGCCTTCATAAAACTCCACGCACTCGCTCAAGCACTCGATCACGCTGAATCCATCGTGGTCCATCGCCGCCTCCATCATCTGCAACACGTGGTTCGGATTCGTATGCGTCGTGCGCGCAATGAACGTGGCGCCGGCGGACACAAGCTGTTTCATCGGGTTGATCGGATAATCCACCGCACCCCAGGTGTCAGTCTTGCTCTTGAAGCCAACCGGCGACGTGGGCGACGTTTGCTTCTTCGTCAGACCATAGACCCAATTGTCCATGATCACATACGTCATCTTAATGTTCTTGCGCGCCGTGTGATTCAGATGGTTGCCGCCAATCGAAAACGCATCGCCGTCGCCGCCGAAAACAAACACATGCAGGTCCGGCCGTGACAGCGATATCCCGCTCGCGAACGGCAGCGCGCGACCATGAATGAAATGCGCGCCGTGCGCCTGCACGAAGTACGGGAACCGGCTCGAACAACCGATACCCGCGACCGTCGTGATCTGTTCGTGATAGAGCTTGCGCTTTTCGATCAGCTTGAAATACAGCGCCAGCACCGAGAAATCGCCGCAGCCGGGGCACCATGTAGGATGGTCCGCCGCCAGCTCCTTCTTCGTTAATCCTTTGCGATCCTCACTCGGAGGTGCAGCCGGCGCGCTCGGCAACGCAGTAATGTTGCCGGGGCGTGCGGGGATTTCTGCAGCAGGTAAACTCATAGTTCTTATTAGCTATAAAATGTAACTACCCTTTCAATTAACGGCAAGTTTCGTGCGCATTCGTTCCAAAATATCCTTCACTTTCCAGGTCAAGCCGTCCGTTTTCGCGATACTGCGGATTTTCGGATCGCAATAACGTGCCCGCAACAGGCTCGCCAATTGGCCAAAGCCGTACAGGCCTTCGTCATTCATTTCGACGACGAAGATGTGGTTGAAGTTCGCGAAAATTTTCTCCAACCCGTTCGGCAGCGGGCTGATGTAACGAATGTGCAGCGACGATGCCTGTTCGCCCACGGCGTTCGCACGGTCCACTGCTTCGCGGATTGGCCCCTGGGTCGATCCCCAGCCCACAAAAAGCACGTTGCCCTTTTCCAGACCATAAACTTTCGGCGTCGGAAATGTCGCAGCCAGGGTCTGCAATTTCTTGCGCCGCTTCGCAGTCATTTGCAGGTGCAACTTCGGCGAACCAGTCGGATGGCCCATCTCGTCATGTTCGAGGCCAGTCACGATTGGATATTTGCCACTCAGAATGCGTGTGCCGGGTACGGCGCGAGACGTAACGCCGTCCGCAATTGAAAGATCATACGGTTTCTGGTCCGGAATTGGTGTTAAGTCCGGCGAAACATCCTGGCAGATTTTCTCGAGGTCGGGTTCACGGAAGGCTTCGATGCGCGTGGCGATCGATTGGTCGCTGAGGATCATCACCGGAATATTGTATTTGCGGGCGATGTTCACCGCTTCAATCGCGATGTAAAAGCAATCCTCCACGTCGGCGGGCGCCAGCACTACGCGCGGCGAATCGCCGTGGCCGCCGTAAACCGCGAGGTTCAGGTCCGATTGCTCGACGCTGGTCGGCATGCCCGTCGACGGCCCACCACGCTGAACATTGCAAATGATTAGGGGCATCTCCGCCATCACGCCCCAGCCGATCGCCTCAGTCTTCAAGGAGATGCCGGGGCCGCTCGAACCCGTCACGGCGATGCGCCCGCCATAGCTGGCGCCCAGCGCCATCGATACCGATGCGATCTCGTCCTCGCACTGCACGAAAGTCCCGCCGTATTTCGGCAGCTCGCGTCGCAGCAGTTCCATCACATCTGACCACGGCGTGATCGGATATCCCGCGCCGAAACGCACGCCCGCGGCAATCAGTCCGTAACCGAGCGCCTCGTTACCGTTCATAACGACTTGGACGCCGTCCTTCTTCTTGCTTTCGACAAATTGGAACGTGTCCACCACGCCGCTCAGGTTATAACCGTACCCGGCGTGGAAGGCGGTAAGCGCGTTATTGACGATGCTCTCGTCCTTGCCGGTGAAACGTTCGCGGATGAGCTTTTCGAGCTTGGGCAGGTTCAGGTCGAACATGCGCGCGACCAGCCCCAGCGCATAAATATTCTTACCCTTGTCCTTGGCGGTGCCGCCGATCGCCTCGACCGTCCGGCTTGAGATCGGCACGCCAATGTGACGATAGTCCTGCTGCCATTCCGTCTTCGGCTCTACGTGGTCTTCGTCGTAAAGGACGATGCCGCCTTTGCGCAGCGAATTGATGTGGTCCTCGTAGGAATGTTGGTAAAACGCCAGTAAAACATCTGCGTCGTCGCCGGCACTGAGCACCTCGCCCGAACCGATGCGCACCTGGAAAATCGAGGGGCCGCCCGAAATGGTGGACGGAATGGTCATGAAGGTCATGACCTCCTGCTCGCTGCGGCCGGCGAGGCGAGCCAAAAAGCCGCCAATCGCCTGGATGCCGTCCTGCGAATTCCCAGCGATTCGGATTACCGCTTCGGAGACTTTGGAGACCTTGGGACCGCCATCCGGGGCAGCCGTTAAAGTTGCATTACTCATCGATACGACACCTGTATCCGGACATAACTCAGCAAAACTCTCGCCAAGCTCCGGTCATTTCGACTGAAGGGTATCACTGGCCTTCGGAGAGTCAAATAATTCCGGCCCGTTGATTGACAGGCACTTCCGTCGGCACTTTGTAGCGCGGCTTCTCCAGGTTTGAGGCATTATAAGCCAGGCTTTTTGGGCGCTTGCATGTCATGACCCACGGATGGACACCAACCCGCGTAGACACAGTCGCAATAGGTCAAACACTCGCCACCTCATTTTCCAAAGAGCTGGTTGTGCGTTTGCGTCCGGTTTGTGCCTCGTTTTCCAAACTTGGTGATCTACTCCACCACCGTCCCTGTCAACTCCTCGTCGGCTAATCCCGTAAGTTCACGCACCGCCACATTCACCTTTTTGCCTTGGTCAATGAATGCGAGTTTGATCTGGTAATGATTGATGGCTCCCACCAAATCCAGGTCGAGCAGAAACCTGGCGTCATTGAGCCACTCGCCTTTTGCCGCCTGAGCCAAACCGGTGAGCGCATTGGTCGAAAATCGCTCGACGCCGTCGAGTCCCACCGGAAATGTCACCAGGTGGCCTGCTAACGTTGCGGTCACTTCGGCCTCGGCCGACGAACGATCGAACTTCACCAGAATTGTGCTGAACCCGGCCCGGTCGCCCGAGAGCGTATAGACCTTTCCGGAAACTGTCGTGGCAATCTGCGGCAGCTTTGGAACAAGTGTAGGCGCCGGTTTGTTCTGCGCTGCTGTCAGCCGATCGTTGAGATGAGCGGCAGCTTCTGGATCGGCGGGTAGTGGATCGTCAGACCGGATCGCCTTCAGGAGGAATGGCGCAAGGTCTCCCGGCTCGAATCCACCGCCGGTGAATACGATCACCAGATCTTTCGCCGGCCACACCGTGATCCGCTGTCCGCCGCGTCCCACCGCTTCGAACATCCCCGGGTGGTCCGTGCCCTTTACCCACCAGAAGTAGCCGTAATGATCCTTGTTGCTCGTGCGTTCGGCATGCGAGCGGGTGGCGTTCCGCACCCATGACTCAGAAATTAGTTGCCTACCATTTGATCTGCCCCGCTGCAGGAAGAGCTGCCCGAGTTTCGCCATATCGCGCGGATGCAACTGCAGATCGCCCCATCCATAATTGTTGCCGCGCGCGTCGGCTGGCCAGGAAACGTCCTCGATGCCAAGCGGCCCAAACAATTCGCGGCGGGCAAACGCGAGCGCATTCGTTCCCGTAACCCCCGTCAGCAGTGCGGACAGCACGTGGCAATTCCCGCTGCAATAGGCCCAGCGCGTGCCCGGCTCGGCCACCATCGGGAGGTCGAGCATGAATTGCACCCAATCGCCACTGCGGCGCATTTCGAACAGCCGCGCCTCTTTCGGCTCGAACCCGCAATCCCAACCCGCCCGCATCGTAAGCAAATGTTCGATCATCAGCTTCCGTTTTCCCCGATTCGGATTCGCCGCGATCTTGTCCGGGAACAACTCGAGAACCTTTTCCTGCGTATCGCGTAATATCCCCTTATCGATCGCCAGCCCGACCAGCGTTGAAGTCACGCTCTTGGTGACTGATGCCACATCGTGTCGACTTCCAGGCGAATACGGGTAAAAGTAAGCATCCAAAACCAGCCGCCCATGACGCCCAATCTGCAAACTATGGACCGCAACCTTGCGCTCCCGCACGAAGTCGAACATCTCCACCAGCGGGGCAGAGGCGATTCCAACCTCTTCCGGCGAAGCCGCCGGCCAATCTGATCCTTTCAGTGTTCCACTCGCCGCAGCCATGAAGTAGAACACACAAATATTGAAGCTTGCGCCCCTCATGGACGAAAATGATCCGCCTCGTTAGGTTTTATTCCTAAAAGCATTTTCTTCAATTCGCTAACCTCTGTCCACCAAATCGGGACAGAGTAATTAATATTACTTCCGCCGTGAGATGTTCAGGACCAATGGGGACGGAGTGCAAGCCTGAAGGCACGACAAAGCAAAGAAGGTGGCCGGAGCACGGCGCGTGCTGTTGGCCGCGCTCGGATCGGAAACGGAAAAGGGCATCGAGTCCGCGAATACGGATTTCAGATAATGCAACGCCTCCGCTGGAGCTATGTTTTCGTCGTCGCGCATTGCGGCTTAGGCTTCTGTTTTATCGAAGAGCGGTCGGCTTGTTTACTCGCTTTGCGCAGACGAAAGCAAGGAGACAGTGAGAAGGCGACGGGCGGAGATAGGACCTCAGAGGTCGGAAATGCGCTATTGAGTTCCCCTTAAGTATTTGATAAAAAGAGTTATTCCGTTGGCCGAATTTTCAGGGTTGGCCATGTTGTGGGCAAGTTCGGCATTTGAGCAACCGCAAACATGTGTTCTATATGAAACAAATTGTACTTTCGGCTCTCGTTAGTTCCCTGATTGTTGCAGGCGCGATGGCGCAAGTGCCGACCACGATTAGTTATCAAGGCCGCATTCAATCGGGCGCCACGCCCTTCACCGGCAATGGCCATTTTAAGTTTGCGATCGTAAGCACGGGCACAAACACCAGCCGACAAGCAGCGGCCTTCGCGACGGTGAATAATGGCTTTCTTACGGTCATTACCGTGACCTCGTCCGGCGGCCACTATGATTCGCCGCCGACGGTCACAATCACTGACCCGACGGGCTCGGGGGCGACGGTCACAGCGAATCTCGGAAACCGTGGGGGCGTAGTCAGCGTGACGGTAAACAACGCGGGGCATAATTACTCGAATCCGACCGTGACGATTGCGCCCCCGCCGCCCGCCTATGCTTACGCGACATATTGGAGCAATGACGGGACGAGTATTGGAGGCAGCCAACCGATCGACGAGGTCCTGGTGCCGGTGCAACAGGGTCTGTTCATGCTGGCACTCGGCGATACGAATTTGGCGAACATGCAGCCGATCACACCGATGGTTTTTCAGAACCCGAACACCTTTCTGCGCATTTGGGTCAGCGATGGCACAATTGGATTGGTGCCGCTGACACCGGACCAACCGCTGGCATCGACGGCGTACGCAATGGTCGCCGGGCAGGTCTTGGGTTCTGTGCAATCACCGATTGGCGAACCGCTGGTTTTCAAGGCGGGGGGTACGGAAGCAATGCGCATCGATGCTGCTGGTAACCTCGGGCTTGGCGTGACGACGCCGGCCGCAAGGCTCGACCTGGCGGGCGACGTGAATTTGAGAAGCACAAATGGGTATTCTGAGGGGTTTGAATCGTTTTTTTTCCCGCCTTCGGGATGGAGCAGTGCCGGAAACGCTGCCTGGGTGCACACTACCTCGACGGCAGCCGAGGGTGCTACGTCCGTCGCCAGCGGCGCAATTCTTGATAATCAATCATCGTCATTCCAACTTGTGATTAGCCTTCCGACTCCGGGATTGCTTACGTTTGATTGGAAGGTCAGCTCGGAATTTAATTTTGATTTTCTCACGTTGTGCATCAACGGAAATTGTGTGGAGCAAATTTCTGGCAACGTTGATTGGACGGAGATAACAGTTCCGGTGGGGGCCGGATTGCAAACGTTGGTATGGCGCTACTCAAAGGATAGGTCGGTCACTGGAGGCGCTGATACAGGTTGGATCGACAACATCCGTATTTCGCAAGGCGGAAGCCTTGTCGCTGAGGGCGACATTCGTGCCCCTAAGGGGATATTCTCACAGAACGTTTCCGTTGGAACATCAAGCGCGATTACTACCCCGGGTACAGCGTTGGATGTCAATGGCGCGATCGGCGTCTACCAGGGCGCCAAGACACTGAACGCAGGGATGGCGACAGAGGTAGGAGCGGATTTGATCAACTTCGGTTTGAACGACGGGCCATTTAATCGCTTCGGAGGATCGTATACGGGTACTAGCCAGGGCGGATTTCTCCGCGTGGACAGCCGCGCTGGCACGCTTTTTACTTTCAATGGACGGCCCGCCGGCAGCACCGCCGACACAGCGCAACTCGGATCCATCAGCGCCGAAGGGACGGTGCGATTCGAAATTGGGCCCGGGGAGAAATTTTCGCTGGGCGGGAACGGCGATTTTGAGATTGATGCTTTTGGTGTAATTGGTGGCCGCTTCGTCGTCTTGAACAACGGCAACGTCGGGATCGGGAACGCCGCTCCAAGCAGTAAATTGCAAGTGGTTAACGCCACCTGCAACGGCACCACCTGGGCGAACGCGTCCGATCGCAATCTGAAAGAACATTTCGCGAAAGTGAACGCGGCCGAAATTCTGGACCGCGTGCTCGGATTGTCGGTGACGGAATGGAACTACAAAGATGCTCCCAACGAGCGCCATGTCGGGCCGGTCGCCCAGGATTTCCATGCCGCCTTCGGCCTCGGCTCAAGTGACAAACACATCACTACCGTGGATGCGGACGGCGTTGCGCTCGCCGCCATCCAAGGCTTGAACCAAAAACTCGAAGCCGAGCTCCGCGCCAAAAGCGAGACCATCAAACAACTCGAGGAACGCCTCAATCGCCTGGAGAAATTGGTTGATCCTTCCTTGCGCCACAGCCGGAACTTCGAGCGATAAACTACAGGCTTTTTCGGGGCAGCGCGGGTCTACGGGATTTCCATTCCTGAATCGGGGGTGGCTACCCACTACCGTAAGGCTGCGGTCAGTCCACATTGGGGCGGGGTCAATGAACCTTCACGGGCCATGTCGAGCAGGCCCCCGGCTGGAAATCACTCCGAAGCAAGGGCGCGCCATCGGGATGTCTGCGAGTATCCTGCCTGCAGCCAGGCGTCCTCCGCAGGCACGCAAGAGCCTCCTCCTGGTCGAACCTCGCGATGAGGACGCATTAGTCGTAAAACGCACGCTGCGAAGCGCAGGCGTCGGCATGCCGATCCGAATCGCTCAGGACCTGGGTGTCGCCAAGGCGTACCTGCAAGGCGATTCGCCCTTCGAGGACCGCGCCAGGTATCCGTTACCTTCAATTTTGGTGTTTCAAGTGCGCTCGGCGAAGAAAACCGGCTTCGATTTCCTCCGCTGGGTTCGCGCACAACCCCGTTTTCGCGACATCTTTCTGGTCGTATTCGTCGACGGGCGCAAAGTTGGCGACATCGCTCAAGCCTGCCGGCTGGGCGCCGATTGGTTCTTCACCAAGCCCTGCCGGGTTGAGGACATCCGAAAGCTGGCGCAAAGTTTTCCGGCCCATTGGTCGGTTGCGCCTCGAATCACGTAACTGTGCAGGGGTACCGCTGGTTGGGACTCGCACAAAAAATCGTAGCGAGCTATATCAGTTTCCCATCAGACCGAAAGCGCTCCTTCACATTCCAGCCGCGGAAGCGCGGATCTTTAGGCGAGGGAATGGGCTCCTGGCATAGCCGGTTTTGAATTTGCCACGGGATTTCCTTATCGGATACGTTGCAAACGTGACAGCAGCGAAACTGATTGAACAAATCAAGCACTTGCCGCGAGAAGAACAGACACAAGTGATTCGTTTTGCTTTTGAGTTGGCGCGCGAGCGGCAACTCTCCGGCAAGGAGCTGGCCGCGCTGGCAGAACGCATGGTCGATTCGAACGATCCCGACGAGGTGGAGAGACTCAAAGGCGAGATTACACGCGGCTTTTACGGCGAATAGCCATGCCCCAGGTGCGGCGCCAAAACCTGCCTCGGAACTTATTGGCGCATCTTCTGGACCGAATCAAACATAGGAATATTTCGATTGATCAACTTGAACTTCTGGCGAACTGGCTGGCCACGGCACCCGAAGTGCCGAACGGAAAGTGGTTCAAAAGGTTTCCTGGCGTAACAATCTGTGGCGATGGTGAATTGATCAAAACGTTTCTTCAGCCCGGGCAGGTCGCGGCGGGGCAGGAGTTGAAGTGAGCAGGTGCACCTGACGAGTCGAACGGCTAAGCACCAGCGAATACA
>Ga0066710_100004065_pt1 | contig 12772 bp, 8 predicted proteins | sample GraSoiAngelo_159_FD_79666 | JGI IMG/M metagenome (GOLD analysis project Ga0066710, IMG submission 79666) | Grasslands soil microbial communities from the Angelo Coastal Reserve, California, USA - 14_1009_16_40cm | ecosystem: Environmental > Terrestrial > Soil > Grasslands | place: USA...
GGGTCTGAACCTGTTCCTAATCCCCCGGTATGGCGCCCTCGGCTGTGCCTGGGCCACCTTACTCTCCATCTGTGTCTTCCTGGGATGCCAGTTTCTCTTTCTCAGAGGGGAGATTCTGTCCATCCTGGCGAGGGCCGAGGTGTTCCGTCCTGCACTGGCGGCCGGCGCGATCCTGGCGTGGCTATCCCTGACGGAGTTTCTCCCTCTGCCGGTACGTGTGGCAGGGGGGGCGGTTATTTATGTGCTCCTCCTCTTTCTCCTGCAGGTCATCAAAATCAGCGAGTTTCGGATGGTGCTCCCACGTCGCTTTCTAGCGGGCTTGCCTGAGGAGCGCGAACCATGATGCCCCTTCAGGGGGAGGAGATCGTGTCCCGGAACCCTGACGGAGCTCAGGACGGTCTCCGCATCCTGGGGGTACGTTTTGACCGTCTGTCCCGGGCAGAGGCGCTCCGGACGATGTCGACCGCCTTCGGGTGTGGTGAGGCCTGGAAGGTCTATATAGTGAACGCGCACACTCTCAATCTGGCCTGCACGAACCCGGATTACCGGAGCGTCCTGAACGCGGCGGACCTCCTTCTCAACGACGGAAGCGGAGTGCAGTTCGCCAGCCGTTTGGCGGGAAGGCCGTTTTACGACAATTTGGTAGGGACTGATCTTAGTCCTCAGCTTTGCGAAATCGGGCTACCGAAGGGGGTGGGGGTCTTCCTCCTGGGCGGGAGGCCCGGGGTCGCAGGACGGGCGGCGCAGACCCTGCGGAGGAGGGTACCAGGCCTGGAAATCTCGGGAAGCCACCACGGCTACTTCTCCCAGGAGGAAGATGATCGAGTCGTCGATCTCATCAACCGCTCTGGGGCGGGGATTCTGTTGGTGGCGTTTGGGAATCCGCTCCAGGAACTCTGGATCCATCGTAATGCTCCCCGCCTTCGATGCGATATCTGCATCGGGGTCGGAGGATTCATCGACTACCTGAGCGGGCAGACCCGACGGGCTCCGTCCTGGATGCGGCGGATGGGAATCGAGTGGGTCTATATCCTCTGGAGTCAGCCTCACAAGTGGCGGCGGTACGTCCTGGGAAACCCGCTCTTCGTGGCCCGTGTCCTGGGTGCGCATCTCAGGGGGGAACCGTGACTGCACGAGCTCCGGCTGCGAAACGCCTGCTCAAGCGGTGGGGCCGTCGTATCTTCGCCGGTTCCGGCCGACTGCTGGATCTCGCGCGGAGACGTGAGACCCCCGGCGGAGTCAGGATCTTGACCTACCACCGGATCGCGTCCGACTCAGGCGATCCTTTCGCTGTTGCTCCCGAAGAGTTCAGAGTTCAAATGGAACTGCTGGCGGAGAGCCGGGCCGTGACATCACTGGATGAAGCCGTGGGTGCCCAGGGCCCCCCGAAGGATGTGGAGGGGGTCGTGTTGACCTTTGACGATGGCACGGTGGACTTTGTCGAGGCAGCTTTGCCAGTTCTCTCCCACCTGCGCCTTCCTGCCATGCTTTACGTAAATCCCTCGCGGGTGGGTACTCCGGGATTCGTGTCATGGCGTGATCTGGGGCTGCTGCCGGCCTCTGGCATACGCGTGGGTTCCCACTCCCTGGATCACGTCTCCCTTGGGAGCCTTCCGCGAGAAGAAGTGCGCCGACAGCTCAAAGTGTCGCGTTCGATCCTGGAACAGCGGCTGGGAACCCTGGTGGATTCCCTGGCCTACCCCTTCGGGACGCTGCGGGACTTTGGGAGTGTCGTTAAGGAGGAAACGCGGAGCGCGGGCTATCGGACCGCCTGCACTGCGATCAACGGCCTCAACCGGAACGCGATGGACCCTCTTGAACTGAGACGCACGAAGATCGAACAGGGTGATGGGCCCATTTTCAGTTGGGTACTTGCCGGTTGCCTGGATGGTTGGGTGCTGGTCGATCGCTACCTTTCCGCTCTGCAGAATCGTTATGCCCAGACGGGCTGAGGTAAGGGCCAAAATAGAGGGCGTGAGACTGTAAGGGAAGTCTTGAATCCGGCCCATCCGATAAAGACCGCGGACCTGAGAGAGGGAATGTAGCTGCCGTGTGCGGAATCGCGGGGATCCTTTCCCGGGAACGGGACTTCGCGCTCCCGGAGGATTGGATTGAGAAAATGATGGCAGTCCAGGCCCATCGGGGACCAGACGACGCGCACTGGGTGCGATTCCCCGGCTGCCTCTTGGGATTCGACCGCTTGAGCGTCCAGGACATCTCTCCACTGGGCCGTCAGCCTATGTCGGTGGAGGGGTCGCCGGCCGGCCTGGTCTTCAACGGCGAGATCTACAACTTTGTCGAGCTGGCAGCGGAGCACCGGTCGCGTGGAGTGCGGTTCCGTTCCCGTTCGGACTCGGAGGTGTTGCTCCACCACTACCTTTCGCGAGGTGAAGCCTGCCTCGATGCCCTCAACGGCATGTTTGCTTTCGCCGTCTACGACCCAGAGAGTGAAATTCTCTTCGCAGCGCGGGACCGTTTCGGTGTCAAGCCATTCTACTACTACCTGGATGATTCCTATTTCTGCTTTGCCTCGGAAATCAAAGCGCTGCTCACGCTCCCGTTCGTTCCCCGAGCTCCAAATCTGGATATCCTTTTTGCGGGGGCCCTGGGCCGCGGCAATGATCGGTGGGAGGGAACCTGTTTCGGGGGGATCCTGCAGCTCCTTCCTTCCCACAGGCTAAGGATACATCGTAGAATCTGGGCACCGGAAACGCGGAAATACTGGGCCATTCGACCACCGGAGAATATCTCATCCCCCTCACCCGGTTCTGATTCGACTGAACTTGAGGCCGAATTCCGGAATCTGTTTCATTCCGCCGTCTCCCTCCGGCTTCGAAGCGACCGCCCGGTAGGACTGCTCCTGAGCGGGGGAGTGGATTCATCCACCATAGCGGCAGCCATGGCCCGGATCCTTAGAGCAGGAGGGGACGGAGGGTCTGCGGCTCCTCCGCGTCTGTTTACCATGTCCCTTCCCGGAGAGGCGATGGATGAGTCCGTCCTGGCACAAGAGACCGCCCGGTCCCTCGGCCTCTCCTGCCGTCTCATAAAATCCCTGGAACCCGACCTTGAGCGGTTGGTTCCGGCCACTCTCTGGCACAACGAGGAACCGCTGCCTTACCTGAACAGGTGCATCCATTGGCAGATGATGAAGGAGATTGCCGAGGACGGGATCATCGTGGTCCTCAACGGTCAGGGTGGCGACGAGATCATGGGCGGTTATGTGGGCCGGCTTCTGGGAGGCACGTTGGCCACGGCTCTGAAAAACGAAGGGTGGGCCGGTTTCGCAGCGGAATGGAAGTGCGCTCGGGATCTGCGGGGCTACCGGTTCCGGTGGATGCTGTCACAACTCCCCAAGCCCTTCCTGGCCCACCGCTGGGTGCGAAGTTTTCAGGCCTTGGTCAGGGAAAGGGGCCTGTCCCTGGCCACCCTTCGGTTCATACACCACGGCGTCCTTCGCGATCACAGCCCGCGGCTGGTGTCGGGTGACTTCGTGAACGATCAGCTCCTCAAGTGGCTGACCCGAGACACGGTCCCTGACCTTTGCCATTATGAGGACCGGAACTCGGCTGCCCATGGACTGGAGGAGAGGTTTCCGTTCCTGGACTATCGGATCGCCGAGTTCATGTTCCGACTTCCTTGGAGCTTCAAGGTGTACCGTGGTATTAGCAAAGTCTTGATCCGTCACGCCATGCGTGGCTGGGTTCCCGACGCTGTGCTGGATCGGCACCAGAAGATTGGGATGGAGGTCCCCGAGGACAAGTGGGTGCGGGGACCGCTATCGCATCTGATTCAGGACGTGGCCGCCAGCAAAAGCTTCCGGGAACGCGGACTCTGGCGGGCAGGTCCCGTTAGAGCCCTCATCGAGGATCATCTTGCCGGGCGCGTGAATCGTGGTAACCTGATTTGGCGGATCACTGGGACCGAGCTCTGGTTCCGGATGTTCCTGGACGGTACCGATCGCCCTGGAATTCAGGCTTCGAGAATCCAAACCACGCAGAAAGGGTTCTCCGCGGCCTTTCGCTGAGGTGTTCCTTGGGCTACCCGATGGGTCACACTTTCGTGCGCGCAATATCGAGAATGAAATTCTCGCGTGACGAATGGAGCTTGTAAAGCGGCAGGGAAGGCGCTAACTTGTTTCTGGGCGTCAAAAACAGGCGTGGCCTGCCTCTTGCACACTCTCCTACCTGGAACCATCTGCCGGCCGCTCTCCGGCAAGTGAGGTGTTCGATGACCTCAGCACTGGCAAACCGAGGAGCAAAGAACATGAAACATCCCGAGCGCGCTTTCCTTACACTGAGGGCCGTCCGCAGGGGGCTTCAGGTGACCTCGGCCGCCTGCATGTTCGTGGCCGTCGGAGGAGCCTACGCGGCGGTCTATTATGTCGACGGGAATTGTCCGGTGGACGGGAACGGAGCAGCCGTAGCCTGCGCTTCCACGTCGGGCGCTCCCGGACCGAAGAGGACAATCGACAGTGGTATCGCTCTGCTCACCGGTCCGGGGGACGTGCTGAATATCCGGGGTGTCCACACTGCGCACAACGGGGAGCTCCGTGACTTCGACGGAAGGTATCACACCGACCGCTACACCATCACTGGAAAGCAGGGGGCGAGTGGCAGCCCCATGATCATCCAACCATACGGGTACACAGGTCCAGCGAGCGGTGAGGCGGTCTACATAGATGGCACCACCGCACCGAGTTCCGGGTGGACCCAATGTACCAACTGCGCTTCTGGAGTCTGCGCCGGGGTCCCGGGGACCTGTGGCGAAACCTGGTACGCTACGGACACCGGGGCGGCCAATCTGGTTCTGGGCGCACAGAGACCGAACGGAGCGCCCACCTATCGAGTCACCTCCCCGTCCGACTTGACCAACAACCATGCTGGCTACGCGGGAGCCTCCACGGAGATTGACTCCTACAGCCCCCAGAACGGCGGACCCATCTTGGTGCGCTGGGGCCAGGGAACGAACGCGCCGTTGGGAACAAACAACCCGAAACCATACGTCTACTACAACAATCGTGGAGATGGCATTCTTATCACCAACAGCAAATATCTGACGGTGCGAGGACTCACCGTGCGCTGTCACCGCCGCAATGGGATCGTGCTGATTGACAGTGGCGGTCCCGTGATCAACGTGACGATCATCGACAACCGCCTCTTGTTCAACGTGGATGCAATCGGGAACGGGTCGGACTATGGGATGGCTGCCTCCGGGGTCACTTCCGCGACCATCGAGAACAACGAGATAGCCTGGACGGGAAGCGAGGGCATCCACACTGAAGCGGTCACGGGCGGATCAGCACTCATCGTACGGGGAAACTGGATCCATGGCCAGGGAGACCATAATGTGCTCGGGCAGGCAATTAGTGGAACTCCAAATGGAATCATCTTCGGCGAGAAGGGAGGATTCCAAGGACCGGGGGACTACACCGGTTCTATAGCGGAGAACAACCTCATCGAAGATCAGAAACGAACGACCGGTGTGCCCGGCGGGACCGTGGGCCGTGGGATCATTCTGGAGAACAACAGCAACAACTGGATCATCCGGAACAACATCTTCCGCCGGGTCGCCGCGGTCTGCCTAAAGATGGACGCCAAAGGAATCACTGTCAATAACAACCAGATTTACAACAATCTCTTCATTGAGTGCGGTCAAGATCCGGGAGGTGAGGCGGGAGACGCTGCGGCGATTTACGCATATGTCGGTTCTACCAATTCCCTCAACAACAATCTCATTTACAACAACACCTTTGTGAACAATCGAGACGGAGCCGTGAGGGTAGACTGCGGCGGTACCTGCACCGGGAATGTCTTCCGCAACAACATCATGTACGACTCGGGGTCTAAGCAATTGGTCAGCTGGTCACCTTCTGGCACGTTCACCAACAATCTCGTCTATTCTACTTCCACCGGCACCCTGGTGAGCTTCAACGGTCGCAACTGGACCTGCTCGGCCCTCGTAGCCACTGCGGATGTTGACGGCGACGGAGCTGCCAACGACAGCGTGCGCTGCTTACCCCCCCTCTTTGTGCCCAGCAGCGGTTATGATTTCCACTTGGCACCAGGGTCTCCAGCCATCAACCTCGGCACCACGCTGGGAATGCCGGTCGGTAGGACTCGAAGTATCAATAACACACTAGCGTTTGCTCATGGGCTCCCCTCTTATGCGGACAACTCAGCTATAATGGGATCACTCTGGGACGCGGGTGCAACGGAGTTCGGGGGCTCTGCGGGACCCACGGCGACAATCACGTTAAGCGCTCCCTCGCCGATCGGCGCCGGAAACGTGACCGTCTCTTTGTCCACGTCGGTTCCCGTGATCAACGTTCCGAGCCCGCTCACGCTTCTGGAGTTCGATTCCAGCACGACCCTGGTGAACCTCACGGGGCGCGTCCCCGGTTCTGTATTCACTGGACTCCTGGTGGTGGACTCGACTGTGGCGGATGGAACGAGCAACTTTGTGCTCCCGCCGGGAAGCCTGGTAGACTCCTCTGGCAATCAAGGGAACCAGATCGTCAGCGGGGCCCAGGTGACTATCGACAAGCCGCCTTCCCCGCCTCAGAATCTACGCTCCAGCAACTAGGCGAGGAGGCCCCCGCCACCTGGTTTCACGGCTGCGCCCCGCCCTGTTGACTCAAACAACTGACGATTCCCCCATGGTAGAACGCGCCTTGCCGGACCCCGATGGTCGCGTGAGAGGTTAGCCGGATCCGTATCCCACCCCTCGATCGAGTTGAGAGAGCGCACGACGGATGAACGATTCAGAAACCTGGGCGGAGCGGAGGAGAATCCTCTTCGTCACCACCGCAGCCCTGGCCCTCCGTGTGGTCTTCCTGGTTCTCTCGGACAACAACGACGGGGACGCCTTTGCCCGAGTCCTGCTTTCACGGCAGGTGGTTGAGCAAGGCACCTGGCTTCCTACAGACGTTTGGCTTCCAGGTCACTTCTGGATACTATCCTTTCCATGCCTTCTGGGACTGGGCTCCCAGCTCTGGCTGCGTCTATTCACGGCGCTCATCGGCGCGTTGAGCGTGGCAGCCTTTTACGGCCTGTGTCGCAAATTGTTCGGAACACGCCCCGCGCTTGCCTGCGCATGGCTTCTGGCGTTCAACCCTCTGCATTTGCGCCTATCCATAGTGACTGTTTCAGAGGTCGACTTTCTCCTGCTCGTCACCGTGGCCGTCTGGGCCTATCTTGAATTTCTTCCCTCCGGGAGCCTCAGATGGCTCGCCGTGGGAGTGCTTTTTCTGAACCTGGCCTGCGGAATGCGCCAAGAGGGCTGGCTCTTCATAGCGGCTCTTCCGCTTGGAACCTGGCTGGCCGGGCTGGGGATGCCGCCCAATGAAGGATCCGTCGCCCTGCGCCGCCCTCTGGTGTTCGCGACAGGGTCAAGCCTCTTCGTCTTGGGTTGGATGGTCTTCAGTTGGGTCACCTATGGAGATCCGCAGCACATGGCCACCCTGACGCGGGAGACCAACATGACCGACCAGGCCTACCAAAGTGCTGCTCTTTGGTACCGGCTTGCTTTCTGGCCCGGCGTCCTGCTTGCATCCCTTGGCCCCGTCGCGGCGTGGGAGGCAATGCGCGGGTTCAGGCGTCCCTGGAATCCCAACCACCGATTTTTTGCGGCATTCTTCGTGGCAATTGTGAGTATTTACTATGTCCAAAACCTACGCTCCGCGATGATCACCCAGGCGCGCTACGGGCTTCTCCTGGTGTGGCTGCTCCTTTTGGTCTTAGGGGGGAAGCTGGCAGAACCGACAAGGGGGCTCAACCTTGGGAACCGCCTAGTGACAACGGCAATCATTTGGCTGGGGGTGATACTGATTCTGGCGGAAGGTCCATTCGGCGTGGTTTCTTCCAAATGCCGGTCTGTCTCCCCGCTTCCGAGGTTTGATCGGGTGGTCCACCGCATTGATGATTATCTGCGCAGGGAACCAAGGCGGGACACGATCCTGGTGGGTCCTCTGGAGGGAAAATATGGGCCCTGGATGTCCCTCTTGGACATCTGGTACCCGATCAGCAAGGTCAGCGTGCCAAGGGGACTGGAGGAGGTTGAGAGGCGTACGAGACAGGGCGGTCGGGGCTACTGGATCTCCGACTCGGCCTGGATGCGAAAGAACGGCTGGCAACCGGAGCCCCTGGTCCTGCGAGGGGATCTGAGAGAGGAATTTTCTGCAGAGCGATACACCGTCTACTCCTGGTAGGATGCCGTTAGAGGTGGACGAGAAAGACGCGGGAACGGCGGGGAAGTCTGAGGGAGAAACCGAGAGGAGGCGGCGGGAGGGCCTGCGCCTAAACTTCCTGCTCTTGACGGCCAGTGTATTCATAACACTGACAGCGAGCGAGGTGGTGGCCCGCCTGGTGCTTCCCTCGCCGCTGCCTTGGCTCTTTCCCCAGGTCCGATACCGGCCGGACCCGGAGCTCATCTTTGCCTTGGCCCCCAACCAGGATGCCTTTACTGCGGACGTGCCGGTGCAGATCAATTCGCGGGGCCTCAGGGGGAGGGGAATTGACTACGCACGGCCTCCTGGGTACCACCGCCTGCTCTTCTTGGGGGATTCGATAGTCTTCGGGTACGGGGTCAGTGAACGGGAGATTCTCTCCTTCCGGGTCGAGGCGATGCTGAGGGAACATGGGATCAAAGTTGAAGCGATCAATACAGGCGTTCCTTCCTATAACACGGAGCAAGAAGTTGCCTTTATGGCTCGGGAGGGCGTCCGATACCGGCCGGATTGGGTCATCCTCGGATTCTGCTGGAATGACATCAATGACAAAACGGGAGCCCAAGTCAGTCCCGATGGCTGGTTGGTCTCTGAAGCCGCCGCGGATCATGCCGACCGATCGACTCCCCTCGCAACCCCCCAGAGTTATGCGTTTCGAAATCTTATGAAACGATCTCGCCTCGTATACGCCGCGCTGCAGGGGTGCAGGGTCCTAAAGTCTTTAGTCTCCCCGGACGATCATGCCGTTTTCCGCGGCGACGTGTTGGCAGGCCATGATACAGAGCGGGTCAGGCGAGGCTGGGGTTTGGTGGAGAAAGCGATTCATCGCCTGCGTCTCCTTGGGGAGGAGGAAGGGTTCCGAACCCTGATCGTGGGTTTCCCCGTGTCCCTCTCCCTGGAGAAATCCTTTCCCCAGAGTAGCTACCCGGCTCACCTTCGAGAGATCACGTCTCGGGAACATATTCCTTTCCTAGATCTGGGGCCTTCCTTTCAAGAAGCGTTCCGGGGGCATGAATCGCTTTTTATCCCCTACGACAGCGACCATCCGAACGCCACCGGGCACGATCTCGCCGCCCGGAAAATCGCAGACTTACTTCTCTCCCATGGGATTCGAGCCCAGGTCGATCCCTGACTCTCCTTCGCCAGTCATACTTGGTTTTATCTATTTGAGGGGATAGCGTCCGGTAATCGTCACACTGTGGGTCGAGGCAGAAGACCCCAGGCTCGCTGCGCGGTCATCGATCGAAGAGGGCGCGTCGCTTCAGGCCAAGGGAGGAGACCCATGCGCGTGCTGTACCTCAACTATGAGTGGGACCCGCGGGAGTCTCCCGGAGCTCTCACTCATATCCGGGAGCTCAGCCGGGAGCTGGCGGCCCTGGGGCACACCGTCATGATTGAGAACCGCCACCGCTTTCCGGACGCCGCTGGGAACGGCACCCATCCGCAGGCTCTCGCAGCGGTTCACCGAAGCTCCCGCCTGCGGGAGCGGCTTTCCCCTTATCTTCACGAGACGGCCGCATTCTGTCGGGCCTTGCGGGGGATCGGCGCCGAGGTTACCCTGATCCAAAGACAAGAACCCGAAGTCGTGCTGGCGCGTCATTCCCTCCACCAGTTCTCGAGCTTGATTGCCGCCCGACGCTGTGGAGTCCCCATCGTGTTCGAAGTGAATGCACCGACCGCGTATGAATACCGTCAGTATCGCAGCCACTACCACCTGCTTCCGGTCTTCGCGGAATGGTTGGAGGCCCGGACGCTCTCCCGGGCCGACGGAATGTTTGTGGTCTCCGAGCTTCTCAAGCGGCACTTCGTTGAGCGGGGGATCCCCGAGTGGAAAGTCCGAGTGGTCCCCAACGGCGTCGACATTTCCCGTTTTCGTCCTGGCACCGTGGATCCGAGGGTCCGGCAACGCTTTCGGGGAAAGAGTGTCGTCCTCGGATTTGTCGGGAGCTTTGCTCGGTTCCACGGCATCGATCAGCTGCGCGAGGCGATCGATTATATAGCCCCTCTTCGACCGGAGACATGTTTCCTGATGGTGGGCGCCGGTGAGCTTGCGACCGATCTCCAGGATCACTGCCGGCGGCAGGGGCTGTCGCGCCGGGTCTATTTCACCGGGCATGTCGCATCAGAGGAAGTTCCCGGGCTGATGGCGGCCGCGGACATCCTCATCGCTCCGTATGAGGCGCAGGAATTTTTCTACCTCTCGCCCATCAAGATCTTCGAGTACATGGCCGTCGGGCGCGCGGTGGTGGCGGCCGGCGTTGGCCAGATCCGCGAGATCATCCAGGACGAAGCGAACGGACTCCTTTACGAACCGGCCTCCGCGGGGGCCTTGGGCGAGCGGCTGCTCCGCCTCGTGGATGACCCCGACTTTCGCCGGCGTCTGGGTGAAGCCGCCCGTCGTACCGTGGAGAGCCGCTACACCTGGCGAGTCAGCGCCGAGGGTGTCGCGGCGGTCTTGGAGCAAGCCCGGGAGCGCCGCCGGCCAGGGGGGCGCTGATGTGCGGAATTTGCGGCGTCTATCTCTTCGATCGGACCCGTGTTGTCGAGGAGCGGCACATCCTCGCCATGCGGGAGACCCTCGTCCACCGGGGACCGGATGGATTCGGGCACCTGATCCGGGGTCACGTGGGACTCGGACACCGGCGTTTGAGCATCGTGGATCTGGCCGGTGGCCACCAGCCCATGACCAACGAGGACGGCACCGTGTGGGTGATTCTCAACGGCGAGATCTACAACCACATGGATCTCAGGAAGTGGCTGGAGCCTCGGGGGCACCGTTTCCGGACCCGGAGTGACACCGAAGCCATCCTCCACCTGTACGAAGAGCTGGGCGAGGGGGGCGTGGGACGCCTCATGGGAATGTTCGCCTATGCCTTGTACGACGCCAACCGGGATCGTCTGATACTGGCGCGGGACCGATTCGGCATCAAGCCATTGTATTACCGGCTGGGCCCCGAGGGTCTGGTCTTCGGGTCTGAGATCAAGGCCATCCTGGCCTACCCGGGTGTGCCGCGGGAGCTGAACTGGCGGCGGGTTCCCGATTTTTTCCATTATGGGAGCGTTTACGGCACCGACACCTTGTTCGACGGAATCCAGGAACTCCTCCCTGGCCACGTTCTGGTCATCTCCGGGCAACGAACGGAAATCCGGCAGTACTGGGACCTGCCCGGTGGTCCAGCCCTGCGCGGCGACGAAGGAGACCTCAGGGCCCAGGTGAAGGAGCTGCTGAGAGCGGCTGTCAGGCGTCACCTGATGAGCGACGTCCCGCTGGGAGTGTTCCTGAGTGGTGGGATCGACTCCAGCCTGATCGTCGCTCTTATGTCCGAGATGTCAGGGGGATCGATCAAGACCTTCTCCATCGGCTTTCGGGAAGAGGGTTACAACGAGTTCTCCTATTCCCGCCAGGTCGCACGTCAGTTTCGCACGGATCACCTGGAGGTAGAGCTGGATGCTGAGCGCTTCTTCGACGCCTTACCCAGCCTGGTCTGGCACTACGATGAACCGGTGTCTCTTCCCGCCAGCATCCCCCTCTTCTTTCTCTCCAGGGAGACAAAGGGGAAAGCCACGGTCATTCTTACAGGAGAGGGCGCGGATGAGCTTTTCCTGGGGTACGCCCAGTATGGCGTGATGCGCCGGCAGTCGCGGATTGCGGAGACATTTCAGGCCTTATGCCCCCCACCGGTCCGTAACGTCATGGTCCGCCTGGCCCGCGGCCTTCTGGGTCCGGACAGAATGCTTCTACAAAGGCTCCTTCTCGATCCCGCGGCCCTGGCGGCCTCTTTCATCGAGTGGCTACCTCGAGAGATCGCCGATGAACTGTGCGGCGGCGGTAGAATCAATGCGGAGCCGCACGACAGACATCCAGACCCTGTCCTGGAGATCTTTCGAAATGCCCCGGCCGACCGGGACTTCCTGTCCGATGTTACTTACCTGGATTTCAAGGCTTTTCTCATCACCCTGCTCATGAAGCAGGATAAGATGTCGATGGCCGCCTCGATCGAGTCCCGGGTGCCGTTCCTGGATCACGAGCTGGTGGAGTTCTGCTACCGCCTTCCGACCCGCCAGAAGCTTGCGAGAGGGACGGCCAAGAAAATCATAAAGGACATCGCCGCCGAATATTTCCCTCCCGACTTCATCCATCGAAAGAAGCAGGGATTCCCAGTCCCCATGATTCCGTGGCTGGAGAGAGACGCTACCCGCGCCCGTTTCGAAGAGGTTCTTCTGGATCCGCGGACGGTATCACGGAAGATTTTTGACCAAAAGGTGGTGGAGCGTTATCTGAAGCAGTTCAAAATGGGAAGCACGTCTGGGTCCCGGGCGGCCGCCTATTTCATCTGGAGCTTGGTGAACTTCGAGCTGTGGCAAAGGGTCTACATGGATAACCCTTCCATGTCGATCTCCGGCAGCTTGTCCCGGAAGGAATCCCCGGCTCGTGCAGAAGGGTGGCGCTAGGATTCTCAATGGCCAATCGGAGGTGAGCGAGCGCGTGCTCCAACGCGTCGGGTCCCGCCGAACCCCTCGAGCGTAGTCGCCCATGTGCGGCATCAC
>Ga0066710_100004066_pt1 | contig 12771 bp, 12 predicted proteins | sample GraSoiAngelo_159_FD_79666 | JGI IMG/M metagenome (GOLD analysis project Ga0066710, IMG submission 79666) | Grasslands soil microbial communities from the Angelo Coastal Reserve, California, USA - 14_1009_16_40cm | ecosystem: Environmental > Terrestrial > Soil > Grasslands | place: USA...
CGGTCTTGCGAACGGTGTAGTGCACGAGCTCGTCGGTGAATAGCAGGCCGGCGCGAAGCGTGCCGCCCTTCGCGGCAGTGTTCAAGGTGCTCGAGGAGCCCCGCGCCCCGTCGCTGAATGCCACGGCGAGAACGATCGTCACAAGCGCGGCCGAGAGCCCGACCACGACCGCAGTCACCGACGGCCCGCTCAATCGCCGTCTCAGCCTCGCCGCGACTGACACCCTGCCAAGTTGAGGCTTCTGAAAGGACATAGCAACGTTTCCCATCTCCTTCAACGGAAACCGCAGGCTATGACGCTGGAGCTCAGACGTGGGTCACCCAAGGACGAGGATTGCGTCTCACCTTGAACGTGTCAAACGGTGCAGAGCGACGCCACGGAGCTGCGTCAAAAGCGGACAACGCCTAGCCGGCAGACTGTGGGCACTTGACGCCGGAGCCGCTCTTGAGAACGATGCAGCTCCGTGCCGTCACCTTGCCCTTGCTGCGGGCAAGGACGAGGCTCAGGTTCTCGCCTGCAACGTGGGCCAGGAAACTCCGGCCATCCGTGCTCACGTCGAGCTCGACGGTGAGACCAACCGCCAAATCCGCGGCGAGCCTGCCGTTCGCCGACAGCAGGTCCGCGAGATGCGGTGTAAAGCGACCGTGTGCAGCCAGATACCCCTGTTCACCCTTGTCGATCAGACTCATCGCATCGATGGTCTGCTCTGACTTCGTCTTCGCGCTCGGACCCGACGAGTGCTTCTTCAGCAACGTCGGCAGCACAAAGATCGCCAGGGCACCTATGAGGACGATCGGCAGAAACCGCTGGAAGTTGGGCGGCACGTACCGACCTTAGCCCGAATTCGAACTCCGAACGAGCGGACAGCGAGACTCGCTCGACCGGGGTGTCGGCCACTGTTCCAAAGAGACCTTCTCTCTGGGGGTGAGAGAGTGCTGGCCCTGCACTCGAATCCTGTTCGCCGAGGCTCCATCGTCTCGCGCGCCGTGACTCGTTGACGGCCTTCGGGGTGTCGGCCTGGGTTCTGGCCGCAGGGCCAGTACACACGATCTTACGCCCTTGCCGGGCGCGAGAGTGGCTAGGTCTTCTTACCGATCCCCAGCCACTTGCGGATGTTTGCGATCAGGTTGTCCATCAGACAAGTCTACGCTTCGCTCCGCGGTACGCCCGACCGACCGCAAGGCCCCGCTCGGCGGCTGCCATCGAACTGCAGAGCTGGTAGCCGTTGTCCGTGCAGGCAGCAGGCTCGATCATTCCCGGGACGACGGATGGTGTAGTTTCGTCTCGTTACGAGCCCTGTTGGGAGTCTGGGAAAGACGTGATGGAGCTTGGGGCCGACGTTTCGGATCGTCCCTACGAGGACGGTCACGAGCGGCGCCGTCTGATGACGGTTCGGTCGGCGTACAGCGAGATCGTCGTCGACGAGATGGAAACCGCCCGCTACCTGTGGTTCGGCCATGCGCGGCAGGCCGGCGTGCGCCTCCGAGACGGCGCGTTCGACTTCGAGGTCGCGCTGGCGAGCAGCCAGCGCAGCTTCGACCTCGCCGATCTGTACCAACCCTCGGTTACGTCGGTGCTGCACGTCGGACTGGGCGCCGGCAACGCCGCCATGCGGAGTGCACTTCGACATCCGGACGCCGTCGTCGACGTCGTGGAGATCGACCCCGCAGTCGTCGACGTCGCGGTCGATTGGTTCGGCTTCGACCCCGATCGCTGCCGTGTGCATCTCGCCGACGCATTCGTGTTCCTGCGCTCGGCGGACGCCTCGTGGGACCGGATCATGCTCGACGCGTTTCTCAGCGAAGGCGGCACCTCGCAGGTGAACGTCTACCCGTCGTACTTCGCAGAGAGCGATTTCATCGACCTGCTCGCCCGGCGTGTCGCGGCCGACGGCCTCTTGATGGCGAATCTGAACGGCGCCCTACGCGGGCCCTCGAGCGGACGATTGTTGCGGCTGCTCGACTTCATCGAGCGTGCCTTCGGGCATCTCGCCGTGCACTCCGTCGCCGACCGCACCGGTGAGAGCTACGCGCTCTCCGAGCACCCGGATCTGGAACTACCCGATGACCATTACATCGCGCTTGCCGGCCGCCGCTCGCTGCCGTCCGCGGACGAAATCCGCACGCGGGCCGAGGCTGCCGAAGGCGCGGTCTATGTCGACCCCAAGATCGTCGCGTTCGCCGCCAACCGGATCGACGCATGGCGCCCGTAACGAGACGACGCTACGCTCCTCTACAGAGCCAAACCCACGAAAGGCTGGGCAGTGGCTACGCCGTCAAGCAATCTCGCCTCCGCCGAACAGCGCCTGCAGGCGTTGCGCCGGCAACGATCGCATGCTCGCGCCTCGCACGCCCTTCACGACGACACGCTCGATCGGCAGCTGTTCGAGGCCGAGGCGGCAGTGATCTCGGCCACTAAGCACGCCAATGACCAGCCCAGACGGTTGACCGAGGGGCTCGACCAGGTCAGAACCGAACGAGTGACCATGACCCAGACGAGGCCTGTCTACGACGGCGAGGAGGCGTGGATCGAACGACGCGAGCAACAGTGGCAGCGGGCGCTGCGGAATGCGAACAGCCCACGCAGCGGTTTCGTCGGCTGGCTCCTCGGCCGCAACCGCAACGCCTGAGCCAAGAGCGTTGTCGCTAACTGCAATGCGCAGTTGTCAGGCGGAGGGCGACGCCGGCCGGCGTCGCCCCCGCGTGCTGCTGGAGGTCAGGCGCTGAACTCGCCGGCGAACTGCGCGGCCTGCGGCCTCCCCTTGTGCCCGGCTTCCTTCATGATCGGCGGGACTTCGGGGTCGGAGACGAAGCTCTGCCAGCCCTGCTCGTCCCAGTCGAAGATCGCCCAGATCCGATCAGCCTCGGAGGGATCGCGGAAGACAAGCGAGCCCTTGGACCCGTGCTGCTTGCGCTTCTCCGCGCCCTTGGTGGAGAAGATCTCCAGGAAGCGGTCGAAGTCCTCCACCTGCGTCGTCGCCAGTAGCATCTCGATCTCCTTTCGGTTGGTGTGTCTTCAGTTGGCGAGAGCCGGTACGCCGACGAGCTGCTCCTGCGGGTCGATGGCGCCGAGGCTTTCGACGACCTCGAAACGGCCGGCGCGGGCCTGGCCGATGTACATGTGCATCCGCACGTGGTGCTGACCGGGCGCCATCGCCGCGGGCCCACCGGGACCCTCGGCGATCCCCGCATGGTCGAGCGCCGCGATCACGTCGTCCTGCACGAGCGTGCCCGCTTCCGTCACGGCGGCTGCCCAGAGCCGCAGCCCGCGATACAGGCCCGAGCACCCACTGCCGCCGGTGAACTTCGACCCGCCTGGATAGAGCGCGTCGTACTGGGCAAGGAGCTTCTTGCTGAACGGATCGTCGATTGCCTGGTAGTAATCGAGGCAGCTGTACAACCTCTCGACATGCGCGGCCGGCACGACGCCAAGGAGGTTCTCCTCGAAGTACGTGCAGACCAGGCGTCCGCCGCGCCTCGCGAAGCCGGAGCCGTGCAGCTGCTCGAGGAACGGCCCGACCCCCGGAGGGACGGTGGTGTTGAACACCACATCCGCGCGAGTGGAGGCGATCCTCTCGACCGTCGCCCGGTAGTCGGCGTGGTCGAGCGGGAAGTACTCCTCGCCGACGATCTCCCCACCGTTCGCCGTCACGACCTCCCGCACGCGCGCGTTCATCACGTGCGGCCAGATGTAGTCGGCGGAGGGGAGGTAGAACGTCCTCGCTCCGGTCTCCCGCATCAGCCACGGGATGAACGGGTCGACTTGCTGCGCCGGCACCGGGCCGGTGCAGAAGATCAGTGGATCGGACTCCTGCCCCTCGTACTGCTCGGGGTAGATGTAGAGCGTCTTCCCCTCCACGACGGCCGGACCCTTGATGGCCTGCCTGGTGGAGCTGTAGATGCCGCCGAAGATGACGTCGACCCGATCGTGCTCGACGAGCTTACGCGCCTTCGAGGCCGCGACAGCGTCGTCCGTCGCGCTGTCCTCGAGATAGAGCTCGAGGTGCCGCCCGAGCAGGCCGCCCTTGGCGTTGACGTCACCGACGACCATCCTGGCAACGTTGGCGTTGGCGAGCCCGATGATCGAGAGCGGGCCCGTCTGGTCGGCGATGACTCCCACTCTGATGGGACCGTCGCCAGAAGCTGGCAATGCAGCCATGCTGTCCTCCCTTGAGATGAGCGTTCCGGTCGCCGGCCTGACAAGAGGGACTCGGCGTGAAAGGATCGTGCCCGACCAGCTGCGCCGATTCATCGGGAGAACGCCCTATTTCTGACCCGCAACTTCGCCTCGGTGAGTTCTGCGCGACGCTGGCGCTTGCGCAGGACAACGCGTTCGGGCAGCCGCTCGAGTCGCAGCTGCGCTCGTGCCTGCTCGCGAGCTGGATCTGCGACGCAGCCGGCTTCGCCGACGACGTACGCGAAACCGCCTACTGGGTGGCGCTCCTCCGGTACATCGGCTGCACCGGCCATGCCCACGAGGTCGCGACGCTGTTCGGCGACGAGATCGCGATTCGCGCCCAGACGCTGGTTCACGACGCCGCCGACCCTGCTGAAGTGATGCGCGACGTATTCGCGTTCGCGACTGATTGGCGACCGGAGGAGGAGCGCGATGAGATCGTCCGGATGCTCCAGGAGACGGCACACCAGTGGGCCGTGCACAACTTCTCGTCCGGGTGCGAGGTGGCGGACATGCTCGTGGAGCGGCTCGACTTTCGGCCCGGCGTTCGTGAGGCGCTGGCGTTCACGTTCGAGCGCTGGAACGGCAAGGGCTTCCCCAACCATGTGGAGGGGGAGGCGATCCCCCTTCCGATGCGCGTGGTGCACCTGAGCCATGACATGGAGGCGATCGCGCGTCGGTTCTCATCGGACCAAGCGCTCGAAGCCGCTCGCGACCGCCGCGAACGGACGTACGACCCGGCTCTCGCCGACCTGTTCCTCGAGCATGGGCGAGGCTGGTTCGAACGGCTAGGCCGGATCGAGCCATGGGACGCCGTGCTTGCCCTCGAGCCCGAACCCCACCACCTGCTGGCCGGCAAGGAGCTGGACGACGCACTGACCGTCGCGGCCGACTTCATCGACCTCAAGTCGCCGTACATGGGCGGGCACAGCCGTCGGTGCGCGGAGCTCGCCGCCGATGCCGCCCATGTGCTCGGGCTTCCCGAAGACACGGTCTGCACGCTCCGCCGTGCGGCGCTCGTGCACGACTTCGGCACCAGCGTGGTGCCGAACTCGATCTGGGACAAGCCCGGGCCGCTGACCCGGACGGAGTTCGATCGGGTCGAGCTGCACCCGATGCTGACCGAGCAGATGCTGCGCCGGTCGCCGGCGCTGGCCGTGCTGAACCCGGTCGCGTCCGCGCACCACGAGAAGTGCGACGGGTCCGGCTACCACAAGCGCGTGCGAGCCGACGGAGGCGACCTCGGAGCGTGCGTCCTGGTGGCGACGGAGATCTACGTGGGGATGACCACCGAACGTGCAGACCGTCCGCCCCTCTCGGCCGGCGACGCGGCCGCCGAGCTCCGACGGCTCGAGTCGGAGGGCGTGCTCGAGCCTCGCGCGAGCCGTGCCGTGCTCGTGGCCGCGGGACACGGAGAGCCGCGATCGGCCCCGGGCAAGCGACAGCAGCATCCGGGCGGGCTGACCCGGCGCGAAGTCGATGTCCTCCAGCTCGCGGCCAAGGGGCTTACCACCCGCCAGATCGCAGATCGACTCGTCATCTCTCCCAAGACCGCGGATCACCACATCCAGCACATCTACGGCAAGATCGACGTGTCGACACGAGCCGCCGCCGCCCTGTGGGCCATGCAACACACCGTCGTCCAGTAGGCGGCTTCTCGAGCGGCCGGACCCCGTGGTGGCCCACGGCCGATCAATCGCGGCGTCGCTGAGCCGAGTAGCGTTCGCTAGATGGTTGATGCCACGAGATCGTCTGTTCCGGGGCGCGGGCTGGCCGCTCTGGGGCGCGACGGCAGGCTGTCGCCGATGCCGGACGCATCGGTGACAGCCGGACGGCGCGAAGCTGCAGACAGGCGGAGGCCGGCTCCGCCGGACTCAGCCGGTCATCAGCGGCCCAGACACGCCAGAACGCGCAACCGGACGCGCGAGATCGTGGCATCAACCATCTAAGCCCGTGGCCCGCACCGTTCTCATCGTCGACGACCATCCCTCGTTCCGCACGATCGCCCGGCTCGTGCTCGAGGCGGACGGCTACGAGGTGGTGGGCGACGCGGCGAGCGGCGAGGCGGGCGTGACCGAGTCGGTCCGGCTGGTGCCGGACGTCATCCTGCTCGACGTCGGGCTTCCCGACATGGACGGGTTCGAGGCAGCAGCACAGATACGCAGCGCAGGCGTCGGCAGCGCGATCGTCTTCACCTCGACGCGAGATGCAGCTGACTTCGGCCCGTTGCTCTCCGACTCCGGTGCGGCGGGCTTCATCGCCAAGTCCGAGCTCTCCGGCGAGGCGCTGCGCGTGCTCGTCGCCTGAGGACAGCTATCCTCGCCGCTCCATGACCGACCTCGTCGTCGCAACTCCGGTATTCCTCGACCTGACGTTCGTCGGTCTCGAGTCGATGCCGACACTCGGTGAAGAGCGCTTTGCCGGCGAGTTGCTGCGCTCTCCCGGTGGCGGCGCGATCACGGCTGTCGGAGCGACGCGCCTCGGACTCTCGGCTGCGGTCGCCGCGCCGCTCGGCGACGACGTGGCCGGCGATCTCGTGCGCGGCCTGCTCCGGGACGAGGGCGTCGAGATGGTCGCATCACGATCGGCGCCGCGAACGCCGACCACCGTCGTGTTGCCGTTCGGCGGCGACCGAGCGATGGTCACGGTGGATCCCGGAGTCCGTGCCGCCGCGGCCGACGTCGTGGGACAGGACCCGCGGGCCGTCGCGGCGAGCCTCGACCAGCTGCACGTGATCCCTGCCGGCGTCCCGGGATACGTGACGTGTGGCGACGACGACGCGCGCGCATATGCGGGACGCCCGCCCGCAGCTCTGGCCGGAGTCAGGACCCTCTTCGTGAGCCGCAGCGAGGCCCTCATCCTCACGGGCGCCGACACCGTCGAGGAGGCGGCGCGTTCGCTGGCGGAGCTCACGGAGATCGTCGTGGTCACGCTCGCCGCGGAAGGCGCGATCGCGTGCAGCGACGGTGAGCTGGTCACCGTGGCCGCCGAGCGGGTCGAGCGCCCCGTGGACACGACCGGCGCCGGAGACCTGCTCACCGCAGCGTTCGTCTGGGCCGACCTCCGCGGCGCAGACGCCGACGAGCGGCTGCGCTGGGCGGTGCTCTATGCGACGCTCGCAGTCACGACCCCGACGGGGGTGGGCGGGGCTGTCACCGAGGCGGAGCTTCTGGAAGTGGGCACCGCCCGCGGCCTCGTCGCGCCGCCGCTTGCCGCGTCGAGGTAGAGCTAGATCGCGGCCCCACTGACGGGGTCGAAGAAGTGCAGGTGGCGGTGGTCGATCGCGAGCTCGACGTCCTCCCCTACCGCCACTGCGTGACGGCCCTGGATCGCGGCGCAGAAGCGTGCCCGCTGGTCGTCGGCGAGCAACGTGCCCTCGTCGTCCGAGCCGGCCTCGACCGCCGCACGGGTCGCGTCGGTGACGACGCGCTTGGCGTCCACCGGGAACAGAAGGTTCGAAACGCCGCCGAGGTCCTCGACGACCTCGGTGCGGACGGTCAGGCGCGGGAAGTCTGGGGAGGCTTCGGCTCCGTAGAGGAAGTCGGTCGGGCGGATGCCCAGGATCAGCCCGCGGTTGACACCCGCGAGCGCCGAGGTCGCAGGCAGGGGAACCTGGAAGCCTGCGAAGCGGACCTGGCCGTCGGCGACTCGCGTCTCGACGAGGTTCATCGACGGCGAGCCGATGAATGCGGCGACGAACAGGTTGATCGGGTGGTTGAAGAGGTTGTGCGGCGAGTCGCATTGCTGGAGCACGCCGTCCCGGAGCACCGCAACCCGCTGCCCGAGCGTCATCGCCTCGACCTGGTCGTGCGTCACATAGACGGTGGTCACGCCGAGCCGGTCGTGGAGGCGCGCGAGCTCGGCCCGCATCGAGACCCGCAGCTTCGCGTCGAGGTTCGAGAGGGGCTCGTCCATCAGGAATGCCTTCGGCTCCCGCACCATCGCGCGACCCATCGCAACGCGCTGACGCTGCCCGCCGGACAGCGCTCCGGGCTTGCGGTCGAGCAGGGTCTCGAGCCCGAGCGTCCGCGACACGTTGTGCACACGCCGGCGACGCAATTCCTTGGCGACCCGCCGCAGCTTGAGCCCGAAGCCAAGGTTGTCCTCGACGTCCATCTGCGGGTACAGCGCGTAGTTCTGGAACACCATGGCGATGTCGCGTGCGCGGGGCTGGACTCCGGTCACGTCCTCGTTGCCGATGTAGATCCGGCCGCGGGTGACGTGCTCGAGACCCGCGATCATCCGTAGCAGGGTCGACTTGCCACAGCCGGAAGGGCCGACGAGCACCATGAACTCGCCGTCCGGAATATCCAGACTGACCTCGTTGACGGCGACGACCGTGTTGGCGTAGACCTTGGTTGCCGCGTCGAGGCGGATCCCGCTCATGAGGTGGCTCCCGCGTTGCCGTTCCCGGAGGTCCAGGATAGAAGCGCCGTGCTGACGGCGTCGAGATCGAGCGTCTCGCCGACGCTGTCGCCCGCCAGCAGCACCGCCCCTACGACCGGCTCGGTGGTCGCCGTCACGGGCCGGCCCGCCGGGAGACGTGCGAGGATCGCCTCGCGCAGCAGCGGCGACGGGTGCCGCAGCACGCCGCCGCAGAGGACGACCGTGAACCCGTCGGCGAGAGCGACGCGGTGAGCCGAGAGACGCCCGTAGTCACCGAGTCGGGTGCCCGCCGTCCTCACGATCTCGACCGCGACGGGGTCGCCCACTGCCGCTTCGTCCAGCACCACCTCGGCGAAGAGCGACTTCTCGGAGACGGGGATCGGGGGCGTGTCGAGGCGCGTGAACGCGTGCAGCAGCTCGAGCGGATCGGAGCAGCCCCAGCGCTGGAGCGCGCGACCGGTGAGCGTCGTCTCGGGCCCGACGCCCAGATCGGCCCGCCAGACGGCGGCGAGCCCCTGCGCTCCCAGCGCACCGCCGCCGGTTCCGTCCGGCCAGAAGCCGTAGTGGAAGACGTCGCCGCGTACATTGCGGGCGCCGACGGCGCCACCCGTTCCGCAGACGACAGCGATACCCGTCCAGTCCGGGCTGCCGCTGCGAATCGCGCCCACGGCGTCGTTGACGATCGCGGGCTCGCCGCCGAGAGCCAGCCGGCGCACGAGCTCGCCGCGAAGGTAGACGAAGTCCTCCGGCCAGTCGGCTCCGGCCAGGCTGAACGTCGCTGCATCGAGGTCGGCGACGCTCGCGCCGGCAACCGCCAGCGCCGCGTCGACCGCGCGCACGATCTCTCCGACGCCGTCGCTCGGCGTGGGCGCACCGTGGATGTCCGACAGGCCACTCTTGCCGACACCGGCCACGCTGCCGTCGCGCCGCGCGACAACGGCGATCGTCTTCGTGTTGCCGCCGTCGACGCCGAGTAGCAGCCCCACGTCGGTCGCGTCCTCAGGCGGCGAGCAGCCGCGCGGGCAAGTAGCGCTCGTGGGCGGCTGCGAGCGCGGCGTAGACGCGCTCGGCGAGCTCGGTGTTGAGGACGAGCGGGTTGGCGCAGAGCGCGCGCACGGCGTCGCGGCGGGTTCCGCTCCAGGCTGCCTCGGCCGCGAGCGCCTGGTATTCGCCGAGCATCTCGACCAGGCCGCGTACGTGTTGCGGGAGCGGCGGGCTGGGCAGGAGGTCGATGCCCCCGGCATGGCAACGCCCCTTCACCTCGACCACGAGGTCCTCCGGGAAACCGGACAGCACGCCGCCTGCGTTCGGCAGGTTGACCGGGTGGATCTCGTCCTTGTCGTTGAAGATCGCGTCCATGACGTCGATCGCGAGCTCGAGCTCGTGGATGCCGCCTCGCGACCGGTCCGGATCGAGCGTCGGCTCGGCGAGCTGCGCCTGCTCCTCGTAGTGGCGCCAGTACCCGGGCGCCCAGCTCATGATGTCCTCGGCGCGAGTCGTCGGCTTCGCGCGCAGCTCGGCCATCACTTCGTCCCGGAAGTAGTAGTACTCGAAGTAGTCCGCCGGAATAGCCCCCATCGTCGCCGCGAGCTGGAGCTGGCGCCGGCGGCGGGGCTCGAGCTCCCAGTCGTCCTTCCGGCGGTGCCACGCCTCCTCGAGGAGCGGGATCGGATCCTCGCCGTCGTAGCTCGCTTCCACGCTCCAGCAGCCGTGGTTGAGACCGACCATCGTCGACGTCAGGCGCTCCGGGTCGAGCTCGGCGCTCTCCGCGATCTCGCTCGTGAAGTAGAGCGGCCCCTCGCAGAGCGAGACGATCTTGATCGGCGAGTGGTGCGTGACCGCTTCGGCGACGATGTTGACCGGGTTCGTGTAGTTGAAGATCCACGCGTCCGGGCACAGACGCTCCATCTCCGCGCATACCTCCACGAGCACGGCGATCGCGCGCAGCCCCATGAAGAAGCCGCCCGCCCCCTGCGTCTCCTGGCCGATCGTGCCGTGCTCGAGCGGGATCCTCTCGTCGTGCACCCGCGCGGCAAAGCCGCCCGGCCGGAAGGACGAGAGCACGGCGTCGCAGCCGTCGAACGCCGCGACGCGATCGGTGGTGGCGGTCACCTCGATGTCGAGGCCGCGGGCCCTCGCGAGCTTCTGCGAGATCGTCCGGATCAGCTCGAGGCGATCCGGGTCGAGGTCGACGAGCACGACCTCGGAGCCGTCGAAGTCCTGGCCGTTGTGCATGAACGACGCCATCGTCCCGGCCGCCCTCGTCGAGCCACCGCCGAGATATACGAGTTTGATTCGGGCCACGGGCTAGCTGTCACTCCTTGATCGCTCCCGCCAGCATTCCACGCACGAAGTGACGCTGGAGGAAGAGGTAGACGACGAGGATCGGCGCCGCGACGAGCACCGCGGCGGCAGCCACCTTGGTCGGGTCACCCGCACGCACGGCACCCGCGAAGAAGCTGAGACCGAGCGGCGCGGTCTGGTGCGACTGTGTCCCCGAGACCAGCACGAGCGCGAGCAGGAACTCGTTCCACGTGTACGTGAACACGAGCACCGACATCGTCATCACGGCCGGGCGAGCCTGCGGCACGAGCACGCGCCAGAGCACCGACCAGCTGTTCGCGCCGTCGATGCGCGCGGCCTCGATCAGCGAGCGCGGGGTCGACCGGAAGAACGCGCGCATCCAGAACGTGCCGAACGCGACCGACTGGCCGATCTGCGGCAGGATCAGTGCCCAGTAGGTGTTGAGCAGGTTCCAGTGCAGGAGCGGGACGCGCTGGAAGTCGTAGTAGAGCGGGATCACCGTCGCCTCGTACGGGAAGATGATCCCGAGCAGCACGATCGGGAAGACGACCCGGTCGCCGAAGAACCTCATCGTCCCGAACGCGTAGCCGGTGCCGATCGACAGCACCGCAGAGGCGACCGTCACCGTCGCAGCGACGATGAAGCTCGCCTTGAAGCCGGTCGCGAAGTGCCCCTCGGTCCACGCGGCCTTGAAGCTCGAGAGGTCCGGGTGGCTCGGAAACGCGAACCCGGTGACGAGGTCCGTCTTCTTGTGCAGCGCGAGGAAGAGGATCGAGAGGACCGGGTAGATGGCAATGACCGAGAAGAGAATGAGCAGCCAGTAGTTGGCAGTCCTCTCGAAGCGCCCAGCGGTCATGCGCGCTCTCCCCTGTCGCCGACGCGGAGCACGATCGCCGCGAGGAGGAAGATCGTGGCCGCGAGAACGGTGGCGATCGCTGCCGCGTAGCCGACCTTGTTGTACAGAAACGCGTTCTGGTACATGTACATCGAGGGCACGAGCGTCTGACCACCCGGCCCGCCGGCCGTCGTGTTGTAGACGATGTCGAAGCTTCGGAGCGCGTTGATCGTGGTCAGAACGAGCGCGACGAGCACCTCACCGCGCAATCCAGGGAGCGTGACGGCCAGGAACTCGCGGAAGGGACTGGCGCCGTCCACCCTCGCCGCGTCGTAGAGCGACGTAGGGATCTTCTGCACGCCTGCGACGAAGAGAACCATGCAGAGCCCGTAGGTGACCCACGTCCCGATCCCGCCGATGGCGGGTAGCGCCCAGGTGAAGTCGCCGAGCCAGGGTCGTACGACCGAGTGGAGGCCGACGAGCCGCAGCAGCTTGTTGAGCGGGCCGTTGTCGTCGTAGACCCACACGAACGCCTGGGCGATGACGACGCCTGCGATCAGCTGCGGCAGGAAGAGCGCGGTGCGGAAGAACCGAAACCCACGCACGGGATGGCGCGTCAACGCTGCCGTCAGGGCGAGGCCGAGGATCACGGGGATAACGGCGTAGAAGAGGATCAGGACGCCCGAGTGGACGAACGACCAGAGCAGCTGGTGGTCGACGACCGCGTCCTTGTAGTTCGAAAAGCCGGTGTAGACCTTCCCGGTCAGCCCGTCCCACGAGAACAGCGAGTAGTAGACGGTGTGGACGAGAGGCGCGAGCGTGAAGAGCACGTAGAACGCAAGCCCGGGCAGCACGTACAGCCAGCCGACGTTGCGCCCTTCACCGGGCGCACGGTCGTATCGCCGGCGCCGGCGGAAGCGGCGTCGCCGCAGCGCTCCCGGCTCGTGCGGGTGCGCCGCGACGACGCGTCCAGCCTCGGACGCCAACGTCAGTGCAACGTCTTGTCGAACTTCGCCCAGTCGCTCTGAACCGCCTTCGCCATCCCTTGAGGCGTCGTACGGCCGGCGAGC
>Ga0066710_100004067_pt1 | contig 12770 bp, 7 predicted proteins | sample GraSoiAngelo_159_FD_79666 | JGI IMG/M metagenome (GOLD analysis project Ga0066710, IMG submission 79666) | Grasslands soil microbial communities from the Angelo Coastal Reserve, California, USA - 14_1009_16_40cm | ecosystem: Environmental > Terrestrial > Soil > Grasslands | place: USA...
AGCAGGTACTCGGTGTCGGTCAGCGTGTCCTCCACCCGGATCAGGTGTCCCGAGCGGATCAGCAGGTCGGTGTCGAACCACCCGCTCAGGTCGCCCAGCAGGCGTGGCATGAGGGCGTTCATTCTGAGACCTCCTTCGTCTCGTGGTCCCCGTAGTAGTTCCAGCACAGCCCCGGTGGGCTCGCGGGGATCAGGCCGAGCGGCCCGGCCGCGCGGGGACTTTGGTCCCGGTCACGAGGCAGGATGAAAGGTCGCTCCCCAGCGGCGCACCCGGCAAGGGCGAACAGCCCGGCGTACCGTGCCGGTCAGCGGCGCAACGCGTCGAGCGACCTGCCGAGGAGAAGTGCCGCACCGGACGCGGAGATGCCGAACTCGGCCGCCACCGCGGCGTAGGTCAGGCCGTCGCCGTAGCGCAGTGCCAGCGCCCGCCGCTCGCGCGCCGGCAGCCTGCCGAGCAACTGCCGTACCGCCAGCCGGTCGTCGACGCGATCGAAGCCCGGATCGGGCGCGCCCGCGACGGCTCGGTCCAGGGAGGGTAGCCGCTGTACCCGGGCCGCGCGCATCGCCTGGGCCACCGTTGCGGGTTCGGCGTGCAGGTACCCGGCCAGCTCGCTGCGCCGCGGCGTGCGGCCCAGCCTGCCGGTCAGCTCCTCGGTGGCGTCCCGTACCGCCATGGCCCGTTCCTGCAGTTGCCGCGGTACCCGCATCGCCCACGCGTGGTCGCGGAAGTGCTTGCGCAGCATGCCCTGGATCGTCGGTACCGCGTACCCGGCGAACGACTCCGGGCGCCGCGGGTCGTAGCCGTCGACGGCCTGGACGAGTGCCAGCGAGGCGACCTGGATCAGGTCGTCGAGCGGTTCACCCCGGCCGGCGTACCGCTGGGCCAGATGCCGCGCCATCGGGAGGCTGGCGAGGATCGCCTCGCGCCGCAGCCGGGCCCGGTCCAGGTGCCCGTCGGGCAGGTCGGCCCGGCGGCGCAGCAGGGCCCCGGTCGCCCGAGGCCCGGTCGGGGTGGACATGTCATCTCCGGCTCTACTGCTGGGACAGCCGTCGCATCTCCCGCTCGATCTGTTCCTGGGTCGGCTGCGTTGGGCCGTAGACGTCCCAGATGTGGAACGCGAGCCCGATGCCCCAGCCCAGCAGCGGGAACACCGGCCAGTAGAACCCGCCCGGCATGACCAGCAACCAGATGGCGTTGAGGAACAGGTTCACCATCACGTACGCCAGGACGTGCGCCTGCAGGCCGCGCTTCTTGCGCAGCTGGCTGATCGCGAGCCGACGTAGTTCGGCGGCGGTGTCCGTGGGGTAGGTCTGCATCATTCCTCCTTCCCTCACCGTCCACTGTTCGCCCGATGCCGGTCGGATGGACGGGACCACGGTCCCCGATCGGGGAGTACTCCGGCCTACGCCGCGGGTTCGCGGTTGCCGGCCCGGACCGTGGCCACCAGGGCGCGTTGGGTACGGTGGTGCACCACCTGCACCAGCCAGGTCAACCCGATCCCGCCGATGAGGATCGCCACCGCATGGATGCGGATGCTGGGTGTCAAGATCGCCCTCGGGCACCCGCTCGTCGACTCCGCGCCCGAAGCGCGCTCACCCCGCGTTCAGCTCCGGCCGTGCAGGAAAGGCGACGTACCCGATCAGCCGTCCGTCTGCGTCGTACAGCGGTGTGGCCGGGACGTCGCCGGCGACCGCGGTACCGGGCACGGACGACGCCCGGAGGTTCCGGTCAGCGTCGAGCACCACCACCGGTACCGGCAGTGCGGCGATGGCGGCGTCGAGCAGGCTGTACCGCGTCTGCGTGGTCTGCAGCGCGGCGAGCAGGTCCAGCGCGTCGGGCGCCGGCACAGGCTGTCCCGACAGCCGCGCGAGTACCTGGTCCAGCTGCTCGACCTTGCGCGCGGCGCCCCACTGCTCGTAGCACATCCGCGCCCGGCGCAGGTATGCGACGGCCGCCTCGTCGAACCCGCGTGCCGCCGCGTACCGGCCGCCCAGCTCCGCCGAGATCGCCTCGCCGGGCAGGCAGCCGTGCTCCCGGGCCGCGGCGATCGCCCGGCTGTACTGGTTGACCGCGTGGTCCACGGCGCCGGACAAGCGCGCGCGTTCGGCGGCGACGAGCAGCGCCCGGTATCCGAACGCCTCCGGCGCGGCGGTGGCCCACACGTCGAGCGCCGCCTGCAGCTCGTCGAGCTTGGCCGCCCAGGCCCGCCGCTGCTCGGGCGGCGCCGTGTCGGACAGGACGGTGAGCGTCAGTGCGTGGTAGAACCAGCGGTCCGCGGCGGTGAATCCACCACGCCCGTGCGGCTCGACGGACTGCGCGGTCTCCGCGACGTTGAGCGCCTCGTCATACTCGCCGAGCAGGACCGCGCAGGCGAGCGCGCGGGTGAGCACGACGCTGGACGCGTGGCCGAGGGTACCGGCGCGGCAGGCCTCGGCGAGCTGAGCCTCCGCGGGTGTCTCCGGCCGGGTGGCGTCGGTACCGGTACCGCGCAGCGCGTCGAGGATCCTTGCCATCGCGCGGTTGGACATCGCCACGATCGGGTCGTCACCGTGCTGGGCAAGGAAATCCCAGACCGCGCGGTTCTCCTGGGCCACCGCGTCAAGGTGGGTACCGCTGGCGAACAGGTGCATCTGGTACAGGATCCAGTTGGCCTTCGCGAACTGCTGGTCACCCCGGCGCAGAGCGTCGGCGTACGCCTCGCGGAGCAGGCCCACCGCGAACGGTACCGAGCGCCGCCACGGCGGCAGGCTCAGCGCGATGACGGCCATGGTCTGCGCGGCGTACCGGGTATCCGGGACGAGCGTGAGCGCGGCGTCCATGCACAGGGTCGCCGAGTCGTACTCGCGCTGATCGGCGAGGATCAGTCCGGCGAACGCATACGGGATCGCCGACGCGGGCGTGGCCCCGTGGTCGAGCGCCAGGGCCACGCCGCGCGCGGCGAGCAGCGCCTGCCAGTCCGGCGGGCGCACCAGGGCGGAGGGCAGCAGCGTCGCGATGAGCGTCGCGGCGGCCAGGGCCCGGCGGTCGGTCATCGGCGGCCGGGCGGTGAGGTCGGCGAGGGACAGTCCGGACAGCCGGTGCCGCATGGTGACCAGTGCGGCGTCGGCGGCGGTGCGCCAGCCGGCCGCGCTGTCCGGCAGGTCGATGCCGAGCAGCCGCAGGGCGCGCAGCCCCGGTTCGGCGTCGGCGTCCCACTCGCCGCGCAGTTTCGGCAGGTTGGCATGCACGGCGAGGACCTCGACCCGGCTCAGGTCGACGTTCGTCCGTACCATCGCCCGGTCCAGCAGTTGCAGGGCGCGGGTCGAGTCGCCGGCCACGTGCTCGGCCTCCGCGGCGCGCAGGTGCAGCGCGACCGCGAGGTCCGGCCAGTGCCGCCACGGATCGTCGGGCAGCGCGGCGAGCCCGGCGGCGTAGTGTGCGCGCGCCGCCTCGGGGGCCCCGCACCGCTGCGCGAGCTGACCGGCGGCGAGGTTCAGGTCGGCCAGGCGTGCCCGCTCGTCCGGATCGTCCAGCAAATGCATCGTCGCATTCAGATGCGTCACCGCGTCGGGTCGGCCGTCGGACAGCAGTGCGCGGCCGATCCGCAGCCGCAGCGCGTCGCGCTCGTCCGCCGGCGTCAAGGCCAGCGCCGCCTGGCGTACCTCGTCGTGCGTCCACCGGTACCCGTGGTCGTCACGGATGAGGAAACCCTTGGGTGCCAAGGGATCCAGTGTCGCGGTCACCGTCTCGGCCGAGGTGCGGGCGACGGTCGCGAGCACCGCCGGGTCGACGTGTGCACCAATCGGGGCGGCCGTGGCGAGCATGCTGCGGACGTCGGCCGGCAGCGCGGCGAGCCGCCGCCCGATCAACTCCCGTGCTGAGTCGCCGGTACCGACCGGGTTCGCCTCCTCCGGTTCCCCGGTCAGGATCCGCGCGTCGGCGAGCCGGTGCAGGAAATGCCGTACCGACAAGGGATTCGACCCGGTGCTGGCGGCCACCTGCCGGGCCAGTGGCTCGACGTCCGGGCACTCGGTGCCGAGGGCGTCGGCGAGCAGTCCGGTCAGCGCCGAGTCCGGCAGAGGGCGCAACGACAGCGTGGTGACCGAGTGCCCGAGCGCACGCAGCGCGGGGGACTGCGGCGCGCTGGCGGTGAGGATCAGCAGGTACCCGATCGGCGGACCGCCGAGCAGCGCGGCGAGCAGGTCCAGGCTCGCCGGATCGGCGAGGTGCAGGTCGTCGAGGATCAGCAGCAGCGGGCGTGCCGCGTCGGCGATCTCGGTGACGAGCCGGCGCACCGCGAGCTGGGTACGCGCGCGGGCGTGGTGCGCGGGAAGGTCCGCGACCGCCGGCCGGGCGCCGAACACGTCGCGCAGCGCGGGGACGAGGTCGATGAGCGCGTCCGCGCTGGCGCCGACCGCTTCCACCAGCCGGTGGGTTGCGGTACCCGGATCGAGCCGGGCGAGCGCGGCGGACACGGCGGAGTACGGGACGTCGGGTTCGAAGGTACCGGCGAGCACCGGCCCGGGTACGTGTGCGGCGAATGCGTCGAGAAGCGCGGACTTGCCGACGCCCGGTTCGCCGGTCAGGCATACCGCCGCCGGCTTGCCGCCGGTGGACGCCCGCTCGTAGAGGCTGCGCAGCCGGGCCAGCCGCGCCTCCCGGCCGTAGAGCCGGTCGGGGAGCCGGAGGTGCGCGCCCTCCTCGATCGTCGATACCTTCCCCAGGCCCACGCCTGCCTAACGAGCGGGCGGTACGGCGGGATCCGCGTGTTCAGATCGCGCACGACCGGGCATAAGCGCCGCCGCCTGGTTCTGGACCCCCTACCAGTGATGTGTCGCCGTCTCTCCGGCGTGGCAGACTGTACAGGCCTCAGAAGGGGGCGCAGCGATTGTCAGTTGATCAATAGCCACAGCCGGTGGTCACAAACCAGCGCAGACATACACGATTTCCGCCAGACGTGATCGCTCCGAGCTGGCCGGCCGGCCGGGCGCCGCTCCGGCGTATCGAGGCATACGGTGTGCGAGGCGACCATCCACCGTACCTGGCGTTGACAATCGGGTAGCGGGCAAAAGGGGCGCGCGAATGAACAGCAATCCTCCGGTCGAGGAGTTGGCGCCAGGCGCGGAAGAACTCCGGCGTCAGGTCAGTGTGCTGTTCTGTGATCTGGCCGGGTCGACGGCACTCTCCGGCCAGCTCGATCCGGAGGACCTGCATGCCATCCTCGCCAGGTACCACGCGGTGGCGGCCGACGCCGTCGGTCGGTTCGGTGGTCGCTTCCACCACACGTACGGCGACGGGCTGATGGTGAGCTGGGGCTACCCACGGGCCTTCGAGGACGATGCCGTCCGGGCGGTACTGGCCGGGCTGGAGATCCTGCGGTCGGTCCGGCAGCTCAACGAGAAGAACCCGACCTGGCGACCGCTGTCCGCCCGGGTCGCCGTGCACACCGGGCTGGCTGTGATCGCGGACCGTTGGATCGGCGGCCAGCATGAGGTCGGCAACCTGATCGGGGAGACCCCGAACCTGGCCGCCCGGCTACAGAGCGCCGCGGAGCCCAACTCGCTGATCATCAGCGAAGCAACCGAAGACCTCCTGCGCGGGCGCTTCGCGGTCACTCCGCTGCCCGCCGCCCTGCACCTGCCCGGCGTCGACCGGCCGATCACCTCGTACCGGGTGGAGGGGATGGCTGACGAGAGCCTGCCCTGGCCACTCGGTGACCCGCAGGTCACCGTCGACCGGCAGCAGGAGCGTGCCCAGATCGAATCGGCATGGAAGGCGGCGTGCGACCGGGCCCGCGGCCAGGTACTCGTCCTGCGCGGGGAACCGGGCGTCGGCAAGACTGTACTGGCGCAGTACGCGGCGCGGCTCGCAGCTGACAGCGAGGCCGAGTACGTCATCATGCGGTGCGCGTCGTTGCAGCAGAGTGACTCGTTCTATCCGGCGCGCCGGATGGTGGAGCGGATCCTCGGAACCGGCCGGCTCGCCTCGATACGGGACTCCCGGGTCCGGCTCGTGCGGTACGCCGCCGGGCAACCCGATCTCACCGAGGCCGACGTCGCCCTGCTCGCGGCTCTGGCCGGGGTACCGCCCGGAGAAGGCGTCCCGGACGTCGAGCTGCCGCCGGTGCAGCGGCGCGAACGGACTTTCGCGGTACTGCGCGATCTCGTTGCGGGCCTGGCCGCGGACAAGCCGTGCTTGCTCGTGGTGGAGGACGTGCAGTGGTCGGACCCGTCCACCCTGGAGCTGCTACGGCTGATCTGCCGGGAGCCGCCGCCGGGCATGCTGGTGCTGCTGACCGTCCGCCCGGACGGCCGCGAGCTCGACATCGACAGCCAGGAGATCGAGGTCGTGCCGCTCGCCGCTGACGACGTCCGGCGGCTGGTCGAACTCGTCTCACCCGGGCTCGACGAGAGCCAGGCCGCGGCCGTCGTCCAGCGCTCCGACGGGATCCCCCTGTTCGCGACCGAACTGGTGCGGTACCTGACGAGGACCGGGCCGGCCTCGGCCGAGGACGTTCCGCCGCGCCTGCAGGATCTCCTGGTCGCGCGGCTGGATCTCCATCCGGCGGAGCGGCGGCTGGCGCAGGTACTCGCGGTGATCGGTCCCTCGGCCCGGCGCTCCCTGGTGGAGCAGGTTGCCGGTCTGCCGACCGCGGAGATCCGCCGGGGCCTGGGCATCCTGGTCGAAGCGGGCATTCTGCAGGACGAGGGACCGGCGGAGGATCCCGTGTACCGGTTCCGGCACATCCTGCTGCGCGAGGCGGCCTACACCTCCGCTCTGCGGGCCCGGCGCAGGGAGCTGCACCTGCGCATCGCCCGCGCGCTGCAGGGCCCGGGCGGGATCGCGCAGGCTTCGCCCAACCGCGTGGCCCACCACCTGGAACACGCCGGCCTCGTGACCGAGAGCCTGGGCTGGTGGCGCGCGGCCGCCGCGGCGGCCGCCAAGGTGGCCGGGCACCGGGAGGTCGTGTCCTACCTGCGGCACCTGCTCGACCTCCTGCCGGCGGCCGGGGAGCCGACCGGGGTCGACGAGATCGAGGTACTGGTCGCGCTCGGCGTCAGCCTGGTGGCCCTTGAGGGATACACCTCGGACGAGGTCGCGCAGGTCCACGAACGGGTACGCCTGCTGTTCGCCGGACAGACCAACGACACCGGCCCGGTCCCGGCGGTGTTCTACCCGGTGTGGGCCTACCACCATGTGCGTGGCGAGCTGGACGAGTCGAGCCTGCTGTCCAGCCGATTGTGGGCCGGCCACGTGCACGGTACCGGCACGCAACGCGCGCTCGCCGCAGGCATGGCCGGGTTCGACCTGTTCGAGCGGGGCGACCTGCGCCCGGCCGCGGCGCTGCTCGAAGAGGCGGCCTGGGACGAGGTCGAACCCATCCCGGAAACCCCGCACGAGCAGTGGTCGGCGACCACCGTGCTGCGCGGCGCGGCCCTGTGGATCGCCGGCGACCGGGAACGCGGTCGCGACCGGATCGAGGCCGCGATCCGCCGGGCCGAAGGGCTCGGGCTGCCCAAGGGGCCGTTCACCCGGGCATTCGTGCACGCCTATGCGGCATGGTGGAAGCTGCTCGCCGACGATGCGCCGGGAGCGGCCGTTCATGCGAAGCGCTCCTACGACGAGGCGGTCGCGAACGGGTACGCCTCGTGGATGGTCGCGGCCTCCATGCACGCGGCCGCCGCGCAGGCCCGGCTCGGCGAACCCGAGCCTGCCGTGCAGACCCTGCTCCACCTTCTCCAGATCTGGCGCCAGGCCGGCGCGGAGGCGTTCCGGCCGGTGTTCCTGCGCTGGCTCGCGGAAGCCTACGCGGCATCGGGTGACCACGCGGCCGCGCTGGCGGTACTCGACGAGGGGATCGCGCACGTGCAGAGCTTCGGTGGCGCCGTGCACCGGGCCGAACTGCACCGCAGCCGCGGGCGGGTGCTGCGCGACCTGGGCCGCAGCGGCGAGGCCGTCGACGAGTTCCGCCGCGCCGCGCGGCTCGCCGCGGGTCAGGAGGCCCGCAGCTTCGAACTGCGGGCGCGGATCGACCTCGTGGAGACGTTGCCGCGTCGGGAATCCGACGCGGAACGCCAGGTACTCGCGCGCTTGATTGACACGTTCCCAGCCACCCTGCACGATGCGGATCTGATGCTCGCGCGGGAACTGGGGGCAAAGCGTTGAATCATCAGTTCGCCCGGCTCGTGGCGCCACATCGCCCACGCGCCGCGGCCACGCCGGCCTATGTCGAGCGCGGCGGCGAATTGGTCACCCGCCAGCCGTTCGTTGCCAACGGCGTGTCGATGTCCGCGTTCGCGGTACCGGCGGACCGCGACCTGTTGACCGGGATGTGCGAGCGCATGTTCACGGTCCCGACCGGCGGGGCTGAACGGTACAGCCCGGTTGGCGGGCACGTGCTGATCGTGTTCGCCACCATCGAGGAGATGCGCAGCAGCGAGCGGCCGGACTCCCTGCTCGGCATGTGCACCGAGCGGGAGCTGGCCGTCTGGGTACCGCTGCATGACGATACGCGCGGGCGGTTCGTGTGGACCATCCCGTACATCTTCGTGGACAGCCCCGCGCCGCTGTTGGGTGGGCGGGAGATCTACGGTTTCCCCAAACGCCTTGCGGAACTGACCGTCAACGAGGATGAGTCCGCCTTCGAGGTGCGGACGCTGGCCATCGACAGGTTCGCATCCGACGCCCGGCTGCAGATGCACCAGATCGCCGCGGCCCGGCGGTTGGACGGCGAGGTTGCCGACGGTGCGAGCTGGAACCGCCTGGCCGACGCCCACGAGCACTTCCGGGGGCTTGGTGCGGTCCTCGACGCGGCTGGGCCGGCCGGCCGGTTCCTGCTGTCGTTCGACGGTGCCGGGGTACCGGTCGTGCTGCTCAAGCAGTTCCGCGACGCGCGCGATCCCAGCCGCGCCTGCTACCAGGCGGTGGTCGAGGTGGTCCACGAGATCCGCGGCTTCCGGGGCGGCCGGGTGCTGGAGGACTGGGAGGTGTGCACGGCCAGCCTCGACGGCCTACCACTGGAACGGGAACTGGGCATCATCGCCGGCTCGCACAAACCGCAGGCGGCTTTCCGGATCGACGTGGACTTCGAGATAGGGCTCGGCAGAGTGCTGTGGGAGGCGGGACCGTGACCCGTCCCAGAGTCGCAATCCTCGGTGGCGGCGCCGGTGCCCTCACGACGGCCTACTATCTGACCCGCGACGAGGAATGGCGTCAGCGCTTCGAGAGCGTGACCGTATATCAGCAGGGCTGGCGGCTCGGCGGTAAAGGGGCGAGCGGCCGGGGCCCCAACGACCGGATCGAGGAGCACGGGCTGCATATCTGGCTCGGCTTCTACGACAACGCCTTCCGCATGCTCGGCGAGTGCTACGAACGGCAGGGCCTGCGGATGGCTGACGGTTTCGAGCCGGCCAGCACGTTCGTGCTCTACGAGAAGCGGCCCGAGGGTTGGCTGCCCTGGGTCGCGCAGTTCCCGACCGACGAGCGGGTCCCGTGGCGGCAGGACAACCCCTCGCCGCCGCCACTGTGGTCGTTGCTGGTCCGCTGCCTCGAACTCGCCGTCGCGCAGGCCCGCGCGTTGCGCCGGGTGTCGGCGCCGCTGCCGGGCGCCCGGCCGGCAATCCGCTTCGTACCGGCCGACCCGCCGCACCCGACGCTGCGGATCGTCCCGTCGGCGGTTCCCGTGGTTCACCCATGGGTGGCGCTGCGCAACGTCGCGGGTGACATGCGGGAACTGCTCGGCAGGATCGCCGGTACCAGCGCCTACACCGCGGCCACCGCGCTGGAGTCAGGCATGTTGTTCGTCCACAATGCCGCCAGGCAACTGGCGCCCGATCCGGCGCACCACTCCGAGGGTGACCACGCCTGGCTGGCGACCGTTGCCGACGCAGCGGCGGACACCGCGCGGACGCAGTTCAACCGCCTGGTGGACCACTCGGACCAGGTACGCCGTCAGTGGTACCTGATCGACCTGCTCCTCGCGAACGTCCGCGGCGTGCTGGCCGACGGCCTGCTGTGGCACGGTGTCGATGCCGTCGACCATATCGACTATGCCGAATGGCTTCTGCGGCACGGGGCGCAGGAGGAGTCGGTCCGGTGCGCCCTGGTCACCTCGGTGGTCTATGACATGGCCTTCGCGTACCGGGACGGCCGGCCCGACCAGCCGGCCTGCTCGGCCGCGAGTGCGCTGCGCGGACTCGCCCGGCTCTTCTTCGACTACAAGGGAGCCATTGCCTGGAAGATGCGCGCCGGGATGGGCGACGTGGTCTTCGCCCCGCTCTATTCGGAGCTGCGCGACCGCGGTGTCACGTTCGAATTCTTCCACCGGGTCGACCGGCTCCGGCTGTCGCCGGATCTCAGCCACGTGGCCGCCGTCGAGCTGACCCGGCAGGTCGATCTCCGGCCGGGGGTCAAGGCGTACGATCCGCTCATACAGGTCCATGGGCGGATGTGTTGGCCCGCCGCGCCGCTGCACGACCAACTGCGCGATCTCACCGGGATCACCGCATCCGACCTGGAGAACCTGTCCGCACGGATTCCCGGTTCCAGCATGGTCAACCTGGAGTTCGGCCGGAACGACATCGTCGTGCTGGGTATCGGCGTCGGCGCGCTGCGGTGGATCTGCGCGGACCTCGTCACCGCCAGTGTGGCGTGGCGCGACCTGGTCGACAATGTCGCGACGGTTGCGACGCAGGCGTTCCAGCTATGGCTCGCCGACGATACCGCGCAGCTGGGCGACATCTGGCCCGGCGCGACAACCGGCGGATTCACCGAGCCGTTCGACACGTATGCCGACATGAGTCATCTCATGAGCGCAGAGTCGTGGGACGGCCGGGTCGCAAGCATCGCCTACTTCTGCAACGTGCTTCCCGCTCCCGCGTACGACTTCGCCTCGCGGGACCTCCAGCGCGTCGCCGATGACACGGTACGCCGCAACGTCGTGCGGTTTCTGGAGAACGACCTACCGATGTTGCTTCCCGGCGGTGGGCACCGGTACCCGAGCGGCTTCCGGTGGGACCTTCTGGTAGGCGAGAGCGAAGCCGCCGGACCCGAACGGATCGCCAGCCAGTACTGGCGGGCGAACGTACAGCCCAGCGACCGGTATGTGCTCTCGCTGCCCGGCTCGGCACGGTACCGTCTCGCGCCGGGCGGGAGCGGCTTCGCCAACCTGTACCTCGCCGGTGACTGGACCGAATGCGGACTGAACTCGGGTTGCGTCGAGGCGGCGGTAACGTCGGGCATGCTTGCGGCTCATGCGATCGCGCCCGACACCATCGGGTTGGCACAGATAACCGGGCTCGAACATCTGCGAGGTGACAATGGAGGACCGCCCGACGTCCCCGGAGGATGAAGAGTTCCAGCGGCTGATCCGGTTCACGAAAGCCAGCGCCGAGGAAGCCGCGGGGGTGCCGCCGACGGAGTCGCAAGGGGCCGCCGCGGCAGGCGGCTCCGTCCGCGGACACGTCCACAACCTCGTGGATCTGTCCGCGGAAATGGTGGGTGTGCTCGTCGCGATCGGCCGTGTCGTCAAGGAGCGGTGGGCGGCGACGACTGTCGACGCCGTGTCGCGGGTACGCACGTGGCAGCCGTCGGCCGCGGCGGCCAGGGCGGGCGCCGGGCTGGGTGTCGTATTCGATCCGGTACCGGCCGGCGGGACCACGACGACCCGGGTGTCGATTGTCAACGACGGCGCCATCCCGGCGGCGATGACGCTGCGCTGCACAGACCTGTCCGGTGGCGGGGTAGGGCGGATACCGGCGACCGCCGTTACGGTCGAACCGCGGCAGGTCGACGTCCCACCGAAAGGGGCCGTCGCCGTCGTACTCACCATTGCCGTACCGAGCGGCACCAGGCCGGGACTCTACGCCGGGGTGCTGCAGGAACTCGGAAATCCAGCGGTACGGACGACAGTCGGTGTCGAGGTGCGCTGAATGGAGGTGGCGCCCGAGCACCGAGCCACCTTGGCGGGCTACCGGCAACTCGTCGTCGACGTCATGCTGGCCCACCTTTCGGACGGTCGGACCAGCCGGTACCTCACCGAGTACCTCCCCGTGTACCCCGCGCAGCCCGGCAAGGGCCTGCGCGGAGCCCTGGTACTCGCGATCAACCGGGCGATGGGCGGGCGTACCGACCAGGCACTGCCCTTCGCGATCGGCATCGAACTGCTGCACAACGCCTTCCTCGTCCACGACGACATCATCGACGGCAGCCGGCGACGACGGGATGCGCCGACCCTGCCGGTGCGGTGCGGCACCGGTCTGGCACTGTGCGTCGGTGACGCCCTCGCCCTGCGGGCGGTGACCCTGCTGGCCGTGGCCGCCGACCGCCAGGGGCTGCCGGCCGGGCAACTGATGGCCGAGGTCGAGCGGGCCGTGCGACTGACCCTCGAAGGCGAGGCGACGGAACTCGGCTGGGAACGGGAGGGACGCGTCGACGTCGCTGCTGAGGACTACCTGGCCATGGTGCTGCGCAAGACTTCCTGGTACTCGACCATCCTGCCGTGCCGCCTCGGGCTCCTCGCCGCGCGGCGCCGCCCGATCGGCGAACGCTTTGTAACGTTCGGCGCGCTGGCCGGTGCGGTACTCCAGATCGGGGACGACCTGTCCAGCTACACGGAAACCGCCCGGCAGTCGGGGAAGAACTGGGGCGACGACGTCCTCGAAGGCAAGCGCAGCCTCCCGGTGATCCATTTCCTGGCAACCGCCCCCGAAGGCGAGGACCGGGACCGGGTGGTCGCGCATCTGCGTGGGGGGCGGCGCAACCGGCGGCGCGCCGACGCGCACTGGTTCGTC
>Ga0066710_100004068_pt1 | contig 12770 bp, 10 predicted proteins | sample GraSoiAngelo_159_FD_79666 | JGI IMG/M metagenome (GOLD analysis project Ga0066710, IMG submission 79666) | Grasslands soil microbial communities from the Angelo Coastal Reserve, California, USA - 14_1009_16_40cm | ecosystem: Environmental > Terrestrial > Soil > Grasslands | place: USA...
CGGGATGGGGGGCACGGCCGCCGGCGTCGGCACGATTGCGGCCACGTACTTGACGGGCGTCGTCGCGGATCGCTACTCGTTCGCGCCAATCCTGATGGGCGCGAGCCTCGTGCCGCTGATTGCCATGGTTGCCGTGCTCGTGCTCGTCAGAAACAATGCGGCGACGCGCGCGGAAGTCGTTAGCGAGATCTGATAGATGATGGATGGTGGATGATGGATGGCGGATGACGGAGGACCGAGGCGCGATCCGGGATGCGGGGATCAGGGATCAGCGATTCGCGATTGGCAGCGCCGCCGCGGCCTTCGGCTGAGCGGCGACATAGTCCTCGCCTAGCAGCGCCGCAACCGTGGCCGCGAGCTGTGACTGCGTCACGGTGACGTTCGCGCGCACGCCGAGCGCCGGCACGCCGGGACCCATCGCGGCCATCCAGATGCGCTCCGCGGCAGGGACCTTCCGCCCATGATCGGTCCAGTCCGCGGCGCCGTCTCCACGGCCGTGATCCGTGGCCAGCAGCAGGGCGGTGCGGCCGGCGTACTCCGGCATCCGCTGCGCGGTCTCCCAGAGCTGACGGATGAAGCGATCGTTGCGGTACGCCGAATCGAGGTACAGATCGTACCGGCGTCCGTGCGCCCACTCGTCGGTTTCACCCAGCATCACGTACAAGACGCGCGGGTGGTGCGAGCGAAGGTATTCCAGCGCGCCCAGGCCGGTGGGCGCGTCGAACCGCGTAGCGCCCCAGTAGGGGGGCAACTCCGCCGCGAAATCGTTGAGCGCCCGCTCGCGCTCGGTCGCGGGCTGCGCGATCGGCGGCCCTTCGCCGTTGCACGCGATCCCGCTCCGCTGCGCGTTCAGGATCCACGGCAGCAGTTCCCAGGATGCAAACGCGGCGACGCGCCCGGCATACGCGGGCCGGTGATTCAGCCACTCCAGCACCGTCACGTTGGGGTTGAGGTTCTTGTCGTTGCTGTCGATGCGCGGATCCGGGTAGCCGGCGAGCAGCTCGTTGTAGCCGGGATACGAGAACCACAACCCGTTCGTGACGCGCGCGAGGCTGCCGCGCGACGGATCGCCGAACACCTGCCCGTCGCGCGCGACGATCGTCCAGAAGAACGGCATCAGCTTCTCGCGGCGCTGTTCCGCGGTCCCGCCGCCGAAGCGCCGCTCGATCGGCTCGGGCTCCTCGACGCCGCCGGCCTCTTTCGTCAGCAGCGCGGACTGCAGCCCGCCGAACACCTCCTGCCACCGCATGCCGTCCATCGTCACGACGAGGACGTTCGCGATCGCCGGCCGCGGCTGCGCTCTGGGAGCAATCGCCGCCGCGGCGGCCACGACGCAGAAGAATGCGACTTGAATGCGCGTCGACATTTCTCGGACCGATTTCACTTCAGCATTCGGCAGTCAGCATTCAGCATTCGGGTTTCACCTCCCGAGAATGATGAAGATTCCCGCGAGCAGCGCCAGGATCGGCAGAACCGGTCCGATCATCGGCACCGGCGTGAGGCCGACGATTCCGACGATGAGCAGGTAGACGCCGAGCAGCAGCATTCCAAGATTCCGCCGGAGTACGAGTGCCATTCCGCCCTCCTCTTTGATGATTCGCCATCCGCTATGTGTCATCGGCTTCCCACCGGTCCGAGATACCGATCGAGCCAGTCGAGCACTTCCTTGAACACCTCCTGCGGCCGCGGCGGAAGGTGGCCCCCTTCGAGCACCGCGTGCCGCTTGTCGGACGGCGCCGTCCCGAGCATCCGGAACAACGGCACCTGCGCCGTCTCGTACGGCAAGTCGAAATCCTCGCGGCCGTTGACCATGAGGACCGGCTGCCTGACGCGCGGGGCGAAATTCACCGGATCGGTCTCCGCCGGGATGGTCCACGTCTCGAAGCCCCCGGACATCAGGATACCGGTGCGCAGGCGCGGCTCGATGGCGAGGTACACCGGACCGAGCTGGGCGCCCAGGCTGAGCCCGTAGAAAGCGATGCGGGTGCGATCGATGTCGGCGCGCGTCTCCAGGTAGTCGACGGTGCGCCGCAGGTCCTGGCCGCGCTGGATGCTGATCTCGCGTAGAAAGTTCTGGCCGTACCGCGGGCCGGCCGTGTGCCGCTCGTACGTCTGCTGGTAGACCGGCAGCACGAGCACGCGGCCGCTCCGGACGAGGAAGTCGACCATCTGGAGCCAGACGTCGCGGCTCGATTTCAGCCTGACGGAATCGGAACCTGGAAAATAAATGATTGCTTGGTACGGCGGCGCGCCATTCCTCGGAATGTACACTTGCGCAGGGACGCGCTCGTGTCCATACGCCGCACGAAACGAGACACGTTCACGCCGCCAGTGCGGACTGGACTCGTCGGATTCCTCGATCCGCGCGTCGAGCGGCAGCGCGTCGTACTCGTACAGATGCCGGTACGCCTCGTAGACGTCGTCGCCGACCGGCTTCAGCTCGGCGGGATCGCGCTCGAGCGTCGCAATCGGCGCGAGGAGCGTGGCCTCGACGGCCGCGTCCTGCCGGATGCAGCGGAACCCGAACCCTGCCTGGCGCTCGAACGGCGGTCGCGCGTCTTGGTCGTGGAACGAATACGACGCTTCGTTGAAGCCACCGCCGAGCACGTAGCGGCGGCTGTCGCCGACGTCGTTCCAGCACCACTCCTTCACGTTGCCCGCCATGTCGTACGTGCCGTACGGTCCCAGGCCGCCGCTGCCGACGCGTTTCGTGCCGCTCCCGCCGAAGTTGCTGAACCGCAGGATCTCCGAGAACACTCCGGATGCGCCCGCGGCGTTGTACCAGTGATACACCGTCGGCAGCCGCTTGTGCACGTACGCCGCGTACGCCGCGGCCTCGTACCAGCTCACGCCGCTCACCGGCCAGTCGTCCTGACCGTCCGGATACGTGCCCAATTCCCACGTTGACGGTCCGGAACGTCCGGTCGTATCCCGGAACTCCGCGATGGCCTCATCCCACGACATCGTGCGCCCGCCTTTCACGAAAGGCTGCGGCCACAGCTCTCGCCGGCGATAGCCGCCGTCGTCGACGAACTGCTTGAACGCGCGATTGGTCACTTCATATTTGTCGATCCAGTACGCCGGCAGTTTGACTTCGGTGTTGTTGCTCTCGAGGTTGAACGACTGCGCGGGGACGTACGCCATGCCAGGCACGGTCGTGCCTTTCGGCACCAGGCGGACGAGGAAGGCCGGCGCGTTGGGAGCGATCTCGAGCGGATCGTAGCCCTCCTTCGTGATGCGCCAGCGCATCAGGCCAACGGGATGACGGATTGTCGTCGGCGTCGTTCCGAGAGTCACCCATCCTTCGTCCCCGCCCGAGTAAGTCCGGAGCGCGACGTCGGCGCCGGGCGGCTCGCTCGTGATGGGCACCGCGGTCGTCAGCTCGTTCCAGGCCACCTTCACCTGCGGATCGTCCGGCGCCGCCGCGAGCGCACGCTGCGCGAGGCGGTAGGCGGGGACCAGCTCCCCGGCTGCGGCGAGACGGCTCACCTCGGGCACCGCCGTGTCGCGCGCCCACCGCAGCCTCGACTCGCGCACGCGCGACCAGGCGAACGCACCGCCCGCGAGCACGGCGAGCGCAACGGCGGCGGCGATCCCGAGACGAAGCTGCCGCGCGCTCGCGCGAGACGAGCCGTCGAGCGACGCGCGCAGCGCGAGCAACTCGTCGCGGACCTCGTGACCCGATGCATATCGATCCTCGGGACGTTTGGAGACCGAACGGGTGACGATGCGTGCGAGCGCGGCCGGCGTTTCGGGACGGACCGCGTGGACGTCGGGAAGCTCGCGCCGCACGGTCGCATCCATCCGCTCCCACGTCGTCGCGCCGGCAAACGCGGACGTTCCGGTAAGCATCTCGAAGATGACGACGCCGAGCGAGAACACGTCGGACCGCGCGTCGGCGGGACGCCCCTCGATCTGTTCGGGCGCCATGTAGCCCGGCGTGCCGACGATCGTGCCGGACGCGACCATCGTCGCGTCCATCTGTCCCGTGACCGCGTCCGCCGGCAGCGTCGTCTGCCTGGCGATGCCGAAGTCGAGCACCTTGACCTGCCCCGACGCGCCGATCATCACGTTTCCCGGCTTGATGTCGCGGTGGACGATGCCCGCGTCGTGTGCGGCGGCGAGCGCGGCGGCGACTTGCGACGCGTAGTCGATCGCGCGGTCGATGGGCAGTCCGCCGGCAGGCACCGCGAGCGGCGCGCCGGCGACGTGCTCCATCACGATGAAATCGGTGTCCCCCTCGTGCTCGACGGCGTGGATGGTGACGATATTCGGATGGTTCAGCGCGCAGGCGGCGCGCGCCTCGCGGAGGAGCCGCCGGGTGGACTCGCGGTCGCCGGCTCCCGGGAGCACCTTGATGGCGACGGTGCGGTGGAGCACGGTGTCGCGCGCGCGATAGACCGCGGCCATTCCGCCCTCGCCGAGGAGGGCTTCGACGGCATAGTGGGAGAGCGTCGAGCCGATCATCATCAAGGACCGGACGGAACGCGCAGATTCTAATGCCGAATGGCGAATGCTGAATGCCGAAAACGCTATAATCCGCCGCTATGAGATACACCCGCGCGTCTTCTGTCTTCTGCGTGCTGTTCCTGGCATCCACCTCCTCGGTGTCGACGCAGTCCGGCTGGGCGTCCCTCTTCAACGGCAAGAACCTCGACGGCTGGAAGAATTACGGCGCCGAGAAGTGGACGGTTGACCACGGCGAGATCCTCGGCGAGGCGGTCACGAAGGCGTACGGCTATCTCGGGACCGAGAAGACGTACAAGGATTTCGAGATGAAGGGGAAGTTCAAGGCGGAAGGCAGCGGCAACAGCGGCATCTTCTATCACGCGTCGATCGAGGGAACGGACATCAAGGGGGTGCAGGTCGAGGTCGATCCGCGGCCCAACATGCACACCGGCGGTCTGTACGAGACGGGCGGCCGCCAGTGGATCGTGTGGCCGAACCCCGACGGCGAGAAGGCGATGAAGGTCGGCGACTGGAACGACGTCCAGTTCTCGGTCCGCGGCAACCACATCGTCACGTACGTGAACGGCGTGCTGGCGCTCGACTACACCGATCCGCAGCCGAAGTTTTCCGACGGCATCATCGCGCTGCAGCTGCACGCCGGCGGCGAAGGGAAGATGCGATTCAAAGATCTCTACATCCGCGAGCTGAACTGAGTCCATGGACATGAAGAATGGTTTCGCCGCTGCGGCGCTCGCCGCGCTCACGGTGGCTTTTGCCCACACCGCCGCGCAGGAGCCGCCGCAGCCTCCGGCCGGACCAGGCGCGGGACGCCAGGGTCGCGGCGGACGCGGCATCGGCGTCTTTCCCGCGCAGCAGCGGCCGCCCGCGGATCCCGCGGTCATCGACCGCGGCAAAACGATCTACGGGATCAACTGCACGCCGTGCCACGGAGCCGACGCCCGCGGCGGCCAGCTGGGCGGACCCAACCTGCTGCGATCGCAGCTCGTGCTCAGCGATCAAGGCGGCGAACTGATTCTGCCAATCGTCCGCGGCTCGCGCGCGGTGAAGGGAATGCCGCCGCTGAACCTGAGTGACGACGACGTGAAGGCGGTGGCGGAATTCATCCACAGCCTGACCGCCGCCGGAAGGACCCAGGGGGCGCCGCCGCCGTCCGACGCGCCCGAACCCGACATCCTCGTCGGCGACGCGACGGCGGGGCAGGCGTACTTCGCCGCGAAGTGCGGCGCGTGCCATTCGGCGGCGGGCGACCTGCAGGGGATTGCGACGAAAGCCGGCAGTCCCAAGGCGCTCCAGAACCTGTGGGTCTCGGGCGGCGGCGGGCGTGGACGTGGATTCGGCGCGCCGAATGAAGCCGCGGTCGCCACGGTCAGCGTCATCCAGCCCTCGGGAGAGAAGGTCGAGGGGCGGCTGCTGCGCATCGACGATTTCGTCGTCACGCTGGTCGAAGCGGACGGAAGCGTGCGCAGCTTCCGGCGCGACGGTGACGTGCCCGCCGTCGACGTCCACGATCCGCTCGACGCGCATCGAACGCTGCTGACCGTCCTCACCGACAAGGACATGCACGACGTGACCGCATATCTGGTGACCCTGAAATGACGACCAGGAAGCTGTTGCTGGCGGCGCTCGTGGGATTGACGCCAATCGCGCTCTCCGGGCAAGGCAAGGGGCTCGATCCGGCCGACCTCCTGAAGCCGCTCGCCGACTCATGGCCCACGTACAACGGCGACTACTCGGGCCGGCGCTACAGCGCGCTTGCGCACATCAATCGCACCACGGTGAAGAACCTCACGCTCGCGTGGGTCATGACGCTCAACGACGGGCCTGGCAACCCATTCTTCGGCGGTGGCGGCCGCGGCGGGCGCGGACGCGGCGGCGGGGGCGCGCCGACGATCGTCGGCGGAGAGGGAACCGGTGAGTTCTCCGCCGCCGGAGGCACGGCGGTGAAGGCGTCGGCGCTGATGGTGGACGGGACGATCTACCTCGCCGCGCCCGACAACGCGTGGGGAATCGACGCGCGCGACGGACGCGAGCTCTGGCACTACTACTGGAAGACGCGCGGCGGCACGCACATCGCGAACCGCGGTCTCGGCTTGTGGAACGGCTATCTGTTCATGGAAACGCCCGACGATTATCTGGTATCGCTCGAGGCGAAGACCGGCAAGGAGCGCTGGCACAAGGTCATCGCGCCGTTCGAGCACCAGTACTTCTCGACGACGGCGCCCGTAATCGTCGGCAATCACGTGCTGGTCGGCACCGGCAACGACCTCGATGCGCCCGGATTCCTCCAGTCGTTCGATCCGGAGACCGGCGATCTGCAATGGAAGTTGTATACGGTCCCCATGGAGCCCGGCGATCCCGGCCTCGACACGTGGATCAATCTCGAAGCCGCGCGGCACGGCGGCGCGCAGCCGTGGCTGCCCGGCGCGTACGATCCGGAAACGCATCTCTACATGCTCGGCACCGGCAATCCCACGCCGGCGTACACGGTCGGCCGGGGCGAAGGCAACAATCTGTTCACGTGCACGCTGATCGCGGTGAACGTCGACACCGGCAAGATGAAGTGGTACTACCAGACGTCGCCGCACGATGCGCACGACTGGGACTCGGCGCAGACGCCGATCCTGCTCGACGCGAAGGTGAACGGGCGGATGCGGAAGCTCGTGTCCACGGCGGCGCGCAACGGGTACTTCTTCACGCTCGATCGCGTCACGGGGGAGCACATCGTCACCGTCAAGTACGGCCAGTTCGCAAACTGGGTGAAAGGGCTCGACAAGGTCGGCGCGCCGATGCGGAACGCGGAGAAGGACGCGAGCATCGGCGGATCGCTCGTGTCGCCGACGGCGGGGGGCACGGTGAACTGGCAGCCGCCGGCATACTCGCCCGACACGGGCTTGTTCTACGTGACGGAGCACAACGGCTTCGCGGTCTTCTATCTGACCGATCTGGATCCTCGTGGATCGATGGGCCTCGGCGGCCATGAGGAAGTGAACGTCGGGTCGGGCGGCAGCTTTCTGACGGCGATCGATCCGACCACCGGCAAGATCGCGTGGCGGCACAAGTATCCGGGCGCCGGCGGCGGCGGAGGCGGGGGCTTGCTGACGACCGCCGGCGGACTGGTGTTCGGCGGCGACGCGGGCGGCAACATCGTCGCGTTCGACGCGGCGAACGGCACGGCGCTGTGGCACTCGCGCATCGGCCAGGTGACGAACGCGCCGCAGACCTACATGCTCGACGGGCATCAGTATCTGCTGGTGGCGGCGGGCGATACGCTCTACGCGTTCACGTTGTATTGACGCGCGATCTTCCGCCTGAAGGCGGAAGCCACGAAGGGGAGAGAAGGCGGAAGCCACGAAGGGGAGAGAAGGCAGAAGCCACGAACGGGAGAGAAGGCAGAAGCCACGAGATAGAGTGAGTATCACGCTCGTCCGCGGGCTCGGCCTGCTGGCCGCCACCGCGATGGTGATCGGCGACGTCATCGGCACGGGCGTGTTCCTCAAAGCGCGCGTGATGACGTGCAACGTCGGCACGCCGGGTCTCGTCATCGCGGTGTGGGTCGTCGGCGGGCTCCTGAGCCTTGCGGGGGCGCTGACCTACGCCGAGCTGGCCGCGATGATGCCGCGCGCGGGCGGCGAGTACGTCTTCATCCGCGAAGCCTACGGCCGCGTCTGGGGGTTTCTCTACGGCTGGACGCGCTTTTTCGTGTCGGGCACCGGCGGCCTCGCCGGCCTCGCCGCCGGCTTCGCGATCTTCCTCAACATCGTCAGCGGCGGCGCGCTGCGGTCCCACGCGTTCAGCATCGGACCATCCGCGCATCAACTCTCGTACGACGGTCTGCACGCCGTCGCGATCGGCGCGATCGCGATCGTGACGCTCGTGAACTGCGCCGCGGTGGCCGTCGGCGGGCGCATCGCCGCGGTCCTGGCGACGTTGAAGGTCGCGCTCGTATCGGGCGTCGGTTTCGGCGCGATGTTCCTCGCGCGCGGCGACTGGGCGCACTTCGCGATGACGGGCGCGGGCGCCGCCTGCGACGGCGTCGCCGCGGCGGCGCGCGGCGGCCTCGCGGGCTTCGGCGCCGCCATGCTCGGCGCGCTCTGGGCGTACAACGGCTGGAACGAAGTCACCTACGCCGCCGGCGAGGTGAAGGAGCCGAAGCGGAATCTGCCCCGCGCGATCATCGGCGGCATCGCGATCATCGCCGCGCTCTACGTGTTCGCCAACGTGGCGTACTTTCACGTCCTGACGCCCGCCGCCGTCGCCGGCATTCCCCAGTCATCCTCGGTCGCGACGGAGGCCGTCACGAGATTCCTCGGCGCGTCCGCGGCGATCGTGATGGCCGGAGCGCTCGCGATGTCCATCTTCGGCTCGCTGCAGGTGTCGGCGCTCCTCAGCGCGCGGGTGCCGTATGCGATGGCGTGCGACGGCTTGTTCTTCGCGGGGCTCGCGCGAGTCAGCCCGCGAAGCCGCGTCCCGATACGCGCGCTCGTCGTCCAGTCGGCATGGGCGGTCGTGCTCGTCCTCTCCGGGTCGTACGACACGTTGACCGACTACGCGATCTTCGCCATCCTGATTTTTGTGGCGCTGGCGACCGCGTCCGTGTTCGTGTTCCGCCGCAGGATGCCGGACGCCGACCGGCCGTACCGCACGTGGGGCTATCCGATCGTACCGGCGTTGTTCATGCTGGTCGCGGGCTGGCTGGTGATCAACACGCTGCTGACCACGCCGGGACGGGCGCTCGCGGGGCTGGGGCTGATGGCCGCCGGCCTGCCGTTCTACTGGTACTGGGCGCGAAGCGCCGTCAGCCCTGCGCTTCCTGAGACAGGTGTTTGAAGACGTCGGCGACGCCGATGAACGCGTCGACGACGGCGGGGTCGAAATGTGTGCCGCGGCCTTTGACGATCAATTTCACGACGTCCTCGTGAGACACCGATTTCTGGTACAGCGTCCGCGTGACGGCCGCGTCGTACACGTCGACGACCCCCATCACGCGCCCCGGGATGGGAATGTCCGGACCGCGCAGCCCCTGCGGATAGCCGGTGCCGTCCCATCGCTCGTGATGCGTGTAGACGATGTCCTTCGCCATCGCGAGCGTGACGTCGTCGCGGACGCCGACGCGCTGCTCGGCCTTGAGGATGACGTCTCGCCCGAGCACGGGGTGGCTCCGCATCTGCGCCAGCTCTTCGGGCGTGAGCGCTCCGGGCTTGTTGAGGATGTGATCGGGAATGCCCACCTTGCCGATGTCGTGCAGCGGCGCGAGGCTCGACAGCAGATCGATCCGGTCCGGCGTCAGATACGCGCGGAAGTCGGGGTTGAGCGCGAGTTGCTGCGCGAGCAGCCTCGCGTACTGCTGCGTCCGGCGTGAATGCTTGCCGGTCTCGGCGTCGCGCGTTTCCGTCAGCGACAGCAGCGTCTGGACCATCAGGCTCTGCGCGGTGGTCCGTTCGCGGCCGGCGCTCTCGGCGCGGCCGCGCTCGACGAGGAATCGCGCGAACGTCATCGAGATCAGCGCCGCGGTGACGCCAATCGTCGGGAACAGCGGAGACAGGAACACTCCGCTCGAGGAGAACAGCCACACGGATTCGGTCCAGATGACCGCAACGCCTGCGCCGCCGGTGATGAGTCCCGGGACCACGCTCGTGCGCGCGAAGAGCAGCGCGACCGCGATCCCCAGCACGATCACGATGACGCTGTCGAGGAGCCTGCCGTGCGGCGAGCGCTGCACGAACGACTGCTCGATCAGGTTGTCGGCGACCGTCGCCTGAACCTCCACGCCGGCAAACAACGTATCGAGCGGCGTCGCGACCACTTCGCGCGTGCCGAGCGCGGTCGTCCCCACGAACGCGATCTTTCCTCGCACGGCGTCCGGCGAGATCTGACCGTTCAACACGTCCGCGGCGGACAGATAGGGGAAGGTCTTCTTTCTTCCCCGGTAGCGCACGAGCAGATTGCTCTTGCCGTCCACCGGGATGACCCGGTCGTCCATCGTGAGCGTCGCGGCGTTCACGTTCGAGACACGGAGCGACAGCTCGCGCGCGCCGGTGACGGCCGCGACGGCGGCCACGCCGAGGCTGGGATATCGGCGGCCGTTGAGCTCCGCGACGAGCGGCACGCGCCGGAGGATGCCGTCGGAGTCGGGCGCGGCGTTCAGGAAGCCCGAAGCCCCCGCGGCCTGCGCGAGCCCGGGCAGGCTGCAGACGGCGCCGGTCGCGCGAAAGTACGGAGCGTCGCCGTTTTCCTCGCCCGGCTGCAGGACCGCGAGCCCGACCGGATGGAGCACGCACGACTTGCCGGTCGGGCCGCCGCTGTCGAACGTCAGCGCGTAGCCGAGCACGACGCGGCTTTCGTGAAGCGCCGTCGCGAGCGTGTCGTCCGGCGTCGACGGCGCGGCGCCACTCGCGCGCGCCGCCGCGGGCTGCACCTCGCCGTACCGATCCGACTCCGCGAAGATGATGTCGACCGCGATCGCGGCGGCGCCCATGTCGCGCAGGCGCGAGATCAGCCGGCCGACCACGTCGCGCCGCCACGGCCATTGACCGATCGTCGCGAGGCTCCGCTCGTCCACGTCGACGATGACGACGCGGTTGCCCGGCGGCGTCGTCCGCGCCGACCGCATCACCGTGTCGTAGACCGTGTCGTCGAGGCGGGGAAGAATGCCCGGGCGGTAGACCGCGAGGATCGCGGCGAGAAAAACAGGAATCACGCCGCAGAGCACGACGACGTGACGGGGGGTATCTCCGGAGGTCCGCGAACGCATCGGGCTGCCCGGCTAGCGCACCGAGATCTCGACCCGGCGGTTACGCGGTTCCGGCGTCTCGTCCGGCGTGCGGACGAGCAGATCGCCTTCGCCGTGCGACCGGACTTCGATGGTTGACGCGTCGAGGCCCGCCTCGATCAGGAGGCCGCGAACCATCAGCCCGCGCTTCATCCCGAGATCGATGTTCGCGCGCGCGGTGCCCATCGTGTCGGTGTGGCCGACGACGACGACTTCCGGAACCGAAAGGGTCTTCACGGCGGCGAGTACCTGCGGCAGAAGCGCGCGCGATTCGTCGGTGAGCTCGTCGGACTCGAATTTGAAGTTGAGGGTGAAGTGACGCGGCGCCGGCGGGAGCGCCGCGAGCGCCGCGCCGAACACGCGCTGGACGTCCGCGTCCGTCATCGTTGTGACAGGCGCCGCCGGCTGGTTCGTCCTGACGGTCGTGGCGTCATGGGACGTGCGCAGATCCGCCGTCGCGGCTTTGTTGGAGACGACCGCCCGGCCCGTGACGTTCGTCTCCGGGTCGGGCAGCAGGACCACGAGAACGTCCGCCGGCTGCGTGGGTTCCGAGGACGCGTGTTTCGGACCGCACGCGATCGCCAGCGTCCCGGCGAGCGCCGCCAGGATCGCGCACGCCCGGGAGCTCCGCGGCATTTACGGCAACGGCTGCACGCGGATCGCGAGCGTCGTTCCCCTCACGCCGACGATGGCTGCCGGTGTCTCGAGGCGGATTGAATCCGGCGCGAGCTTGGCCATCCGGCCCGACACATACGCGGCGACGCCGCGCATGAACTTCACCACGAGTCCGAGATTGCCGCTGCCCGGCGCGTACACGAAGCGGTCGAGCCGCACCTCGCTGGCCGGACCCAGAGAGAGCCGCGTGTCGTCGGTCAGCGTGACCCCGAGGCTCCCGTCAGGCCCCGTCCTGAGCGCGTCGGCTTCGTAGACGATCTGTCCCGCCTGCGCGGGAATCGTCGCGTTGTGACGCACGATGAAGGCGGCGCCGGACACGACCTTGATTCGTCCCGCCGCGGACGATTGCTCGGCCAGTGCCGGGGTGGCCATCGCGAACACGAGGGCGAGAACGCCGAGCGCCCATCGGAACGTCGCCATACAGTCCTCCTCGAGGGAGCAATGACGCCGGGTACAGGGCCCGTTCCGGCCGCCACGAAATCGAACACGCACTTACGAAACTGACAGCACGTGCGCCGCGACTGTCGGAAAACGGGTCGAGAATCCGGTTATTCGAGAAGCTTGCACCGGTCGTGCCGTCTTCGGAGGCGCGTACGCGTCACGAGCAGGTCTGAAGACCTGCGCTACGAATGGTGGCCATCACGAGCAGGCCTGAAGGCCTGCGCTACGAATGGTGGCCATCACGAGCAGGTCTAAAGACCTGCGCTACGAATGTTGGCGATTCCCGGTGTCGTAGCGCAGTCCTTCAGGCCTGCTCGTGATCATCCGATCGTCTTTTCCCAGCCCGCGCGGTACTCTTCCCGTCGTATCACCTGTTTGGCCTTCCGCGAATTGGTGAATGCAATTTTCTGTGCTA
>Ga0066710_100004069_pt1 | contig 12770 bp, 11 predicted proteins | sample GraSoiAngelo_159_FD_79666 | JGI IMG/M metagenome (GOLD analysis project Ga0066710, IMG submission 79666) | Grasslands soil microbial communities from the Angelo Coastal Reserve, California, USA - 14_1009_16_40cm | ecosystem: Environmental > Terrestrial > Soil > Grasslands | place: USA...
CACCAGCTTGGTGGGCGTCTTCGGTGGCCGTACCCGCTCCATCGGGCTACGGTCGATGGCCTGCTCGTCGCCCTGCAACCAGCGGAAGAACTGCTGCAGACACTTGTACTTGTTCAACGCGGTTGACGCCGACCGGGTCTGCACCATCCACGCTTGGAACGCCTCCACATGCGCCCGCGTCACCTGGCACGGATCCGCCGCAGCGTCGTCGGCGTCCGGGTCGGGCACGTACTCCCCCAGGTACCGCGCCAACTGCGCCGCGGCGAGCAGATAGTTGTAGCGGGTCGTCTCCGGATGATTGGCCCACCGCAGCGATCGGTCCCAATCCCGCAGGTACCCGGCCCACGTCCGGGACAGCCCGGCGGTCAGCTTTTGAAGATCCAGTAGTGGCATGACAACCTGCCCGAGTCAAGGAGTCCAACAGCGGCGTGCTAGACCAGGCATTCATGCCGAGCTATGAAAAGAGGGCTCCCGCAAGCGCATGACCTGCGGAAACCCTCACGCTGTCGGGACGGCGGGATTTGAACCCACGACCCCTTGACCCCCAGTCAAGTGCGCTACCAAACTGCGCCACGTCCCGTCGCCGTACCGTTGCGTCCGGCGGCCGGTACAGCGTAGCGCAGCGGTACTCGACTGCGCCGCTCGCCCCTACGCGGACCGCTTCTTGCGCGGCTTGACGGTAACCATCACCGGGCTGCCGGCGAAGTCGAACTCGGTGCGGAGCTTGCGTTCCACGAACCGGACGTACCCGGCATCCAGCGCCCCGGTCGAGAACAGCACGAACTTCGGCGGCGCCGTACCCGCCTGGGTGGCGAACAGGATCCGTGGCGCACGACCGCCGCGTATCGGGTGCGGGGTTGCCTGGACCAGTGCGGTGAGCCACTGGTTGAGCTGGCCGGTGGGTACCCGCTTCTCCCAGTTCGCCAGCGCCGTACGCATGGCGGGGGCGAGCTTGTCGACCGCCCGGCCGGTCCGGGCGGACACGTTGACCCGCAGCGCCCACGGGATGCGGCGCAGTTCGCGGTCGATCTCCTTGTCGAGGTAGTAGCGCCGGTCGGCGTCGACAAGGTCCCACTTGTTGAAGGCGAGTACCAGAGCGCGGCCGGCCTCGGTGACCATGGACAGGATGCGCTGGTCCTGTTCGCTGATGGGTTCGCTGGCGTCGAGCAGGACGACGACCACCTCGGCCGCCTCGATCGCGGCTTTGGTGCGCAGGGAGGCGTAGTACTCGGTACCGCTGGCCTGCCCGACCCGCTTGCGCAACCCGGCCGTGTCGACGAACTGCCACACCTCGCCGTCGAGTTCGACGAGGCTGTCGACGGGGTCGACGGTGGTACCCGCGACGGGGTCGACGACCGCGCGCTCCTCGCGGGCGAGCCGGTTGAGCAGGCTGGACTTGCCGACGTTCGGCCGGCCGACGAGGGCCACCCGCCGTGGGCCACGGTCGGCGGGCGAAGCCGGCTCCAGCACCTCCGGTACCACGTCGAGAATCGCGTCGAGCAGGTCCCCCGAACCGCGCCCGTGCAGTGCGGACACCGCCCACGGCTGGCCCAGGCCGAGCGACCACAGCCCGGCCGACTCCAGTTCCTGGGTGGCGTTGTCGACCTTGTTGGCGACCAGCAGTACCGGCTTGGCGCTGCGGCGCAGCATCTTCACCGCGGCCTCGTCCACGTCGGTCGCGCCCACCCTGGCGTCGACCACGAACAGCACCACGTCGGCCATGGCGACGGCGGTCTCGGCCTGCGCGGCGATGACCGCGGCGCGGTCGCGGGCGTCGGGTTCCCAGCCGCCGGTGTCGACGACGGTGAAGCGCCGGCCCGACCACAGCGCGTCGTAGGCGACCCGGTCACGGGTGACACCGGGGACGTCCTCGACGACCGCCTGGCGCCGGCCGATGATGCGGTTGACCAGCGTGGACTTTCCGACGTTCGGGCGGCCGACGACGGCGACGATCGGCGCCGGCCCGTCGAACTCGTCGTCGCCGCGCGCAGCCGCGCGGCTCCCGCTCACTGCCTCAGTCACAAACCGCTCCGACCAGCGCGCGCAGCCGCGTGACGACCTCGTCGATGCCGAGGCCGGTGGTATCCAGTTCGACGGCGTCGGCGGCTTTCGCAAGCGGGTCGGTGGTGCGGGTGGAGTCCAGCCGGTCGCGGCGGGCCAGGTCCACGGCGGTCGCGTCGAGGTCCGCGTCAGCCTCTGTGCTGCGCCGGTGGGCGCGGGCGTCCGCGGACGCCGTCAGGTACACCTTGGGGCGCGCTTCGGGAGCCACGACGGTACCGATGTCGCGTCCTTCGACGACGATCCGCGCGGCGGTCGCGATGATCTCCCGCTGCTGTGCGACGAGGACCCGGCGCACCCCGGGCACCGCGGCGACCGCGGACACCGCCCCGGTGACCTCGGGTCCGCGGATCTCCCGGTCGACCGCCACTGCATCCAGTCGGGTCGTCGGCCTTTCCGGATCGGTACCGATGACGATGCGCGCATCCATCGCGACCTTGGCGACGGCGTCGGCGTCGGACGGGTCGACGCCGGCCTGCAGCACCGCCAGGGTCACGGCCCGGTACATGGCGCCGGTGTCCAGGTACCGCGCGCCCAGGGCGGCGGCCAGTCGCCGCGACACCGTCGACTTGCCCGAGCCGGACGGTCCGTCGACGGCCACCACACAGCGATCCACCCATCCATCATGCCGGGCGCTGCCGACCGGGCGGAGGCCGGGGTTTACGGCGCGACCGCTTTGAAGAGCGCGGCGATCTCCGCGCGGGACAGCCGCCGGGTTCGTCCTGGCTTCAGATCACCTAGGCGTACCGGACCGATAGCTGTGCGTATCAGGCGCGATACCGGGTACCCGCACTCGGCCAGCAACCGTCGCACGATGTGCTTGCGGCCCTCGTGCAGGGTCAGCTCGACCAGTGCCCGGCCGGTCACCGAGTCGACCATGCGGAACCGGTCCGCCCGCGCCGGCCCGTCGTCCAGCTCGACGCCGGCCGTCAGCTGCTTGCCGAGGCTGCGCCGGACCGGACCGGGTACCTCGGCAAGGTACGTCTTGGCCACGCCGAACGACGGGTGCATCAGCCGGTGCGCCAGCTCGCCGTCGTTGGTCAGCAGCAGCAGGCCCTCGCTGTCGGCGTCGAGCCGGCCGACGTGGAAGACCCGCTGCGGTACCTGACCGAGATAGTCGGCCAGCGCCGCCCTGCCCCGTTCGTCGTCCATCGTCGAGACGACCCCGCGGGGCTTGTTCATCGCGAGGTACACCAGGCGGGTGTCGGTGACGACGCGCTCGCCGTCGACGTAGATCTCCGCCTCCGCGGGGTCGACCTTATCGCCGAGGGTCGCCACGCGGGTACCGACGTGTACCCGGCCGGCCGCGATCAGGTCCTCACATGCGCGGCGGGAACCGATGCCGGCCGCGGCCAGTACCTTCTGCAGCCGCTCGGTGCGCTCATCCACGCTGGGCATCGGCGATCTCGTCGACGTCGTCGGGCAGGAACGGTGCCAGCGGGGGTAGCTGGTCGGCGGAGTCGAGGCCGAGCTTCTCCAGGAACAGGTTCGTGGTGCGGTACAGGTGGGCGCCGGACTCGGGTTCGGTACCGCACTCCTCGATCAGACCGCGGGTCACCAGGGTACGGACGACACCGTCGCAGTTCACCCCGCGGATCGCGGAGATCCTCGACCGGGTCACCGGTTGCTTGTACGCCACCACGGCGAGCGTCTCCAGTGCCGCCTGGGTCAGCCGTACCGACTGCCCGTCCAGCACGAACCGCTCCACGTGCGCGGCCTGGTCCGGGTGCGTGTAGAAGCGCCATCCGCCGGCCGCCCGGCGCAGTTCGAAACCGCGACCCTGGGCGGTGTACCCGGCGGCAAGCGACGCGAGCTCGGCGCTGACCCGCTCGGTGGGCTGCTCCAGTACCTGCGCGAGGGTGAGCTCGGTCACCGGCTCGTCCACGACCATGAGGATCGCCTCCAGCGCCGGCCGAAGATCCACGACCGGAGCGGGCGGCACCTCCTCTGCCGGCTCGGCCTCGGGTCCCGCCACCGGCTCCAGTTCCGGCTCGGCGGCCGGCGGCACATCGAACAGCACCGGCTCGGCCGGTTCGGCCTCGGGTTCCGCCGCCGGCTCCAGTTCGGGCCCAGCGTCCGCAACCGGCCCAGGCTCCGCAACCGGCCCGGCCTCCGCCAGCGCCGGCTCCGCCTCCGGTTCCGCTTCTGCTGGCTCGGGCTCGCGGGCCCAGGGCGGTACCCAGGCGGCCGCCCGTGCGGCCAAGGAATCCCGGCCCGCCTCGTCCGTCACATCGTCCTCCTCACGCCCCGACCATGATCAGTGTGTGCAGTCCCACTCGCAGATCCGGTCCGGAAACAACGATCTTGCGGGACGAGAACCCGGCGGTCTCACGACGTGCCCTCCTCCGCCGGTGCGCCGGCGTACTCGTCGACGAGCAGATCGCCGCCCGGGTCGTCGGGGCCCGTCCAGCGTACGGTCAGCTCCCCCAGCGCCTGCACCTGCTCGAAGGCGATCAGCCCCTCGCGGTACAGCTCCAGCAGCGCGAGGAACCGGGCGACGACCTCCAGCGTGGAACCGCAGTCCGCGCACAGCGCGCGGAACGTGGCTACCCGGGCCTGGATCAGCTTGTCCCGCAAGGCGAGCGCGTGCTCGCGCACCGACACCCGTACCAGGTGCACGTGCTCGATCGACACCGTGGGCGGCAGCTTCGGCGCGAGTGCCTTGGCGGCGAGCTGCGCCAGCCGGGTCGGCCCGATGCCAAGGACCAGATCGGGCAGTGCCTGGGCATACCGCGGCTCCAGCGTGACCGCCCGCGGCCAGCGCCGGGAGCCGGTCTCCGCCAGCCCGGCCAGGTGCGCCGCCGCCTCCTTGAAAGCCTTGTACTGCAACAGGCGCGCGAACAGCAGGTCGCGCGCCTCCAGCAGGGCCAGGTCCTCCTCGTCCTCGACGACCGCGGCGGGCAGCAGCCGGGCGGCCTTGAGGTCGAGCAGGGTGGCCGCGACAACGAGGAACTCGCTGGCCTCGTCGAGGTCCCAGTCGTCGCCCATCGCCCGGATGTAGGCGATGAACTCGTCGGTGACCTGGTGCAGCGCGACCTCGGTGACGTCCAGCTTGTGCTTGCCGATCAGCTGCAGCAGCAGGTCGAACGGCCCGCTGAAGTTTTCCAGCGTGACCCGGAATCCACCACCAGCAGCCTCGGTCACATCGAGAAGGCTACTCACCGACGTTCGGCGGCGGACGCGATGACCTCGCGGGCGAGCTGGCGGTAGTTGCGGGCCCCCGACGAGGCCGGGTCGAGCGTGGTGATCGGCGTGCCGGCGACGGTCGACTCGGGGAACTTCACCGTCTTGGTGATCACCGTCTGGTACACCTTGTCGCCGAACGCCTCGACGACGCGCTGCAGCACCTGGCGGCAGTGCGTGGTGCGCGAGTCGTACATGGTCGCCAGGATGCCTTCCAGCTCCAGGTCGAAGTTGAGCCGCTCGCGCACCTTGTCGATGGTGTCCAGCAGCAGCGCCACGCCGCGCAGGCTGAAGAACTCGCACTCCAGCGGGATCAGTACCCCGTGCGCGCAGGTCAGCGCGTTGATCGCGAGCAGCCCGAGGGACGGCTGGCAGTCGATCAGCACGAAGTCGTACTCGTTGCGGACCGGCCGCAGCAACCGAGCCAGCGCCATCTCCCGCGCGACCTCGGTGACCAGCTGGATCTCGGCCGCGGACAGGTCGATGTTGGCGGGGATCAGGTGCAGCCCGGCCACGTCTGTCTTGATCAGGATGTCGTCGATCGTGCAGTCGCTGTCCATCAGCAGGTTGTAGATGGACATGTCGAGGTTGTGCGGGTTGACCCCGAGGCCGACCGACAGCGCGCCCTGCGGGTCGAAGTCGACCAGCAGTACCCGCCGGCCGTACTCGGCCAGCGCGGCACCCAGGTTGATCGTGCTGGTGGTCTTGCCGACGCCGCCCTTCTGGTTCGCCATCGCGATGATCCGCGCCGGCCCGTGCCGGTCCAGCGGGATCGGCTGCGGGATCGGCCGGCGCTGGGTGAACGCGGTCGGGTCGGCCGGTCCGAGCTCCGCGCCGAGATCGAGCGCGGACTGCTGCTCGGCGCGCATCTGCGTGGTCCAGGACTCGGCCTGGTGCTGGATGCCTGCCATCTCCTCACGCCCTTCTCGGGCGGCGGGGGGCTCCCCACCGCTGACGGACTCCGCTGCGGCGGCACAGGAGTACGCGTTGCCCGACTGTAGCCCACCCTGCCGGTACGCCCGGGTAGAACGCTCGGCGTGTTGCACCCTGACCTGTGTAAATCAACGCGGGAGAGGGCGTTGCGGTTTCGCGGTCCGCGCGACGGTGGCCGACACCGCGTTGCCCCGGCGGGTACCGGTCGTTAGCGTGATCTCCCGTGAGCGAAGCCAGCGAGACGGTTGCGGCGGTACCGTCGGTCGGTCCGCCGCAGACCCCGGCCGTTGCGTTGCGCGCGCTGGTCGCGCAGAACCTGCGCCTGCTGCGCGAGCAGGCCGGCGCGGCGCTGGACGACGTGGTACGCGCGTCGTGGGGCGACGGTTTCGACTGGACGACCGGCTGGCTGGGCGGCGTGGAGCGGGGTACCCGGTCGCTGACCGCCGAGCAGCTGCTCGCCCTGCCGGTGGTGCTGTCCGCGGCGTTGGGGCGCCGGATCACGCTGGCCGACCTGCTCGCCGGGGAGGAACCGGTGTCGCTCGGCGTGGACGGGCGGGGCATCGTGCCGGCCCGGTACCTGCGCGACGTCGTGACCGGCGAGCCGGTCCGGCAACCCTTCGCCACCGCGGTCGTGGTCGCGCCGCCGCCGGAGATCGACGTGGCCGCACGGGCCGCGGAGAAGCTGCGCGAGATCCGCCGCGGCGGGCTGGCCGACGTGGACATCCGGGCGCTGACCCGGGCCGAGGCGGGCGCGGGGGAGGCGGAGAACCGGCTGGCCCGGCGCCTGGGGATCGCGCCGATCCGGGTGATCGCCGCAGCGGCGAGCCTGTGGGGTCGTTCGCTGACCGAGGAGCGCGATGCGCGGCTGGCCGACGGCGGCGGACCGGCCACGGTGGTGGCCCGCCGGCTGACCACCGAACTCACCACACGGATCGAGGAGGCGGCCCGGCGGGCGCGGCCAGAATGATCATGGACCGGGACGTCAACCGGCCTTACGGCCGTGCGGCGTACGCCCGCCAACGCGCCGAGGAGGGCCGCGCGGCGAGCGGCGAAGCGCCGTGCCGCGGGCGGACCGCCGTGCACCCGCGACGGTGTTCGGCTGCCGGGCGCGTATCTGGTGCAGTGGAACCGGGCGGACGTGTTGTGGGCCCAGGCCGCCGACCGGTCGGCCAATGCCTGCGAGGCGCTGGCCAGCGTGCACGAGCGGCTGGCCAAGGCCGGGTCGGGCGACATCGCCGAGCACTGCCGCCGGGTCTGCGACTACCGTGCCGCCGCCGGGCTCTTCCGGGAGGCGGCCGCCGCGTTCCGCACCGCCGGGTGACGGGCCCGCGGGTGCGTGGTCGCGTACACCTCCCGCAGCTTGTCGACGGTCACCAGGGTGTAGATCTGGGTGGTGGTCACCGAGGCGTGGCCGAGCAGTTCCTGCACGACCCGTACGTCCGCACCGCCGTCGAGCAGGTGGGTGGCGTAGGAGTGGCGCAGGGTGTGCGGGGAGATGCGGGCCGGGTCCAGGCCCGCGCCGCCGGCGGCGCGGCGCAGGATCGTCCAGGCGCTCTGCCGCGACAGCGGTCCGCCGCGGGCGTTGACGAAAACCGCGGGGGTACCGTGACCCAGACGCACGAGTTCCGGCCGGGCGCGCACGAGATACGCCGACACAGCCGTGCGCGCATACCCGCCGACGGGTACCAGCCGGGACCGGCCGCCCTTGCCGTGCAGCAGGACGCTACCGTCGTCGAGGTCCAGGTCGTCGACCGCGGCACCGACCGCCTCGGAGATCCGGGCACCGGTACCGTAGAGGAATTCCAGCAGCGCCCGGTCGCGCAGGGCCAGCGGCCCGTCCCCGCCGGCCGCGTGCAGGATCGCCTCGATCTCCGGTACCGACAAGGCTTTGGGCAACCGGCGGGGCGGCGTGGGCGGCACGATCTCCCGGGCCGGGTCGTCGGCCAGCAGCCCTTCGCGCACCGCGAAGCGGTGCAGCCCGCGCACCGCGCTGACCGCGCGGGCGGCGCTGGCCGGCGACAGCGGCGGGTGGTCGGCGTCGCCCTCGCGCAGCCCGGCCAGGTACCCGGCGACCCGTGCCGGCGTCACCTCGGCCAGATCGTCGACGCCCAGCGTCTCGACGTACCGGCGCAGGTCGCGACGGTACGAGCTGAGCGTGTTGGTCGCGAGCGCCCGCTCGACGGTGAGGTGGTCGAGGTAGGCGCTCACGACCCGCGCCGGTCTCAGCCGAGCACCTCCTCGACCTTGACGTAGGTCAGGTCGTGCGCCTGCGCCACCGGACCGTAGGTGATCTGGCCGTGCTAGGTGTTGAGGCCCAGCGCCAGCGCCTTGTCCCGGTCCATCGCCTCGCGCCAGCCGCGGTTGGCCAGTTCCAGCGCGTACGGCAGCGTGACGTTGGTCAGCGCGTAGGTGCTCGTGTGCGGCACCGCGCCGGGCATGTTCGCGACGCAGTAGAACAGCGAGTTGTGCACCTGGTACACCGGGTCGTCGTGGGTGGTGGGCCGCGAGTCCTCGAAGCAGCCGCCCTGGTCGATCGCGATGTCCACGAGCACGCTGCCCGGCTTCATCCGGGACACCAGCTCGTTGGAGACCAGCTTGGGCGCCTTCGCGCCGGGTACCAGGACCGCGCCGATGACCAGTTCGGCGTCGATGACCGCGCGCTCGATCTCGTAGGCGTTGGACGCCACCGTCTGCAGGTGCCCCTGGTAGATCGAGTCGGACAGGCGCAGCTTGTTGATGTTCTTGTCCAGCAGCAGCACCTCGGCCTGCATGCCCAGCGCGATCGCCGCGGCGTTGAGCCCGGACACGCCGGCGCCGATGACGACGACCTTGGCCGCGTACACGCCGGACACGCCGCCCATCAGCACGCCCCGGCCGCCACCGGAGCGCATCAGGTGGTACGCGCCGACCTGCGGGGCGAGCCGGCCGGCGACCTCCGACATCGGCGCCAGCAGCGGCAGCGAATTGTCGGCCAGCTCGACCGTCTCGTAGGCGATGCCGGTGACCTTGCGGTCCAGCAGCGCGTCGGTGCACTCCCGCGAGGCGGCCAGGTGCAGGTACGTGAAGAGGACCTGACCGGGGTGCATCCGGGGGTACTCCTCGGCGATCGGCTCCTTGACCTTGAGAACCAGGTCGCCGTTGGCCCACACGTCGTCGACGTCGGGCAGGATCCGGGCGCCGGCGGTCTGGTACTCCGCGTCCGGGATCGAGGAACCGAGGCCGGCTCCGGCCTCGACGTAGACCTCGTGGCCGTGCCGGACGAGCTCGTGGACGCCGGCGGGGGTGATCGCCACGCGGTACTCGTGGTTCTTGACCTCCCGAGGAATTGCGATCTTCACGTCAGACCCCTTGTTTGCCTCGCCGTTGCCATCTGCCGGGGAGTGTATGTCGAAGCAGGGGTCAGTCGGCGCCGGCGAGGAGGTTCTCCATCGCCGGATCGCGCCGGCCGGTCAGCGCGGAGAACGCCGCGGCCGCCCTGGCCTGGTACTCCGCCGCGGGGCCGGAGCGGCGCAGCGCGAGCATCGCCTTGGCGACCTGGCGCAGGCTGGCCGCCGTCTCGTACTCCCAGGCGGTGTCCCGGCACACGGTCAGCGCCTGCCGCGCATCGGCCAGCGCCGACCGGTACCGGCCCAGCCGCAGGTGCGTCTCCGAGCGGACCAGCAGCGCATACCACAGGTCGAACCGGTTGTCGATCGCCTGGCAGCGCTCGATGGCGGCGTCGAGGTACCACATCGCCTCGCCGAGCCGGCCGAGCTGGCAGCACAGGTACCCCAGGCTGGGCAGGACCACCGTCTCGCCGGCCGTGTCCCCGCGTTCGCGACGGATCGCCAGGCTCTCCTCCAGGCAGCCACGCGCGTCATCCCAGTTGCGCATGTCGATGTAGACGTCGGCGAGGTTGGTCAGCACGATGCCTTCCGCCACGCCCATCGGCGCGCTGCGGCACAGGAACAGCGCCTCGGCGTGGTACTCCAGCGCGGTCGGGTAGTCGCCGGACACCCGGGCCACCTGACCGAGGTCGCACAGCAGCGCGGTGATCTGGGGCGTGTCCTCCAGGCGCCGGAACGTCTCCAGCGCCTGCCGGAACCGGGCGGCGGCCGGCTCGCGGCGGCCCAGGTGCAGCAGCGCGCGGCCCACCGCGGTGCTGGCGATCGCCTGCTGGCGTGCGTCGCCGGCCCGGGTCGCGGCCTGCTCGGCGATGCGCGCGGCAGCCAGCTCCGCCGGCCAGTCCGCGCGCTTGCCCAGCCACCACTGCAGGATCCGGTGCAGCCGCAGGCCGAACAGCGCCGCGTCGTCGGTGCGGGTCGCCGCGTACTCACCCGCGGCCAGCAGGGTGGGCAGCTCGGCGTCCAGCCAGGCGACCGCCTCGGCCGGGGTGTCGACCGGTACCACCGGCACGTCGGCGGGCAGGGTGAAGTCGGTGCCGCCCATGATCTGCCGGCCGGGACGCAGGACCCGGTCGGCGCGCAGCGCGGTGGCCAGGTAGTGGTCGAGCGCCCGGCGTACCGCGCCGTCGCGCACCGGGCCGGCCAGCACCTGCGCGGCGCACTCGCCGGCCACCAGGCGGACCAGGTCGTGCTGCCGGTACCGGCGCAGCGGCGCCTCGTCCAGCAGCCGCACCTCGACCAGCCGGTCCAGCCCGCGCGCGACCCGGTGGGTGTCCGGCTCGCCGAGCATCGCCGCCACGGTGACCGGGTGCAGCTGCGGTACCGGCAGCAGGCCGAGGGTCGGGAAGATCTGGTACGCGGCCCGGTCGATTGGGTCGGCGGAGTCGCGCAGCCCGTCGTACCCGACCCGGATGCTGCTGCGCACCGCGTACCCGTCCAGGCCCAGCTCGTCGAGACGGCCGCGCTCGTCGCGCAGCCGTTCGGCGAGCGCGCCCACGGTCAGGTCCGGCCGGGCGGCCAGCCGCGCACCGGCGATGCGCAGCGCCAGCGGCAGGTACTCGCACAACGCGGCGATCGCGGCGTATCCGGCCGGCTCGTCCGGGCGCCGGGCGATCCGGGCGAGCAACTGCGTGGCCGGTTCCTCGGGCAGCCCGTCAAGGGCGAGGTACCCGTCGGCGTCCAGCGTGGCCAGCAGCCGCCGGCTGGTGACGATCGCGGCACAGCCGGCGCTGGCCGGCAGGGCGGGCAGCACCTGGCTCGGGTCGGTGGCGTTGTCCAGCACCAGGAGTACCCGGCGGCCGGCGGTGAGGGTACGCCACCGCGCGGCGGCGTCGGACTCGTCCGGGGGTACCTCGGCGGCCGGTACCCCGAGCCCGCGCAGGCACCGGTCGAGCACCTCGTGCGCGGTGCGCGGCCGCAGCCCCGGCGTCGAGCCGTGCAGGTCGATGTACAGCTGGCCGTCGGGGTACTCGGCGGCGACCGCGTGCGCCGCCCGCACCGCCAGCGCCGACTTGCCCACCCCACCCCGGCCGTGTACCGCCGCGATCACCGCCCGCCCCTGCGACGGCGGCCGGGCGGCGCCGACCAGGGCGAGCAGCCGGCGCAGCTCCGCCTCCCGGCTGGTGAACGCCGGGCTGTCCGGAGGCAGCTCGCGGGGTACCGGCCGGGCGGTCGTCGCGGCGGCGGCCGGCCCGGGTCGCGGTGCGTCCTCGCGCAGCTGCGCATCCCGGTTCAGCACCGCCCGGTGCAGCCGTTGCAGCGGCTCCCCCGGCTCGACGCCGAGCTGCTCGGCCAGCGCCTTGCGGGCGTCGCCGAACACGTCCAGCGCGCCGGTGATGTCGCCGGCCCGGTACAGGGCGCGGATCAGGATGGCGTAGGCCGGTTCCCGGGTCGGGAAGGCGGCCAGGTGGGTGCGCAGCGCGGCGACCGACTCGGTGTACCGGCCGAGGCTCAGGTGCGCCTCCGCGCTCTCCTCGACCGCCGCGGTGCGCTGCTCCTCCAGCGAGGCGCGCCACGCCGACAGCCGCCAGCCCAGCGGTACGTCCTCCAGGGCCCGGCCGCGCCAGATCCGGCCGGCCTCCTCCAGCCGCGGTACCGCCGAGGCCGGCTCGCCGCGTGCCGCGTCCGCCCGCGCCTGGCGGACCAGCTGGGCGAACCGGCTCGCGTCCAGCGCCGCGTCGACCAGCCGCAGCACGTACCCGGGTCCGCGCCGGACCAGTACCAGCCGTTCGGGGGCGTGCGCAGTGAACAGCCGCCGCAGGTTGGCCGCGTAGGTGCGGACGTTGGCGCCGGCCGACGGTGGCGGCTCGTCGCTCCACACCTCGTCGACCAACTCGTCCACGGACACATACTGGCCGTTGCGGGCGAGCAGGAGGGCCAGAACCGTGCGTTGCTTCGGGGTACCCAGCGGCAGCGGCCCGCCAGAGTCGATCTCCAGCGGGCCAAGCACCCGGATATCCACTGCGGTCGCCACGACCAGCACATTCTGGCACCGGCCCGGGGGGTTGTCGGCGGACGGCTTATCGACTATTTATCGGCAGGCCCGCTACGGTGAGTCTCCGCCGGGGACAGCGGTGCGCCGGACACGGGGCCAGGCGAGCCGCGGCCCGACGTTGTCGCTGGTTGACCGCCCCAAACCCCAACCCGGTCAACGGTCGACGGCGTCGGGCACCCCGGCGCCCGATCAGCGCGTCGGATTTCCGACCCCGGCGC
>Ga0066710_100004070_pt1 | contig 12769 bp, 11 predicted proteins | sample GraSoiAngelo_159_FD_79666 | JGI IMG/M metagenome (GOLD analysis project Ga0066710, IMG submission 79666) | Grasslands soil microbial communities from the Angelo Coastal Reserve, California, USA - 14_1009_16_40cm | ecosystem: Environmental > Terrestrial > Soil > Grasslands | place: USA...
ACCGGGTCCCCGAAATCGAGAGTCATCAGGCCCTCGGGATTGAGACTCTCGACCGCGCTCGGCTCGTCCGAAGCGACGGTGACCTCCACGCCGAGCTTCTTGGCCGCCGCCAGAAAATCCGGCGCCCGGTAGGTCGTCGTCGGCAGGAGCAGCAGGACCCGAGCCACGTCGCTTTCGCTCCGCGAGGGATCTGGCTTCGCCACCGGCAAGCGGCTCGGCCGGATGCGGCCTCGACCGCTCGCCTGATCCCTCACTGCGCTCTCGCTCCCGCGGCGCGAGGCTCCTCCCCTCTGGGAGACTCCTCGCGCCGCGAACGGGGGTGAGGATGCCGCGGGCCACGGCGGCTCGGCAAGAGGAGGGGACGTGGAAACACGTCGGGGAAGAGACTACGAGAACGCGGCTAGGGTTTCAGGTCGTCGAAATAGCCGTGCAGGTCGCGCAGCGCCTGGCGGTTGATACGCTGCTGCCGCACCGAATCGCGGAGGAGCGAGAGGGCGGCCATCCCTTCGGGGACCATCTTCAGCTCGTCGATGATCGGCAGCGCGGCCACGATCTCGCTCCGTGCCTCTTGATCGCGCCCGCCCTCGATGAGCAGGTCGGCCACGACGAGTCCGAGCGCGGCCACATCCGCGCGCATTCCGATGCGCTGGAATTCCTGACGGGCCAGCCGATACGCTTCGATCGCTGCGGGAATCTGGCCGATCTCACGCAAGAGCGCGGCCAGCCCCCACTGGACCTTGGCCAGCGCGACCCGATCGTCCATTCGGGTGAGCACGGGGATGGCCATGCGCGAAGCCTCGATCGCCTTCTCCGAATCGCCCATCATCCCGTAAACGTGGGTCAGGTTCGCGTACGCCGACCCGAGGAGCTTCTCGTTGCCCAGCCTCTCGGCCTCCCGGCAGATGTCCCGGAAGATTTCGACGGATTCGGAGAGGAGGTCCGATTCCATGAGGGCGAGGCCTTCCAGGAATCGGCACTTGAGAGAGTCCTCCGGCATCGAGAGCCTCTCGAAGGTCTCTGCCAGCGGAGGCGCCAGCTCCAGGACGGCGTCGAGCTGGCGCTCCTCCAGGCGCAGCGCCAGCCGCTGGTAGGCCAGGCGGGAAAGCTCGCTGACCGCGCTGGCCGTGTGCCGGAAGCAGGACTCCGCCCGATCGAACCAGAGACGCGCTTCGTCTCTGCGCGAAAGCTGGCGGCACGCGGTTCCCGCGATCAGGGCGAACTCCCCGAGAAAGTAATCACGCTCGTCGAAGAGCCCGATCGGCCTTTTCGGGCTCTCGAGGAACCGATACAGGAATTCCGCCTCGTCCCGGGCTGCTGCCGGCATCGCGTCGAGTTGCTGGCGGAGGGTGAAAGCCAGCGCGAGAAGTGTCTCGGGCTCCTCGATCCGCAGATCCGCAGCCTTGGTGAGGCGCTCGCGGAAGCCCCTCTCGAGGATGCGCGCGGCCGCGGCTCTCCCCTCTTCGGAAGACGCGGTCGGCAGAGGAAAGCGGAGCACGCGGCCGGTCATTCAGGAGTTTCTCCGAATTGCGAACGCCAGCAGCAAGACTATCGCGAACGAGTTTGCGATACTTCGGGACTTTTGTCTAGGTCGGAATCACACCGCCGATCTTGATCACGAAGCGCGTCGCCTTTTTCGAAGCGCGGGGCCATGTCGGGCGCGGGTTGGGATTGCTCTCGGGCTGGCGGTCGGGGAGTCGAGCGGGAAGATTCGATCCGGCCATGATCGATACTCCTTTCGCGAAAGAGAAGCTCGGAGAACCGAGCCAAAAATATGCCGATATCAGAATGCGGTATTGGACCAAAGTCAAGGGACTTCCGACCCGTTTCTCAGGAAAGCAGGGTCCGGAGGCCCGGGGAATCCGCGTCCCCACGTGCGGATAGAATCGGGCGGATCGCTCGGAATCGAAAGGAGAAATCCATGGTCCGATTCCGGCTCCCTGCCGTTATCCTGCTGGCCCTCGTGCCGGTAACCGCCGTGGCTCCCAAGAAAACGCGATCCCCCGCCCCCAGGTCCGCCGCCGGGGCCGCGGACGTCTTTCCCTTCCCGATCACCGAGAAGACGCTCGGCAACGGCCTGAAGGTCATCGTGGTCCGGACCGGGTTCCCCAACATCGTCTCGATCCAGATCCCCGTGCAGACCGGCTCCCGTAACGAGGTCGAGCCCGGCAAGTCGGGCTTCGCCCATTTCTTCGAGCACATGATGTTCCGCGGGACCAAGGCCTACCCGCCTCGGAAATACCAGGAAATCCTGACGAAGGTCGGAGCCCGGCAGAACGCGTACACCACGAATGACTACACGAACTACCACACCACATTTTCGAAGGAAGACCTGGATCTGATGCTGAAGGTCGAGGCCGATAGGTTCATGAATCTCTCCTACTCGCCCGAAGGTTTCAAGACCGAGGCGCGCGCGGTGCTCGGCGAATACAACAAGAACAGCGCCAACCCGCTCTTCAAGCTCGAGGAAGTGCAGCACGAGAAGGCCTTCACGAAACACACCTACAAGCACACGACGATGGGCTTCTTGAAGGACATCGAGGACATGCCCAACCAGCTCGAGTACTCCCGGGTCTTCTTCTCGCGCTGGTACCGCCCCGAGAACACCACTCTCATCGTGGCCGGCGACGTCGAACCGGGGCAGGTCGTGCGCCTCGCCGAGAAGTACTGGGGCGGCTGGAAACGGGGCAATTACCGGGTCGCGATTCCCCAGGAGCCGCCTCCGAAGGGCCCCGTCTCCGTTTACGTGCCGTGGTCGAGCCCGACCCTGCCCTGGATGACGGTCGCCTTCCACGGCCCCGCCTTCTCGGACACCCGGAAGGACTTCGCGGCGCTCGATCTTCTCTTCGACCTCTCCTTCGGGGAGACCTCGGACCTTCACAAGAAGCTGGTCGAGGACGAGCAGAAGGTGGACCAGCTCTTCGCCGACAGCGGCGGAGAGCAGGACCCCGGCCTGGCGACCGTCTACGCACGCGTCAAGAAACCGGAAGACGCCGCCTCCGTGCGCGACGAAATCCTGAAGACCTTCGCGAAGGCGGCCTCGGAGGCACCCGACGCGAAGAGGCTGGCCGATGCCAAGTCGAACGCGCGGTACGGCCTCGCGCGGCGTTTCGACAACACCGAGCAGATCGCCGCGATCTTCGCGCGCTTCGTTCGCTACGGACGCTCCGCGGGCACCCTCAACCGCCTCTACCGCGTCTCCGATTCGCTCACGCCGGCCGACCTCCAGGCCGTCGCCAGGAAATACTTCACCGACGCGGGGTTGGTCGTCACGACGCTCTCGAAGGATCCCCTTCCGGCCGCGGCCGGGGAGATACCCACGCTGACGTCCTTCGCGCCCGGGAGCGGGGCGGCCGGAGCCCGGGATTTGAAGCTCCTCCTCCAGAAGAGCGAGCTCCCGCAGTTGGACATGAAGCTCGTGTTTTCCGCCGGTTCCGCCCACGACCCGAAGGGGAAGGAAGGCCTCGCGGCGCTGTCGGCCTCCATGATCGCGGAGGCGGGCTCGAAGGACAGACGCATCGACGAGATCAACAAGGCTCTCTTTCCCATGGCCGGGGTCTTTCACGCCCAGACCGACAAGGAGCTGACCACTTTCACGGCGTCGGTCCACCGCGACAACTGGAAGGCCTTCTTCGACGTCGTGATGCCGATGTTGACCGATCCCGGCTTCCGGGACGAGGACTTCAAGCGCTTGAAGGACGCGCAGTCGAACGCGCTCAAGGAAGACCTGCGCTCGAACAACGAGGAAGAGCTCGGCAAGGAGCGCCTCCAGGCGAACATCTTCGCCGGCACTCCCTACGGGCACCCGGTTCTCGGCACGCTGGCCGGGATCGAGGCCATCACGCAGGACGACGTGAAGAACTTCGTCCGGGCGGCATACACGCGCGGAGGGCTGGCCCTCGGCGTTTCCGGCGACGCGCCCGAGCCGATGCTCGCCCGATTGCGGGCGGAAATGGCGAAGCTGCCGGCCGGGTCGGGGCTCACCGCACCACAGGGAGTCGCCGGCCGCCGGCCGGGCGGGCTCGAGGTCGAGATCATCGAGAAAGAGACGCGCGCGACCGCCATTTCCCTGGGGTTGCCGATCCCCGTCACCCGATCGAGCCCCGACTTCGTCGCCCTCTCGGTCGCCCGCGCCTGGCTGGGCGAGCACCGCTCGTCCGTGTCCCATCTCTACCAGCGGATCCGCGAAGTCCGCGGAATGAACTACGGCGATTACGCTTACATCGAGGCCTTCCCGCGCGGGATGTTCGCGTTCTTCCCGGATCCCAACGTCGCCCGTCGCGCCCAGATCTTCGAGGTCTGGATCCGGCCGGTCGTTCCCGTCAACGCTCACATGGCGCTGCGGATCGCGGTCGCCGAGCTCGACAAGCTGATCCGTGAAGGAATGTCGAAAGCCGACTTCGAGAGGACCCGCGACTACCTGATGAAGAACGTCTTCGTCATGACCGCCACGCAGGACCAGCAGCTCGGGTATGCGCTCGACTCGAACTGGTATGGCATCCCGGAGTTCACGTCCTACATGCGCGGAGGACTCGAGAAGTTGACCCTCGACGACGTCAACGCGGCGATCCGCAAGAACCTGTCTGCGAGGGACCTCTCGGTCGTCATCGTCACCAAAGACGCGAAGGGCCTGAAGGAGAAGCTCGCCGCCGACGGATTCTCCCCCATCCAGTACGACGCCGAGAAGCCCAAAGAGCTCCTGGACGAGGACAAGGTCATCGGGGCGCTGAAGCTGGGCATCGCCGCGGACAGAATCCGAATCACGCCCGTCGAGGAAGTCTTCGCGCGCTGACCGTCCCGGAGGACCCGCTATCCCGAGTAAGACCAGCGGGTGCTGGACAGGAGCAGCGGACTCGCGTCCGGATCGGTCGCGCCGCAACCCACGACCTCGGCCACGAAGACCGTGTGGTCGCCCCGGTCGACCGAGTCGGTGATCCTCGCCTCGAGCCAGGAGGGCAGTTCGGCCAGGATCGGGCAGCCGGTCTCGGGCCCGGGCGAGAAGCGGAACCCGCCGAGCCGCGCCTTCTCGACGGACGGCGGCTTGAAGAAGACTTCGGCGATCGCCTCCTGTCCCGCCGCCAGCACGTGCACGGCGAGCGCGCGGCTCTCCTGGACGGTCGCGTGCATGAGGCTGGTTTTCTGGATCGCGAGCATGACCAGAGGCGGACGGAAAGAGCACTGCGAGATCCAGGTCAAGGTGGATCCCGTCGCCCTTTCGCCGGAGGATGCCGTCATCACGAACATGCCATAAGGCAGTTTCCGCAGAATCCGGCGTTTGAGGTCTTCATCCATGCGGAAGAATTGAATCATGGATTCATCGGGTCATTGAATCATTGGGGGCGCACAATGAACCAATGATTCAATGATTCAATGATTCAATGATTTTACTTCCTCATGTCGTCGTCGTCGGCGCAGGATTCGGCGGCCTCACGGCGGCGCGCACGCTGGCGGGGGCCGCGGTGCGCGTCACGGTCCTGGACCGGCGCAACCACCATCTCTTCCAGCCCCTCCTGTATCAGGTCGCGACGGCGGCGCTCTCGCCCGGCGATATCGCATATCCGATCCGCTCGATCCTCAAGCGTCAGAAGAACGCGACGGTCCTCCTCGCCGAAGCCGTCTCCGTGGATCCGGCGGCTCGAGAGGTGGTTCTTTCCGATGGGAGGATCGGATACGACTTCCTGGTTCTCGCCTCGGGAGCCTGGCACGCCTATTTCGGCCACGACGAGTGGGAGGAGCTCGCGCCGGGACTCAAAACGCTCGAAGACGCGCTGGAGATCCGGCGCCGGATTCTTCTCGCCTTCGAGAAGGCGGAACGGGAGAACGACCCGGCCAGACGCGAGGCCCTCCTGACCTTCGTCATCGTCGGCGGCGGCCCCACGGGAGCCGAGCTCGCGGGCGCGATCGCCGAGATCTCGCGCCGCGTCCTGGCGAGCGACTTCCGCGCGATCGATCCCCGGGAGGCACGCGTCGAGCTGCTCGAGGCGGGCCCGCGGATCCTGCCGGGCTTTTCGCCCGAGCTGTCGGCGAAGGCCGCGGACGCTCTCGGGCGTCTCGGAGTCGAGGTCCGGACGGGAACCGCGGTCACGGCGATCCATCCGGGAGCCGTCGAGACCGGCGGCCGGCGCCTCGAAGCCGGCACGATCCTCTGGGCGGCCGGCGTCGCGGCGTCGCCCCTCGCCCGCTCGCTCGGAGTCCCGCTCGACCGCGCCGGACGTGTCCTGGTCGCGTCGGACTTGACCGTGCCCGGCCATCCCGAGATCTTCGTGATCGGGGACCTCGCGTCGCTCCCCGATCGGACGGGAAAGCCGTTGCCGGGCGTGGCGCCGGTGGCGATTCAGCAGGGCCGGCACGCCGCGGGAAACATCGAGCGGGTCCTCCGCGGCGAGGCGGCCGCGCCATTTCGCTACCGCGACAAGGGCAACCTCGCGGTGCTGGGACGGGCCGCCGCAGTGGCAGACTTGCCTCATCTCCGGATGTCCGGCTTCCCCGCGTGGCTCGTCTGGTGCTTCGTCCACATTCTCTACCTGATCGGCTTCCGCAACCGCTTCGTCGTTCTCTTCGAGTGGGCCTGGGCGTACCTGACCTGGCAGCGGGGCGCGCGCCTGATTACGGGAATCGATGCCGGAGAAATCCGGAAACGTTGACAGGCCCGGCTGGCGGCCGTTCGGGCATGAATCTGGCAGTCAGGGGCATGGGCCGCGCGTGCAGCCGGCCTGACCGTCGTTCCGGTCCTATCGGGAGGTCCATTTCATGAGCGCTTTTCGCAGGGTCGCGGCCTCCTTCCTGTTCGCTCTCCTTTCGGCGACGGCGGCGTCCGCCCAGACGATCACCTCCGGGAGCCTGCCTTCGAATCCGAACTTCGGGTTCAACCCGTCGCCCGTGGCGCTGACTGCGGTCGATCTTTCGTTTCCGGCTACCGGATCAGGGCAAATGACCTCGGCCGCTTTCATCTGGTCGAGCGCTCCTTGCGCGGCGACGGTGAAGATCAAGTTCTTCCGGCGGTCGGCGGACACGCTCTTCTTCCTCGCGGAGCGCGGCCCGTTCGACGTCAACGCCACCACGCAGGCGGTCGCGCTCGCTCCGTCGGTCTCCGTCCAGGCCGGCGACCTCGTCGGGATCGCGCGCGTCGCCGGGTGCGGGAGCCCGGTGGGACTGAACCCCGGCGCGGCGGCGGGGCTCGTCGCCTTCGGCGGCGATATCTCGACGAACGTCTCGATCTCCTCGGGGACCACCGCGGCGATCAGCACCCTCGCCGTCCAGGCGACCGGATCGGGGACGGCCGTGCCGGGACCAAATCCCGCCGGCATCGTCCCGGTCGTGATCTCGAGCCCGGGGCAGCAGGGGGCGAATTTCCGCGTCGCGATGCAGATCCACAACCCGGGCCTGACTGCCGCCGCGGGCAAGCTCGTCTTTCATACGCAGGGCGTCATCGGAAGCGCGTCGGATCCTTCGCTGCCCTACGTCCTTTCCCCGGGCCAGACCTTCTTCCTCGGGGACATCCTTGCGGCCATGGGGCAATCCGGCATCGGCAGCCTGGACATCGTCGTCTCGAGCGGACCGGCTCCCATCGCCTCCGTCCGCGTCTACAACGATCTCGGACCCGGCGGGACCTCCGGCTTCACCGAGCAATCGATGAAACCCTCGGAGGCCCTCTCGGCCGGGGCGCGCGCGGTGATCGTGTCCCCGTTCGACCTGCTCTTCTTCCGCCTGAACGTGGGCGTCCGGACCCTCGGAGACGGGGCCACGCTCATCGTCACCGTGAGGGATTCCGCGGGAAACGTCCTGCGAACGGTCCCGCGAAGCTACCCGGCCAACTACTTCCAGCAGACCGACGCCGCGTCGTTTCTCGGCGGCGTTGCCCTGGGCGCCAACCAGACCATGACCGTGGACGTCGTGTCGGGGAGCCTCATCCTGTACGGGGCGACGGCCGACAACCGCACCAACGACCCGGCCGTGGACTTCGCGCGCAACGTGCTCTGAGCGGCGTGACCGCCGCGCCCGGGAGAGCGCCGACCGCCGGGCGGTCCGCTCTCGCTGTCTCTCAGGACAGGCGGGCCGTGGGAGGAGACGGGGACTCGGCCGGAGGCGGAGCCGAGGATCGCCACAGGTCCGGATCGCGGAGAGGATCGGGACGGGCGGGCCGCAGGAGATGGCCGCCGGGCTCGTCCCAGTCGATTGTGGCGGCGAAGCGGCGTCCGAGGTCGTCCAAGAACTCCAGGGCGTCGACCCGGTCGAGCTCGATCGGCAGGTCCGGCGTCACGACGGGCACCCGGAGCCGCGCGATCGTCTCGGGCGCGATCGTGACCTGGTAGCGTCGAAAGGCGATCTCCTTCTCCCGCTCCATGCGCATGGCGCCGAAGATCTGGTCCGCCTCGGCGTCGCTCTGGATGTCCGAGTAAAGCCGGCCCGCCCATTGAAACGGAAACCAGTCGTCCGCGGCCCACTTCTGGAATCCGGAGGCGAAAGTCCCGGAGCCGAAGCTCCAGACGACCGTCCGGCCGGACGCGAACTCGGGCGCGGCGCAGTAGTCCAGCGCCTCGATCGCGGCTTGCCGCGCGGGGGTGTTGAAGATCGAGACTCCCCCGTCGACGAACCTTCCCTGGTACGGGCCGAAGTACCACGGCGCCGAAAACGCGCTCGCCGCCACGGCGTCGCGGACCTTCCAGGTCGGCCCGTAATTGATCCGCCCGGTCCGGAAGGAGTAGTTCGACAGGAAGAGCTCCTCGTCGCGCACCAGGTCGTGAGTCGTCAGGAGGATCGCCTGAGGGTTCTCCGAGCGCAGGCTTGCGAGGTCGGAGAGCGTCCTGTCTCCGAAGAATTCCTCCAGTCTTTCCAGCGCGAAGCCGGTCGAATAGAGGCGGGGAACGAGGACCTTGACGAGCTTCCTCCAGCCTCCGCGGAAGACGCGGGGGATCAGACGGCGGTAGACCTCGAGGACTTCGGAAGCGGTCAGGCGCTCGAACGCGAGGAGAGCCGCGATGACCGCCCCCGTGCTCGTGCCCGCGAACATGTCGAAGAATTCGCAGGCCGGCCGCTTCAAGTGCTCCTCGAGGGACGCGAGCATCTGAAGGGTGACGACTCCCCGGACACCCCCGCCGTCCAGCGCGAGAACATTCCGTTGCCCCCCCTCGGGGGCTGGGACTTCCGCGCTCGCCATGGAGCGGCCAGTCTAGCCCGGATTATTCGTTTCCCGGGAACCGAAGGGCGCGAAGGGGTGTCCCACGCATCCAGGAGGTGAGGATCGTGCGACGCCTGCTCGTCCTGGCTCTTCTTCTCGCCGCGACGCCGCTGCCCGCGGCGGAGCGCGGCCGCTTCGAGGTCTCGGTCCTCATCGACGGTCTGCCCGCGCCCGAATACCCTTTCCGCGACAGGACCTACGTCGAAGCCCTGCGCGGCCGGGCGTTCACGATCCGGCTCTCCAATCCCACGGACCAGCGGGTCGCGGTCGCCCTCTCGCTGGACGGACTGAACGTCGTGGACGCGAAACGGACAACCGCAGCGCAGGCGACAAAATGGATCCTGGCGCCCGGGCAGACCGTCGAGATTCCCGGTTGGCAGGTCTCGGGCTCGACCTCGCGCCGCTTCTTCTTCACCGACACCGGCCACTCCTACGCGAAGTGGATCGGCGATACCCGGAATGTCGGCACGATCGAGGCGGTCTTCTTCCGCGAAAAGGCCCGGCCGCCGCAGGCGGTGGGCCAGGGCTCTTCGGTCTCGCCGCTCCGCGAAAGAGCCGCGGAGGGCACGGTCGAGGGTGGAACGCCTTCCGCCGCGCCCGAGGCGGACCGATTCGCCGCGACGGGCATCGGCGAGCGGACGTCTTTCCCCGTCCGATGGGTCCGCTTCGAGGAGGACCCCGTTGCCTCGGCCTCGATCTCACTGCGCTACGAATATCGCCGGGAGCTGATTCGCCTGGGGGTCCTGTCCGGCGAAGGAGATCTCTATGCCCGAGACCGGGGACGCGGCTTCGAGCGCGAGTACGCTCCCGACCCCGACCGCCGCCGATAGCCCGAGTACAATCACGCCCGCCCCGCGTCGGCGGCGTGACCTGCACTTGAGCCTGACGGATCTGCCCGACGAAGAACTGATTCTCCTCGCGCAGGAAGGGGAAGAAGAGGCGTTCGGCGAGTTCCTCCGGCGGCACGCGGCGACGGTTCACCGGTGGATGGCGCGCGCGGTCGGCGAGCAGGAAGCGGACGACATGACGCAGGAGGTCTTCCTCAAGGCTTACCGGGGGCTCTCCCGCTTCCGGGCCGAGGCGCCGCCGCGCGCCTGGCTCGCCTCGATCGCGGACAATGCGGTCAAAAACCGTTACCGCGCGCGCGGCCGATTCCGCAGGATCTTTGCGGCGTCCGCCGACGCCCCGGCCTCTCCCGAACCGATCGAGACGGCGAGAGGCCCGGAAGAGCAGGCGGGAGCCGGTGAGGCGCGGCGATTCGTGGCCGAAGCCCTGAAGCTCCTGCCGGCCGAGTTCCGCATGCCGGTGGTCCTGAGAGATCTGGAGGAATGGAGTTACGAGGAGATCGCGACGTCTCTCGACCTGCCGGTCGGGACCGTCAAATCGAGAATCTCGCGGGGGCGGGGGCAGTTGAAGACGCTGCTCGCCCCCCTGATGGATTCCGGAAAGACCTGGACATGAAGAACGATTCCAACCACCCGGCGCGCTCCCCGGACTTTCTGTCCCGCCTGCACGACGGAGACTTGACGGCCGGAGAGCGCGCGCACTTCGAGTCGCACCGCGCCCATTGCGGGGAATGCCGGCGGGCCGCCTCCGAATTCGAGAAGGCCCTCTCGCTCTTCCGCGCGACCAGCACCTCTGCCCCGCCGTCGGACCTCTCGGCGAGGATCCTGCGCAAGCTCCAGGCCTCCACGCCCCGCCAGGCCCGTTTCGGCATCGTGCACGGGATCAATATGAAGTGGGCGGCGGGCTTCGCCGTCGCGGTGATCGCGGCGGTCGTCGGATTCTCGGTCGTGCTCGAGCGGGAATCCGCCCGCAGGGAAATGCTTCGCCAGACGCCGATCCCGGTGCTCCTCGAGAAGGAGAAGAGCCGGTCGGGCGGGACGGCGTCCTTGCCTCCCCGTCTCGACGCGCAGAGCCGATCGGCCGAAGCCCCGCGCGGCTCCGGGCCGGCGCCTCGCCGCGAAGCTTTCGCTCCGGACGTCCGGGCGGCCGATAACGCGCCTCCGCCGCCCCCGCCTGTGTCTTTGAAGAAAGCGCAGCCGTCCGGTTACGAGGCCAGGGAAGCCGCCGCCGAGACTTCCGACTCCGTCGCGCCGCGCAGGCCCGATGCGGCCTCTTCCGGATTCGCGAGGAACAGGGAACATGTCGGGGGCGAAGGAGCCGCGGCTTCCTCCGCCGCGTCGCCCGAGCCGGGAGCCCCCGCCCGTCTGGTTGTCCTGCCCCTGGACGGCGAAGGAACCGTGCCAGAGGTCATCAGTCCCGATGCCGCCGACCTCTTGGTCCCCCTGCGCGGGAAGCGGTACGTCCTGCTCGTCGAAGCGGGCGGGCGAGTCCGCGAGGCGAAGCCGGACGAGCGCGGGAAGCGAGGAGCACGGCCGGACGCCAGGCGATCCCTGGAAAACGCGGGCGCCCCCCCGTCGGTCTGGACCCTGCGCTTCGCGCCGGGCGACCGCCCGCGGCGTCTTCTCCTGCGCGTGGATTGAAGGCGCTCAGCCGATCTCGAGGACGGCGGCGCCCCGCACCTCGCCCCGCTTGATCCGCAGGAGGGCCTCGTTGGCGTCCTCCAGCGGAAAGATCTCCATCTCGGCGCGGATCGGGATCCGCGCGGCGAGAGCGAGGAACTCCTCCGCGTCGCGCCGGCTGTAGTTCGTGACGCCCAGGACGCGGCGCTCGCCATAGAGCAGGTCGTAGGGCAGAGCCGGGATCGGGCTCATGTGGATCGCGTTGATGGCGAGCGTGGCGCCGCGGTCCAACCGCGCGAGCGCGAGCGGAACGAGCTCGCCGGCCGGAGCGAAGGTCACGGCGGCATCCAGGAGCGCTTCAGGATCTTCGTCCCCGCCGCCGGCCCAGACCGCTCCCATCTTCCGGGCGAGCCGCCGGTGATGCTCTTCCCGCGTGAAGACGAAGACCTCGCACTTCCAATGGAGCGCGACCTGGATCGCCAGATGAGCCGAAGCGCCGAATCCGAAGAGGCCGAGGCGGCCTTCCGGCCGGATCCCCGACAGCTTGAGCGAGCGGTAGCCGATGATCCCCGCGCAGAGAAGCGGCGCGGCTTCCTTCGCCGAGAAGCCCTCCGGGAGGCGATAGACCCATTCCGCGCGCGCCGTCATCCGCTGGGCATACCCGCCGTCCCGGTGCCGCCCCGTAAACTTTGCCCGCTCGCAGAGGTTCTCGCGACTCGACCGGCAGAACCGGCAGACTCCGCACGTGTACGCCATCCATCCCACTCCCACGCGGTCTCCTCTCGAGAAATCCCCGGCTCCCTCCGAGCAGGCGAGGACCGTTCCGGCCGCCTGGTGGCCGAGCACGACGGGCAGACGCGCCGACACCTCGCCTTCGAGGATGTGCAGATCGGTCCGACAGACTCCGCAGGCCTCGACGCCGATCAAGACCTCGCCCGTCTCCGGCGCGGGCTCGAGAGCCTCGACGAGCTCGAGCGGTTTCTCCTCCGCGGGAGAGGCGCGCTCGAGCCTCATCGCCCTCATGGGCTCATTCTCCCTCGCGCGAGAGACCTATAATCCGCGAAGGGAATCTTGATGTGAGAAGGGTGGACGCGCTCCTCGCCGATTACGCGTCCCACCACCGCACCCG
>Ga0066710_100004072_pt1 | contig 12766 bp, 8 predicted proteins | sample GraSoiAngelo_159_FD_79666 | JGI IMG/M metagenome (GOLD analysis project Ga0066710, IMG submission 79666) | Grasslands soil microbial communities from the Angelo Coastal Reserve, California, USA - 14_1009_16_40cm | ecosystem: Environmental > Terrestrial > Soil > Grasslands | place: USA...
CCAGAAGGTCCCCACGTGCCCGAGCGAAGGATGGTACGCCGACTTCTCAGACCCCTACGCGTTCGTCACGGGGCTGTTCAGCTCGGCCAGCCTCACCCCATCCTGCTGCAACGACTCGAACATGGGGGCGACGACAGAGCAGCTGACGAAGTGGAACTACCAGATCACCTCGCCCACGCCGAGCGCCGACACCCAACTCAACCAGTGCATCTCGACGCAGGGCTCTCAGCGAGACTCCTGCTACGAGGGCGTGGACAAGTACATCATGGAGAATGTGGTGCCCTGGGTTCCCTACCGGTTCGCCAACGAGACCGTGATCACCTCGAAGCGAGTGCTCAACTACCACATGGACGCTTCCAGCGGATGGATCTCCTTCTCGCTGGTGGCGCTGGCGAACGGCGGAGCGTGAGCCGGACGCCTCCCCGAGCACCGTCCGAGGGGCGGAGGGGCCGCGCATCGCGGCCCCTCCGCCACCCCCTCCCGAAGGCCTGACGCCCGGGTGTTCCGCTATCTCCTGCGCCGGCTCCTGTTCCTGGTCTTCGTGCTGTGGGTCGTGTCGATCCTGACCTTCCTGATCTTCGTGAAGCTTCCCCCCGGCAACCCGGCGGTCCGCGCGGCCGGCAGGGCCCAGACGCCCGAGACGATCGCCGCGGCGGAGCACGCCATCGGGCTGGACAAGCCGGTATGGGTGCAGTACTGGCGGTTCGCCAAGGGCCTGATCCCCGTTCCCGGCTGGTTCCTGAACCGTCAGGTGTACTTCTCCTGGTCGAACTTCGAGCCGGTGAAGACCGAGATCTTCAACCGGCTCCCGGTCACGATCATGCTGGCCATCGGGGCCGGCGCGGTGTGGCTGGCCATCGGCATCCCCATCGGGATCGTCTCGGCCATCAAGCGCAGAAGCGTGGCTGACCGCGCGGGCATGCTCTTCGCCCTGTTCGGTGTGTCCGCCCCCGTGTTCTGGCTGGCCTATGTGCTGCTGTACGTCTTCTGGTTCCGGCTTCACTGGGCCCCCGGCAGCGGCATCCCCATCGGCCAGGGCGTCTTCGCGGCAGCCCTCCACGGCCGATTCATCCTTCCGTGGATCACACTGGCCCTGACGTATTCGGCCTTCTATGCCCGGATCATCCGATCCAGCCTCATCGAGACGATGCACGAGGACTTCATCCGAACCGCCCGCGCCAAGGGGGTCTCGGAGATCGGGGTGATCCTCCGTCACGGGGTCCGGGTGGCCATCACGCCCGTGATCACCCTGTTCGGGATCGACCTCGGCTACCTGCTGGGGGGGGCGATCATCGTGGAGAACGTGTTCAACCTCCAGGGCGTGGGACAGCTCGGCATCCAGTCGCTGTTCACCAACGACTTCCCCGCGGTCATGGGCGTGACCGTCCTGGCCTCGCTGTTCATCATCGTGGCCAACCTGGTGGTGGACCTCCTGTACGCCTTCCTGGACCCGCGGGTCCGGTACGCGTGAGCCCGGGATCGCCATGACCTTCTCGATCGTTGCGGCCGATCCCGCGGCCGACGAGGTGGGCGTGGCCACGCAATCGAAGTTCCTGGCCGTGGGCGCGGTCGTGCCCTGGGCCCGGGGCCGGGTCGGCGCGGTGGCGACCCAGTCCTTCGCCGAGATGACGTTCGGTCCGCGAGGCCTCGACCTCCTTTCCTCGGGCCTGGACCCTCAGTCCGTCCTCGACCGGCTACTCGAGCCGGATGAGCGGCGTCAGACCCGTCAAGTGGGGATCGTCGATCGCGAGGGCAGGGCGGCCTCGTTCACAGGGAGAGAGTGCTTCGATCACGCCGGATCGAAGACCGGCCCGGGGTACGCCTGCCAGGGGAACATCCTGGCCTCCGACGAGGTGGTCCCGGCGATGGCGGAGGCGTTCGAGGGGGCGGCGGGGGATCTGGCCGACCGCATGCTCGAGGCGCTCCGGGCCGGCCAGCGGGCCGGCGGCGACCGGCGAGGGCAGGAATCCGCCGCCCTGCTCGTGGCGAAGCCGGGCCGCGGATACGGAGGCACGAACGATCGCTACATCGACCTTCGCGTGGACCATCACGACGATCCCATCGAGGAGCTCGCCGGCCTCCTGTCGATGCACCGGCTCTACTTCGGCAAGCCGGCCCAGGCCGACCTGATCCAGGCAGACCCCGCCCTGGAATCGGAGGTCAGGCAGCTCCTCTCCGCCCTGGGGAAGCTTCCGCCCGGGCAGGACTTGTGGGAGGCGCTCTCCGACTACATGGACTGGGAGAACCTGGAGGAACGATGGGCCGGGCCGGGGCGGGTCGACCCGCTGGTCCTGACGTACCTCCGGCGGCAGGCCGGCCGGGCCTGACCTCATGGAGCTCGCCGCGGAGCGGGCGAAGAGATGGTGGCAGACCCGCCCCCCCGTCCGCACGATCCAACGGGCGGCCGCCTTCGTGGACGACGTCGGCCTGGCCCTGCTGTTCCCCGCGCGGGGCGTCGAGCTCCCCTCCCTCTACAACGCGGCGAGCGAGCGCCTGGCCGACAACCTGTGGACCGTGGAGTGGGGACCGGAGGCGGAGCGGGTGTGGCAATGGAAGGATGAGCTCCCCCTCGGCGGGCGGGCCTGGTACGGGAAGTTCCTGGGGGGGCGGGCGTCGTTGCTCTCGCCCGCGCTGCTCGCGGACCTCTATCCACGATCGGGGAGACCCGACGACTTCACGAAAGCTCCGCTGGGAGAGGATGCCCGGCGCATCGCCGAGGTGGTCCTGCTCTCCGGCCCCACGTCCACCGCCGCGCTCCGAGAGGAGCTCGGGCTGGATGGCAAGAAGGGCCAGGCCCGGTTCTCTCGCGCCCTGGCCGAGCTCGGCCGTCACCTGGTGGTCACGAACTTCGGCGTCGAGGACCATGGGCCCGGGTGGCCTGCCGCGGTCCTCGAGCTGACCGCGCGGGCCTTTGCCGTCCCCTCCAGCGGACGTCCGGGCGAGCGTCGCCTCGCCGCCGCCCGGACGTTCCTGCAGACCACCCTTTCGTGCCGGGACGCCGACGTGGCCAGGGCCTTCGCGTGGACCCGGCGAGACGCTCGCGCCCAGCTCGAGGATCTCGTGGCCAGGGATGAGGCCACATCCGAGGACGGGCTGTACCGGCCGGCACGCCGTCGCAGGAGATGAGGGATCGGCGCCGGGGTCCTGCGGCGAGCCCTTGCCGCCGGCCGCCGCGGCGTCGCATGCTATCCCGGTCTCGAGTAGGGGGAGCGCGGCGCAGTCATGGCGGACGCCCCGCCCGGCCAGGCAATACCCACGATCCCGGCAGCTGCCGGCGATCGCGTGCGCGTCGGTGTCGTGCTCGCAGCGGGCCGCTCCGAGCGCTTGCGCTTGCTTACCCGCGGAAGGTCCAAGCTGCTGTTGCGCCTGGGCGGCCTGACACTGGTGGAACGGGCCGTGCGAAGCCTGCTCGACGCCGGATTGGAACGGGTCGTGGTGGTCGTGGGCCATCACGCCGAGGCGACGGCGGAGGCCGCCAGGCAGTCCGCGCCGGGCCGGGTCACGGTCGTGGAGGCCGACCGCTGGGAGGCGGGGAACGGCGCGACCCTCGCGGCCGCGGAGCCGGCCGTCGCCGGGGAGCAGGCCTTCGTCCTCCTGTGCGGGGACCACGTCTTCGCCGGGGACGCCCTCGAGAACCTCACGCGGGCCCCCGCTCCGGCAGCGCTCGTCGACCCGAACCCGTCCGGCGAGACCTGGGCGGAGGGCACGCGGGTTCGTCTGGTGGGCGGCCGAGCCGTCGCCTTCGGCAAAGACCTGGAGGAGCCCACGGTGGACTGCGGGGCGTTCCTCCTCTCCCCCGCCGTCTTCCCGTGCCATCGCGCTGCCTCGGTGGAAGGAGACGACACGCTGGCGGGGGCGGTCACCCGCCTGGCCGGCGTGGAGCCGGTGGTCGTCCGGCCCCTTCCCCCGGACGCCTGGTGGCAGGACGTCGACACGCCACACGATCTTCGGACCGCCCGGCGGCGTCTCCGGCGTTCGCTGAGCCGCCAGACGGACGGGCCCGTTTCCCGTTACCTGAACCGGCCCGTCTCCACACGCCTGACCATGGCGGTGGCCCCGCTGCGTCTTTCGCCGGATCTGCTGTCGTTCCTTTCCTGCCTCGTCGGCATGCTGGCGGCCGTGTGCCTGGCCTGGGAGCGCCCACTCATGGGAGGGATCCTCGTCCACGGAAGCTCCGTCCTGGCCGGCGTGGACGGAGAGACCGCCCGATTGCACCTGCGGGAAACACCCCGTGGGACCCGTCTGGGCGGACTGACGAACCGGATGGTCGACGCGGCGGTCGTGGCCGGACTGGGCATCTGGGTGCTCCAGCACACCTTCAGCTCGCGGAGCATCATCCTCCTCTTGGGCGGGATCGCCGTGGCGTGGGCGGCCCTGGCCACCGCCGGGATGGGACTGACCACGATCCTCGGGCTTCCCGCGGCGGTCGAGCGGCGGGTCGGACTCTCCCTCGGAGGGCGCGACGGGCGCTTGTTCCTGGTCACCGCGTGGGCAGTGCTCGGACACCCGATGGTCGCCCTCGCGGCCTTCATGGTCGCCTGGGTCGTGTCGGTCCTGGTCCGGCTGGTGCTGCTTCGGCGAAGCCTGGAGCTCGAGGCACCGACGGCCTGAGTGTCGCTTCCTGAGGTGTCGACCTTGGCCGACCGGACGTCCCTCACGGAGATGCTCCCTCCCCCTGCTCGCGTCGCCGTCGTCCTGGCCGGGGGCGGAGGCGGCCCGGAGGGCTTGGGGCCCAGGACCGGGACGGGCTCGAGCGCGCTCCACCAAGTCGGCGGCATGCCGATCGTGGAGCGAACCGTTCGGATGCTGCTCGCGGAGGGCGTCGAGCGGGTGGTGGTGATCGCGGACGAGGATGCGACCGCGGTCGCAGGGGCCGCGCAGAGACCCGACAAGGACCGGGTCGAGGTCCTCACCGTCGATGGGCGGGCGACGACAGAGCCCCGGCATCTGGCGATCGCGGAGGCGGCCGTTGCGGGCGAGGAGCGGCTCGTCCTGGTCTCCTCCGACGTGGTCTTCACCGACGGGGCGCTGTCGAGCCTGGTCCGGTCCAGTCAACCGGCGGCCCTGGTCGAGCCCGGAACCGGGCGATTCGCGGGGGCGTTCATGGTCGGCCCGTCGATGCTCGGGGCGCTTCCCGGCATCGGCGGCGACACCGACGGAGGGCGCGCCGTCACCGAGGCCGTCTGGCGCACAGCGGCCGAACGAGGAGCCCGGGAAGTCCCCCTCCCTCCGGGGACGGCCTCGCTCAGCGTGGCCACTCCCGAGGACCTCCCCGCGGCGGGCCGGATGCTTCGACGGTCGCTGATCAAACCGACGGACGGCCCGGTGAGCCGTTACCTCAACCGGTCGATCTCCACTCGGATCTCGATGGCCCTGGCCCCGTTTCGGTTGTCACCCGATTCCATCTCCGTCGTGGCCGGGATCCTCGGCGTCGCCGCGGGCTGGGCCCTGGCGTGGGGCCGGGGACTGCTCGGCGGGCTGCTCATCCAGGCCAGCACGATCATCGACGGCGTCGACGGGGAGACGTCCAGGCTCCAGCTCCGGTCGTCTCCACGTGGTGCTGCGTTCGACGCCGTGATCGACCGGATCGTGGATGGCTCGCTGGTCGCGGGAGTGGCGTTGTGGCTGTGGCCCTTCCATCCCTCGCTCGAGTTCAAGGTGGGGATCCTGGCCTCATCCGCCTACGGATGGGGCTTCATCAGCTACGTGTTCCAGCGCCGGCTCACCGGATTGGAGGTCACCGGCCAGGAGCATTCGCTGATCATGCTCCTCGGGGGAAGGGACAGCCGCCTCCTCGTGCTCTCGATCGGGGTGATCCTGTACCACCCCGGCGCCGCCGTGGCGGTGGGGTGGGCCGTCTACCTGTCGAGCGTGTCCCTGCGAGTGTTCCTCACTCGCCGGAGAGCGGGCGCGCCGCCAGGTCCGGTGGCGTCGCCAGATCAGGTAGGTGACCCCGCCCAGGGGGATCTGGGCGAAGAACGTTAGGAACCGGAACACCAGGACCGCGGCCACGGTCTCCGGCCGCGGAGCGCCGGCCAGGACGAGCCCGCCGATGTAACCGAGCTCGACGATGCCCAGGTTCCCGGGGACGATCGGCACCGCCGTGCCCAGCCGGACGAAAGCGAAGACCGCCAGGACCTGGCCCCAGCTGACCTGCTCCTCCGGGACACCCACGAACCGAAGTGCCGCCAGCAGAACGAAGAAGAGCGAAAGCTGGCTCAGGACCTCGGCGCCGGCCAGCATCCACCCCCGGTTGCGCAGCACCCGGATCAGCTTGGATCGGAATCGCAGCGCGGCCTCGCCGCCGGTGGTCACCGGGGGAAGGCCGACGATCCGCCGGAGGAACGACGCGGCCGACCCCAGCAGGACCCCGACGCGATAGGCGAACCGTTCCCTCCGGATCATCTCGGCCAGGATCAGGAACGTCACCATGACCGCGCCGACGGCGGCCAGCGCGGTGGACAGCAGGTCGTTGTCCCCCTCTCCCTTCGCGGCCAGGACGGCCAGGGAGATGACCGGCAGGATCAGCTTGAACGACACGTTGACGATGCCGGTGAGGAGCGCCGACAGGGCGATGTCACCCATGGTGAATCCCCACGAGGTGTACATGGCGTACGAGACACCGACGGCGACGGCGCCGCCGCCGGGGAGGGTCATGGCCACCGAGGTGGAGGACTGACAGACCACGGCGGCCTGTCCCAGGGTGAGGCCGGGCATGGCCGCGACGAGCATCGGCCAGTAGGTCACGATGTTCCACGCCGCCAGGGCGACCAGGATCGAGTACTCGGTCCAGCTCAGCCTGCGGACGATCGACCACACCGTGTCGAGGTCGGCGATCCGCGGGATGACTCCGAGGAAGGCCGCGCCGACCACCACCAGGGTGATCGCGCCCTGGACGATCCGCCGGTTCCTTCCGCGCCGGCGGCTGTCGGTGCGGCCCGCTCGTCCTCCGCCCCGGCCGTCACCGCTTGCGCCGGAGATTGGCCCTCCCGTCACGTCTCCCCTCGGTCGGCCACAGCATAGGCCGCTGCTCCTTCCGGTCCATTGGATCGGAGCGGCCTCCGAGGCGTGTCGGCGCCATGCCGTATGATCCGAACACGTGTTCGATCCCCCGTTCCCCCAGTCGAAGGGGTGATGAATGCCTTCCCCCTGGATGGAACAACTGAACGAATCGCAGCGTGAGGTGGTTGCCCACGGGCAGGGTCCGCTCATCGTCGTCGCCGGCGCGGGGACGGGCAAGACGCTCACCATCGCCGGACGGGTGGCCCATCTCATCGAAGGTGGGGTGGCCCCTGAGCGGATCCTGCTCCTCACGTTCACCCGGCGCGCCGCGCGGGAGATGCTCTCCAGGGCGGCGCGGCTGACGCAGCGGCCGACGCCCGGCAACGTGTGGGGCGGGACCTTCCATGCGGTCGCCAACCGACTCCTCAGGGCGTACGGGCGCCCCCTCGGGATCCAGCCGGACTTCACGGTGATGGATCAGGCCGACGCGGCGGACCTGATGAACCTGATCAGGGAAGAGCTCGGCCTGTCAGAGCGAGAGCGTCGGTTCCCCAGGAAAGACACCCTGGCGGCCGTCTACTCCCGGACGGTCAACGCCGGCCGACGGCTCGCGGAGGTGGTGGAAGCCGATTTTCCATGGTGCCGGGAAGAGGTCGACGGGATCCGGTCCGTCTTTCGCCGATACGCCCGGCGAAAGCGCGAGCACAACGTCCTGGACTACGACGACCTGCTCCTGTACTGGCGAGCACTCGCGGCCGGCCAGGGCCTAGGGAGCCGGCTGACACGGCTCTTCGACCACGTCCTGGTCGACGAGTACCAGGACACCAACACGTTGCAGGCCGACATCCTGTCGCACCTGTGCGGTCCGACGGGGAACATCACCGTGGTGGGAGACGACGCCCAGGCGATCTATTCGTTCCGCTCGGCCACCGTGCGCAACATCCTGGAATTCCCACAGCGGTACGCGGGGGCGCGGATCGTCCGGCTCGAGCAGAACTACCGGTCGACGAGACCGATCCTGGCCGCGGCGAACGCGGTGATCGAGCTGTCGCCCGAACGCCACGTCAAGACCCTGTGGTCCGAGCGCCCAGGTGATCGGAGTCCCCTGCTCATGACCTGTCTGGACGAGGCGGACCAGAGCGACGCGGTCTGTCGCCGCGTGCTGGAGCATCGTGAGCGGGGCGTCCCGCTGCACGGGCAGGCCGTCCTGTTCCGAGCGGCCCACCACAGCGACCTGCTGGAGATCGAGCTGGCCCGACGGAACATCCCCTTCGTCAAGTACGGCGGGCTCAAGTTCCTGGAGGCCGCGCACGTGAAGGACGCGGTGGCCCTGCTGCGCATCCTGGAGAACCCGTTCGACGCGGTGAGCTGGTTCAGGACCCTCCAGCTCATCGACGGCGTCGGCCCGGCGGCGGCGCGGCGGCTCGTCGAGTGGCTGGGGGTCCGGCGAGGAGATGCCCCCGTCCCCCCCGGGCCCTCCCCGGTGCTACGCCTCCTCGCCCCGGGCACGCCGGGCCCGCCCTCCCCGCCCGACGTTCGATCCCAGCTCGAGGCCCTCGGAGCGGCCCTCGCGGACTGCGCCGGGGAGGGCGTCCCGCCGGCAGCGCAGGTCGAGCGGATCCGCCGGTTCCTCGCCCCGGTGTTCGAGCGGACCTATTCGCACCCCGCCGAGCGGCTCCGGGACCTGGAGCAGCTCGAGCAGCTGGCCTCACGGTCGCCGTCACGGGCTCGGTTCATCACCGACCTCACGCTCGATCCGCCGAGCTCGACGGGGGACCTGGCCGGTCCCCCGTCGCTCGACGAGGACTACCTGATCCTGTCCACGATCCACTCCGCGAAGGGTCTGGAGTGGGACGTGGTGCACGTCATCCACGCCGCGGACGGCATGATTCCCTCCGACATGGCCACGGGAGGACCCGAGGAGATCGAAGAGGAGCGCCGGTTGCTCTACGTGGCGCTGACGCGGGCTCGCAACGACCTCTACGTGTACTTCCCTCTCCGCTACTACCGGCGGCCCCGCGGCCACGAGGACGCGCACAGCTACGCGCAGCTCAGCCGGTTCCTCATCCCGGCCACGGTCCGCTCCCGGTTCGAATCCCGGGTGGCGCCGCTCGCGGAGGAGCTGATCGACGAGCCGCTTCAGGACGAGGATCAACTCTCCTCAGCCGGCCATCGCGCGGTGGAGATGTCGCTGGCCCGGCTGTGGGAGGGCTGACCTTCACTCGTCGAGCGTGGCGGCGGCACCGCGGATGATGTCCAGAGCTTCCTCGATCCGGTCCCGGTGCGTGCGGAAGCTGACGATGCAGGCCCGGATCACGAACCGCCCGTCGATCATGGTGCTCGACAGGAACACCCGACGGGAGCCGTTGATCTCCTCCAGAAGCCGGCGGTTGAACGTCTCGGGATCGCCGGTCCTCGGTTGATAGCGGAACGGCACCACGGTGAGGTCGGGCGGCCACGGCAGCTCGAAGCCCGGCGACCGCCGGAGCCCCTCGTACAACATCCGGGTGAGGTCGAGCTTCTCCTGGAGGGCGTCGCGGAAGGCCCCGACCCCGTGCAACATCAGCGGCAGCCACACGCGGAGCCCGCGGAAGTCCCTGGACAGCTCCGGCGAGTAGTCGGAGAAGTTCGGGATCTCCCCTTCGGGCGCGAGGTCCTGGAGATACTCGGCTCCCAGCATGTGCGCTTCGCGAAGCAGCCGCCGCTCTCTGACCAGGAGGCTTCCCGTCCCGTAGGGCAGGAACATGCCCTTGTGCGGATCCAATGTGATGGAGTCGGCCTGTTCGATGCCGCCCAACAGCTCCCGCCCCTCCCCCGTCAGCTGGAAGAACCCGCCGTAGGCGCCGTCGGCGTGCAGCCACAGGCCCTCCGCCCGAGCGACGTCGGCAACGTCGCCCAGCGGATCCACCTTCCCCGTGTTCGTCGTACCCGCGCTGGCGATCACCATGAATGGCCGGCGGCCGTCCGCCCGGTCCTTCTGGACCAGCTCGGCCAGCGCCTCCACGTCGAGGGCGAGGTCTGAGGTGGTGGGGACCACGCGGAGGTTGCGCTGGGAGAACCCCGCCAGGACCGCGGCCTTCGGCACCGAGGCGTGGGCCTGGTCCGAGTAGTACAGGGTCCCATCGAGGAACTCCTCGCCCAACAGGGTCCGCCGGGCCGTGACGATGGCCGAGAAGTTCGCCATCGATCCCCCCGACGTGAGGACCCCGCCGGATCCGGGCGGGAGCCCGAACAGGTCGCACAGCCACCGGATCACGGTCCACTCGACCTGGGCGAAGGCGGGCGCCGGGCTCCAGATGTTGACGAACCGGTTCACGGAGCAGGCCAGGAAGTCCGCCACCGCCGCGGCATAGAGTCCGCCACCCGGGATGAAGGCCAGGTAGCCGGGGCCGGTGGTGTTGAACGCCTGCGCCGCCCCTTGCCCCACGAGGTCCAGGACATCCTGGAACGCTCGCCCCTCGTCGCCGGGGGGCCGGCGGATCGCAGCCACGACCTCCTCCACACCATCGAAGTCGACCGCCGGGGCCGACGGGAGGTCCTGGATGAACCGGACGACGAAGGCCAGCGCGGCCTCGCCGATCGACCGCATCTCCTCCGGCGACGGCTCCAGTGGATAGCGGGCCTCGGCGGCAGGCTCCTGCATGTCCACACAAGGTACAAGGAACGGGCGACTAGCCTGAACGGGCCATACGGCGTCCCGCCAATTCCCTATCGATCGGCCCATCGTCGATGCGTTAGCGTCGCGTCCCCTGCGCCTCGATGAAAGGGCCCGAGCCGATGCAACGCCTGCAGCATCAGCCGACGGTGACCCATCTGACCACATTCCGCGCGCGACTGGTGCTGCTGGTCCTCCTGATCGTCCTCCCCGGCTTCGGCCTCGTCCTGTTCGGAGAGATCCGGCGATCCTTCGCCGACAACCTTCTCGAGCTCCTGCTCATCGCGCTGCTGGTGACGGCCGCCGCCTCGCTGGGGGCCGAGCTGTTCGTGTTGCGACGGGTGAAGTCGTTGGTCGAGGCGACCTGCCGGCTGGCCGCCGGTGACCTCACCGCCCGCAGCGGCCTTCCCTACGGGCGCGACGAGCTCGGGCAGCTCGGGCGGTCCTTCGACGACATGGCGACGGCTCTGGAGCTTCGCCAGGCTCGAGCGGAGCGGGCCGAGGCGGAGCTGCACCGAAGCCTCGAGGCCCTGCGCCGGGCCGACGCGGAGCGCCGGCGCCTCCTCGCCTACCTCACCCACGCCCAGGAGCAGGAGCGGGGCCGCATCGCCTCGGACATCCACGACGACTCGATCCAGGCCATCGCCGCGGTCGGGATCCGCCTGGAGGTCCTGAAGCGGACCCTGGGACCGGAGCAGCTCCAGATCATGCGGGGACTGGAGGAGAGCATCGGCCTGTCGGTGGCCCGGCTCCGCCATCTCCTGTTCGAGCTACGCCCGCCCGTGCTGGATAGGGAGGGACTGGCCCCGGCCCTGCGGATGTGCCTCGACGAGATGTTCGGCGAGTCGCCTCCCGCGCACGGCGTCGAGAACGGGTTCGACTGCGAGCCACCGCCGGAGATCCGCACGATCCTGTACCGGATCGCCCAGGAGGCCCTGAACAACGTCCGCAAGCACGCGCGGGCCTCTCGGGTCGACGTCGTGCTCGAGGAGATGGACGGGGGATTCGCGGTCCGGATCCGGGACGACGGGGTGGGCTTCACGATGAACGGTTCCTCGCCATCGCCCCCCGGACATCTGGGGCTCACCGCGATGCGCGAGCGCTCGGAGCTGGCCGGAGGATGGTGGCGAGCGACGACCTCGCCCGGGCGGGGGACGACCATAGAGTTCTGGCTGCCGTCCGGCCAGATCGATCGGGTTGGCATCCCTGCATGAACGGCCGGATCCGGGTCCTCATCGCGGAAGACGAGCCCACCGTCCGCACGGCGCTGTCCGAGCTGATCCGTTCCGAATCGGAGTTCGAGCTGGTGGGAGCGGCGGCGGACGCCGCCCAAGCCATCGAGCTGGCCCGAGTGCATCACCCCGACGTGGCCCTCCTCGACGTGAAGATGCCGGGTGGCGGCGGGGCTCAGGCGGCTCGGGGGATCCGGGCGCTGTGTCCCCAGACGCGGGTGACGGCCTTGTCCGCGTACGACGATCGCACCAGCGTCCTGGAGATGCTCGGGGCGGGCGCCGTGGGGTACCTGGTGAAGGGAACCCCCGCGGTGCAGATCCTGGACGCGGTCCGCAGCTCGGCACGCGGCCTGGGGGCTCTGTCCGCCGAGGTGACGGGCGACGTGATCCGGGCGCTGGCCGGCCAGCTCAAGCGCGAGGAGTTCGAGGCGGAGATGCGCCGCTATGAGGCCCTCCACGTCCGCCGCCTCATCCAGGGGCAAGGACTCGCCCTCGCCGTTCAGCCGGTGTTCGAGCTTGCCACGCGAGAGCCGGTGGGGTTCGAGGCCCTGGCCCGGTTCCACCCACACGGGCTCCGCACCCCGACCCGCTGGTTCGAACGAGCTGACTCGCTGGGTCTGCTCGTCGACCTCGAGCTGGCCGTGGCCCGGGAGGCGCTCGGACTCCTGGGTCTGCTTCCCGGCAACTCGTTCCTGTCGATCAACCTGTCTCCGGCCACCGCGACCTCCGCGCCATTCGCCCGCCACCTCGATGGCGTGCCGGCGGGCCGAGTGGTCATCGAGATCACGGAGCACGCCCCAGTCGATGACTACGGGACCCTCAACGCGGCGATCCAGGGCCTTCGACAGAGCGGCGTTCGTCTGGCCATCGACGACGC